>Ga0126307_10003585_pt1 | contig 10641 bp, 8 predicted proteins | sample Plot28_FD_89955 | JGI IMG/M metagenome (GOLD analysis project Ga0126307, IMG submission 89955) | Serpentine soil microbial communities from UC McLaughlin Reserve, CA, USA - Plot28 | ecosystem: Environmental > Terrestrial > Soil > Grasslands | place: USA: UC McLaughlin Reserve, Lake County...
AGGTGGTCTCGATGACGCCTGCGCGCCCGCCCCCGATGCCGCTGGCGTAGGCCAGGACCTGGTCGCGGGCGCTGCCAGTCGCGTCCTGGTGGACGGCCATCAGGCAGGGGACGCCGGCGCCATCGACGAACTCGCGCCGGACGAGGTGGCCGGGCCCCTTCGGGGCGACCATGCCTACGTCGACGCCGGGCGGCGGCTCGATCTGCCCGAAGCGGATCGCGAAGCCGTGGGCGAACATCAGCAGGTTGCCGTCGGCGATCCCGTCGGAGATCTCCTCACGCCAGATCTGGGCCTGCTTCTCGTCGGGAAGCAGGATCATCACGACGTCGCCCGCGCTCGCCGCGTCGGCGACGTCCATCACCTCGAGGCCCTCGCCCTTCGCCTCGTCGCGGCTGGACGAGTCCGGGCGGAGGCCGACGACGACCTTGACGCCCGAGTCCTTCAGGTTGAGAGCGTGGGCGTGGCCCTGGGAGCCGTAGCCGAGGATCGCGACGGTCTTTCCCTCCAGGACGGAGAGGTCGGCGTCCTTGTCGTAGAGAACTTCGTCGGCGGCAGCCATGCGGCGGCGGATGCTAGCGGGACGCCGGTTCGGGCAACTGTCCGCGGAGCAGCTTGCCGGAGGCGGTGCGGGGCAGCTCGGAGACGAAGTCGATCTGCTTCGGAACCTTGTAGGGGGCGAGCGTGCCGGAGCAATGGGAGCGGAGCTCATCCTCGTTGGTTTCCATCCCATCGGCCAGGACGACCAGCGCGCAGACGGCCTCCTGCCATTCTGGATCGGGGCGGCCGACGACCGCGGCGTCCGCGACCGCTGGATGGGTGAGCAGCACCGCCTCCACCTCGGCGGGCATGACGTTCTCCCCGCCGGTGACGATCACTTCGCTGCTGCGCCCGGTTACGTAGAGGAAGCCCTCCTCGTCGATGTGACCGAGATCCCCGGTCCGCAGCCACTCGTCGGCATCGATCGCCTCCCTGGACACGGTCGGCCCCTGGACGAGGATCTCGCCATCCTCGATCCGGACGTGTGTGGTCAGCAGCGGCCGGCCCGCGGAGCCGTTCTTGCGCTCGGCGTCCGCCGTCGCGAGGGTCGTCACCTGCGAGCACGCCTCGGTCATGCCGTATGTCTGCACCACGTTCGCGCCGCGGTCCAGCGCCTCGCGCAGCGCGTCGGGCGGGACCGGCCCACCGCCGATCAGGATCGCACGCGGATGAGAGAGATCAGCATCGGCCTCGAGCAGCCTGATCAGCTGCGTCGGGACCAGGGAGAGCAGGCCGATGTCGCCGTTGACCAAGGTGCTCGCCACCTGCTCGGTTTCGAAGCCGTCGAGCAACACGGCGGTCGTGCCGTAGATGACCGAGCGCAGGATGATCGAGAGCCCGGCCACGTGGCTGAGTGGGAGGCAGCAGAGCCAGCGGTCGTCGGGGTCGACGCCGATGTTGAACGCGGAGCCGACCGCGCTGAAGAGGAAGTTCCCATAGGTGAGGCCGACCGGGCGCGGCGTCCCCGAGGTCCCGCTGGTGAGGATCCGGCACTGGAGGTCGTCCATGTCGTGCTCGCCGAGCAGCGGCAGGTCGGCCTCGGTTTGGGTGAGCTCCGCGGCGTCGTTGAGATCGACGGCGGGACGCTCCTCGGCGAGGATCGCCGACCGCTCGGCGTCGGTCAGCTGCGGGCTCAGGGGCAGCGCCACGGCTCCCAGCTTCATCAGGGCATGGAGCAGCACGACCTCCTCGCGGCGGGGGTGCATTGTGAGAGCGGCCAGACCGCCTCTCCTCACCCCGTACGCCGCGAGCCTTCTGGCGATCCAGGTCGCCTCCGCCTCGAGCTCCGCGTAGGTCACGCTGGACGCCTCGGTGACGAGCGCGGTTCGCTCGGGACAGCTCTGAGCCCGCTGCGCGAGCCAGTTGTCGAGCTTCACGGTCCCCTAGCCTAAGCGCCCGAATGCCGAGACGTCACAAGGACGCGCCCCCCGAGGAACAGCTCTACGCCCCGACCGAGTGGAGGTCGGAGGGCGACTACGAGGACATCCTCTATGAGCGCAGCGACGCGATCGCGAAGATCTCGATCAACCGGCCCGAGGTCCACAACGCCTTCCGGCCGCCGACCCTCGCCGAGCTGCGCGATGCGTTCACCCGCGCCCGCGACGACACCGAGGTCGCGTCGATCATCTTCACCGGCGTGGGGACCGAGGCCTTCTGCTCGGGCGGCGACCAGCGCATCCGCGGGGACGATGGATACATCGGGGACGACGAGGTGGCCAAGCAGGGCGTCGGCCGGCTCGATGTCGGCGATCTTCACGTTCAGATCCGCAGGTTGCCCAAACCGGTCGTGGCGATGGTGGCCGGGTACGCCGTCGGCGGCGGCCACATCCTGCACTTGGTCTGCGACCTGACGATCGCCGGGGACAACGCCGTGTTCGGCCAGACCGGGCCGCGGGTCGGGAGCTTCGACGGTGGGTTCGGCGCCTCTCTGCTCGAACGCAACGTCGGCGTCAAGAAGGCCAAGGAGATCTGGTTCCTCTCCCGTCTCTATGACGCGCAGGAGGCTCTCGACATGGGACTCGTCAACGCGGTCTTCCCGATCGACGACCTCGAGCGCGAGACGGTCGCCTGGTGCCGCGAGATGGCCGCCCTCTCCCCCCTCTCCCTGCGCCTGCTCAAGTCGAGCTTCAACGCGATCGAGGACGGCGTCACCGGCATCCAGCAGCTCTCCCACGACGCGACGCTGCTCTTCTACATGACGGAGGAGGGCCAGGAGGGCCGCAACGCCTATCAGCAGGGACGCAGCCCGGACTTCTCCAAATACCCGAAGAGGCCCTAGTGGCCCACCGGGGAACGTTGTGCCTGAACCGGCGTGACTCGGGCGACGTCAGGCAAGGACGCAGGGAGGCCGCGTACCAGGTGGTACGCGGCCAACCGAGGACGCGGCATGGCGGCGATCCGAGGCCGCCGGTTCTGGTGCAAGGTTTCCCGGGGGGTCACTAGCTTGAGGATCTGGCTGATGGCGGCGCGTCCGCGGACGCTGCCGGCGGCGATCGCGCCCGTGCTGGTCGGGACGGCCGCGGCGATCTACACCGATGGTGACCTGCCCAGGATCGGCGCCTTCATCGGAGCGCTGGTCGGCTCGATCTTCATTCAGATCGGGACCAATCTGGCCAACGACTACTCGGACGCGAAACGCGGCGCCGACACCGTCGACCGCCTTGGGCCGGTGCGCGTCACGTCGGCCGGGCTGGTCGCTCCGCGCAGCGTCCTGATCGCCACCTGGCTCGCGTTCGGGGTGGCGGCGGTTGCCGGCATCTACCTCGCCACGGTCGCGGGGTGGTTGATCATCGCCGTCGGGGTCGCCTCGATCGCCGCCGGCGTCCTCTACACGGGCGGCCCCCGCCCTTACGGCTACGCGGGGCTGGGCGAGCTGTTCGTCTTCCTCTTCTTCGGCCTGGTCGCCGTCAACGGCTCCTACTACGTCCAGTTGGAGAGGCTCGACTCGCTGCCGTTCGGGCTCTCGGTGGCGGTCGGCTGCCTCGCCACGGCGATCCTCGTCGTCAACAACGTGCGTGACATCGAGACTGACCGCCGCGCGGACAAGCTGACACTCGCGGTGCGTCTGGGACGACAGGGAGCCCGCCAGCTCTACGTCGGCCTGGTCGCCGCCGCCTATCTCGCCCTGATCGGGACCCTGGCGACGAGGAGCGGTCCCTGGTGCGCGGCGCTCGGGCTCGTCTCCATTCCGATGGCGATCAAGCCGGCGCGGGCAGTCCTCACACGCACCGACGGCCCCTCTCTGAACGGCGCATTGGCGGCTACAGGCGCCCTACTCGGCGTCTTCAGCCTGACGGTCTCCGCCGGTCTTCTGATCGCGACGTAGAGTCGCGGCGTAGAGTCGCCGCATGCAGCTGGAGGAGCTGGAGGTCATCCCGTACTCGCTGCGGTTTCGGGACCCCTATGTGACCGCCAGGGGCGAGATCCACGAGCGGCGGCTGATCCTGGTGCGGATTCGCGGCGAGGGGCTGGAGGGGCTCGGGGAGACGGCCGCCCTATCCCTTCGCGGGGGGATCGAGATCGAGGCGATTGCCGCCGAGATCCGGGACCGCTGCTGGCCGGCACTCCTCGACGGGGGAATCGAGCCCGGACGGATCTGGTCCGCGATCGCGCGGTGCCGCAACCGCGGAGCCGGACCCCAGGCATTGGCCGCGGTCGACATCGCAGTGCACGACCTGGTCGGCCGGGCCTCGGGCGATCCGGTCTGGCGCCTGCTCGGTGCGAGCGAAGCCAACCCCGTGATCTGCAACGCGACGCTGCCGGCCGCCAATCCGTCTGAGACTGGGCGGATGGCGGAGGAGTGGCGAGCACAGGGTTTCCGGACCTTCAAGCTCAAGGTCGGCCTCGCCGGCGACGTCACTCAGGTCGCCACCGTGCGCCAGACACTCGGTCCGGAGGCCGCCATCCGCGTGGACGCCAATGGCGCCTGGAGCGTCGAGGATGCGGCGGAGCGCCTGCCCGCGCTCGCCGCTCACACCATCGAGCTGGCGGAGCAGCCGGTCGGCACCTTTGAGCAGATGGTGGAGCTGCGGCGACGGGTTGAGGTCCGGATCGCCGCTGACGAGAGCCTGGTCTCGCCCTTCGATGCTCGCCGGGCGCGCGATCTCGAGGCCTGCGAGGTCGCCGCGGTGAAGGTCGCCAAGGTAGGCGGACTCGGCGCGGCACTTGAGATCGCCGAGGTGATGCCCGCCTACCTCTCCAGTGCGCTCGAGGGTCCGGTGGGTATCGCCGCCGCCGCGCATGCCGTGCAGGCGCTCCGATACAGGGGCGGTGACGCGGGCGTCGCGCACGGCCTCGCGACCGAGAGGCTCTTCGCGGCCACGATCGGCACCGGCGTGGCCGCTGAGGGCGACAGGTTGATGGTGGGCGAGCGGCCGGGCCTGGGGGTTGAGATCGACGAAGCCGCGCTTGCGGCGCGTCGACTCGACTGATCTACCGTCTGGCCATGGATTTGACCAACCGCAACACCGCGCTGGCCTCTGCGATGGCGGAGGAGCTGGCGCGCTCGGGCGTCGATCGCGCTGTGGTCTCCCCCGGCTCGCGCTCGACGCCGCTGGCCGTGGCTCTCTGGCGCCAGCCGGAGATCGAGGTGACGGTGATCCTGGATGAGCGCAGCGCCGGGTTCTTCGCGCTTGGGACCGCTCTGGCGACGGGCCGACCCGCGGCGGTCCTCTGCACGTCGGGCTCCGCCGCCGCCAACCTGCACCCGGCCGTGGTCGAGGCGGACGAGGCGGGCGTGCCGCTGATCGTGCTCACCGCGGACCGCCCGCCCGAGCTCCGCGACATCGGGGCTGGGCAGACCATCGACCAGCTCAAGCTCTATGGCGACGCCGTGCGCTGGTTCTGCGAGGTCGGCACACACGAGGCCGATGACGAGGGGCTCCTGCACTTCAGGGCGGTGACGTGCCGCGCTCATGCCGAGGCGCTCGGCGATCCGCGACCCGGACCCGTTCACCTGAACGTCCCCTGGCGCGAGCCGCTGGCCCCTATCCCGGTGGAGAGACAGATCACCGCCACTGATCAGCTTGCGCTGCAGGGGCGCGGCGATACGCCGCTCAACTCCATCTCCCCGTCCACTCCGCGTGCCGATGAGGGATCGCTCGACCGCCTCGCCGAGCGCATCGAGGCCTCCCAGCGCGGCCTGATCGTCGCCGGGCGCCAGATGGATCCGGGGCTGGCGGGGCCCATCACGGCGCTGGCTGCCGCCGCCGGGTATCCGATTCTTGCCGAGCCGACCTCACAGCTTCGTCGTGGGCCGCACGACCGCTCCCTTGTCCTCTCGACCTACGACCACATCGCGCGCGAGCGGGCCGGCGAGCTTGAGCCGGACTTGATCGTGCGGTTCGGTGATATGCCGACGAGCAAGCCTCTTCGCCAGTGGCTCGCAGCGATCGAGGGCCTCGAGCAGATCGTCATCGACCCCGTCGGGGAGTGGCGCGAGCCGACTCGCCGCGCGGACACCACCGTCCGGGTGGACCCCTCTTCGACCGCGCGCTCGTTGGCCGACCGGCTTGCCCGGCTCCGGCCGGGGGCGAGCGCCGTTGCCGGGTCTTCCTACGCGACCGCGTGGGTCGATGCCGAGCAGGCCGTGAGGGAGGCCGTTGACGGACGCCTCGACGAGCTCGACGAGCTCAGCGAGCCCGGCGTCTGGAGCGCCTTGGGACGAGTCCTGCGCGACGGCGACTCAGTCCTCGCGGCGTCGAGCATGCCCGTTCGCGACCTGGAGCTCTTTCTGCGGGATGGCCCCGAGGGTGTGCGCTTCGCGTCCAACCGCGGGGCCAATGGCATCGACGGACTGGTCTCTACCTCGGCCGGCCTGTCGGCCGGGAGCGGGGCCCGGACTTGGGCTGTTCTCGGAGACCTCGCTCTCTTCCACGATCTTGGTGGGCTGGCGGCGGCGCGCGATCGGACCGACCTCCGCCTGATCGTGATCGACAACGCCGGCGGCGGCATCTTCCACTTCCTGCCGCAGGCGGAGGCTCTCCCGGACGATGAGTTCGAAGCACTGCTCGGCACGCCCAGCGGGCTCGACCCCACAAGTGCCGCGGAGTTGTTCGGGCTCACTGTGGCGACGCCATCGAGCGCAGCGGAGCTGGGCGACGCGCTCGCCGGCGACGCTCGGTTGATCGTCGTGCGCACCGAGCGCCGCCGCAACCTCGACGTGCATCGCGAGCTGGCCGAGGCAGCAGCGGCGACGCTCAGCGCTACTTGAGCCGGACTAGACCCGCGCGGGCTCTGGAATCGCGCCCGATCTGCATCATCAACGCCATGTTGTCGGTGACGCCTACGTGGCTAGGAGAGGCAGCAGCGCCTCGAACTTGAGCTCCGACTCCTGAAGCTCTGCCGCGGGCTCCGAGTCCGCGACGATCCCGCAGCCGGCGAACAGGTGGGCCTCCCGGTCTCGCAGCAGCGCCGAACGGAGACCCACGCAGAACTCGCCGTCCTCGGCGGCGTCCATCCAGCCGACCGGGCCGGTGTACCAGCCACGGTCGATGCCCTCCAGTTCGTCGATCAACTCGAGCGCGGGCGCGCGCGGCTCGCCGCCGATCGCCGGCGTCGGATGGAGGTAACCCGCCAGCTCGATCGCGCTGTGCGACTCCGCGAGCTGCGCGCGGATCGGCGTGGCGAGGTGCTGGAGGTTCCCGACCTTGATCACGAACGGCTCACCCTCCGCATGGACCCAGACCGAATGCGGCCGCAACGTCCGCTCGATTCGCCGAACGACGATGCCGTGCTCGTCGCGGACCTTCGGGCTGTGCATCATCGCTTCGCCGATGTGATCGTCCACAGCCGGGTCGGCGCTGCGGGAGGTCGTCCCGGCAAGGGCGACGGTCGCCGCGACCGCACCTGAGCGGCGTACCAGCAGCTCAGGGCTGGCGCCCACGAACGAGGCCTCGGGCGTTCCGAAGCAGAAGCAGAAACAAGACGGGAACAGATCGCGCAGGGCGCCGAGGACCGCTCCCGGGTCATGAGCCGACGGAGCCTCGACTGTCAGCTCCCGGGCGAGGACCACCTTGTCCACCCCGCTTGCGCGGATCCGCTCCACCGCTGTGGAGACGATCTGCTCGTAGCGCTCCGGCGGGTAGCGGCCCGAGATCTTCGTCGCCGCGCTCGGGTGAGGATCGGCGGGGGTCAGCGGTGCCGCTCGGAGGGATGCGAGGCGGCCGGCCGCCGCCGCCAGCTGCTCCTCGGCCGTAGCCCCCGAACCGGGCTTCATCGAGACCGTCAGGAAGCTCCGCCCCTCGCTGCGGGCGATCGTCACCTCGGGGAGCACTGCGAGTGCGGGCGGCAGAGAGGACCAGATCGGCTGGTCGCCACCGGTGGGCGCGAAGGCCAGCCCGGTCGCCCACACCGGGCCGGCGCCCGCAGGCAGCCCGTCCGGCTCGGCAGCGACGCGATCCCGGGTTGTCCTGGAGCATCCTTCCGCCAGGTCGCGGAAGCGGTCGTGCCCTCTGCTCACCACCTCGGCCGCTGTCCCGATGCCGGCGAGCGCAAAGCCGCGATCCGGCTGCTCCCAGCAGAACCAGCGGTCGGTGGCGAGCCTCGATCCCGCGGCCACCGCCACCGGGTCCACGTCCGAGTCGAGCTCGATGGTCGCCGAGACGAGCCGCCCGTCCCCACCGCGCGTCAGCGCATCCTCGAGCTCGGCGAGCAGTGATCCGGCGTCGAGGGCGACGCTCACGCGCGCCCTAGTTGTCGGACTTGGAGCGGGCGATCGCGATCTCGCCCGTGCGGACCATCTCGATCAGCCCGTGGGGGCGGATCATCCGCTCGAAGGCCTCGATCTTGTCGGCGCTGCCGGTGACCTCGATGGTCAGCGAGCGCCGCGAGACATCGACGATCTTGGCGCGGAAGATCTCGGCGAACTGCATGATCTCGGCGCGGCTCTCGATCGGAGCAGAGACCTTGAAGAGGGCCATTTCGCGGGCGATCGTCTCGCCCGGCTCCATGTCGCGGATCTTGATGACATTGACGAGCTTGTGGAGCTGCTTCGTCACCTGATCGATCGGGTGAACGGCGCCGTCGACGGTCAGGGTGATCCGGGAGATCTCCGGGTCCTCGGTCGGACCGACGGCCAGCGTGTCGATATTGAACCCGCGCCGGCTGAACAACCCAGCGATCCGGGCGAGGACGCCGGGGCGGTTCTCGACCAAGATCGAGACGACGTGCTTGCGACCGGTGAGCGCGCCGGCGGCGGCATCGAGGTCCTCGAGATTGATCAGGTCTGGGGTTCCCGCTTCCATCAGCCCACCATGTCCCTGGCGGCGGCGCCGGCGGGAATCATCGGGTAGCAGTTCTCTTCCTTGGTGACGCGGACGTCGAGCAGGACCGGGCCCTCGGAGGTCAACGCATCGCGCATCGCGCCCTCGACCTCGTTCTTGTCGTCCACCATCATTCCGCGAGCGCCGAAGGCCTCGGCAAGCTTCGGCCAGTCGGGGCTCGGGCCCATCTCGACGGACGAGTAGCGGCCGTCCCAGAAGAGCTCCTGCCATTGGCGGACCATCCCGAAGTAACCGTTGTTCATCAGGAAGACCTTGACCGGGATCTCGTGGCGAACCGCGGTGGCGAGCTCCTGGCAGGTCATGATCAGGCTGCCGTCCCCGGCGAGGCAAACCACCGTCTCGTCGGGCTGGGCGACCTTGGCGCCGATTGCACTCGGCAGGCCGAAGCCCATCGTCCCGAGACCGCCGGAGTTGATCCAGCGACGGGGCTTGTCGAAGCCGTAGTACTGCGCGGCCCACATCTGGTGCTGGCCGACATCGGAGGTGATGATCGCGTCGCCCTCAGTGGCGGCGAACATCGCCTGGATCATCTTCTGCGGCTTGATCTCGGAGTCATCGGAGTCCTCGTAGCCGAGCGGATACTCCTGCTGCCAGGCGTGGAGCTGCTCCCACCAGGCATCGAGCCTCGAGGAGTCCGCCTGCGAGGCCCTGTACTCCTTGACCAGCTTCGGCAGCACCTCCTTGACATCCCCGACGATCGGGATATGAGCCGGGACGTTCTTGGAGATCTCGGCCGGGTCGATGTCGATGTGGACGAACTTGGCGCGCGGCGCGAACTCGGAGAGCTTGCCGGTGATGCGGTCGTCGAAGCGGGCGCCGATGTTGACGATCAGGTCCGCGTTGTCCATCGCGTAGTTGGCCGTGCGCGTGCCGTGCATCCCGAGCATCCCGAGCCACTGCTCGTCGCTGGCGCGGAAGCCGCCGAGTCCCATCAGCGTGCAGGTCACGGGGAAGTTGTCGGATGCGCAGAGCTCGCGCAGCTCCTCCGAGGCGTTTCCGTTGATCACTCCGCCGCCGGCGTAGATAATGGGCCGCTGGGCGTTGGCGAGCGCGCGGGCCGCGATCCGGATCTGCTTGATGTTGCCCTCTGTGGAGGGCTTGTAGCCCGGCAGATTGGGCGTGTCGGTGATCGGCTCGTACTCGATGTCCGCTCTCGAGAGATCCTGCGGGACGTCCACCAGCACCGGCCCCGGCCTGCCCGTCGAGGCGATGTGGAATGCCTCGTGGATGTAGTCCGGGATGTGGCGGGGATCCTGGACCATGAAGGAGTGCTTGACGATCGGCATGGTGATGCCGTTCACGTCGGCCTCCTGGAAGCCGTCGGTGCCGATCAGGTCCGTGCGGACCTGGCCTGTGATGAACACCGTCGGGACGGAGTCGAGCATCGCGTCCGCGATCGGCGTGATCAGGTTGGTCGCGCCCGGGCCTGAGGTGGCGAAGGCGACGCCCACGCGGCCAGACGCCTTGGCATACCCCTCGGCCATGTGACCGGCGCCCTGCTCGTGCCGAGCCTGGATGTGGTCGAGGTCGGCGTCGTGAACGGCGTCGTAGATCGGCAGGTTCGCTCCACCGGGGATCCCGAAGATGTGCTCCACGCCCTCGGCCTTGAGGGCCTCCATCAGTGCGTCAGCGGCACGCATGGGCCGATGGTAGCTAGCGGGCCGCGCCGCTGAGCACGGCGCGGCCCACTTGGCTCACGCGGCTACTTCTGCGCGCAGAGGACGTAGTAGTGCAGCGTGCGCGGCCCGTTGATCACATTGGCGCTGACGTGCCACTGCGTCGGGGTCGCGCCAGGGGCGAGCGGTGTGTCTCCCGCAGCCGC
>Ga0126307_10003586_pt1 | contig 10638 bp, 11 predicted proteins | sample Plot28_FD_89955 | JGI IMG/M metagenome (GOLD analysis project Ga0126307, IMG submission 89955) | Serpentine soil microbial communities from UC McLaughlin Reserve, CA, USA - Plot28 | ecosystem: Environmental > Terrestrial > Soil > Grasslands | place: USA: UC McLaughlin Reserve, Lake County...
AGAATCAGGCACGAAGTTCCCTGTCGTTCAGGGCCCCACGTGGGCCGAGCTGGAGACCCTAGTGCACTTCGCGCCCGTTTACGCGCCCAGGTACGCCCGCACCGCCAAGACCCGACGGTGCTCCTGCCCAGTGGCCGGGAGGCTGAGCTTCGAGAAGATGCTCGTCACGTGGCGCTCGACGGCGCGCTCGGTGACGAAAAGCTGCTCCTGGATTGCGCGGTTGGACAGGCCTTCGGCGATCAGGCCGAGCACCTCGCGCTCGCGCTCGGTCAGGCCCGCGAGCGGGTCGCCCCGGTGCCGGCCGACCATCAGCGCCACGACCTCCGGGTCGAGGACCGAGCCGCCGTCGGCGACGCGCCGCACCGACTCGACGAAGCGCTCGACCTCCACGACGCGGTCCTTCAGCAGGTAGCCGACGCCGTTGGCGCCGTCCTCCAGCAGCCGCATCGCGTAGTGCTCGTCCGCGTGCTGGGAGAGGACGAGCACGCCGACGTCCGGCAGTTCCGCCCGGATGGCCCGCGCCGCCTCGAGTCCCTCGTCGGTGTGGTCCGGCGGCATGCGGATGTCGACCACGGCGATGTCGGGGCGGTGGGCGCGCACCTTGCGCATCAGGTCGCCGGCATCACCGGCCTGGCCGACGACCTCGAAACCCGCTTCCTCCAGCAGCCGCACGACTCCCTCGCGCAGCAGCACGGAGTCCTCTGCGATCACCACGCGCATGGCAGCTCCGCGCGCACGAGCGTGCCGGCGTCCGAGGTCGTGATGTCGAGCGTCCCGTCGAGGGCGGCGATCCGGTCGGACAGGCCGCGCAGGCCCGAGCCGCCGTCGGGGTCGGCGCCGCCGCACCCGTCGTCGCTCACCACGACCACGAGCACTCCGTCGACTTGCTCCGCGCTCACCACCGCCTCGGTGGCGTGGGCGTAGCGGGCGACGTTGGTCAGCACCTCCGCGACCAGGAAGTAGGCCGCCGACTCGACGGCCGGCGGCAGCCGTCCGTCCGGAACGCCAACGAGCCGTACCGGTGTCGTCGCGCGCGCGGCCAGCGTCTGCAGCGCCGCCTCCAAGCCGCCGTCGGTGAGTACGGCGGGGTGGATTCCGCGGGCAAGCTCTCGCAGCTCGGTCGTGGTCTCCGCCAGGTCGGCGATCGCCTGGTCGATCAACTCGCCGGCCGCACCGGGCTCGCCGTTCATCCGCTCGCGCCCGAGCCGCAGCGTCAGGGCGAGCGACACCAGCCGCTGCTGCGCCCCGTCGTGGATGTCGCGCTCGATCCGGCGCCGCTCCTCGTAGGCGGCCTCGGCGATGCGGGCCCGCGAGCGACGCAGCTCCGACTCGGCGCGCCGGCGGTCGGTGATGTCGCGCAGATAACCGGTGAAGCGCGGCGGCCCCGGGACGTCGATGCGCGTGATCGTCAGCTCGACCGGGAACTCGCTGCCGTCGGAGCGCATCGCGGTGATCTCGACGCGCTGGTCGAGCAGGATGGCGTCGCCCGTCTCGACGTAGCGCGCCAGGCCGCGGCGGTGGCGGTCGCGCAACGACGGCGGCACGATCAGATCCGCCATCTCGCGGCCGACCGCCTCGCTCGCGCTGTACCCGAAGGTGCGCTCGGCGGCGGGGTTGAAGTCGACGACGCAGCCGTCGGCGTCCATGCCGATCACGCAGTCGAGCGAGCTCTCGAGCATCGCCCGCCGCACCTCGGACGCGTCGTGGACGGCCTGCTCGGCGCGGCGGCGCTGCACGAACTGGCCGATCTGGGCGCCCAGGTTGCTCATCGTGGCCAGCAGGTCCTGGTCGACCTCCCGCGCGCCGCCGTCGAACAGCTCGATCACCCCCAGCACGCCGTCCGAGCTGCGGATCGGGAAGCCGAACGCGGCGTGCAGGCCGGCGTCCTCGGCCTCGCGCTCGCGCGGGAAGTTCCGGTCGTTGGCGACGTCGGCGATCCAGGCCGGAGAGCCGGTCGACCAGACGCGGCCCGGCAGCCCCTCGCCGAGGGCGAAGGTGGTCTGGCGGGTGCGCTGGGTGAAGTGGCCGACGTCATGGTCCGGCGACTGCCAGGTGGCCGCGCAGGCGAGCTCCCCGGCCTCGTCCACGACCTCCCAGACGGACCCGGCCAGCCACTCGAGCGTCTCGCCGATCGCCGCGAGCGCGCGCGACAACGCCAGCTCGGGGTCGTCCGTCTCCGCCAGCGTGCGGGCGACGGCGTGCTCCGTGCGGATGAACGACCGGTTGCTCCGGATATCCGCCGGCATCGTTGGGCCTTTGGGACGAGGTCGTAACGAGCCTAACCGCGCCGGCGCGCCCCTGCACGCCAGCGGCCAGCCGGTCCGCGGGGACCGGCCGGCCTTGTTCTCCCTGGCCTGTGGCTCAGCGCTTGCGGCGCGCGGCCGGCTTGAGCGTGACCTTGCGCGACGTGTCGCTCGCGCCGGCGGTCGCCTTGCCGACCGCGTTCACCCTGAGCGGGCGGCGCGCGATCGACTTCGCCGTGCTCTTGCTCACCTTGATCTTGACCGTGCGCTTGGCCCCGGCGGGCACGTTGAAGCCCTTCCTGCCGAGGGTCCTGACCTTGCCCTTGACCGTGCGCTGCAGGCGCAGCGTGCCGGTGCAGGCACCGCCGGCGGATGCCGGGCACCTGACGCTCAGCTTCGCGACCCGTGAGCGTGAGAGGCGCGTGCTGGCCGGGCCGATGACGAGCTTCGCGCTCGCGGGCACGGCTGGCGGATCGGCGGGCCGGTCGGCGGGCGGATCGGCGGGCGGCTGGGCACCATCGCCACCGGGCTGCATCACCGGCGGCTCGCAGGCGATCAGCGTGTCGACCGGATCGGAGTCGAAGTTGTCGATCTCCGTGCCGCAGTCGACGACGTCGAGCACGCCGTCCTTGCTGCGCAGCGAGTCGCTGCCCGATGCGCCGATCAGCGTGTCGTTGTTCTCGCCGCCGTCGATCGTGTCGTCGCCCTGGCCGCCGATCAGGACGTTCTGGCCGGCGTTGCCGGTCAGCCTGTCCGGACCGCTGCCTCCGGTGGCGTTCTCGACGTCGGCCGCGACCGTGTCGCCCTCGCTCTCGACGCCGTCGTCGTAGGTCGATCCGTCCAGGTCGACGCTCACCGGTGCCGCGTTGGCCGAGTAGTCGACGGTGTCGTTGTCGGTTCCGCCCGAGAGCTCGTCGGCGCCTTGGCCACCGACCAGGTTGTCAGGGCCCGCGTCCCCCTGGATCTCGTCGTCACCGCCGCCGCCCAGCAGCTGGTCGGTGCCCGCGCCGCCCGACAGCTGGTCGTCGCCGAGCGAGCCTTTCACCACGTCGTTGCCGCCGGAGCCGACCACGAGGTCGCGCTCCGAGCCGCCGTCGACATCGTCCTGGTCGTCGCCGCCGCTGACGAAGTCGATGCCGGGCCCACCCTGCACGACGTCGTTGCCGTTCTCGCCGAAGAGATCGTCGTTGCCGCCGCCGCCGTCGATGGTGTCGGGGCCGTTGCGTCCCTCGATCAGGTCGCGGCCCGGGGAGCCGGTGATGTGGTCGGCGCCCTGGCCGCTGACGACGCGCTCGGTGTCGTCGTGGATGTTGTCGGCCTCACCCGGCGCGCCATCGTTGTTGACGTTGTCCAGCGACAGGTCGAGCGACGCGAACCGGCTCGAGTAGTCGACGGTGTCGATGCCGGCCTCGCCGCGGATGTCGTCGGCGCCGCCGCCCGGCTCGATCGTGTCGTTGCCGCTGCCGCCCGTGAACCCGTCGTTGCCGCTGCCGCCGATCAGCCGGTCCGGACCGCTGACGCCGCCGAGGAGGTCGTCGCCGCCGCTGGACCTCAAGTAGTCCGGGCCAAGGCCTCCGACGAGCGTGGTGTCGCCGCCACCGGTCGACTCGAAGTTGTTCGTGTCGGCCGCGAGGCCTTCGATGTAGACGCGGTGGTCGGTCGAGGCGTCGACGGTGTTCGAGCCGTCGTCGGCAAGCACGAATGCGGTCTCGAATGCGGCGAGTGGGCAGCTCGCGCGCAGCGGGTTGATCTGCATGCAACCGGAGCCGGGGCCGGCGGTCACGCCGACGGTGTCGTTGAGGATGAGGTTGGCGCCGCTCATGGTGATGTCGATGTCGTTGTCCTCGCCGGGGGCGGCGGACAGGAACAACTGGTTCATGCCGTTGATCTCGACCTCGGACGCGGACGCCGCCGAGGGCAACGCGACCGCGAACGCCGCTGCGGCTGCTGCGAGAAAGACGGGGCTGCGGAGCATCTGGATCCCTTCCTGGGGGGCGATGTCCCGACCCTCCCAGTGGGTCCCACGGCCGGCACTGTGGGATACCGGCGTGTGCGTTGTCGGCTAGCCGACCAGGGTCACAGCGCTGACTGCGCGCCGGCGGCCTCGGCCACGCGGACCTGGTGCAGCGTCAGCCCGAGGCGCTTCGCCACGCGCGCGTGGTACCCGTCCTCCTCGAGCGCGCGCACGACGTCGTCGACGTACACGTCGGTGCCGACGAGCCACGCTCGCCCGTCGCGCGGGTGGGCCGCCACCCCGGGTGCGGAGCCGCCGCAGATGCCGTCGATGCAGTCCGTCATCGCTCCGATTGTATGTCCTAGTCGGCTGGTAGGATTTAACGCGCGATGATCTTCTCGGCAGCAGCTGAATACGGCGTCCGCGTGATGGTCGAGCTCGGCCAGCACGGCGGCGATCGGCCGCTGTCGCTGAAGGCGATCGCCGAGGCCGAGGGCCTGCCGCTCTCGTACCTCGAGCACATCGTGCCGAAGCTCAAGGGGGCGGGCCTGATCCGCTCGAGCCGGGGCGCCCATGGCGGCTACTGGCTCGCGCGTCCCGCCGACGAGATAACGATGGACGAGGTCGTGCTCGCGCTCGAGGGCGCGGTCGCGCCTATGGAGTGCTTCGTCAACCTGCCGACCGAGCGCGTCTCGTGCTCGCACGCCGGCGACCAGGGGCACTCCTGCTCGACGAAGCTGCTGTGGATGCGAGTCCAGGGCGGCATCGTCAAGGCGCTACAGGCCACGACGCTCGCCGATCTCGTCGAGTTCGCGGCGCGAGAACATCCGATTCCCGCCGTTCCGGCTCGCGTCTAGACACGCCCGGCGCGGCTTTCCCCACGATTACCCGACTTCGACTGGACCAACGGAGATAGATGGCCGACCTCGAAATTCGCAACCTGCGCGCGAGCGGTGGTGGCAAGGAGATCCTCAAGGGTCTCGACCTGAACGTGGAGAAGGGCAAGATCCACGCGCTGATGGGCCCGAACGGCTCGGGCAAGTCGACGCTCGCCAACGTGATCATGGGTCACCCGAACTTCGAGGTGACCGAGGGCTCGATCCACTTCAAGGGTGAGGACATCACCGAGGCCGATCCGGACGAGCGCGCCCGGATGGGCCTGTTCATGGCGTTCCAGTACCCGGTGGCCGTGCCCGGCGTGACCGTGACCAAGTACCTGCGCACCGTGATCAACGCCCACCGCGAGTCGCGCGGCGAGGACCCGATCCCGCTGAAGGAGTTCCGCCAGACGGTGCAGGAGGCGATGAAGCTCACGAACGTCCCGAACGAGTTCGCCTCGCGCTACCTGAACGACGGCTTCTCGGGAGGCGAGAAGAAGCGCATGGAGATGCTGCAGCTGGCGCTCCAGATGCCCGAGGTCGCGGTTCTCGACGAGACCGACTCCGGCCTCGACATCGACGCCCTGCGGGTCGTGGCGAACGCGGTGAACTCCGTCGCCCAGCAGTCCGAGATGGGCGTCCTGATCATCACCCACTATCAGCGCATCCTGCACCTGGTGCAGCCCCACTCGGTCCACGTGCTCTACGAGGGCAGGATCGTCAAGGAGGGCGGCCCCGAGCTGGTCGACCGCCTGGAGGCCGAGGGCTACGGCGGCATCATCGGCGAGGTCGAGGCGGGCGCGGCGGCCTGATGACGCTCCAGGCCGCAGCAGCCGGGATCGACCCCGCCCGCGTGGCGGAGGAGTTCCCGATCCTGCAGCGGGTCGACGACGGCAAGCCGCTCGTTTACCTGGACAGCGCGGCCACCGCCCAGAAGCCGGCGGTCGTGATCGACCGGATGGCCGATCTGCAGCGGCACTCGAACGCGAACATCCACCGGGGCGTGTACCCGCTGGCCCAGGAGGCGACCGACGCCTTCGAGGGCGCGCGGCGCACGATCGCCGGCTGGATCGGCGCGGCGTACGAGGAGACGCTGTTCGCCAAGAACGTCACCGAGGCGATCAACCTGGTCGCCTATTCGTGGGGTCGGCGCAACGTCGGCCGCAGCGACCGCGTGCTCATCACCCAGATGGAGCACCACTCGAACATCGTGCCGTGGCAGCTCCTGTGCCAGGAGGTCGGCGCTGAGTTGGAGTACGTCGAGGTGACCGACGACGGGCTGCTCGACCTGGACTCGCTGGACGCGGGCCTGGCGCGCGGGCCGAAGCTGGTCGCGGTCGCGCACGTCTCGAACGTGCTGGGCACTGTGAATCCTGTTGCCGAGATCGCCCGCCGCGCGCACGACGCCGGCGCTTTGATCCTGGTCGACGGCGCGCAGGCCGCGCCGCACTACCGGATCGACGTGAAGGATCTGGACGTCGACTTCTACGGCTTCACCGGCCACAAGCTCTACGGGCCGACCGGCGTGGGCGTCCTCTACGGGCGGCGCGAGCTGCTCGAGGAGATGCCGCCGTTCCTCGGGGGCGGGGACATGATCTCGTCGGTCGACTTCCAGGAGTCGCGCTGGAACTCGCTGCCCTGGAAGTTCGAGGCCGGCACCTCGCCGTTCACCGAGGCCGCCGGGCTGGGCACGGCCGTCGAGTGGTTCGCGTCGCTCGGGATCGACAACGTCGTCGCGCACGAGCGCGAGCTGACCGCGTACGCGCTCGAGCGGCTGCAGGAGGTGCCGGGCCTGCGGGTCATCGGACCTTCGACGCCGGGTGAGCACCGCGGCACCGCGGTGTCGTTCGCGATCGAGGGCGTCCACCCGCACGACGTCGCGGAGATCGTCGCGCGCGACAACATCTGCATCCGCGCCGGCCACCACTGCGCGCAGCCGCTGATGCGCCGGCTCGGCGTGCCGGCCACCTCACGCGCGTCGTTCGGCGTTCACAACTCGCGCTCCGACGTCGACAAGCTGGTCGAGTCGCTGGCGACCGTGCGCTCTATCTTCGGGCTCTAGGAGCTTCGCCGTGGACGACGTGTATCGCGAGTACATCCTCGAGCACTACAAGCACCCCCACAACTGGGGTGAGCTCGAGGCTGCGGACCTGGAGTTCGAGGACAACAACCCGCTGTGCGGCGACGAGCTGAAGGTCCAGCTGAAGGTCGACGACGCGGGGAAGATCGTCGACCTGCGCTTCTCGGGCCACGGCTGCGCGATCTCGCAGGCCGCCGCCTCGATGACCGGCGACGAGGTCAAGGGCATGAGCGTCGACGAGCTGCTGAAGCTCGACAAGTCGTTCGTGCTCGACCTTCTGGGGATCGACATCTCGGCCACCCGCATGAAGTGCGCGCTGCTGTCGCTGAAGGTGCTCAAGTCGGCTTCGCTCGGCGGCGCCGCCGACTGGGAGGACGAGGGCGGCCAGGGCGACCCGAGCGAGCGGTTCAAGGCGGGTATTTAGCGCGGGCCTTCGGCCCTGCGGCGCGGCCTGACGGCCTGCGGCGCGGGCCCCGGGGGGCCCTGCGGCGCGGGGCTTCGCCCCTCCGGAAGATCCTCCAATGCCGCAGGGCCGCTAGGCCCGCGCCGCAGGCGAAGCCGCGCCGCAGCGAAGCGCGCCAAGATCCCCCGATGCTCAAGATCGACACGCCGTCCCCAGCCGTCCGCGTACTCACCCTCGACCGCGACGAGGCGCGCAATGCGATGAACGCCGAGCTCTGCGGGGCGCTGCACGACGCGCTCGACCAGGTGGCGGCGGACCGCTCCTGTCGCGCGATCGTGCTGACCGGCGCGGGGCGCGCGTTCTGCGTGGGAGTCGACCTCGGTGGCTACGGCGCAGCGCCGGGCAACGACGGCACCGACCCGGCGCGCGACATGCTGGGCGACCAGGAGCACATGTCGCGGCTGATCCTCAAGCTGCGCGACACGCCGCAGCCGGTGATCGCCGCGGTGAACGGCGCGGCGGCGGGGTTCGGCCTCGCGCTCGCGCTGGGCAGCGACATCCGCTACGCCGCGCCCGAGGCGGTCTTCCGCGCGGTCTTCCTGAACGTGGGGGTGTCGAACTGCGACATGGGCGTGAGCTGGCTGCTGCCGCGGCTGATCGGCGCGTCGCGTGCCCACGAGCTGCTGCTCACCGGCCGCCGCGTCTCGCCCGATGAGGCCGAACGGATCGGGCTGATCGCCGGCGTCGTGGATGCCGACGCGCTGCTTCCGCGCGCGGTCGAGGCGGCGGAGCAGATCGCGGCGTGGTCGCCCTGGGGCATCCGACTGACCAAGCAGGGCATGTGGTCCGCGCTCGAGATCGGGTCGGAGCGGGCAGCGATCGAGTACGAGGACCGCCAGCAGATCATGGCCCTGCACGGCAAGGCGCCCGCGGAGGCCGTCGGCGCGTTCCTGGAGAAGCGCCCGGCGCAGTTCGCCGACTGAGCCGGTCCGTGGTTTCCCGCAGCACATGTGCGGCGCCCCACCGTTTCCGCGGCGCTGAGCCCGCCATAGCTTGCGGGCATGGCTACCACGCTCACACCCACCTCCCGGCGCAACGGCGCCGACAGCGCGGACAAGCGCGACGAATCCACCCCGGCCGAGAAGCCGGCCGCGCAGCGGCCGGCAATCCTCGACAGCGCCGCCTACTGGCTGGCGATCGCCGCGGTCTACCTGCTTCAGCTGCCGCTGTGGTTCCACTCCGGCAAGTCGAAGATCTTCGAGGACGACGGCGTCATGCCGCCGCCGCTCAAGAAGCAGTTCGACGGCACCTTCTTCGAGTCGGCCCCCGGCCTCGACGCCGCGTGGGTCCTCCTCGGCGTCATCCAGCTCGCGATCTTCGGCGTCCTGGTCGCCAGCCTGGTCCGCGGGGAGTTCCTGGCCACGCGCCGCAAGCCGCTCCTGCTGACCGGCCTGGCGCTGTCGATGCTGACGTTCGCCGCGCTGCTGTTCGGCGACATCTGGACCAACAACTTCGACGGCGCGGCATCGCTCTACGCGTACTTCGGAGCGACCGCAGTGATCTTCCTGTTCGTCCTCCTGATGCCGCCATACCGCAAGGCCGCTTGGCTGAGCGGGCTGACGGAGCGGTAGAACCGCTCACATAACGCCGCGACGGGCCCCGCAAGGGGCTCGTCGTCGTTCCGGGCGCACGAGTCGTCCGCCGCCTTACCCGCTAAAATCCGACTATCACGGTCGGACTTGGCAACACCCTGCACGAATCACCCGAAATGGCTTCCGAGATCATCGACGTCTGCGCCCTCTCCGAGCTGCCGCCCGGCCAGATGCGCATCGTCGATTGGGAGGATGTCGAGATCGGCGTCTTCAACTGCGCCGGCACGCTCTACGCCATCGAGGACCGCTGCTCCCACGACGACGGGCCGCTCGCCGAGGGCCCGTTCGACGAGTCCAAGTGCACCGTCGAGTGCCCTCGCCACGGCTCGCTGTTCGACCTGAGGAACGGCAAGCCGATGACGCTCCCCGCCTATGAACCCGTCGACACCTTCACGGTGATCGTCGAGGACGACACGATCAAGCTGGAGGTTGACTGAATGGCCACCCCTGAGACGATCGCCGAACAGCAGTCCCTCCAGGACATCGGGTCCGATTACGAGGAGCGCTTCGGCTTTCACGATCCCGAGAACTATCTCTTCAAGGCCCCCAAGGGGCTGACCCGCGAGCTCGTCGAGCAGATCTCCGAGTTCAAGAGCGAGCCGGCCTGGATGCGCGAGTTCCGGCTGAAGTCGCTCGACCACTTCCTGGCTCGCCCGATGCCGAAGTGGGGTTCGCCGCTGCTGGCCGAGGTCGACTTCGACAACATCCACTACTTCGTCCGCGCCAGCGAGCGCGCCGAGCGTTCTTGGGACGACGTCCCCGAGGACGTCAAGAAGACCTTCGACCGCCTGGGCATTCCCGAGGCCGAGCGCAAGTTCCTCTCGGGCGTCGGCGCCCAGTACGAGTCCGAGGTCGTCTACCACCAGGTCAACAAGCAGCTCGAGGATCAGGGCGTCGTGTTCATGGACATGGACACCGGGCTGCGCGAGCACGAGGACCTGGTGCGCGAGCACTTCGCGACGCTGATCCCGCCGAACGACAACAAGCTCGCCGCGCTGAACAGCGCCGTCTGGTCGGGCGGCTCGTTCGTCTACGTCCCGCCGGGCGTGCACGTCGAGATGCCGCTGCAGGCCTACTTCCGGATCAACACCGAGAACATGGGCCAGTTCGAGCGGACGCTGATCATCGCCGACGAGGGCTCCTACGTGCACTACGTCGAGGGCTGCACGGCGCCGGTGTGGACGTCGGACTCGCTGCATTCCGCGGTCGTCGAGCTGATCGCGAAGCCGGGCGCGCGGATCCGCTACACGACCGTGCAGAACTGGTCGCAGAACGTCTACAACCTCGTCACGAAGCGCGCGATCGCCGAGCGCGACGCGACGGTGGAGTGGGTCGACTGCAACCTCGGCTCCAAGCTCACGATGAAGTACCCGAGCGTCTACCTGATGGGCGAGCGCGCCCACGGCGAGATCCTCTCGATCGCGTTCG
>Ga0126307_10003587_pt1 | contig 10637 bp, 10 predicted proteins | sample Plot28_FD_89955 | JGI IMG/M metagenome (GOLD analysis project Ga0126307, IMG submission 89955) | Serpentine soil microbial communities from UC McLaughlin Reserve, CA, USA - Plot28 | ecosystem: Environmental > Terrestrial > Soil > Grasslands | place: USA: UC McLaughlin Reserve, Lake County...
CCACGGGCTTCCTCGATCAGTTCGTCGTTCCCCCTAATCTTGAGGAGTCCCCGATCCCTATCGTAGAGTTTCGTCTTGTCCTCGTTTAGGCTGGAATCGAGTATTCGGGCATCGGGGAGGTCGATGGTCATCGCATCTCCTATGATCTTCACATCTTCCGCTCCCAACTCCTCCAGGTCGACCCCAGCCTCGACTTCGCCTACCGCCACGAGGAGCAGCTTTTCTCCCGTGAGAAATTCGGGCAGAGGTTGTCGAAATATTTCGGAGTTCTCTTCCTCTGTCACCACCACTTGAGCTGTGTATTTTGCCGTCGCCAGTTCGTTGATCCGATGGACACCTTGCACGACGGCTGGCTCCTTGGGTTCCGTTGGATTCCAGATCAGGTAGACGAGACCTGCCCCCGCCGCAACGCTCACGATTACGAGCAAAAGGGCCAGAATCAGCGTGGTGCCGAACCCGCCGCCTCTGATCTTTGTCATCGCACCTCCTCAGAATACCCGCACCTCCAAAAATTCTAGCATCATGCGCTTCGATAGCCCGCGGGATAAGCCCACCGAGCCGTTCGCGGAACGGTGGGGCCGCATGCCTAGCGGGCTCGCGCAACGCAGCTAAACAGAAGGGCAGAGGCCGATCCAGATGTTGTCCTCCTGTGCCTCGAAGGGCCGAGACACCGGATCTTCGATGGCACTAATCACGCGAGGGGCCTCGGCAAGGTCTGGTATGCGCTTGTCCACTCTTTGTCCAACCTGTCCCTTATCGATCGATCACGCCGTAGCGTTTCGCTTATCCAGGCGAGCGTGACGGGTGGGAGCGCCAGCATCTGCGCCCAGTTCATAGCGAGGGGGTTCATACCGAAGATGACCCCCGTCTTGAGCAGGTTTCCTGACGTGGCGATGAGGTGCGCAAGCATCAGCATGGAGGTCAGCTTCGCCTTCGCCGGGACTATCTCGCCGTTGGACTCGAAGCCCCTGCACGACCACCAGCAGCGCACGATCATCTCGACGGAGGCGGGCACTATTCCCATCGTGGCGAAGTGCCTCATATCGTAGCCGTGGGCGTACATGTACCTAGCCACGTTGGTCCACGTGACCCTCTCGCCCGAGGGGCTAAGGACGAAGGGAGACCTTGTCTTGGCCAGCTGCAAGAGGGTGAAGAAGGGCGGCTGGATCCCGGCGCTCGTGAATACGTCCGAGAGCAGGTGCAGGAAGACCTTCAGGAAGGCGGACGCGAGGTCCTCTGGGCCCATGGAGGTTGCGACTCGGCGCAGGTCGCCGTGCTTATCTACGTACGTGCCGGTGCCCCCCATGACGTCCATGACGCCGATTATGAAGGCGAGGACGGGATCGTGGCCGAGGCTCATCAGCCTGTGGACTTTGGGGCTCAGGCCGTCTATGGCTTTGCCCGCTGAGAGGTCGTATGGGACCTTCGCAGCCTTCTCGAGGCCCTTAAGGTAGTGGTCGTAAACGGGCTTCGAGTTCTCTCTGATCCACCCTGTCATGGGGGATCCGGCTTGCATCCTACCGAGAAACGCGCCGTCGAGCGGAATCCTGACCACGAACACGTCCAGGAGGGTCGCGACGAATCCGGCCAGCAGGACGACGAGGTAGTCGGACCGGTCCCAGCTCACGTCCCCGAAGGCGTCCCCGTAGCGCCTGTGTATCTCCCTTGCCTCCGTTGGGCCCAACACTTGGAGTAAGGGATCTACTTTCGGATCTAGGCCGGTTTCGGTCAGGTAGCGGCCCGCTTCGGTCACGAGGTCGTCGAACTCGACGGAGGATGGGGGCTCGTTTGCGCGGGACTTCGAGGGCATGGGAGTGACCTGGTGATCGGGCGCGTGGAACGTTCCCTTACCATCCAGTTCGACGCCGAAGGAGATCAACGTTTTCCTGACCTCGTCGAACTCCGCTTCCAGGGTGTCGATGTCCGCCGAAGCGTTCCTCTCGACGTCGAGGTAGTGGTCGAGCTCCGGGTTCAGTTCCTCGTAGCGTTCCCTGATCTCCCGTAGCCGCAGCCTCTGGTAGGCGACCACCGTCTCGTGAGCGTTGGTGTGCATTCCCTACGCGCTCTGGACTTGCATGTTGTCCTTCTCCTGCTTCAGTTCCGCGAGGGCGGCCGTGAACATCTGCAGCTCTTCCTTCAGGCGGGCCAACCTTGCCTCGTTCTGGTCGGACCTGGAAACGTACTCGGCGAGCTTCATGGCGATGACACTCTGGTCCCCGGCGAGGTCTTCTATCGCTCCCTGATGGCTCTTTATGATCTCCTGGATCATGTGCTCCCGCTGCCTCGCGAGCTCCCTTTCCTTGCCCCCGAGGACCCATCGGGTGGCGGCGTATGCCGCCACGCCAATGACGACCACGGCGCCAATCCCGGTGACCATCGCGCTCAACCCAAAGAGGCCTCCCAGCCCGAGCGCCGCCAAGCCGGAGGTGATTCCCGCCGCGCTCAGGCCCATCACGCTGCCGCTGAAGAAGATCGCGGTGATGGGGACGCCCGCGGCCGTCGCGACCGCCACCATTTCTTTGGCGCGTGTCTCCAGCTCGCTCGCACTTACGTTCCCGTCGAGAAGTGATCGCTCGTATTTCACGGTCTTTTCTGCGAGCACGATGACGCTCGGGGCGCTATCGCCGAAGCGTGCCTCGGCCGCGAGCTCTACGCTGGCCCTCTCCTGAGGCGACACCACGTTGTCGGCGCGCGAGACTTGGAACATGTCCTTGATAATGGATGCGGCGATCTCCTCCCGGTTGTCGGGGACGGCCGAGATGACCTCCTCGGCCAGGCGCACGACCTCCGCGGGCGAGACGTCTTTCTTTTGCAACGCCCGTCTGACTTCTTCCCTGGATTCGGACGTCAGGCCGATCCGAGACATGAACACGTAGAGATATTGGATCTCCCGGGAATCCAACCTCTCGTCCACTAGGGCCTGCAGGGCCAAGACCCGGGCGTAGAGGAGCTTTACCCTTTCGGGCCGCACTTCCAGAGCGAAGATTTTCTTCGGATCTTCCGGCGGAGGGTCTCCGTTGAGCGAGGCCTTGGCCCTATCCCACAAATGGCGTATGTCGTCCGCATCGAGGTTTGGCCGTCCGCCTCGCATGTATCGGTCGCCCCTTGGGACAAAACGGCCCATTGCCCTCCTCCTTACAACCTCACCGCTAGTAGGAAGCATTCTAATCGGTCCGTCAACACCGGTGTGATAGAGTTCGTCCGGGTGGCGAGCTGAAAATCAAGCGTCTTGCCGAGATCCCGTGATCCCAGCGCGACCACACTGTCCGAAATGTGTCAACAAGGAGCCGACGAGTCGATACTAGCCTACATGCAGCTTTTGCACCGCTTCAGCCTGGCCATCAAGTTCTCGCGCGCCCAGCCCTCTAGGTCGCCCTTATCATTGGAGCAAACCTTCATCGTACGCGTCAGGCTGGCACTCTTGTCCCCGTGCTTGAAGTGGCCACAGTAAGCTTGATGGATCATAGCGTCGCTGGGTGATCTGCGGCTTATCACGTAGCCCCTCTGGTTGCGCTCTACCCACCTGATGAACTTCTTGTGGGCGCCCGCATCGTGGGCGTCGTAGAAGATCACGTAGCCCTCGCTCGCTTGCGGGTGCGGTGTCGGACTCCGTACGGTGTCGATCGAGCTCGCACCAAGTCCCACGGTTCCGGACTTGATGCGGCGGGGCGTGCTCGCCCGCCTTAGAGCCTCGCTGCCCCACGAAGAGGGCGCCGACAACCACTCGACGATAAGGAAGGCGCTAGCATCGAGGCCGGTGCTCATTGCCGCTTCCAGCCAGACGAGCTGGGTTTGCCTAATCTCGTCCTTGGACCTGCGCTTGGACTCGGCGAATACGACTACGTCGTCCTTCCAACAGTAGACGTCGAAGCAGCCAGATACGGAACCTGCTTTCTGGTGGATGGCCTTCAACAACTGAAGCTTATCCCCAGAGAGTCTCACCACGCCTTCTTCTCCCCAGGCGGTCCGGTATTTCTTCCTGAAGGTGTCGACCCACACCCCGTCCCAACCGTCCTCTTGAAACTGTCTGAGGATGGCTAACTCGGCGAACATCGGCGTCGCATCAACGTCTATTAGAGGTTTGTTTCCGTAGGTGTCCTCCGTGAATTCGCCGCTCCAGAGCCGGAAGACGGGTTGAGTTTTGGGCACCTGCACGCTCAGACCGGACGGCAGGTGCAAGTCCTCCACCGTCTCTGGCATTAACTGCTCCGGATACATGAGCATATGCGCCTTCAGACCTCCTTTCTTCCCTTAGGTCACTACCTTGGTCCCCGATTCGGCGGGGGTCAGGAGCAATCCTGCTGGTGCCGCTGGCAAAGGGCTCGGCAACTCGGGGGGGCGAGCGTCACGCTGGTCATAAGAAACCGGCGATACGGGGATGCCAGCCAGCTCCAAGCCGGGCTGCAGCACCGTAAGGCCGCACAGGCGCTCCGTCAGCCCGGTGCAGGTTAGGATGAGGTGGTCCCGTGCCCGGGTGGGCGCTACGTAGAAGACGCGCCTGGTCTCGTCTTCTTCGAGCCGCGCCTTCTTGTCCCTGATCAAGCGGTGGAGGGCCGGCTGCCCCTCCTCTTCGCCGAAGTCCACCGACACGCCCAGTTCGGGGTCGAAGACGACCGCGCTCGAGGAGGATGGCATGGCGCGGGCGAGGTCCGGGATCACGACCACCGGCCACTCGAGTCCCTTGGCGGCGTGGATCGTCATGAGGCTCACCGCGTCCCCGCCCTCTATCGGTGGGCGCGGTACTTGGGACTGCGCCTCTTGCAGCTGCCTAAGCCACCTCACCACGGTGAAGGTGTCCTCCGACCCGCGCTCCAAATCCTCCACCAGCTCCCCAAAGCCACGCCAGTCCGTCTCCCTGCGCTCGGCGCCCGGCAGATTTGCTATCACGGCCGTGTAGCCTGTGAGGTGGTCCGCCAGCTGGAGAAGGGCGGTGGGCGGCTCCAGGCGCCGCTTGCTCAGCAGATCTTCTAGCATCTCCTTCGCGGCGTCGAGCCGAGCATCGTCGCTCTCGCTTACCAGTTGCCACCACGAGATACCTTTCTCGCGCTCCGCGGCCAGATCGTGTAGCAGCCGGTCGTCCAGGGCAAAGAAGGGGCTGCGGAGCACCGCGACCAGCGCGAGGTCGTCGGCCGGATCCGCGAGGAGGCGCAGGAGGGCGATTGCGTCCTTGGCCTCTCGCGTCTCCAGCAGGTTGCCTCCGCCGGCATGCACCGAGGGGATGCCGGCCGCGGCAAGGGCATCCCCATAGACCTCGAGCGGCGCCCACACCCGAGAAAGTATGGCCATGTCCCCAGGCCGTACGGGTCTAGACGTGCCGGCGGCAGCGTCGTACACCCCCACTCTCCGGTCTAGCATCTCGCGCAACTCGCGCGCGATGTGCGCCGCCTCTGCCCTCTGTAGCTGGGCTTTGGGCACCCTCCCCTCCGCCTCCATGGCGTAGGCGCGCACGTACGGGGCCTCGTGGGGCGATATCTCGCGATGGGCCTCGAGGTCCTGACGCATCTCGCCGAGCACGGAGGAGAACACGTTGTTTAGGACCCCGATCAGTTCCGAGTGCCCGCGGAAGCTGGTCGCCAGCACCACCTCCTCCCCTCCCTCAGAAAGGATGCGATCCCTAAAGCGCCTGAACACCTCCACGTCAGCACGCCGAAAGCCGTAGATGGACTGCTTCTCGTCGCCCACGACCGTCAACGTGGTCCCCTGGGTCAGGCGCTCGAGCAGCTCGGCCTGCACGGGGTTGGTGTCCTGGAACTCGTCCACCAGGAAGGCGCGCCATCGCTCGCGGTAGTAATCGCGCACCTCCTCGTGCTCCAGGGCCCTTAGGGCGTGCACCTCGAGGTCCGCGAAGTCCAGCACCCGCGAGCGGCGCTTTGCCTCCGCGAGGAACGCTCTGACACGTCCGAAGGCGTCGCGCAAGACCGGGAGCGCGCTCGCGAGTCGCTCGTCCGCCGGCCCGGGCTCGAGGACGACGATGCCACGACTCACCGCAACGCGCGCCAGCTCGCGCACGAGCTTAAGCGCCTCCTACATCATAATAGCCGAGCTCCTGAGACACCTGACGGAGACCGAGACCGCCAACGGGTTTGCCAACCGTTTTATCTGGCTGCTGGTCAAACGCTCGAAGGTGCTGCCTTTCGGGGGCGAGTGGGACAACGTCGACGTCGCCCCGCTGGTAAAGCGGCTGCACACGGCCCTGGTCTTCGGTAAGGAAGCCGGGGAGATCTCCTGGGGCGAGAGCGCGAAGGGCCTCTGGCAAGAGCGCTACGAGGAGCTCTCCGAAGGCAGGGCGGGTCTCTTCGGGGCCGTGGTTGGTCGCGCCGAGGCGCAGGTGCTGCGCCTGGCGGCCGTCTACGCGGTGATGAAACTTTCCAAGACCATAGAGCTACCCCACCTCCAAGCGGCCCTCGCCCTCTGGGACTACGCCCAGAAGAGCGCGCTCTACATCTTCGGCGAGGCCACGGGCGATGGGGTGGCCGACAGGATCATGGAGAAGCTGCGTGTTGCCCCGCGAGGATTGACTCGTACCGAGATACGCAACCTCCTCGGACGCCACAAGAGCTCCGGGCGTATCGGACGAGCCCTTGCTGAGCTCGAACGCCTCGGCCGTGCCTGGTGGGAGTACCGAGACACCGGCGGCCGCCGGGAGGAGAGGTGGTACGCACTATGATTTCCCGCGCGAAAAGCGCGATAAGAGCGCAAAGTCGGCACGGCCTGGGACTTGTCGCGCTTACGGCGCTTACCGCGCATCCGCCCAACGAAGACAGATGGCGGGGAAGGTCACCGCCTCGCCCGAACGTCTGAGACCAAGAGTTCCAGCAACACCAAGTCGGCGACAGTAGCGAGTGAGGGAAGATGGTGATCGTGGCTCATAAGAAAGACTACGCGGGCTTCGGGCAGCTCCGATGAATCGCCGAAAAGGATGGGCGGCGAACCCCACGGCGAGGTTGCAGGGTGATTTGGGCCTTCGAGAACAGGGACGTAGCGGCTGGCCGGGTGCGCTACCCCACGTCACATCCGCCTCCACGAAGCACTGGCGATCCTTCTCTGGGATAAGTGAGACATAAGGAGAACCGCATGAAGAACTACAACAAGAAAGACGAGATGACCTACTGGGACGTCATGAGCGAAGGTAACTGCGTAGAGTTAATGCAAGAACACCTACGAATGCGCTTGGACCTGCCAGGCATCTGCCGGGTGCTCGGTGAGGATCACCCCATTGTTCGGCTGATCGCAAAGGCCACAGAGATTGGCGACATTGAGGAACTGACGGTAGCACAGGCTGCTTACGAGGCGCTGCCGGAGGAAGTTTTGCATCGTGCGCGCTACCCTTGGATGGGACTTCCTCCCCCCCATGGCACTCGGGAGAAGCTTCGACAGCAACTGGCCCCCGTGCTGATCGGTGAGGGGATGCCTGGCCCTGATCCAGTCGGCTGCTACTTACAGGTTGACGCGCGGAAAGGCTACGAAGGGGAGACTGGCTGGGAAACGGATGGAGGGCACGTGTTTCGCTCCGCCATCGTATATGACCTCCGCATCTCGGATTGGCCCGTCCGGGTTCAGATTCGCGAAGGCTCAAACAAGGAGATCGTGTTGACACTGCTGGATAAGATCCACGCTAGGCTCGAGAAAGACTGGGACAGACTGACCGACCCGGATTTCTACTTTGAGCCACCGCCAGAGCCGCCCCCGTTCTAATCACCAAGGTTGATTTCGTGAGGTGTGGGCTGAAAGGGATGGCTGACGGCGTTGTCGCAGTAGAGCACAAAGGAGGCAACCAGCCTACACGAAGCGAGCGGGGAAGGTAAGCGGCTCGAGTGTGGCGGCTCATGCGTCAAGCGTGGAAGCGGTGGAGGCGCTGAGTCTCGACTTCCATGGACGGTCTCTCATCCCCATGGACGGTCACAAAACGTAAGGAGGAGTAGACAACATGGTCACCACTAAAGGCGGACAGTTCTCCGAGGAGGAGCGCTGCAAGGGCATAAGCCGCCAGAGTAAGGAGCGCTGTAAGAGGAGCCGGTCCTCGGAGAGTATATCTGCGCCCTGGCGGTCGGCCTGGAGGAGATGAGAGAAAGATGAGCGAACCAGAGGACCACAGACGCGAGCCTGAGAACCAGAGGCGCAAGCCGACGAACGAAGAGTTCGTGGAGGCCCACCGCAGAATGATCCCCCACACGACGAAGCTTCTACCGCCTGTTCGGTGCCATGGCCACCGCGTTCGCGAGATGAAGCGCAAGCTCCTCGCGGCCTCGCGGGACTTGGGGCCCTCTTGATGAGGGTCGGTGAGTAACCCTATGGGGGGCCAGCAACCCTATGAAGGATTGAGCCAGGTCGCATCCGAGACCTACGGGCCCGGGTACTTCGCCCCCGCAAACGAAGACCAGGCGAAGGACCTCGTTCTCTTCGACAAGAAGAAGCCCCCGCGCGATGAGAGGAACCGCCCCATCTTCGGCGTGGTCGCCTACGAGGACCGTCCGGTATGCGGCTCCAAGAAGAGGGGCAAGGCGGCGTTCTGCTCCCACGAGGGCCGGATGCAAAACGGTCGCTGTAGGTACCACGGCGGGCGCTCACCAGGCGGGACGCTCTCCCCGCACTACAAGACGGGCAAGCACTCGAAGTTCGCGATCCCCTCCAATCTGGTGGCGCGTTACCAGAACTACGTCAGTGACCCGGAGATCAACGAGCACCGCTCTTCGATCGCGCAGATCAACCTACTCGTAAACGAGCTCTGGGAGAAGTACGAAGACACGCTCGACCCCGAGCTAATGAAGAAGATCGCGAAGGAGTACCGCAGGTGCGCCAACGCCCGGGCGGCCCGCAACCGCATCAAGGCCGCAGAGCACTTCGAGGAGCTCGGCAAGTTGATCGACGACGCGGAGCGCGTCTCGACCCAGGGCGAGCGTATCCTGTACTACCTCGAGCACCGCAGGCGCCATGCCGACTCTGAGACGAGGCGCAAGGCGACGGAGGCGCTGACTTTTTCGGTGGAGGAGGCCTACGTCTTCTACACTTCACTAGGCGCCATAGTGCGCCGCCACGTAAAGGACGATGAGACCCTAAATGCCATCCTCACGGACATCTACGCGATCGCCGGCGACGCCGGGGCTACAAGTTCTGGGCCCGAGTACCCGGGGGAAGGTGGGGGGAACGCGACCTAGGGTGGCTCCACGGTTCTTCTCCCGAAGGAGAAGACATTGACCCTATCATGCTGACCTGTCTGTAAGTTAGTGCGAGCGCCGGGCGTCGAGCCCGAGGGCCCGATCAAAGGAGGAGCAAGATGACGAAAAGAAGGGGAAATGGGGAGGGTTCCATCACCCGCCACAACAAGAGCGGTCTGCACATGGCCCGCTACTGGGTGGAGACGCCGACCGGGCCCAAGCGGAGAACCCTCTACGGTAGGACCCGCAAAGAGGTAGCTGATAAGCTCGCCGAGGCGCTCGCTGACCGGGGACGTGGCATCGTCTTAGACGACGAGAACGTGACGGTTGCCGAGTACATGATTAGGTGGCTTGAGGATTCCGCAAGAGGCGGCCTTGGCCCTCGCGCCTACCATAACTACAAGCTACAGATCAGGCGGCACATCTCCCCCACCTTGGGCAGGCTCAAGCTCTCGAAACTCACGGCGTCCCACATCCAGTCTCTTTACGCCGCAAAGCTTCGCGAAGGACTCAAGCCCTCAAGCGTTCGCTACATCCACGCAGTTCTGCACCGCGCCCTGGAGCAGGCTGTCAGGTTTCACCTCATACCGTTCAACCCGGCGGCCAGGGTTGACCCTCCCAAGATCAGGCAGCAGGAGATCACCCCGCTGGACACGGAGGGGGCGCGGCAGTTCCTCCGGGCGGCGGGTGGCGAGAAGTTCGAGGCGCTCTACGTCCTGTCCCTCACGGTGGGTATCCGGTGCGGAGAGGCGTTGGGACTCAAGTGGTCGGATATAGACCTTGATAGGGGCACGCTTCGGGTGGTCCGGCAACTGCAGAGGATGCGCGAGGGTGGCGGGCTGGTATTTCTGGAGCCGAAGAACGCCAGCCGACGCACCGTAGATTTGCCTCAGAGGGCTGTAGAAGCCCTCAGGAGGCACCGCAAGGGCCAGCTTGAGGAGAAGCTAAGGGCTCCCGCTTACGAGGATTCTGGGCTCGTGTTCGCGACGGGCAAGGGCACACCTCTCGACGCCCAGAACATAATCAACCGTCACTTCAAACCCTTGCTCAAGCGTGCGGAGCTCCCCTCCATCCGCTGGCACGACCTCAGGCATACCTGCTTCACAATCTTGCTCGCTCGGGGCATGCACCCCAAATACGTCCAGCACCTCGCAGGGCACGCCTCCATACAGCTTACCCTGGATCGCTACTCCCACTGGATGCCCTCTATGGGCCGCAACACCGCTGATGGGATGGACGAGGCGTTGGGCTAGGTGCTCCTTCCGGGAAGTCACGGCAACAGGGTCGGCCATCCGCTTGCCCGCGCGAGCACCCGCTGCAATACTGCCCGACCATGCGCGAAGGAATCGAAGAGGCGGCCCGGCTGATGGAGGCCCAGGAGCACGAGGGGGCCGAAAGGGTGCTCCTGGGCCTGCTGGAGGAGCATCCACAAGACGCGCGGGCCAACTACCTCATGGCCTCGCTTTGCGACCAAACCGACCA
>Ga0126307_10003589_pt1 | contig 10635 bp, 12 predicted proteins | sample Plot28_FD_89955 | JGI IMG/M metagenome (GOLD analysis project Ga0126307, IMG submission 89955) | Serpentine soil microbial communities from UC McLaughlin Reserve, CA, USA - Plot28 | ecosystem: Environmental > Terrestrial > Soil > Grasslands | place: USA: UC McLaughlin Reserve, Lake County...
CGTTGAGCTCGGTCGGCTGGACGGTGTCCAACGCGGCCTCCAAACTCGTCCATCCCGAAAACGGCAACGAAATCGACGTTCCCGCAGAGGGTCTCAGCGAGACTGGGGAACTGTGGTTCAAGGGCCCCAACGTGATGGCCGGGTATCTCGGTAACGAGCAGGCCACACGGGAGACCATCGACGACGAAGGCTGGCTCCACACAGGGGATTTGACGCAGGTCGACGCCTGTGGCTGCGTGTACATCGTTGACCGGCTCAAGGAGCTGATCAAGTACAAGGGCTACCAAGTGCCGCCTGCCGAACTCGAGGCGGTGTTGCTGAGCCATCCGGCGATCGCCGACGCGGCCGTCGTCGGCGTCAACGACGACGAAGGCGAAGAGGTTCCAAAGGCCTTCGTGGTCAAGCAATCTGGCGCCGACCTGACGGCGGATGAGGTCATCGGGTTCGTCGCGGGCCAGGTCGCACCGTACAAGAAGGTCCGTCAGGTCGCGTTCATCGATGCGGTCCCGAAGTCCGCATCGGGCAAGATCCTGCGCAAGGACCTACGTCCGGCTTAGCTGCTCAGCCGTCTGCGCCGCGCGCGCCTGCCGGTAACCGACGATTGCGCCGGCGACGGGAATCAGTAGCAACCCCGCCAGACCGAACAGCGGGTCCTTTACTCCGGCGGACGGTGCAACGACAAGCTGCTGGATTATGGGCGGTTTAGGAGCGGGAGCGGGGCTCGGCGCCGGCAGGATGTCGACCACCACGGTTATCGGGGGTGGCGGTGGTGGTGCGGGTTCGGGAGCACCGCCCCGCCAGCGCGGCTCGGGAGCGTCGTCCTGCACGCCCGGCGCCCGCCCGTCGCCGAATGTCACCTTCGGCGGCGAAAAGGACCCGGGAGGGTTGGTGCGGCCAGGGCTGTAGTCGGCGGCTGGCCGCTCATCGGAAGTGCCCACATCGCGACCCGATCCGACTCTCGTCTGTGGGCCGTCGCCGGTGCTGGGCGCCTGATCTCCGCGGTTGCCGCTGGTGACGTTGTCGTCGCTCCAGTCCGACCCGCCCTGCGAACCGGAACGATCGCCCTTATCCGACTGGCCAGAGTGCGATCCACCGGGTTCGGCGATCGCCACAGCCGCACTGGGTCCTCCTGCCAGCAAAAACGAGGCGACGATACCGATACCCGCCGCAACCCGTAGGTTCGCTGAGCCCACAGTCCCTCTCCCGCAAAGTGGCGAAGACGCGCCGACGACATTCGGAATGCATTGTTGCATGCCGAGCCGGTATCCAGCCACTACTTCACCGAACGTGCGCAAATTGTCGCCGCGAGCGTCAATTCTCCTCGACGAAGACGCGCAACCGGTCGAGAGCCTTGTCCCAGCGCAAAGACAGCGCAGTCAGGAAGTGGCTCGCATCGGTGAGTGGTTCCGGCTCGATCCGCCAGATTCGTTCCCTGCCCTGCCGTTGACTACTCACCAGGCCCACCGCCTCCAGCAACAGCAGATGTTTGGTCGCCGCCTGGCGGCTCACAGGAACCACCTGCGTGACTTGGGAAGTTGAACACGGCCCGCCGTCGCACAGCCGCGTGACGATCCGCAGACGATTCGGATCACCGAGCGCATTGAAGACTGGCGACAGCGGCTCCGCGTAAACCCCGGCCGCGGATGTGCTCACACCTTCTCGCTGAGTGCCAAGTACTTGCGCACCAACTCCGTCTGGGCGGCCCAGCCCTCGCTGTTGGCCTCGAACGCCGACACCCGACGCTCGGCCGGAATCTTGTCGAACCCGGATTCGACGATGCGCAAAAGCACGCCGTCCTTCGTCTCGGTGAGGGTGAACTCCACCAATGTCGTCGGCTCCTGCGAGTAGTCGGTGCCCGACTCGACCGGGTACGGGTGCCACCGGAATGCCAGCCGCTGCTGCGGCTCGACCGCGACGATCTCCCACGTGTCCGACATGCCCGCGTACGGTTCCTGCGACCGCGCGACGTCCTCGTCCACCGCCGTCTGGGTGATCACACCGGTCACCGACGTCCCGGCGACGAACGGCCCGTCGAAGCGGGCCCCAAACCACCGGCCGAGCTCGTCGGCGTCGCTGACGGCGCGCCACACCCGCTCCAGCGGAGCGCGCAGGACGACTTCCTTTTCGATCCGATCTGTACTCATGTGCAACCTCCTGGTTGCTTATCACCATAGCCGCGATCCCGCTCGAAGCGCAACCCTCAGGTTGCGTATTGGGGTCCATCAGCGTCGACTCACCTCGAAACGGAAAGGTCAGCGGTTCGCGCCCGGCGTGTCCTGCAGGGGTTTCAGTGTCGCGACAGCAGGACGCAGCGTGCCTAGATCGCGTCGGGGTCCTCGGCGAACGCATCGGCGGCCTTCTGCGCCAACTCGATGGTGGAGCGAGCCCATTGCGGCGTGGCTCCCGCCAAGCCACACGCCGGCGTGATGCCGATCCGCTCGCGCAGCACCGAGCGCGCGAATCCAAGCCGGTCGGTTATCGCCACCGCGGCCTTGGCGACCTCCTCTGCCGACGGCCGCACAGATGGCGCGGTGGTCGGGACGACGCCAAGCATCACGGTGCGGTCGGAGTCGACGAACTCCCCCACCCCGTCGAGGTCTGCGGCCGTCAGCGTCGAAACGTCGACCGACACGGCATGAATGCGGCTGCGCTGCAAGACTTTCCACGGCAGACCGGCCGCGCAGCTGTGCAGCGCCACGTCGGCCCCGACAATCGCGACGCAGTCGTCCAGCAGAGCGATTGCCACCGACTCGTCGACCGGGTGCACCGGCGTGAAGCTGGTCACCCCGGTGAGCCTGCCCTCGAGTGCGGCCGGCATCAACGGCTCGTCGAACTGCACCACCACAGGAGTGTCGAGGCGCCGCTGTAGCTGCGCGCGGTGGGCGGCGACACCCTCGGCCAGCGACCCGGCCAAGTCGCGCACAGCGCCAGGATCGGTGATCGCACGGTGGCCGCCGGGCAGCTCGAGCTGAGCGGCCAGCGTGATGGGACCCGGCGCCTGCACCTTCACCGTGCGCGTCCCGCCGCGCAGGCCGGCCTTCTCCCACGCCTCTTCGAGGGCGTCGATGTCCTCGTCGAGCAGGCTGGCGGCCCGGCGCACGACGGCGCTGCGACCGGTGGCGATGCGATAGCCGCGTGGCACCGTGTCCATGCCGATATCGACCAGCAGCGCCCCCGCACGGCCGATGATGTCGGCGCCGACGCCGCGGGCAGGCAATTCGACCAGATGAGGAAGTGTGTGCAGTTCGCCGACGATGATCTCGGCGGCTTCGCGCGGCGACGATCCCGGCCATGATCCGATGCCGGTCGCTGCGGCGAAAACACTCACTCGTTTAACGATATTCGATCCGGTTAGTCTCGGTTCGGGAAGGGGACGACGTCATGCCCGTATCAGCCCGACGCGTGCCGGTCTGGTGCGTTGCGGTCATGTTGGTTGCCGGTTGCTCGCAAACGGTAGGCGGCCGCGCTCTGCGGTCGGCTCCTGGCCTCGATGACGAATCCCTGTCACCGGTCGACGTCGAGACGCTGATACTCGACCAGTCGCAGATGCGCGCGATCACCGGGGAGGGCGACGATTTGACGATCATTCCGACCATGGACGGAAAGACGCCCGTCGACATCGAACAGCTCGCGAAAACCACTCCGCCGCAATGCCAATGGATCTTCGAAGAGACTCAGACCTTCGGCCCCGATGTCGAGGACTTCCACAAGACGACGTTTCAGAACCCACCCCGTGGCGGTCTGATCTCCGAGGGCGCCGCGGCCTATCGCGACCCCGCGACTGCCCGCCGCGCGTTCGACAGTTTGGTCGCGCTCGTCGACGGCTGCGGTTTGACGACGTTGGGGCCGATGTTCGTCGGTGAGTGGAATGCGACACCCGACTCGGTGCAGACGCGACCGGGCAATGGCTGCGGGCGCGACTACCGCGTGAAGAATGTGGTCCTGGTGGAGGTCACTTCGTGCGCGTTTCCTGGTTCGGTTCCCGACATCGTCATGACGAACATTCTCGCCAAGGTGCCGGAATAGTCGTTTACGCAGCGGCCGGGGCGCCGGGCATTACTGTCCAAGGCGTGCTCGTCCAGCTGTTCACGCTGCCAGGCGTCGGCCGTAGCCGTCGATGAGTACTCGCAATAAGCGTAGGTATCTCTTCGCTCTCGTCGACGGCGGCGGCACCGCTCCGCCCGAGTTGGGTGCCGCACGCCGCTTGGTGGAGCGCGGCCACCACGTCGACGTGATCGCCGAGGACTCCATGATCGACGACGTCGCGGCCAGCGGCGCCAATTTCCGGCCGTGGACCTATGGCGTCAACCGCCCTGATCGCAGCCCTGAGCATGACCCATTCCGTGACTGGGAGTGCCGCAGTCCTTTTCAGTTGTTGACTCGAATGCTCGACGGTGTACTCACGGGCCCGGCACCGGGCTACGCCGCCGATCTGACCGAGGCGCTGCCCGAATGCCGTCCCGACATCGTGGCCTGCTCATTCTTCGCCATTGGAGCCATGGTCGGCGCCGAAGCCGCGGGCCTTCCTTATGACGTGCTGATGGCAAACATCTATGGGCTTCCGGCGCGCGGCATGCCGCCGTTCGGCCTCGGGGTGCAGCCGGCCGCGGGCCCGATGAGCCGCGCGCGCGACCGCGTTGTCAACACGTTGGTGAAGCGGCAGTGGAACAAGGGCCTTGATCGGCTGAATGATTTGCGAAAGTCGTACGGGCTGAAGCCAATCAACGATCTCTGGGATCAGGTTAGGTGCGCCAATAAGGTGCTCGTTCTGACTTCGTCGAGCTTCGATTTCCCGGCGGAGTTGCCGCCTAGCGTCCGCTACGTCGGCGCGGTGCTCGACGACCCAGCCTGGGCGGTCCATCAGCCGTGGGCGCCTCCGCCGGGCGGGGAACCGCTTGTTCTGGTAGCGATGTCGTCCACGTTCCAGGACCAGATCAACTGCCTGCAGCGGGTGATTGACGGGTTGGCGATGTTGCCAGTCCGCGGCCTTCTCACGACTGGGCAGGCGATCGATCCGTCGCTGTTGCGGCCCAGCGGCAACATCACCGTCGCTGCTGCTGCACCGCACTCACAAGTGCTCAAGCATGCGACCGTGGTGGTGACGCATGGCGGCCACGGCACTGTGGTTCGCGCGATCGCGGCCGGAGTGCCACTTGTTGTGATGCCACAGGGCAGAGACCAGGCCGACAACGCCGCACGCGTCGTTGCCCGCAATGCCGGTGTCACCGTGAGGAGTGATGCTTCCCCCAATGAGATCGCCGCCGCGGTCCGCCGAGTCCTCGACGACTCGAATTATCGAGACGCCGCCGAACGACTTGGCCGAATCATCCGGGACGACGCGACATCCGGAATGTTGGTCGCCGAGCTGGAGAGCTGACTGGGCGCTAGCCGCTACGGCGCCGAGGTGATCGTGGCGCTGCCGATGACCTCATCGCCGTCAGGATCGGGGCGGTAGAGCACCATCGTCTGGCCACGCGCCACGCCGCGCAACGGGACGCGCAGGTCGACCGCCAACTGCCCGTTGCGCAGTTCGGCGACGCCGTCGGCGATGCCGCCGTGCGCGCGCACCTGCACGGCGCATTCCACCGGACCGCCCGGCGCGACACCAGACGTGAACACCGGCCGCTCGCCGGTCAATGTCCACACGTCCAGATCCGCGGCGTCGCCGACATGCACAGTCCCGGTATCGGCGTCGATGCCGGTGACGTAGCGGGGCCGACCGTCAGGCCCGGGCCCCGCGATGCCAAGGCCCTTGCGCTGTCCGATGGTGAAGCCGTGTACGCCATCATGTTCGGCGAGCACCGTGCCGCCCGCGTCGACGACCGCGCCGCGGCGCACACCGATGCGGGCGCCCAGAAACGCGCGGGTGTCACCCGACGGGATGAAGCAGATGTCGTGGCTGTCGGGCTTTTCGGCGACGGCCAAGCCGCGGCGGGCGGCTTCCTCGCGAATCTGTGGCTTGGGCGTGTCGCCGATCGGGAACACGGCATGCCGCAGCTGCTGGGCGGTCAGCACGCCGAGCACATACGACTGATCCTTGTCAGGGTCGACGGCACGGCGCAGTCGACCGTCGGACAGGCGCGCGTAATGGCCGGTTGCGATGGCGTCGAAACCCAGCGCCAACGCGCGAGCCGCCAACGCGGAGAACTTGATCCGCTCGTTGCACCGCACGCACGGGTTCGGCGTCTCGCCGCGTTCGTAGGACGCGACGAAGTCGTCGATCACGTCGTCGGCGAAGCGGTCAGCGAAATCCCATACGTAAAACGGGATATCCAGTACATCGGCGACGCGCCGCGCGTCGCCGGCGTCCTCCTTCGAGCAGCACCCCCGCGATCCGGTGCGCAGCGTCCCCGGCGCGGCGGACAGTGCCAGGTGCACGCCGACGACGTCGTGACCCGCGTCTACCATCCTCGCGGCGGCGACCGACGAGTCGACGCCGCCGCTCATCGCGACGAGCACCCTCATTGTTCGGCCGCCCCCGCGCTGGCCAGCGCAGCATGGCGCGCGCGATCGACCGCCGCGGGCAGTACCGCCAGAGCCGCATCGACGTCGGCCTCGGTGCTGGTGTGGCCCAATGACAGCCGCAGCGAGCCCCGCGCGCTGGCCGGGTCGGCGCCCATCGCGAGCAGCACATGCGAGGGCTGGGCGACTCCGGCAGTGCACGCCGAGCCCGTCGAGCACTCGATGCCCTTGGCGTCCAACAGCATCAGCAGCGAATCGCCTTCGCAGCCGCGGAAGGTGAAGTGGGTGTTGCCAGGCAGGCGCGCTTCACCGGTGGCGCCGTTGAGAAACGCGTCATCGATCGTCGACAGCACGCCGTCAATCAAACGGTCGCGCAACGCCTGAATGCGAGCGCTGTTGGCCGTCAAGCTCTCGATCGCCACGTTCGCAGCGGCAGCCATTGCCACAGCCCCGGCGACATCCGGTGTGCCGGAACGGACATCACGCTCCTGACCACCGCCGTGCAGCAGCGGCACACAGTCGGTATCGCGCCGCAGCAGCAGCGCACCGACGCCCGTCGGACCGCCGAACTTGTGGGCTGCCACACTCATCGCCGACAGACCACTCATCGTGAAGTCGACCGGGATCTGGCCGACCGCCTGGATCGCGTCGCTGTGCATTGGCACATCGAATTCCGCTGCAGTTGCTGCTAATTCGGCGATCGACATGATGGTGCCGACCTCGTTGTTGGCCCACATGACCGACACCAAAGCGACGTCGTCGTGGGACTGCAACGCTTCTCGAAGCGCGGCGGGGGCGACGGAGCCGTCGTCACCAACCGGCAGCCACGTGACCTCGGCGCCTTCGTGTTCGGCGAGCCACTGCACCGCATCAAGAACGGCGTGGTGCTCGACGGGGGTGGTAATTATCCTGCGTCGCTGCGGCGACGAATCGCGCCTGGCCCAGTAGATGCCCTTGACGGCGAGGTTGTCGCTCTCGGTGCCGCCGGCGGTGAAGATCACCTCCGACGGGCGCGCGCCAAGCAGGTGGGCCAGCGACTCGCGGGCCTCCTCCATCCGGCGGCGCGCAACGCGGCCCGTGCCGTGCAGTGACGACGCATTGCCAACCGTCGCGAGCACAGCCGTCATCGCCTCGATGGCAGCAGGATGCATCGGGGTCGTGGCGGCATGATCGAGGTAGACCTGCGATGAGCCGCTCGCGCGAAGAGCGTCGGGCGCAGTGGTCGAGGTCATAACCGTTCAAGGATACCGGCCACCCTCCGGCCACCCCGCCTGCGAGGTCAGGCCACGAGTGCGTGACCGTCAGCCCGCCTCGACGTGCCGCCGCGGACCGCTTGCTCGCAGCGGGCCGCCAGATCCCGCCGAGAGGCTCCGGGCAGCTGCAGCGACTCGACCTGCACATGCACAATCGTCCGCCTTGCGGTGATCAGCCGGCAGATGGACGCGAACAACGTGTCGTCGCCGATGTAGGCCGCGAGCGTCGATAGTCTGCCGTCACGGTGGTGATAGCTCAGCCGCAGCGGCTGGACCGGCCTTGCCGCGTCCACGGCGGCCTGAAACATTGCGGGGCGGAACGGCCCGTACCCCAGGCCGCACCATGTGGTGCCCTCGGGGAAGGCGACGACGGTGTGGCCGGCGCGCAACCGCTCGGCCACCGCACCCACCACGTCGGGCAGGCGCCGCAGGTTCGCGCGGTCGATCGGAATGACCTTCATCAGACGGGCCACCATTCCCAGGCCGATCCAGTCGACGAGGTCGGCGCGGGCGACGAACCGGCCGGGCATCACAGCGCCGATCGCGAAGATGTCCACCCAGGACACGTGTCCGCTGACCACGAGCACACCGGACAGGTTGCGAATCGGCCCGCCCGACACGGTGATTCGCACACCCAGGCAGCGCAGCACCAGCCTGCAGTAGCCCCGCTGGATGTGCGAGCGGCCCGGCATCGGCACGGCCAACACGGGCAGCGCAGGCAGCAGGCAGAGCGCACAAAGCGCCCGCAACGTGCCGCGCACGGCGACAGCCGCAGGCGGGCCCACTTCCCCGGCGCGCACACAGTTGGCGTCGCACGAAGCCCGTGGCAGCCAGGGATGCTCGACGGTCACGATCCGATCCCGTCGGTGATCGTGGCGGCCGCCCCCACCGACCGCAGCCTGCGCAGGTAGCGCGTATCGGCCCGGCGCTTGTCCAGCAGGGCCGGGAAATCGCCGACCCCGAAGTCGGGGTCGTGGGCTGGTTCTCCGCATACCTGTGCACCCAGCCGCAGATACCCCCGCATCAGCGGCGGCACTGCCACCCGGGCCGGGGGGTCGATGTCGTCGAGGCCCTTGCCGCCGAGCGTCACCGGCCGGTACGGGTGCACGGTGTACTGCTCAGACGCGGCGTGCCTGCGTCGCACGAAGTCGCGAACGCAGCGGATCTGGCTGCCGGGCGTCTCCTCGTCCGCAGCGCACACCGGCACCGACACGCAACCTGCGACGTAGTCGTACCCGCAGCGATCCAAGTAGGCCAGGATGCCGGCCCACATCAGCAGCACCACACCGCCGTTACGATGATCCTCGCGCACCACAGCGCGGCCCATTTCGACCAGCGACGGCCGCAGCGGATCAAGCCCCTCAATGTCGAATTCCGTTGCGGTGTAAAGACCTCCGGCGGCGATGGCCCCCGGCGGCGGCAGCATTCGGTAGCAACCGACCAGTTCACCGGAGTTGTCCTCACGGACCAGCAGGTGATCGCAGTACTCGTCGAAGCGGTCGGCGTCACGGCCAGCTTCAAATCCCGCGCTGGCGCCCGCACCTGCGAATCCCGGTTCGGAGGTGAACACATCGTGACGAAGGCGTTGCGCGGCCTCGATGAGCGCAGGGTCGGTGGACAGCAGCAAGGTGTAGCGCGGCGTGTCCGGGGATTGGGTGGGTTGTTCTGCGGCGATGAGTACAGAAGCAGTGCTCATAGCCAGCACGGTCGCGTAGCCGGGTCTCCGGACGGCATCGCGTGCGTGACGTGTCCGTGCACGGTGGGTGACGACTTGTGGCGATCAGACGTCAGCTGTCGAGGAACACCACGTTCGTCTCGACCGGATTACGCGGTACCACGAGGCTGTTGCCTGCGAAGGCTGGGTCCGGGTAACCGATCGCCAAACCGCAGAGCACTGTCAGCTCGTCCGGTATGTCCAGCTGAGCCCGCAAAATCTCCGGGTAGGCCGCGATCGAGACCTGCACACAGGTGCCGAGACCACGCTCGGTCAAGGCCAGCAGCAGCGTCTGCAGGAACATGCCCACGCCGAGGCTGTCGACGAGTCCCAGATCGCGGTGCATGCACACCACCGCGCCCACCGGTGCGCGGAAGAACTCCCAGTTGCGCAGCTGGGCCAGCCGCCGGGCCTCCGCATCGTGACGCGCGATGCCCATCGAGCCGTACACCAGTGCGCCGAGTTCCTGCCGCAGCGGAAGGAAAGTCTCCGGGAGACCGGTGGTCACCGGAAACTCGACCGATGCCGCCTCGAGAAGCGCCTCGACCAACCGGTCGCGGCGCGGCCCCGAAGCGATGAACACCCGCGACGGCTGGACATTGGAGTTCGACGGCGCACGCATCGCAAGCGACAGCGCTTCGTCGAGCAGTTCGCGTGGCACCGGCTTGTCGCGCAGGAACAACCGCGTCGACCGGCGTTCCCGCACGACCTCGTCCAATTCGGTCATGGCCGTGGGACGCGCCGATCCCGGCGCTGCTCCAATTCGTTCTCGTCGACGACGACGAGCATCGGCTGGCCGGGCGCACACACCATCGTGACGAGGAACCGCAGCGGGACATCGGAGCGGTTGTTGGCGTCCGAATAGTGGATGACGTCCCCGCCTGGCTCCCAGAACGCCTCACCGGCTTTGATCACCCGCGGCGCTTCGCCTTCCAGCTCGAAAAGCATCTCGCCTTCCAGCACGTAGCCGAACGACGGCCCGCCGGGGTGGCGATGCGGCGGGGCGCCTGCGCTTCCGGGCGGCCACTCGATCACCGAGGTCATCACCTCTGCATCCGAGGGGATGAACGGCGGTGTGACGCTCTGGATCGTCGTGATGGCTTTCATCAGATCGGCGGTGTCGAACATTGTTGCTCCTCAGTCGAATTCGGTTCGGTTCAGTTCTTGGCAAGCCAGTCGGCGAACGTCGTGTCGGCGATCACGGCA
>Ga0126307_10003590_pt1 | contig 10634 bp, 12 predicted proteins | sample Plot28_FD_89955 | JGI IMG/M metagenome (GOLD analysis project Ga0126307, IMG submission 89955) | Serpentine soil microbial communities from UC McLaughlin Reserve, CA, USA - Plot28 | ecosystem: Environmental > Terrestrial > Soil > Grasslands | place: USA: UC McLaughlin Reserve, Lake County...
AACTCCACCAAGCCATATTTCAAGGCCTGGGTAACCTATAAGCCTACTGGCAAGCACTATTGGGAGTCGTTCTACTACTGGAAGAGTCCTACCCACTAACAAAGCCCATCATCCCCGAGTGGTTCTCCCGCTAGAGCACCGATTCCGCAGAGGTGCGTTCTGTAAGGCAACCGTTCGAGGATGGGCAGAGTAGCACCGGGCTGGCCTTGGGTTCCTAGAGCTTCTAGAGGCCAGCGCCCGGTGCCTTTTAGAGCTAGCGAAGATTTGGGTTACGATGCACCGCCCCTTCTTGTCCTTCTTGCCCTTATTCACCGGAGTGCGTGGAATAAGAATTCCGCGAAGTTCGCGGTAGCAAGCTCCCCAACGCGGGCAGGGTCTTATGGCGTCGGGGTGGGGCTGTGCGGGGTTTCTGTTGCCTTTTGGCAACACGCTCGCCACGTAAGCAGCGAGGAATCGTAGCAAGCGGGCACAGGTTGTTGCGTTCCAGACGCGTGGAATTTTAGGACTGGGCCTACCTCCAGAACCTCCACCAGGGCCTCTGCTCGCCCTCCTGGGCATCTCTCGCAGCAGGGTGGGGCTCTGCCCTCTCTGGCGCCCCCTCGACTGTCTGGGACGATTCTCGTGGCTCTGAGGTGATGATCACAGCCTATCCCCCGAACAAGCGCGCCCAGAAGCCCTTGGAGCGCTCGGCCTCTAGTTCATCCCTGAGCCGCTCCGCCTCACTCTGTAGGCGGGAGTGTTCCTCTTCCAACTGGTCATGGTCTTGGGACAGCTGTGTGATCCTCTGTTGCGTCTCCGAGCGCTCCTGTTCCAAGGACCCGGCCCGCCCCTGTGCCTCAACGCGTTCTTGGCGTTCCCGCTCCAATTCCTCCCGCAGCGTACTCTCCGCCCTCCCCGTAAGCTCCAAGCGAACCCGGAGTTCGGCGTTCTGCGCCATGTGCATCTCGAGGCTCGTGAGGGTTTCCCGCAGCATGTCTACCGCAGTCTCCCTGACCAGTTCCGCAGCACCTTCCGCTTTAGCTTCCGACTGTCTGGAAGCACGGCGGCGACGTGTCTGTAGTTTCCCCTCTTGTTTCCGCTGGTCGCGCAAGGTGTGCAGGCTGTCCACGGAGACTACATACCGCTCGTTTATGCCTTCTCTCTCCTTACGGGCTACCAAGGCCCCGTCAAGTATGTAGTTGCGGACAGACCTTGCGGAAACGCCCAGAGCTTCCGCTGCAATATCGGTGTTCACCCACCCGGAACTTCCCTCGGCACTTCCCTCGTTCTTCCGCTCGCCCATGCCGGCATGTTAGCAGCACCCAGTTGGGAGTGCGAGGCAGATTTCTGGGGCTCTGGCGTCCTTTGGTGGTAGTCGAAGGGCAAGAGGAGGGCCACCTGAGTGTCGAGAGAGCCACCCCAGCGGATAAGACAAGCTGGCCTGTCGGCGGATCGCCGTGTGGAGACACGGCAGAAAACGTTCCACACGACATATGGGACCTTAACCTTGACCTGAGGTCAAAATGTAGTGTTTAATGAGGTTCAGCGTTCATCTAGTTAATGTCTAACTTAAGGTTGCTCCAGGAGGGAGATATGTCGGAGCTCGTAGTCCTGAAGGCGCACAAGGTTAACAAGATGCTTCCACCCGGCTACCGGGTGGACCACGACCCCGATGTGGCTGTCCTCCGTCGTCCTGACGGTTCTGTGGTGGGCTATTTCCCGATCTGGAGTATGAACCCGAAGCGGTTACTCCAAGAAGCGAAACTGGACTTGGCTAGCGGGTACCTAGCAAGAGACCATTAGGGACGGGGCCGAAAGCCCTTAGAAGCGTTTCTCGCGCCTTGCTCGGCTTCTCGGCAGTTCACTTGCTCAGATGCTGCTCTGCCCCGGCCCGATAGGCCCTGGTGACCGGGGATCAGAGCGCGGCTATCTTCCGCATAATACCCCGCCGTGGATAACTACCTCTCCGGGCACCCTACCCCGATCGGGACGGGGCTATGCGGCATCTCTTGTCTCGGTATGGCTCCAGCCCCACACAGCAAGACACAGAGCAAACAAGAGATCGTCGTGATCGCCCTCTCGCCATGGCTCATATGTATCATGCCCACTGCGCAACGTGATCCTGACCCGGTAGTCGAGGAGCTCTTGGGTAAGCACGTGCGTCTCTGGGATAGACGTCGGGATCTTCAGGCGGCTGTCTTGCAGGGCGATCAGGCCGCTGTTGATGAGGTCCCTCTTCGGCACTCCAACGAACTCGCCGTTACGAGTGACCGAATTCCCGCCGGTCACCACCACTGGCCAGAAATGCACCTTGGGTCCTCTTTGGCTCCTGAGGCGCGTCTTGACCATCTCGCATACCGCGCGCCCGACTCCAGTGGCGTCCACACACAGCCCGATCTCGCCCCGCTCTCCAAACGCCCCGGTTGGCTCGAGCTGTGCGACTTTCCTTGCCAGCTGATCAGCGATGGTCTCGTAGGCCGTGCGCAATGGAGGACGTACGAGATCACGTACGTGGAGTTCGTCCTCGATCACGGGGACGCTCCTCCTCTTGGTGAGAAGGCCGGCCTTCTCAGTCACTTGCCTCTCTCTTAGCTCGTGCTCCCCTGTCACGACTGGCACGCGTTCGATTACAGCTATTGCTGTTGGATCGTTAGCCTGCCCGAAATCCACTCCCAGCCAATACCTCATGACCAACTCCACTCAAGGTTGAGACCCTCGACGTCGTCGGTCAGCGCACCCATGACCAGATCGTAGCTGAACACTTGATCGTCTGTCTCCGTGAACTCACATTCAAACTCCTGCAAATAGATTCTCTCAGGCATGGCCCGACGCTCCTGCGCAAGGAACTCCTCAGAGATGCGCGGGCACTCAGATGCTCGTACTTCGTACCTTTCCCATTGATGGCCTCCATTTTCCCAACTCTCGTAGAACATCCCGGTTTTGCCCCATGGCGTGCTCAACATCAGCAGCCTCCCACCAGAAACCGCCAACATCGGCCTAATCGCATGATAGAGCTCATCAGATACCCTCGAGGCCTCATCCACGATCAACAGATCCACTGCGCTAAAGCCACGCACCGTCCGCTCTGTGCCTGGCAACGCTTCGATGCGCGACCCATTCTTCAATTCCACCCCTAATTTGCGATAGCTATAAGCGGGGATGGGATAGCCTAGCGTGCGGTAGAAGCTAGCTACCTTGCTGAATAGCTCTTTACCCTGGCGCTCTGAGGGTGCCACTATCAAGACCAGTGCCCCGGGGCAAATAAGGGCGCCATGCAGCGCGAGGACTGCACCGACCGTGCTCTTGCCCGTCTGCCGGCCACAGTTAACCAGGACCTGTGGGGCTTCCGAGCGAAGCAGGCGCATCTGCCACTCATCAGGCTCGAGGCCAACCAGCCTAGCGAACGCCACCCTATCTGAAGCTATCTCGGCCCTAGCGGCCTTGCGCTCGGCCTCGAGCTTCTCTGTCTCCTTAAGAAGCTGCGTTGCCTTCATCGCGCTTTAGAGCGTCCAGCCTTTGGGCCAGCTCCTCTTCGACATACACGCCCCGCTCCAGCTTGATGTACTCGAGGAGCACGCCGTAGCCAGTGAACATGGCGCGGGCTACGTTGCGATCTAAGCTCCCATCCTTCACGCCGGCGATGGCCGCGACGATCTCCTCTTTGATGGTCCGGACCTCGCGAGATGGCTTGCTCTTACCGGCCCTAGACGCCGACCGGCGGCGCTCCTCTTTGTGCTTGGGGGAGTGGGCCCAACAGTATCCGTCCGGCCCTATAGCGGGCAGCGTACAAGGCTCTTGGTTGCGCTTATTGGCACGGCATTGACCTAACAACGGACTACCTCCTTATGTGAATGTAGGACCGGGGCGACGGTCTGTCGGGGCACCGTCGCCAGCCCCCGCACTGCCGTTCGCCAGAAGGTCGCATGGCGCGCCCCGGTCCGTTCGAAAGCAGACAGTTTTTACGGGTTGCCCTGCCAGTCCCACAGGCGGGCGCCGTCCATGACCTTCGCGCCGTAGACGTGGAGACCTCGGTAGCCCGTGGCGTGCCTGTCCTGGATGCGCAAAGACTCTGTGTTGAGGATCTGCTCGGCGTAGGACCAGGCGGAGGCGTGGCCCGCAACACAGTGCGTTATGACCGGAGCCGACCCGGTGTCCACGGTGTTGCGCGAACTCAGGATGGTGATGCCTGCAACCGTGCCTACCTGACCGTTTAGCACGGCGGGCGGACGGGCCGCGCCTGCGGACTCAGTCGCCCGGAGAAAGTCCGCATTTTGTAGCAACAATTCCTTTATCCACGGCTTAATAATCACGAAGCGTTCCTCTTCGGGGATGTCCGCGTCGTCCATCCTCTTGGCCAGGTTTACCAGTTTGGCGTAGATGTTCGTGGCCGTGAACTGCGTATTTGTGACGGTGTTAGTGGCCCCAGAATACAGGCCGGCGATGTAGCCATCGGCGGTGTCGCGGAGCTTGTAGGCTGCGCGGATCGAAAGCTCGTCGATGAGCGCATCCGGCCGCATCTGCGCTACATTGACGTCCTCAAGTCGAAAGCTAAAGCGCTTCGCCTGGTCAATCAGAAGGCTAACCCGCGTGTCGGTCGGGTCCTCGTAGGTGAGGGTCGTGGTGCCGGGTGTGTAGGTCGAGACGGTCGGGTCCGCGACGCTGTGTACATGGACGCGGTCGCCGTACTGGCGGATGTCGCCCTCGTAGTCGCGGTTTATGACGCCGGGCTGGCCGAAGACCAGGGTCTTCTCAAGCTTGGCGAGGATGCGCGCGCTCCATACCTGCGCTACAGCATTCGTGAGCATAGTGGACTCTCCTTAGCAGAGGGGGAAGAACAGGCTAAGTTGTGCCCACTATTGAGCCGCCGGTGGTATCGGCGTGCCCGGTATTATACTGCATTACACGCTTTAGCGCTCGCCCCTGAGAAAGGCCGCCACGCGGTCCCAACTGCTGTTGATCTGCTCAGGGCTCATCTTCGTCAGCTGGTCCTCGCTGGTGATCGGGACGTCCGCCCCCGAGCCAGATCCCTCGCCCGCGTCGGCAGGGGAGTCGACCACCTGAACGCCCTCACCGAAGACCTCGGGCAGATCCTTGTGCACGGCCTTGATCGCGTCGCGCAGGTCCTTCTCGCTCGGCTCGCCGGCCTCATCAACGCCCAGGTTATCGAAGTCGGCCAGGCGCAGGATCCTCTCCTGCCGAGCGCGCTCTGTGACCCCCATCTCGGCCAACATGGCCCGCGCGTCGCGCCTGGCTAGCCGCTCGGTGGCCTTGGCTTCGGCAGCCCGCGCCCGAGCCTCAGCTTCTCTGGCCTGCTCTCGCGCTTCGGCGACGCCGCTCTCGCTCTCCCACTTCTGGCGAGCACGCTCGAGACGGCCGGTTATGAGCCGGTCGAAATCCTCCTGGCTTTCGACTGTCAACGGAAACTCCATTAGCTACCCCCCTCAATGCTCCTCAGTTGCGGCCGCTCTCCTGCGCCTCCTTCCGCACCCGCTATCCGTCCGACTTCTTCGAGGATCTTCTCCTCTGGCCATTCGGGGTGGAGGCGGCGCACTATCTCCTCGGTGCTGATTGCGTTGGCGTTGCGGAGCCTCAAGAGCTCCTCGGCATCCTGCAGGCCATCACGGGGCATCCCATCGGAGAGCTCAACGTCTGGCAACAAGGGCTCGACGTCCCTCCTGCCTAGCATCATCCCCAGCGCCACCCCGCAGGCCTCAGCGATGGCTTGGCGTGCCATGCGCTCCTTACCAGCCCTTGTCAGTAGAGTCCTCACTTGCCTCAGTTTGAGAGCCGTCCCGCTGTCGGCGCGCCCCTCTTTATCGAGGCCCCAAGATGCCAGCGAGTACCCGGCCGTGGCGATGGCTAGCTCGCGAACATGTTCCACATACTCCCTGTGCTCTGAAGCCTCGAGGCCAGGCTGCGAGGTCACGATCAAGTTCTCCACAGGAAACGGTGACTCTACGGGAACTCCTGGCCTGTCTGACCCCAGGCATCTGCCAGGCCAGTCGTCGATGGCAATCATATTGTGCATGGGTAGCGCGCCAAGGGAGTCTAGGTCCCGCGCCGAAAAGCGGCGGAGGTAGGTAACTGGCTGAGAGGCGCGCATCTTCACGCGGCCGACGCTTGCGGCTTCATCGAGCGCGTCGAGCAGCGGCTCGAGGCCTGCCAGGTCCGAGTGGCCGCCGGGGACGTTCTCCCAGCGTACCAGCGTCGGCCTGTCCACTCCGGTACGGGCCTCGGGGCGGAGGTCGCGAAACTGAGGAGGCCCTCCGGATAGATCATGGCGCTTGCCGAGCCGCCCCACCGTCCCCTTGAAGAGCACGCGCCGGATCCGGCCCGCCTCGTGAGCCTCGAGGAGCCGCCATATCGTCGCTCCGTTCTCCTCCTCGACGCTTATGGCGAGGACGCCGCCCAGCGTGTATCTGCCGTGCCGGGTCGACCATAGAACCGAATCTTCGCTATGAAAAGTGATGAGCGGGACTTCGCTCGAGACGTGGTCATCCCAAACGACGCGGAGGGCTGCCGACCCCTCGCTCGCTACCGTGTCGCCCGCATCGAGCAGCAATTCGGCTACGCGATTCTCCTCAAGCCACTGATCTAAGCGTGCTTGCTCCGCGGAGCTCTCCCCGGCCAAGCGTATCTTTGGTGGCTGTGAGAATAGAAGCGAGGCGCTGAACTTTGCCAGATCACGAGCCAGCGGGACGGGGGTGAAAACTTTCTGGCGCTCGTGGGTAGACGGCGCGCTCTCGTAGCCACTGGCCGCGACGTGGAGATCCGTTCGCCATCGGAAAAGCTCTGCGGCGTCGTTTTCGTAGCGGCGGCGGAACTCGGCAACGGTCTGCCAGCGCTCGCGCTCCGCCTTGCCTGGCGGCCAGGGTCTATCTCCTTGCGTCTCTCCCCTGAGTATCCGGTTTAGCTCAGACTGGTGCATTTTTTCCTTTCTGCCACGCCCCGATTACTGTAGGGCGCCTACCTGCGGAGAACGTCCTCCCTAGGGTATTATATGGCCTTGCCGCTCTCCGTCACTTGCTGCCGTGGAGCACCGGAACGACCTCTGGCCACCTGGAGGCGTCGCCCCATAACTCGGCGGCCACGGCGGCGCATAACGGCTTTCTGAAACGGTCCGGGTCCTCACTGTACTTGTGGAGCTCTCTCTTAAGCCATGATGGCGGGTCCGAAAGCAGGTGCATCACCTTCTCCTCGTCTGCTGACAGATGGCCGTTTTGGCCACCCTCCTCGGTCCTCAAATCCCTCAAATCCCTCAAATCCCTGTCCTCTCTCTGAGAGCTTTTCGGGGTTTTAGGACCTTGGGTGTTTTTAGGGTTTTTAGGGTTTTTAGGGGGGGCGTTAGAGGGGACTACGTAATACTTTCTTGCTCCCTCCGTGTGGTGCAGCCTGATTAGCCCCTCCTCCTCCATCCTCACCATCAGGTAGCGCGTGGCTTGGTAGTCCTTGTCAACCTTGTTAGCAACCTCGGCGGTTGTCACTGGCCGGCTCAGGGCGAGCATGGCGCCCCGGGTCTCGCGGCGTTGGTCGCTCATGCGGAAGTCTTCGGCATCGCCGACGAGCGTCCAGTTTGTGAGGTTAGCGTCCCACGTGAGGGCGTGCTCCCTCTCTTCCTCTATATCCTTGCCCGCGACGTGCAGGGTAGCGTCGTGCTTGCCACGCTCCCGCCTGAGCACCAACGTTCCATCCACGACGCCGACTAGCCCCTCGGAGCCACTTATCAGCGTCAGGGGATCAGGCGACTGTCCCTGGTTCAGGTGGTGGACGACGACGATTGCGACGCCGTGTCTCTCGATCAGGGGCTTTAAGGGCTCCAAAGACTCGTAGTCAAGATCGTAGATGTTGCGTCCCTGCCCCCCTCGGGGCCTGATACTCTTAAGGATGTCTATGACCACGAGTCTTGCCTCGCGGTGGCCTAAGAGCCACCGGTCTAACTTCTCAACGCCCCCGTCGTCAAGGCGGGGCCACTCGATAGCGATGGTGAGGTTCTCGGGTGCCTTCTCGGCGTCGCCTATTAATCCCTTTAGCCGCTTCTTAAGCCTACGCTTGTTGTCCTCCAGGGCTACGTAGAGCACATCGCCCCGTCCCACGGGGATTTTGCCTAGGGCTTCGCCGCCCGTAGCTACGGCCACGCATAAGCCGAAGGCGAGGAAGCTCTTGCCGATCTTGGCTCTCCCCGCGAGGATCGTTACACCCTCCGGCAAGATCTCGGGGATTGTCCATTTGATCGGGGGTAGCTCCATATCCAGTAGGTCGGCGGCAGAGAACATCGTCCGCTCGTGGCCGTTCCTGATGGCTTCTTGGAACGTCGGAGGTATCTTCTTCATGCGGACCTCCTCTGCTCGTAAAGTAGCCTTGCGATGGTCTCCGAACTCTCCCAGGCGCTCGCCGTAGCCTCGTCGCGGCTCCACGGGGGTAGATCCTGAAGCCACGGAACCCATATCAGCCGGAACACAAGCATCCGAATGTGCTCCATCTTTTCTACGTCTATGGCTTCTCTGACCTTGTCCTGGCGTTCTTGTTTGCGGAACCACGCCGGCGGCCGCGGTGGCACGTGATGCCCGAATTCAAGAAGCAGCATGGCCGCCGCTGTGTGGGCTTCACGCTCGCCGTATCCCCACGCATAGCGGGCGAGATCGACCACATCGCCGCCGCGAACGCACCCGAAACAAAAAAACGAGTTCGTCTCTGTGTACACTACGAAGGACGGCGTGCGGTCCTCATGGTCAGGAAGAGGGCAGTGGCCGACCCACTGTGTACCCCGGCGCTTGAGGCCACACGGTCCCGTCAGCCTATCCGCCAAATCTATTACCGGCACGGCTTCTTTTGCCGCTGTTATTGGCTGTCTGTAGGAGACGCCCCTATATGTATCTCTTGTTTTACGGGCTTCCATTGATTAGACTCTCCTTATACGCAATGGTCGGCGGTTTTTAGCCTGGACCGCCGGCTACTTTCATGCCGTCTCTTTCTCCCGTTGTTCGCGTCCCTGCTTATCGCTCTCCCGTATCTGCTTGGCGAACGACCTCGACTCGTCCTCCAATGTCACACGGAACCCGTCAGTGGCTAGCTGCCACTCCGCAATGCCTAGCGACTTGGCAAGCTTTTCAACCGTCTTCGGGGGCGTGTGCCTGCCGGCTTCGAGGTCGTTGATCGCCTGTTTGCTGACCTTACTCAGCTTCGCGAGCTCACCCATGCTCATTCCCCTAAACTTGCGAAGCCTCTTGAGGAGCATCCCAAAAAGCTCCTCGTTAGACAGATCCCGCGCCCGTTCGACGCCCCTATCTAGGATGTCGAGCCGCAGACCGGTCTGAAACCATCTGTCCTCAGGCCGTTCAAAGAAAGCCCAACGGGGGTCTAAGTCATCCTCCGGCCAACCGAGAGCCGCTGCAAGGGCCTTGAGAGTTGAGCGCTGGGCCTTATGTTTGCCGCGCTCTAGGTGGATAATCGTTGGCGTTGAGACCCCGCTCTTCTCAGCAAGTCTTTCCTGGCTCATGTGCTTGACGAGCCTTACCTGCTTGAGAAGGATCCCCTGCAGCTCCTCATAGGACAAATCCTGTGGCACTTTTGCGCCCCGCTCCGCCAGCTCCAGCAGGACGCCTGTCCAGACCATGTGCCTCATCAATGCTTCTACTCTCTGTTCCACAGAACCTCCAGGGTAGCTCGTGGTCATTTTACAAGGGTTCCTAAAAAACCTCAAGATATCTGTACTATAATACATAGTGTAAAGGAAATGGCTCCGGCGAGTCTGCTCCCCGGGACCCAGCCCGATGCCCTAAGCCCTCTCCCGGCCGTCCCGGTGCTGTGCCGTCTTTGTGTACGCGTACACAACACATAATACCCGGCGGTATGGACACCCCTTTGCCGGCCGTCCTGGCCTATCGGGGCGGGGCCATGCGGGCTAATTGCTGTGTACACGTACACAGCTCGAACTTCGCATAACCCGAATTCTCGGAAATTCGACAAGAATTCCTTGCAAATTTATCGCTAATGGCTAGTATGCGTCTATTGTGCAACGAACCGGGCGGGACTTCCCTTAGGGTGCCGCCCTTATGGAAAGGGGGTTTTTGGCTCTAACCGTCGGGAAATAGTAGGTACTTGCTTTGGGAAAGGAGAATCAGTTGAGAAGGTTGATGCTGCTCTTGGCGTTGTTGGCAGCGATGATGCTTGTGGCTTCTCCGGTCTTGGCCCACCAGGGTGGCCCCACACACGGCAATAAGTATTCCAAGAACTACTACCCCACTACTTACTTCAAGTACTGCGAACCGGATGGCTCCAACTATTACGGCGATACGAAGGCCTCTAAGAACTCTTGGTGCGACAAGTACTACAAGGAGTACAAGAAGAAGACGTTCAACGGCAAGAAATGGTACTGGGTCCATGTCTACTACGAGTGGAAGACCCCTGACGGCAACACGCACAAGTGGGACGACTGGTATTACTGCGCCTACCACAAGTACAACGACCCGAACTCCACCAAGCCCTATTTCAAGGCCTGGGTCACCTATAAGCCTACTGGCAACCACTATTGGGAGTCGTTCTACTACTGGAAGAGTCCTACCCACTAACAACGCCCATCATCCCCGAGTGGTTCTCCCGCTAGAGCACCGATTCCGCAGAGGTGCGTTCTGTAAGGCAACCGTTCGAGGATGGGC
>Ga0126307_10003591_pt1 | contig 10633 bp, 9 predicted proteins | sample Plot28_FD_89955 | JGI IMG/M metagenome (GOLD analysis project Ga0126307, IMG submission 89955) | Serpentine soil microbial communities from UC McLaughlin Reserve, CA, USA - Plot28 | ecosystem: Environmental > Terrestrial > Soil > Grasslands | place: USA: UC McLaughlin Reserve, Lake County...
ATCGGGGCGCTCGCGTCGCAGCTCGGGGCGGTCACCGTCTCGGCGGTCCCGGACCAGGACAGCCCGGAGGTCGGAGGGCTCCAGAACACGATGACCAACCTCGGGGCCTCGCTGGGCACCGCCCTCGCCGGATCGTTGCTGATCGCGACGATGACGTCGGCATTCCTGACGAACATCGCGCACAGCGCGGCGATCCCGGCGGAGGCGACGCAGCAGGCGCAGGTGGAGCTCGCCGGCGGGATCCCGTTCGTGTCCGATGCCGACCTCGAGACCGCTCTCGAGGAGCAGCAGGCGAGCCCTGAGGCCACAGAAGCGGCGCTCGCTGCGTACGAGGACGCGCGCCTCGACGGGCTCGAGTCTGCGCTTGCGATCCTCGCCGTGCTCGCCGTCCTCGCGCTGTTCCTGGCGCAGTGGATCCCGCGGCGACCAGGGGTGGCGACCGCGGAAAGCCCACCGCCCGCCTAGCTCGGCCGCCCACCTCGCGCGCCTTCGAGTCGACGGAGGATCTTCGGGGTCACGCTCCAGCGCAGCAGCGCCGCGCCCGGCGTCGGCGTCCCGTCACACCCCAACGACACGACGCCGCCCTTTTTCAGCTCGAGACGGAGCGCGTTCTCGTCCCCCGCGGCGAGCAGCGACGCAAGCGACGAGAGGTACGGCTCGTGCCCGACGAGCGCGATCGAGGCCGCAGCGGGCATTGTCCGCAGGAGCGGCAGCGCGTCCGCGGGCGGATGATTCGCGGCGAGCGCTGCCGACGGCTGCGCCTCGGGCCAGCCGGACTCCTCTGCGAGCACCTCGGCGGTCTGCATCGCTCGGAGATAGGGGCTCGTGAACACGGTGTCGACCTGGGAAACGAGCGAAGGCAAGCCGCGCGCCGCGCTCCGAAACCGCGCCAACCCGGCCGCCGAGAGGGGCCGCTCGACGTCGTGCGGCCAACGGACGTAGTCCCGCTGCTCCGCGGTCGCGTGCCGCACGAGGTAGACGTCGATCACTCGCCGGCGTCTGCCGCCACCTCGGACGCCTCTGAAGGCCGCTGCTCCTCGAGGACCTCCCGCAGCGAGCTCCACGCCTTCTTCGTCACGCGCGCGTACGCGCGTGGGAACTGCGCACGCAGGCCGCCGAGGCTCGCGCGGTACCGCTCGGCGATCTCGCCCATCGCGAAGACGGTCGACGGCGGGAGCTCTCCGCCCCGGTCCGCGGCGAGGCGGCGAAGCCCCGCGATCGCAACATCGGCGTCCTGGTGCACGCCGAGAACGTCCTGGAGCACGACCATGCGCTTGATCAGCGGGCCTGTTTCGCCCGGATAGAGGTCGCCGAGGAACTCGAGCGCGTACCGGAAGCGCTTACCGTGGATGCGCAGCCGGTGATAGTCGGCGGCATCGGAGTCGGGGCCGATGCGGTCGCCCCGGGCGCGGAGCTTCTGGAAGCGAGCTTCGAGGAAATCCGGCGCAACAGCCCGCGCCGGCACGGCTGCAGCGCCCGAGAGCCGGCGAGACCGAGCGCGGAGAAACCGCCCGAAGCGAGAGACGAACGCCTCGTATCGGCGTGAGTCGAGCGCCTCGAGCATCGATGCCCGGGCCTGCGCGCGCTCCTTGTCGAGCAGCGAGCGCAGAGCCGCGAGCGCCTCGCGGTCGTCGTCCGGAACCTCCGCCAGCCATCCGTCGAGCTGTTCGAGCTGCACGTCCAGGTCGCGAACGGCGCCGAGCACCTGCGCGAGCCAGCCGAGCTCGTCGCCGAACCCGGCCGAGCTCTCAGGCAGCACGTCGGCGAACAGCGAGAGCGCGGCGCGGAGCCGCCGCGTGGCGACACGCATGTCGTGCAGCTCCTCGATGTCATCGCCGAGCCGCGTGCCCGGCTCCTTTGCGAGCAGCGCCGAGAAGTGGCGCCTGAGGACCGCGATCGCGACGACCCCGATCGGCGCGTCCGCGTCGAACTGGGTGGGCCCGAAGCTCTCCGGGCGCGGCGGCCGGAGGTCGGCGGACAGGAGCCCGGCTTCGTACTTGCTCAGCCCTGCGGGCTGCAGCCCGCACGCGTCCCGAAGCCGCTCGACGAATGGCTCGACGGCCGGCATTGCTTCCTCGGGCAGCTCGACCTCGACGCGCCGAATCCGCGCCGGCGGACCTCCGTCTGCGGACCGGATGCCGGTCTCGTCGAGGCCGACCTCCGCACGCGGCGCTCCGTCAGCGTCGAGCGAGAACACGCGACGGCGCGTCCGCACCTCGAACAACGAACGCAGCGGCTGCGGCCCCGCAACCGCGCGCACGCGCTCGCCCACAGCGCCCGGCGCCTGCGCGAGCGCGGCGGGGTCCGGCTGCTCGAGGGTCTCCGACACCTCGCGCCTCGCTCGGAGGCCAGAGCCGTCGGCGGCGTGACCGTCGAGAGCTTTCAGCGTCGCCTCGCCGCGCCCGTTGCCCCGCGTCGGCCGCCTGATCCGCAGCGCGAACCCCGCTCGATGGAAGCGGCGATCGTCGGTGTCAAGGTAGAGGTCGACGTGGTTGTCGCTCTTCCGAGGAACCACGCGCACCGGCGCCAGGTCGTCCCAGCCAGCGGGATCGCTCAGCCAGCGGACGACCGGGCGCAGGTCGAGCGCATCGAACTGCCACTCGATCTCAGGCGCGTCCACCGAGGTCACGTCGACCGTGGCGTTCAGCCGTCGGTTTCGGCCTCGAGCTTCTTGCGAGCCTCGAGGTTCGCGACGTGGTCCGCTTCGGAGACCTCGGGCCAGCGCAGGTCCAGGGACTTGACCGTCTCGACGAGCACCAGCGCGACGAGCGCCTGCGCGAGCCACTTGTGGTCGGCCGGGATCACGTACCACGGCGCCCACGGCTTCGAGGTGGCCGTCACGGCGTCGTCGAACGCGCGCATGTAGTCGTCCCAGAGCGCCCGCTCGCGGACGTCGGCGGCGTTGAACTTCCACTCCTTCCCCGGCGTGTCGAGCCGGGCGAGGAAGCGCTTCTTCTGCACGGCCTTCGACACGTGGAGGAAGAACTTCACGATCCGCGTCCCGTTGCGGTCCAGGTGGCGCTCGAACGCGTTGATGTCCTCGTACCGCTCCTGCCAGAAGCGCTCTCCTCGGTCGTCCGGCGGGAGGCGCTGCGCCTCGAGCCACTCCGGATGCACCTTGAGCGCGACGACCTCCTCGTAGTGCGAGCGGTTGAAGATGCCGATGCGGCCGCGCTCCGGGTGGGCGTTCGAGATGCGCCAGAGGAAGTCGTGGTCGAGCTCTTCCGCCGACGGCTTTCTGAACCCGACCACGTCGACGCCCTGCGGGTTGACGCCCTTCATCACGTGCTCGATCGCAGAGTCCTTGCCGGCCGCGTCCATCGCCTGCAGCACGACGAGGAGCGAGTAGCGGTCGCTCGCCCAGAGCAGCTCCTGCGCGTCGGAGAGCTCGTCGGTCCCCCGCTTCAGCGCCCCCCGCGCCCGCTCCTCGAGCTCGTCGTGCGCGAGGTGCTCGAAATCGCGCCCGCCGGTCCACCCGGGATCGCGCGCCGCGATCCCAGCCGGCTTGCCGGGCTCGACCACGAGGTGGTCGAGCAGCCGGGCCCGAACGTCGTCCGCGACTGCGGCCACGTCTGCCAGTCTCTCACGCGGCGTCTGCGGCGTCACGATCGGATTCGGGATCGGGCTCTGATTCACGAGGCGACAGCAGGCGCGACGCTTGCGCGCGGCTCGGCGCAGAGGCGGCGCATATTCGTCACGATCAGATGTAGGCGTAGATGTACATCGATGTAGGCGTAGACGTACATCAACGCCTACGACGTTCTCCACGCGCTTGATTCGCCCTCGGGGCCCTATCGCCGCGAATGCCATTGTGCGATCCTGCGGCGAGTCGCAGGCAGCGCCGACGCACAAACGGCCAGCTGCGGCGGCGAGGAGGGCAAAACCGAGGAGGGAACGTGGCTGCAGCCCGTACGACGGAACGACATCTTTCCGACGAGGACCTGGCACGCGTCATCGGCCTGATCAAGCAATCCGACACCGTCGAATTGAAGGTCACAGTGCGACAGGGAGACCACATCTCAGGCGTCGCGGCGCTCGGGATGGATCCGCTCGACGCGCAGATCCGCCAGGTCTACTTCTTCGACACCCCCGAGCTGACGCTGTACCACCACGGCGTCGTCGTCCGCGCCCGACGGGTGCAGAAGAAGGGGGACGACTCGGTCGTGAAGCTGAGACCCGTCGTCCCGTCGGAGCTCCCGGATGCAGTGCGTGCGGCGCCCGACTTCGGCGTCGAGGTGGACGCGATGCCGGGCGGGTTCGTCTGCTCGGGCTCCATGAAGGGCATGCCCGGCGCCGACGTCCGGCAGACGGTGCTCGAGAAGCGGCCGCTGCGAAAGCTGTTCTCGAAGCCGCAGCGGGCGTTCTACGCCGACCACGCTCCCGACGGCCTCGGGCTGGACGACCTGTCGGTCCTTGGCCCGATCTTCGTCCTCAAGCTCAAGTTCGCCCCCAAGGACTTCGATCGCAAGCTGGTGGCCGAGATGTGGCTGTATCCGGACAACTCGCGGATCCTCGAGCTCTCGACGAAATGCCTGCCGCCGGAGGCGTTCGAGGTCGCCGCGGAGACGAGGGCATTCCTGACGGCGCGCGGCGTGGACGTGGAAGGCGAGCAGGAGACGAAGACCAAGAAGGCGCTCGAGTTCTTCTCCGACAAGCTGAAGGCGAAGGAGACGGCGGCGCAGATGCAGGCCGGCGCGGACGGCCGGCCGACGCCGTGAGGAACCGCAATTCCCCCGCGAAGCCACATCGGGCCAAGGACAAGCGGGACTCGCGCCCGAGCAGCCTCCCGAGCAGCAAGAACGGCGCTGGGATGGACGACGCGGACGAGGAATCGGCGGTCGCAGCCCAGTCGCGATTCTTCAACCGCGAGCTCTCGGCGCTCGAGTACAACGCACGCGTGCTCGCGTGCGCCGAGGACGCTCGGCGCCCGGCGCTCGACCGGGCGCGCTTTCTCGCCATCTTCAGCCGTAATCTCGACGAGTTCTTCCAGATCCGCGTCTCGGGCCTGCGCGAGCAGGCCGACGCCGGCGTGGCGGGGACGTCGCCCGACGGGCTGAGCCCACGGGAGCAGCTCGACGCGATCCGCCTCCGCGCACAGGAGCTGGTCGCCCGGCAGATGCAGGTCTTCGAACGGGACGTGAAGCGTCTCCTGCACGCGGGGGGCATTCGGATCACCGACTGGGAGGACCTGAAGCAGCCCCAGCGCGAGGAGCTCCAGCAGGTCTTCGAGGAACGGATCTTCCCCGTCCTCACTCCGCTGGCGGTGGACCCCGCGCATCCATTTCCGTTCATCAGCGACCTCTCGCTGAACCTTGCGGTCGTCGTTCGCGATCCCGTCAGCGGCGTGCGCCGCTTCGCGCGTGTGAAGGTCCCGCCGCTCCTGCCGCGGTTCCTCAAGCTCTCCAGCGGCCAGCGCTTCGCTGTGACGGAGCAGGTGATCGCCGCGAATCTGGAGCGGCTGTTCCCGGGCATGACGATCGTCGAGCAGCACGCGTTCCGCGTCACACGCGACGCCGACGTCGAGGTCGAGGTCGACGAGGCGGACGATCTCCTCGTGGCGTTGGAGTCGCTGCTTCGGGACCGCCAGCGCAGCCCCGAGGCGGTCCGGCTCGAGGTCGAGAACTCGATGCCGCAGCGTCTTCGGACGCGGCTGCTCCGCGAGCACAATCTCGCGCCGTCCGACCTCTACGTGATCGACGGCTTGCTTGACCTCGGCGCACTGTGGTCGCTGACGGAGCTGAAGCCGGCCCTGCGGGCAAAGCCGTGGCTCGGCGTCACCCCGCCGGAGCTCGGCACCTCGGTCACGGCCCCGCGCGACGTCCTGGCGGCGCTACGAGCGCGCGCGGTGCTCGTTCACCATCCCTACGACCGTTTCTCGACCTCGGTCGAGGCGCTCGTCGACCAGGCCGCCGATGATCCGGACGTGCTCGCGATCAAGCAGACGATCTACCGGACATCCGACGACGGCGAGGCGCCGATCGTCCGCTCGCTCGTTCGCGCGGCGGAGCACGGGAAAGAGGTGGTGGCGCTCGTCGAGCTCACTGCGAGAGGCGACGAGGAGGCGAACATCGTCTGGGCGAGGACGCTGGAGAAGGCGGGTGTCCACGTCGTCTACGGCGTCGTCGGGTTGAAGACCCACGCGAAGGCTGTCCTCGTGGTGAGGCTTGAGGGCGAGACCATCCGGCGCTACTGCCATGTCGGCAGCGGGAACTACAACCCGGCGACGGCCACGGTGTATGAGGACGTTGGGCTGCTCTCGGCCGATCCGGCGCTGGCCTCGGACGTGGGCGACCTCTTCAACCGCCTCACGGGCTACTCGAACGGCGACGGCTTCCGCCGGATCCTCGTCGCACCGGGCGGGCTACGACCTCGGCTGCTCGAGCTGATCCGCGAGGAGGCTCAGGCGCCGGACGGCCGCATCGTGATGAAGATGAACAGCCTCGCGGATCCCGAGATCATCGACGCGCTCTACGACGCGAGCGCGTCGGGGACCGAGATCGACTTGATCGTGCGGGCGATCTGCTGCCTGCGGCCCGGCGTGAAGGACCTCTCGGAGCGGATCCGCGTCCGCTCGATCGTCGGCCGTTTCCTCGAGCATTCGCGGATCTTTCGGTTCGGCAGCGAGACCCGTGGGGCGCGGTACTACATCGGGTCGGCCGACCTGATGCCGCGGAACCTCGACGGACGCGTCGAATGCGTCGCGCCGATCCTCGATCCGGAGCTGGCGCAACGCCTGGAGGAGATCCTGTTCGTGAACCTGGCCGACGACATCCTCGCCTGGGAGCTTGGGCCCGACGGCTGGCAAAAGGTGCCGACGAAGGCCGGCGTCAATGCACACGAGCGCCTCCAGGCGCTCGCCGAGGAGCGCGCTCAGCGCTTCGAGCAACACCTGACTGTCGCGTGACCGAAGTGATCGTCCGCTCCGCCGGCGGCCTCGTCTGGCGCCGGCGCGGCTCCGGCGACGTCGAACTCGTGCTGGTGCATCGTCCCGAGCACGACGACTGGTCGTTCCCCAAGGGGAAGCTCCACGCGGGAGAGACGGAGCGAGACGCGGCGCTCCGGGAGGTCGAGGAGGAGACGGGCCTGCGCTGCCGGCTCGGGCCTGAGCACGGGACGACGTCGTACCGCGACAAGCGGAACCGTCGGAAGATGGTGCGCTACTGGCAGATGACACCCGTCGACGGGGAACTCGCTCCCGCGAACGAGGTCGATGACGTCCGCTGGGTCTCGCTCGAGGAGGTTGCGCAGCTCCTTACGTACGACCGCGACCGGCACCTCATCGCCGCATTCGAGCCGCGCAGCTGAGTGCCGTAGCGATTACTCGTCAGGCCGGGGGGAACCGCCCCCGCATGGAGGTCGAGCTGCAGTTCGTCTACCGCGGGCGCGGCCCGCTGCTCGTGCCGACGCGGCTCGCGGATCTCGAGCTGCGCCACTCGACCGCCGTGGCGCTTCTGGACACGTACTTCGACACCGAGACGCTCGACTTCCGCCGCGCCGGCTGCTCGCTCAGGGTGCGGCGGTCCGACGCCCACGATCGTCCTCGGCTCACGTTCAAGGGCCCGTCGCGCAAACACCGCGATGTGAAGCGCCGGCACGAGACCGAGGTGGAGATCCAAGAGGTTCCCGGCGACGCCGTGGCGATGTGGCAGCTGCTGCGCGACCTGCGGCTCGAGGACGTGATCCGTCGCTACACCGAGCTCGAAGGAGACGTGGCGCCGCAGCCAATCGGCGAGCTCCGCAACCGCCGCTCGCAGCATCGCTTCGCGCACGGCCTCCTCAAGCTCGACCTCACTTGGGACGAGCTGGAGTTTCCGACCGGCCCGCCGCAGACGCGGCTCGAGGTCGAGGCGCAAGGAGAAGGCGGCGAGCGCCTGCTCGGCGAGGCTACGAAGGAGCTGACGGAGCTGTTCGGCGACGACCTCGTCCCGCCGGAGCGAGGCAAGACGCGGGAGCTCTGCGAGCGCCTGTACCCGGAGCTGCTGGCAGCCTGATCGTCACCAGCCGTTCACCCAACTGAAGCCGGAGCGCTGGAATGATCGGTTGCGTGGGAACCTCCCTGGTCGACCGCGCAGCCACGTCCGGGCCGATGCGAGTCGGAATCATCGACGTCGGCGCGGACACGCTGCGGTTGCTCGTCGGGGCGGCGTCTTCGGACGAGATCGCGACCGTGCACCGCGAGCGCGTCCGGCTCGGGCTCGGCGACCACGTCGAGGCGACCGGCACGCTTCCGCGCGCTGCGATCGAGGCTGCGAGTCGCGCGGCTCGCAAGCAAGCGGCGACCGCGCGACGGCTTGGGTGCTCCCGCGTCGAGATCGTCGTCACTTCTCCCGGTCGTCAGGCCGCGAATGCCGGCGAGCTGGTCGCGGCGCTGGCGCAGATCCGCGGGGGCGACGACGCGGGTCCTGACGGCGGAGCAGGAAGGCGCCTGCGCGTACTACGGTGCGCTTGCGGCCATCAGCGGCCTGCCCGACACGGTCGCAGTGTGCGACGTCGGCGGAGGCTCTACCCAGATCGTCGTGGGGTCGCGCGACGGCGGTCCCGCGTGGGCACGTTCGCTCGACCTCGGGTCGCTACGCCTGACCCGGCGGGCGTCATTCGCTGATCCGCCGACGGTTGAACGGATCGAGGCGGCTCTAGCGCTCGTCCGCCTGCGTTTCATCAGCTCACGCCTCCCCTGCCGCAGGCGGCCTACGCGACCGGTGGCAGCGCGCGCGCCCTCGCGAGTCTCGTCGGCGACCATCTCGGGCCTGAGGAGCTTGCGGTCGCCGTTGCGAAGCCTCGCCGAGCGCCCGGCGCGCCGGCTCGCCAAGGCGTTCGACCTCTCGGCGCCCCGTGCGAGGACGCTGGCCGCGGGCGCCGTGCTGCTTGCGTCGGCCCAGGCGCTCCTCGGCGTCCCGCTCGTCGTCGCACGCGGCGGCCTCCGCGAAGGGCTCGCGCTCGCACTGCTCGCGGAATCGGCAGCCGCCGCGTAGCGGCGCCTAGCAGCACCCGGCGGACGCCGCCGGCTGGATCACCGGCAATCCCTTCCGTTCGGGCGGGTTCGTCTTGACCGCCTTGACGATCGCAGCATGCATGCCGTCGGCGACGTGATGCGTGAGCGCGACCGAGATCCGCTCTCGACGTACACAAATATATCGACGTTCGTCGATCTGTGAGTCGCAGATTGACGGCGCGTACGTCAGCCGCCAACGCCGGGTCGCGGCGCCGGCGGGAACGTGAGGCCGCCGTTACGCCTCGACGCCGTAGTCGCGCTTCGCCGCCTCCGGCGTCACGAATCCGTCCTGCACGTCCTCGCGGACGTGCTCCGGGTCGCGCTCGCGTGGGTCGCCGAAGCCGCCGCCGCCGCCGGTCCGCAGCTCGACGACCGAGCGTGGCGGAAGCGGGAACGCGTTCACCTTCAGCATGTGCCGCTCATCCTCGCGTCCGGGGTTTACGACGACGTCTGGTCCGACCGCGCCGCCCCCGCCAAACAGGCCCCACGCGGGGGTCTTCGAGCGCTCGAACCAGAGGTACAGGAACGCCTCGGGCTCGACCTCGAACGTGCGGTAGAGGCCGCAGCCGCCGCGGAAGCGGCCGACGCCGCCCGTGTCGGGCCGGAAGCCGTACCCGCGGATGAGCGCCGGGTACTTCACCTCGAACACTTCAACCGGATGGTCCTTGAACCCGCCGTTCACGTTGTTGATGAGACCGTCTTCGCCGTCGCCGCCTTCGAAGCCGCCCCAGCCGCCGGCGTGCGGCATCACGTGCAGGAACGGCTGGCCGCCGCGGCGCGGGTCCTTTCCGGCGAGGAACAGCACCATCGAGTCCCCGAAGTGCGCGGCCGCGACCTTGTCCGGGAGCACGGGCGCGAGCGCCGTGACGACGAGGTCGATCAGCAGGCTGAGCGAGCTGAAGTACCACTGGCAGGCGGCCGGCTCGCGCGCGTCGAAGATCGATCCCTCCGGCGCGTTCACGTCGAGCGTCTTGAACGTGCCGCCGTCGACCGGTCGTTCGGGATTGATGAGCAGTTTGAAGGCGACGCGGCACGCGGAGACGGTCTGCGCGAACCCACAGTTGACGGGGCCCTCCGCCATTGGCGCGGAGCCCTCCAGATCGATCGTCATGCTGTCGCCGGCGACGTCGACGCGGAGGTGCACCGGGAGCGGCCCGTGCCCGAGCCCGTCGTCGTCGAGGAAGCCCTCGGCGCGGTAGCTCCCGTCGGGGATCGCCTCGACGGCCTCGCGCTCGAGCTCCTCCGATTGGCGGTAGATCTCGTCGCGCGCGGCGACATACGTGTCGTACCCGAAGCGGTCCAGGATCGCCTGGAGGCGGCCCTCGCCGGTGCGACAGGCGGCGACCTGCGCGTTCATGTCGCCGACGAGCGAGTAGCCGAAGCGCCCGTTGCGGCGCAGCAAGTCGATGATGTCCTCGCGCGGCTCGCCGCGGTCGTAGATACGGGTCGGGGCCCAGCGCATCCCCTCCTGGTAGATCTCGCGCGAGTCCATCGGACCGCCGGGGTCCTTGCCGCCGACGTCGAGCCAGTGTGCGCGCGTGGCGGAGAACCCGACGAGCCTGTCGCGCCAGAAGATCGGCCCGAAGATCGTCGCGTCGTTCAGGTGCGTCCCCGTCATGTACGAGTCGTTCATGTAGAAGA
>Ga0126307_10003592_pt1 | contig 10633 bp, 5 predicted proteins | sample Plot28_FD_89955 | JGI IMG/M metagenome (GOLD analysis project Ga0126307, IMG submission 89955) | Serpentine soil microbial communities from UC McLaughlin Reserve, CA, USA - Plot28 | ecosystem: Environmental > Terrestrial > Soil > Grasslands | place: USA: UC McLaughlin Reserve, Lake County...
ACCGCAGGATCGCTGCGCCCAGTTGACGAGTCTCACTTTTGATCCACTCCTAAGGGACATCTTTCTCCCCTTGACTAGCGGGGCGACGCTTTGCCTGCCGGAGGAAGACAGCGTCCTGAGCGCGGATCAGGTCATACCCTGGCTAGAGCGGGAAAGGGTCTCGCTTCTTCACACGGTTCCAGCGTTGGCTCAATCTTGGCTGAGGCATCTTCCTGCAGGCATTTCCCTACGCGCCTTACGGTACGTGTTCTTTGCCGGTGAGTCTCTCAGCGAAGCTCTCGTGCGCCGCTGGCGCGAGGCCTTCCCTGAGGCCGGCGGTATTGTCAATCTCTATGGTCCCACCGAGACCACGATGGCAAAATGCTTCTTCCGCGTGCCCTCTCCACCATCACAGGGCGTGCAGCCTGTGGGTTGGCCACTCCCACAAACCCAAGCGCTCATCTTGTCGAGAAACGGGCGGCTGTGCGGTATCGGCGAGCCGGGCGAGATCGTTGTCCGAACCCCGTTCCGCACGCTGGGCTACATTAGTTCCGAGGGCGAAGTTAGGCAGCAGCGCTTCGTGCGGAACCCGTTCCGCGACGATGAAGGCGACATACTATATTACACTGGGGATCGCGGACGTTACCGGACAGATGGCGCTCTTGAGCATCTTGGACGCCTAGATCACCAAGTCAAGATCCGCGGTGTGCGTGTCGAGCCAGAGGAGATCCAAGCCGTATTGAGCCGGCACCCGGCAGTACGCGAGAACGTTGTCGTAGCTCGGGATGACGTGGCTGGCGGCGCACCCACTGAATTGAAGCGATTGGTGGCTTACATAGTTCATGAGCACGAGCACGCACCTTTGGTAAGCGAGCTGCGCAGTTACTTGCGGGAGAGGCTGCCAGAGTACATGGTGCCCTCCTCCTTTGCGGCGCTCGAGGAGCTACCACTCACACCCAACGGCAAGGTCGACCGCAGAGCGCTGCCGGCTCCTGATCCGTCCGGTTTCCGAGCGGAGACCGACTTCGTAGGGCCACGCGACGCGCTCGAAGAGGATCTGGTAGGTATCTGGGAAGAGGTATTGCGGCTAGAGCGGATCGGCGTCCATGACGACTTCTTCGGATTGGGAGGCCACTCCTTGCTGGCCACGCGGGTCGTCGCGCGGGTGCGCGAGGTCTTCGGGGTGGAGCTACCCTTGCTAAGCCTCTTCGAAGAGCCCACCATAGCCGGACTGGCCGAGAGGATTAGAGTGATGCAGCAGTCCCGTTTTGCTTCCTCCACTGTTGCGCTGGGCTCAGATGATCTCGAGGAGTTGCGATTTTGAAGGCGTCCGCCCTGCTCCTCGAACTTCTGCGCAACGGCACCCAGTTATGGGTCGAAGGCGACGAGTTGTGCCTGCGAGCCGCCAAAGGAACTATCACTCCGGCTCTACGCGAACAGCTCTCGCAGCACAAACCGGAAGTCATCACTCTACTCGAGCAACGGGCAAGGCATGCTTTGCCTTCCTTCTCCCAACAGCGGATGTGGTTGCTCGACCAGCTGGAACCCGACACTCCCACCTACAACATCTCGAACGCCGTGCGGCTGGCTGGTCGGCTCAACGTGGAGACGCTGGGGCGAAGCCTCAAGGAGATCGTCTCTCGCCACGAAGCTCTGCGCACGACCTTTGCCGCCGTGGACGGTGAGCCGGTGCAGGTGATCTCTCCCGCCACGGACGTGGAGCTCCCAATCGATGACCTCACTACCTTGCCCGAAGCCGAGCGAGAGGACGAGGCCAAGCGACGCGCACGCCAGGAGGCGCGCTCTCCCTTCGACCTGGAGCGGGGGCCGCTGTTTCGGGCCAAGCTGCTCAGGCTGGGCGAGGAAGAGCACCTGCTGCTCCTGACGATGCACCACGTAGTCTCAGATGGGTGGTCCATGGGGGTGTTCTGGCGCGAGCTCGGGGCGCTCTACGGAGCGTTCTCCGAAGGCAAGCCCTCGCCCTTGGCCGAGCTGCCCATCCAGTACGCTGACTACGCCCTGTGGCAGAGGCAGTGGCTTACAGGAGAGGTACTAGATAGCCAGCTTACCTACTGGAAGGAGCGGCTGGCCGAGCTATCCCCCTTAGAGCTGCCCACCGATCGCCCCCGCTCGGCGGCCCAGACCCACCGCGGAGCTAGCCAGGAGCTTGTGCTATCTGAATCGTTAACCGAAGCGCTACAGGATCTGGCGCGCAGGGAAGGGGCGACGCTGTTCATGGTACTGCTCGGTGCCTTTCAGGTCTTGCTCTCTCGCTACGCAGGCCAAGAGGACGTCGCGATAGGCGTGCCTATCGCGGGGCGCACCCGCGCCGAGACCGAGGGGCTCATAGGCTTCTTCGTGAACACCTTGGTCATGCGCGCAGATCTCTCTGGCGACCCCACCTTTAGGGAGGTGCTCTCTCGGGTAAGGGAGGTGGCGCTGGGTGCTTACGACCACCAGGAGCTGCCGTTCGAGAAACTGGTGGAGGAGCTGAGACCCGAGCGCGACCTCAGCCGCGTGCCCTTCTCTCCGGTTATGTTCGCACTGCAGAACATGCCGCGGGAGGCCCTGAAGCTCCCTAACCTGAGCCTCGAGCGGCAGAGGGGCCGTAGCGGGACGGTGAAGTTCGATCTAAGCCTCATTTTCTACGAGCGGGCGAAGGCCTTGAAGGGTGGACTGACATACAACGCCGATCTGTTCGATGAGGCCACCGTCCAGCGGATGCTAAGCCACTTCCAGACGCTCCTGGAAGGCATCGTCAAAGACCCCGATCGTCACCTCTCCGAACTGCCACTGCTGAGCGAGGCCGAGCGACATCGGCTGCTCTTTGAGTGGAACGACACCCATGCAGAGTACCCTAGGGATCGGCGCATCCATACTCTGTTCGAGGAGCAGGCAGAGCGTACCCCCGACGCCGTCGCGGTGGTCTTCGAGGACGAGCAACTCACCTACCAGGAGCTCAACGGCCGCGCGAACCAACTTGCGCACCACCTACGCGCGCTGGGCGTTGGACCGGAGGTCTTGGTAGGCATCTGCGTCGAGCGCTCTTTGGAGATGGTGGTGGGGCTGTTGGGCATCCTCAAGGCGGGGGGCGCTTACGTTCCGCTGGACCCATCGTACCCCGCTACGCGCTTGAAGTTCATACTAGGGGACACGCGAGCGCCGGTGCTGCTGACGCAGGAGCGGCTTGTCGAGAGGCTACCCGACAAGCCCGAGGCTAAGGTGGTGCGCCTGGATGCAGACTGGCCGCTCATCGCCCGGAAAGCCGAGGAAAACGTCACCAGCCGCGCCACGGCCGATAACCTCGCGTATGTGATCTACACCTCGGGTTCGACGGGACAGCCCAAAGGTGTGATGATCGAACATCGTGCGCTCAGCAGCTACGCTGCGGCAGCCACCGCAGCCTATGAAATGACCGCAATTGACCGCGTGCTTCAATTCGCCTCGTTGAGCTTCGACGCGAGCGTCGAAGAGATCTTCCCCTCTCTGACATGTGGCGCCGCACTGGTGTTGCGAAGTGACCGGATGGTCGACTCGATGCAGCGGTTCGTGCGCGAGTGTTCAGAGCGCGCGATCAGCGTGTTGGATCTGCCCACGGCGTTCTGGCACGAGTTGGTGCTGGCGTTCGAGAGCGAAGGGCTAACCCTGCCGCCGTCGGTGCGCCTGGTGATCATCGGCGGTGAGAAAGTGCTGTCCGAGCGCGTAGCCCAATGGCACGCGCACACAGCGCGGACTGCTCGCCCGGCGCGCATGATCAACACGTACGGGCCGACCGAGGCTACAGTAGTCGCGACACTTTGCGAGTTACGTCCCGGAGCCAGTCATGACCTTGTGCCTCAGGACGAGGTGCCGATAGGTCGACCTTTGGGCAACGCCCTTATATACATCCTGGACGGGAGTCTGAATCCCTTACCGATCGGCGTGCCCGGGGAGCTGCACGTTGGCGGTTCGGGGTTGGCGCGCGGGTACGTCAACCGTCCCGAGCTGACCTCCGAGCGGTTTATCCCAGACCCCTTCAGCGATGTGCCAGAGGCGCGACTGTATAAGACCGGAGATATTGCACGCTGGCGCGGCGATGGGAATATCGAGTTTCTGGGGCGCCTCGACGACCAGGTCAAGATCCGGGGCTTCCGCGTCGAACCGGCCGAGGTCGAGGCAGTTCTGGGGCAGCACCCGGCTTTGCGAGGGACCGCGGTCCTGGCCCGTACGGATGCCTCTGGCGGCGAGCGCTTGGTGGCTTACGTAGTTCCGCATCGGCGACCAGAACCGACAGCACGCGAGCTGGGGGGTTACTTGAAGGAGAGGCTGCCCGAGTACATGGTGCCCTCGACCTTCGTGACATTGGATAGCCTGCCTCTGACGCCTAGCGGCAAGGTCGATCGGCGCTCTCTTCCCGCTCCCGGTCTGTCCGACATCCGAGCGGAGAACGTTTATGCGGAGCCGCGCACGCCGGCAGAGGAACAGCTCGTAGAGATCTGGGAAGAGATATTGGGGCTGGAGCGGGTCGGCATCCACGACAACTTCTTTGAGCTAGGGGGGCACTCTTTGCTGGCCACGCGGGTCGTCTCGCGGCTCAACCGGCACTTCGGCGTCGAACTGCCGCTGCGCGTCCTGTTCGAGGATTCCACTATAGAGGGGTTGGCGTTAGCCGTAACGCAGATGCAAGCAGCAGCGGAAATCGATATCGAACAATTGCTGGCTCAAGTAGAGCAGATGCAGGACCAGTCCGTATCTGAAGAGTTCTCTTAGGAGCAATGAGCGACAGAGCGAGGCGCATCGCCAACCTGTCTCCCGAGAAACGTCGGCTTCTGGAATCGATGCTCCAGGAGCGCGCCCAGGGGCACATGGACAAGGGCATCCCGACGCTCCCCCGCTATTCGGAGAGCGGCCAGCCGAGGGTTTTCCCGCTCTCCTCCACCCAGCGGTTGATGTGGTTCAATGTACAGCGGCACCCGAGAGTTCACAAGATGCCGCCGCAGGCGATACGTTTGCGTGGTCCGCTCGACGTTACGGCGTTGGAAGCGAGCCTGGACGAGATCTGCAGCCGTCATGAGGCGCTGCGTACCACGTTTGGCACGCGCGATGGGGAACCGGTGCAAATCGTTGGGCCACCCCGGCCGGTACCTCTAATTCGGGTGGACCTGCGTGAGCTACCGCCTGAGGCGCGCGAGGCGGACGTTACTCGCTTGATCGTTCGGGAATCGCGGCGCCCGTTCGACCTCTCGCGAGACCTGATGCTTCGCGCCACCCTGGTGCGCCTGGACGACGAAGAGCATGTGCTAGTGCTGACGATGCACCATATCGCTTCTGACGGGGAGTCGGTGGGCGTGCTCTTCGGGGAACTATCGGCTCTGTATAACGCCCTGCGCGCTGGTAGGCGAGCAAACCTGCCGGAGCTGCCTGTGCAGTATGTGGACTACGTAGTCTGGCAGTGGCAGCGGCTACAGGATGGGGAGCTGCAGCGATTGATGGACTACTGGAAGGATCAGCTAGCGGACGCGCCTGTGGCACTGCAGATGCCCGTCGGCCAGCGGCCTCTATGGCCGTCGCGAACGTCGAGGCGCGCTCGGCAAGAGCTGCGAATGCCCCCCCAGTTGCTGCAGGAGCTACACGTGCTCTGTCGCCGGCAAAACGTCACGCTGTTCATGACGCTGCTGGCTACCTGGGCGACGTTGCTGCATCGCTACTCTGGAGAAGAAGACATCCTGATTGGCACATTCACCGCCAACCGCAACCGGCCCGAGGTGGAGAGGTTGGTCGGATGCTTCACCAACTTTTTACTAGTACTGCGCCACGATCTCGGCGGAGATCCTTTATTCACCGAGTTACTCAAACGGGTGCGCGAGACCGCGCTCGACGCTTTCTCGCACAGCGAGTTGCCGGAGGAGATACTTCTTAAAGAGTTGTACGTCCACTGTGATATCGGGTTCACGCTGCAGACTACCTCTCTCTCTAGCCTAGAGCTGGATGGCATGCAGGTTGAGCGGATTAAAACAGATCGCGGTGGAAGCACACCGTTCCTCAAGCTCACCATGATCCAAGGCGATGAGGACTTGACGGCGAGGTTGGTCTACAACAGCAATATATTCGAAGCGGTCACGATTCAACGGATGCTAGGAGATCTCCAGAGCCTGCTCGAGGGGATCGTGGCCGATCCCGAGCAGCGCATCTCAGGGCTGGCGCTGCTAACCGAAGCTGAGCAGCTGGCACCTGCTGGGGCCCAACGGTGGGGTTCACCGGTGCACCCTGCTAAGGCTAGAAGTTGGTCGATCCGATTCCGAAAGCGGCTCCGCTGGGGCCTACGACACGCTCGAAGAGGGGCTGGCAGATTTGTTCGAGCTGGACAGGCCTGGCCGCTGGTGGGAAGCCTATTCGCCCGAATCGAACGGGTTTTGGGACGTCTACTGCCCCCGATGGTGACAGAGCCGTTTCGGATGCCTTCAGCCGGACTGCAGGTTGGTTCTGACCAGACACAAGCAGATTCGTTACGAGGCAAGTGAAGAGCACTTCGGAGGGTTCATCCGAACCTACGACGACGCGAGCACTCGAGTGGTGTACGCTCCCGCCAGAGTTGTCGCTTCCGGCGCATTCGGTTCACGTCTGGCGGGCTGACCTGGGCTTGGAAGCGGCGTATTTGCGCCGTTTGGAGCGAAATCTGTCGGCCGATGAACGGGAGCGGGCCTCGCGTTTTCGCTTTGCTCGCGATCGCGACCGCTTCATTGGCGCACGGGGTTTACTCCGGGAGATCTTGGCGGTTTACCTGAATGCCTCACCAGGGCGGTTGAGCTTTGGTTACGGCGCTCACGGCAAACCCTTCCTGGCAGGGGAACACAGCACCCTTCGTTTCAACGTGTCGCACTCTTTCGACGCGATGCTCCTCGCCATCGCGCATATGCGCGAGGTCGGCGTGGACGTAGAGGGCGTGCGCAACAATGGCGTTGGCATGGAGGAGATCGCTGAGACGGTTCTCTCTGAGCCGGAGAAGCAAGCGTTGGCCCGCTTCGATGGCGAGGACAAGCGCACGAACTTTCTGCGATTCTGGACCCGTAAGGAGGCTTACATCAAAGCCGATGGCCGGGGCGTGTCGTTGCCGCTGGAGCGAATCGACGTCTCCTCTCCGGAAGGTCGGATCGCGGTGCTGGAGGAGCCTAGGGGCGAATGGCGTACGTGCTCGCGCTGGGAGCTACGAACGCTCGCGACCGTCCCCGGCTATGTCGCCGCGCTGGCCGCCGAGGGTCAAGGCTGGCGTCTCGCTCTGTGGCAATGGTCTGGAGAGTCGAGCAACGATCCGGCATGAGGGCGGGCGGCAAATTCTTGGCATTCTGAGGGTGATCGAGCTCAATAGACAATGGGTAGCGGGTAGATATTTATCGGTTAAAGCGGCGCGAAGTCATTGCCACTTAACTCTCGGATAGCCCCCAACCAGTGCAAGCCTCGTAAGAAATTCTAGGGCTGCAAGCTCTTCTGTGCTTTTGAGGACCTCGGTTCCCAGTGGCTTGCTACGACGGGTGCTCAAGTCGCCTCCTGTTACGACCTTCCTGTTACGACCTACTTAGGCACGCACCATAAACAGTTTTTATATACTTTTATGTACGCGTTTGAGACGCAGATAGATGCTTACATTATCGAAATATACTAGGCCTGGTGCGAAACGTCGCAGCGCGAGTGAGACCCTTCCGCGTTAAAACGTGCGGAGAGAACGCGTCCGCCCCGCGTTCACGCCATAAGTTCGTCTATGATATCTGGCAACAGAGCCCAGAGACGAGCGGGACCCTTGTATGGGAGACAAGCGATGAAAGCAGTAGTGCGTCCACTCGAGGGTACGGATCTGGAGGGTTTCGATAGACTACGTACCCTCCTGTACCCGGACCGCCCCGAAACCTTCGATACGGACCGGTACTTCTCCATTTGGCGCTGGTTGGGGACCCACCCGCTGGCGGATCAGATGCACCGCTGGGTTGTGGCCACCGAAGAAGGTGAGATCGTAGGGCACCTGGCGGCGCAACCCCAATTCTACCGGATAAGCCACCAAAGGGTGGTCGCCTACACGCCCGCGGATTACATGGTTCTTCCCGGATATGGCTTTCATGCCATCACCCTGATGCGCCAGTTCTTCCGCACCTGCGAGAACTGCGTGACGTGCGACGCGGGCCCGGCGGTGATCAGCGTCGAGACCAGGCTGGGAGCCGAAGAGGCAGGTAGCTTACAGCATGCGGCAAAACTGCAGAACGTAGCAGGGGTGCCGGCTTTTCCAACATCGATCCCCCTACCTATAACGCAACTCTTCGACTGGGGGCTTCGGACGGTCGATAGAGCGCTGATGGCTACTATACCTGTCGACCACTTGAGGGTAGAAGTGCTCGAGGGTTTTGACGAGACCTTCGATGAGCTCTTCGAGAGCGTTGCAGCGGGCGTGGCGTGTGTGCCGGAGAAGGACGCGGCGTTCTTGCGGTGGCGCTACGGACCGAGCTCCCCCCAGTCTGGGGTGACCGTCCTGGGCGTGAGGGAAGGGGAGACTCTCCTCGGTTACGCTGTACTCAACTCGACTGCGGACGGCGACACAGGCTACGTGCTCGACCTCACGACGCGCCCCGGGAGAGACGACGTAGCACGGGCGCTGCTCCAAGGTACCGTCCACCACTTCAGGCGGCTACGAGTATATAGCGTCAGATACCGGCTGGTCCAGTCGCCGAGCTCGCCTCGCTCGAGGGATCTGTGGCGTTCAGGCTTCTTCCTTTGGAGCAAAAGGCGTTCATTGCTGTTGGTCAAGATCGCAGATCGTGCACTGCACGAGACCGCCAAAGACACTGCCCGTTGGTCGTACAGCTATGGTGACGGAGAAGAATCGTTTTGGACTAAGTAGGAGGTACAGATCGCTGAAAATGTTATCCGTAAAGCGCTTGCTAGGCTGACCAAGCCAGAGGCGGTAGCACCCCTCTCGGACGTCTTCTCGCGAGAAGACGTGCCGCCATGAACGGCGCCAAGGCAGGATAATCGGGTTGGGACAGCGTACTCCCCAAGGGGGAGCGACGCATTCCCAAGATAGCTATCTTTGGACCTTTCTTGGTAATTGGTCGGTATGGCTTGATATAGTACTACTGGCTCGCACCGTGGAGATAGTCGTGGAGATAGTTCTACTTGGTCGAGGAGTTCGTTAGGAATGGCTCATGAGACCGGGTACCGGGGTGCTGTAGCGATGTGAAAACCACTGTCAATATCAACGACCGTATAGACCCGCTCGCGGCCGAATGGGAGCAGCTGGCGCAGCACCTCAAGGCCAGCCCCTTCCTGCGGCCCGGGTGGGTGGACGCGTGGTGGCACGCCTTCGGCGTGGGCAGACTTCAGATCCTCGCGGCGTACCAGAACGGGCGCCTCGCCGGGGTCCTTCCGCTGCGCCGGTATCGCGGGGTCCTCAGCTCGACCACCAACTACCATTTCCCGCTGTTCGGCTTCCTAGCTGCGAACGGGACGGCCGTGGAGGCACTAGCGCACGCGTTGTTCTCTCAAAAACCCCGCCGCATCGACCTGTCCTCGCTGCCATCTTTCGATGCGGGCGTCGCTTTAGTCCACACAGCTGCTGAGGCCGCGGGTTACCGGGTTATTGCGAATTCGATGCATCGGTCTCCGTACGTAGTCGTCAACGAAACGAGTTGGGATGCGTACCAGAGCGGGCTGAGCAAGAACTTGAGGCAAGATCTTCGCCGTCGCAAACGGCGACTCGAGCAGGAGGGGCGGCTCACGTTGGAGGTTTGCGACGGCACGGAGAACTTGGACAAGCTCCTCGAAGAAGGCTTCAGCATCGAGGGATCGGGGTGGAAGGACGCCGAAGGCACGAGCATCAACGCCCACCCGGCAACGCGCCGCTTCTACACCGAAGTCGCCCACTGGGCGGCCGAACACGGCAGGCTTCGGCTGGCCTTCTTGCGGCTCGATGGACAGCCGCTTGCTTTCGACTTCTGCCTCGAGTGCCACAGGATTCACTACATGCTCAAAACCGGATACGATCCCGCCTACGCGACGTTTTCGCCGGGCAAGGTCCTTCGTCATCTGATGCTTGCCCGCGCCTTCTCCGATGGGCTCGCCATCTACGATATGGGCGGCGCTGCTGAGCCATATAAACAGACATACACAGACAGGATTCGCGAACTACACTCGCTACGCATGTTCGCGCCGACGCCACTCGGCTTCCTCGATCGCAAGGCTTTCGAGTACGGTCGTCCTGCTTACGCACGGGTAAAGGGTCTTGCTAGTTCGATTCTCGATGAGCGCAGCTTCCGTCTGCTAAAGCGCGGCCGCCGGAGGTTCAAGGCATAAAGGGGGCCGGATCTTCTTCAAGTACCGGGCTACCTACTGCTGGGTGAAGAGTATTAGTACTTCGTACGCCGATAGCCTAGTACCACATATATCCGTTCTTACTGTGTTCGGTTAAGGTTCCTCTAACGAACCATTTATCGTATATATTAGTAGGATGCTGGCGATGTAGAATGAATCCGTTGCTCTGATTAGAGAGGTGGCAGGTGAGCAGGCTCCTTGTGCTGTGTACTTCGATGACCTTTGCACTGTTGTTCGTTGTCGGTTCAGTGGCGCTGGCCGCCGTGATCGACGGCACCGCTGGCGACGACACGCTCGAAGGCACCTCTAAGTCGGACTTCAT
>Ga0126307_10003593_pt1 | contig 10633 bp, 7 predicted proteins | sample Plot28_FD_89955 | JGI IMG/M metagenome (GOLD analysis project Ga0126307, IMG submission 89955) | Serpentine soil microbial communities from UC McLaughlin Reserve, CA, USA - Plot28 | ecosystem: Environmental > Terrestrial > Soil > Grasslands | place: USA: UC McLaughlin Reserve, Lake County...
CAAGCGGACCTTTTCCTGAGACATCTTGTCAGGCATGGTGAAGACGCAGCGATAGCCCTTGAGTGCCGCTGCAATGGCGAGCCCCACCCCGGTGTTGCCGCTGGTCCCCTCGACGATGGTCCCGCCGGGCCGGAGCTCCCCCTTCCGTTCGGCGTCCTCGATGATGGCCAGCCCGATCCGGTCCTTGACCGAGCCTCCTGGATTGACGTACTCGGCCTTGCCATAGATCGGGGTTCGAAGACCACTGCCGATGCGAGCCAAATGGATCAATGGCGTCCATCCGACCGTCTCCAGGACCGATGCGTAAGGACGCAAATGTTGTGGGGCTCTCATTGTACCGACCCTGCGGTGCGTTGACTCCGGAACTGGACCGGCTGAAGAAATGGCGCCGCCACCGGCTGTCCCTGGTGCAGGGGGGGAGAAAATTTGAGCTCGGGCGCTCCCGCCAGCGCCGCCGAGTCGAGAGCGGGATAGCCGCTGGACTCGGCGATACGAATCGAATCCGGAATCAACCGACCGGCGGAATCCACGTATAGACGGAGCAATACCCGGCCCTCGATGCCCTGCGCCAGCAAGGCAGGCGGGTAGCGCACGGGAGAGATGGGATTAATGGCGACCGGCGCCTCTTCCGGTGGCGTGAATGGCTGGAGATCAGCATGGTCCACCAGTTTCACCGTACCGTCACCGTCGTCGGGGCCGCAGGCCAGCAGGCCGGCCAGGGCGAGCAGAGGTATGCTCCGGAGTCGAGGGTTTCCGCTTCCGCTCCACCTCACTGGCGTTCTCCAACCCGGCGCTGAAAGTCGGCCAGCCGATTGAGCGCCTCGAGGGGAGTCAGGCTGTTCACGTCGATGGATCGCAGCTCCTCGACCATGGGGTCGGGTGGAGGGGCCTCACTGAACAGGCCGAGCTGTCCCGGGTCGCGGGGCGCGTGTGGCGGGGCCCCGGGGACCATCCGGTGCTCTTTTTCCAGAGCGATCAGGATCTCCCTGGCCCGGCTGACCACTGGTGCCGGGAGGCCGGCCAGCTGTCCCACATGGATGCCATAGGAACGGTTGGTGCCACCGGGCTCCAGCCGATGCAGGAACAGCACAGTATCGCCGGCCTCTTGCACCGCCACGTTGAAGTTGCGAGCGTGCTGCAGCCGCTCCGGCAGCTGCATCAACTCGTGGTAGTGCGTGGCGAACATGGCTTTGCAGCCAATCCGGTCGTGCAGGTGCTCGGTTACCGCCCAGGCGATGGCCACTCCGTCATAGGTGGAGGTCCCCCGGCCGATTTCATCGAGCAAGACCAGGCTCTGGGCCGAAGCGTTGTGCAGGATCGCACTGGTTTCGCTCATCTCGACCATGAAAGTGGACTGCCCCCCGGACAGATTATCACTGGCGCCAACCCGGGTGAACAGCCGATCGACCACTCCGACGAGGGCCTCTTCAGCAGGCACGAACGAGCCGATCTGGGCCAGGACAACGCACAAGCCGATCTGCCGGAGAATGGTCGACTTTCCGGCCATGTTGGGGCCGGTAACCAACGCCACACGTTCCGCCTGGGTGAAACGGGCATCGTTCGGGATGAACGACTCTCGCGGCATCATGCGCTCGATTACCGGATGCCTGGACTGGCGGAGCACCAGGTCGAAGCAATCGGTGACGAGGGGCCGGATGTACCGATTGCTCACCGCGCGTTCGGCCAGGCCGGCCCATACATCGAGCCGGGCAACCACCTGCGCGGTCTGCTGGATCCGGGTGATGGCTCGACCCACGGCTGCTCTCAAGGCCCCGAACAGCTCTGCTTCACGCGAAGCGATCCGGTCTTCGGCACCGAGGACTCTTGACTCATACTCCTTGAGCTCGGGCGTCACGTATCGCTCGGCGGTGGCGAGTGTCTGCCGGCGCTCGTAATCGGCCGGGATCCGCGCGCTGTGGGTGTGGGTGACTTCGAGATAGTACCCGAAAACCTTGTTGAAGCCCACCTTCAGCGAGGGGATCCCGGTCCGCTCCCGTTCGCGCTGCTGCAGGGAGGCGATGTATTGCCGGCCTCCGTCCCTGAGGCTCCGAAGCTCATCCAGACCGGGATCGTAGCCCGGACGAATGATCTCACCATCGGCCAACGTGGCCGGTAGGCGGTCGGCCAGGCCGGCTTCGAGATCCACCGTCAACTCGGCCAGCAGATCCAGCTCGTCTGCCGCCTGCGCAAGTGCGTGGCCCCGGTGTCCATTGGGCAGGGCGGAACCGGCCAACTCGGTCACAGCGCCGGCGACGTCGGGCAGGCGCTGGAAGGAATCACGCAGGGCTCCCATCTCCCTGGGCGTGGCTCGGCCCGATGCGGCCCGCCCGGCCAGCCGCTCGAGATCACGCACCCCATCCAGCGCCTCGCGCAGCCGGGACCGGCCGCGGCTGTCCCGCACCATCACCTCGACTGCATCGAGCCGATGGTCGATGTCGGCCGGTTTGGACAGTGGAGACAGCAGCCACTGGCGCAGCAGCCTGCCGCCCATCGGTGTTAGTGTTGCGTCGATCGTCTCCAGCAGCGTGCAGCCGCGCACGCCGGCGCGTAGCGGCTCGACCAGCTCCAGGTTTCGCCGGGTCATCTCGTCCAGCCCGAGGAAGCTCTCGGGGCGGCGGACAGCCGGGCGGGCGAGATGGGGGAGTCCGGCGGGCTGCAGATCGGTCAAGTACCGCAGCAGCGCACCCGCGGCGCCGAGGGCCAGTTCGTCTTCCGGCCCGACACCCAAGCCGTCCAGACCTGCCAGGTTGAAGCGGCGGGCAAGATCATCTCGAGCGAGGGCCGGATCGAACTCCCAGGGCTCCCGATGCGTCGTGAGCGGCGGGGAAGCAGGGAAGCGGGTAAGCAGGGAAGCCTGGGAGGAAGGTAAGACCAGTTCGGCTGGAGCAAGACGGAAAAGCGCCTCCTCGAGCCCACCCTCACCGGCGGTCTCGAGAGTGAACTCACCGGTACTCAGGTCAATCGCGGCAAGCCCCACATCCGACCCTCCCCGCTTCCGCGCTTCCCCGCTTCCGGACTGTATCGCCACCAGCCAGTTGTTCCGCGATCCGGCCACCCACCCATCCTGCAAGAGCGCCCCCGGCGTGACCGTCTCGACCACCTCACGGCGGACCAGTCCCCGGGCGAGCTGGGGGTCCTCAACCTGCTCGCAGATGGCAACCCGATGTCCCGCGCCCACCAGTTGTCGGAGGTATTCTGCCGCGGCTTTGACCGGAACGCCCGCGAGAGGAACGCCGTCGCCGCGAGAGGTCAGTGCGATGTCGAGAATTCGGGCGGCCAGCTCGGCGTCTTCGTTGAACATCTCGTAGAAGTCGCCCACGCGATAAAAGAGAATCGCGTTCCGGTGCTGCGCCTTCATCTCCCGCCAATGCTTGAGCATGGGCGGGGTGGGCGCCGCGCTGTCCTGGCTGACCGGAGGCATAGCAGGCAATATAACGATCGCCCACTCCGGTCAGCCGAGGTGCGCCTGGTCTATCCGCCAATCCGGTTCAGCTCAGCTATGTCCTGGCCGGTGAGCTTCAGCTCGGCGGCGGCGACATTCTCTTCCAGGTGGGCCACCGAGCTGGTTCCCGGAATGACCAGCATGTTGGGAGAACGAGCCAGCAGCCAGGCCAGCGCAATTTGATACACCGTCGCCCCGTGCCGTTGAGCCACCCGGTGGAGCGGCCCGCCTTCGCTCAGGCCCCCGGCCGAAAGCGGAAACCAGGGAATGAAGGCCATCTGCTCCCGCTCGCAGTAATCCACCTCGGAATCCCATTTCCGGTCGCCCAGGTTGTAGCGGTTCTGGATCGACACCACCGGAACGAAGGAACGGGCGCGCTCGATCTCCTGGGCTGAGGTCTCTGAAAGTCCCAGGTGGCGAACGAGCCCTTCTTCCTGGAAGGCGCGCATGACCGCGAACTGCTCGTCTGCCGGGACCTTGGGATCGATCCGATGGAGCTGCCACAAGTCGATCCGATCCAGCTTCAACCGCTCGAGGCTGCCTTCGACTTGGCGCCGGAGGTATTCGGGCCGCCCATTCTCCACCCAGCGATCCGGGCCGGGGCGCTCCAGGCCTCCCTTGGTGGCGATGACCAGGCCAGGATAGGGGTGCAGCGCCTCGGCGATCAGCTCCTCGGAGATGTGAGGCCCATAGGAATCGGCGGTATCAAAGAAGTTCACTCCCAGCTCGGCGGCCCGCTGAAGCACGCGGATGGCCTCGGCGCGGTTGCGCGGGGGTCCCCAGATACCCTTGCCGGTCAGCCGCATGGCGCCGAATCCCATACGGTTCACCGGCAGATCGCCACCCAGGGCAAAGGTGCCGGCTGCGGCGGCAGGAACGGAAACTGTGTGAGGGTTACTCATGAAAGATCCGGTTGGAAAGTTCAGGGCGGAGGGTAGATCGTGCACAGATCCCCTGTAGCTTTGAACACGTATGGACTCGACATCGGTTCCCTACGGTCTGTCTCCCGCGCTGGACGCGGTGGTTGCTCGATTCGCCGGCATGGTGCGTGGCGTAGGATGGCGGCATCGGCTTTCCGGGGCCGATGTCGACGAAGTCATGCAGCAGGTGGATACGCCTGTGGCGGGTCCAGCGTGAAAGTGAGCAGATCAGACGGGCCCCTGCGTCTTACGTGTATCGCATGGCTGTGTCAGCCGCGCTGGGCTTGCGGCGGCGACGGGCTCACAAGGCCGGAGGCATCAAGTCGCAAGGGCCGGCCCGTGGGCCGGCCCTGGTTTGTGACTACTCTGCGTGCTCGCAATCGTCCAGGCTGTCGCTCCTTGTCTCGATCGAGGCAGTCGTCGAATCGGATGCTGCCGGAGTGGAATCGAGAACCTGCTGGGTAATTTCACTGCTGGACCCGTTCCAGCTTTCGATCTCGCGCTCGAACTGCTGCGCCAGCTGGTCCAGATCCACAGGCGCTGATTCGGTCTGTTGCAGCAGGCTGGTGACCCGCGCCAGCGCCACCGCGGCTTTCTGGTAGCTACTATCGACTTGAACGGCGCTCTCGTAGGCATGCGCCGCGGCCTCCGGATAACCCGACCGCTCCAGGGCCACTCCGAGGTTGTTCTGAAAAACAGGGGCATTGCCTCTGAGTTCAACCGCGCGAGCCAGAGGCGGAAGCGCCTCGTTCGGCTGGTTCTGGTCGATATAGATCAAGCCGAGATTGTTCATCGCCCAGACGTCCCGCTCATCGACGACCAGGGCACGGTGGTAAGCCTCGATGGCCTCATCGACTTGACCCAGTAGATAGCGAGCCCGGCCCAGCAGGCGGAGCCCCTCACTCGACGCCGGCTCCTGGCTCAGTGCCTTCTCGATTCGCTCGAGCGCCTGCTGCGGGCGACCCATTTCCAGCAGCACCCGTGCGGAGTTGTACAGGCTCTTCCGGTGATTGGGATCGAGCTCGATGGACCGGTCGAAGGCGGTCAAGGCACGATCACCGTCTCCGTTCTTCCAGGCGGAGACCCCAATCATGTAGTAACCCCAGGCGTTTTCGGGATTGCTCTCGGCGTAAGCCGAGAACAGTTGGGTGGCCTCATCGTACTTCCCGCTGTTGAAGGTGGACTCGGCCCGGGCGTAGGTGACGGGAGCCGACTTGGTCTCGACCTCACCGGCCCTGTCCTTTCCGGCAGTCGACCCGGAGACAACCGGCGGATTCGCGCCCGCGGTGGCGGACGTGGTTTGCTGGCGGTCGGACCGCCCACATGCGGCAACGATGGCTGTAAGGGCGAACACTGGTACGGTGAAGTAGCGAGACATGGAGCTCTCCTTGATGTGGCGCGAGGCGCGTGAGTGACGAGCAACCGCGCCGAGACAAAGGCAAACGGGCAGCCACATCGAAGAAGACCTGGGGGCTCTCAAGATCGTCCTGTGATACAACTACTTATAGAAAACGCGGTAAAGCGGGGCTGGCAGGGTGTGTCCGGCGGAACACCACCGGAAAAGGAGGACGTGTCTTCAGGGACACGCTACTGGGGACCGGCTTTCCCTCCTCGTCGAAGGTTCAGACGACGCATGATCTTCAGCAAGCTGGCGTGATCGGCAAGTCCCAGCTCCTCGGCGGTTCGGGTCACCTGCCACTCGTTTCGCTCCAGCGCGGTAACGACGATCTGTCGTTCGGCCTCGGTGCGCAGGGCCTGGAACGTTCTGCTTCCTGAAGGCATGGCGGGACTTCGACTCTCTTCCCGGATATCTGCAGGGACATGTTCCGGTCGGAGCATGTCGCCCTCCGCGGCGATGATCATGCGCTCGATGGCGTTTCGCAGCTCGCGTACGTTGTTGCGACTCCAGTCGTATCCCAAAAGCACCTCCAGCGCATCCCCCGACAGCTTCTTGGGTCGTAAACCAAACTGCCGGCACATGCCGGTGAGGAAACCATTGGCCAACTCCGGGATGTCGGACAGACGGTCACGAAGTGGCGGCACGTTGAGGACGTGAACGTTGAGGCGGTAGTAAAGATCCTGACGGAAGCTCCCGGCGGACACCTCGGCCTCGAGGTTCCGATTCGTGGCGGCAATCACCCGGGCTTCGATTGGAATAGGGCGAGTCGCGCCCAGCCGGACCACCTCCCGGTTCTCCAGGGCTCGGAGGAGCTTTGCCTGAGCCGGAAGCGGAAGCTCCCCGATCTCGTCGAGGAACAGGGTACCCCGGCCGGCAGCCTCGAAGGCCCCCTTTCGGGTAACGGCAGCACCGGTGAACGCGCCGCGCTCGTGGCCGAACAACTCACTCTCGATCAGATTTTCAGGCAGAGCCGCGCAGTTGATGGCCAGGAAGGGTGCCTCAGGATGGAGGCCGGAGCGGTGGAGGTCGCGGGCAACGAGCTCCTTGCCGGTGCCGCTTTCGCCCAGGATCAGCACCGGACTGGGGATCCGGCTCACGCGGCCGATCGCTTCACGCAGCGCTCGAATGGCCGCACTGGAGCCCACCAGCGAAGATTCGATGCCCAGCCGGCGCTCCAGGGCCGCCAACTCCTGCCGCAGCCTCTTCCGTTCCAGCACCGTCTCGACCTCATGAACCACCCGCTCCATTGGCTCGGCCTTGTCGATGAAGCTGTAGGCGCCCAGCCTGATGGCTGCGATGCAGCGCTCATAGTTCCCGGTCCCGGTATAGACGAGGACCGGCACTTCACTGCCCTGCTGCTCCAGCCGGCGCAGCACCTCGAATCCATCCATCCCCGGCATTTCCAGATCGAGGATCATGCAGTCCAGCGCGGCGGTGCGGAGCAATTCCAGCGCCTTACCACCCTCGTTCGCGGTGATCACCTCGTACCCGCCCAGCCGCTGGAGGTCATAGGCGTACTGCTCCGTAAGCGCGGGTATGTCGTCGACAACCATGACGAGGGTCACGGCCCCGACTCTCGGGCGGGCACCGTAGGCAGCTCCACCAGCACACGGGTACCTTCGCCGGGCTGAGTCTCCACCCGAAGGGTGCCCTCGAGATCCAGGATAAGTCGCCGAACGATCGATAGGCCCAGGCCGGTCCCTCCGGACTTGGTGGTATAGAAATCGTCGAAGGCCCGGTTCAGCTCGCTCTCCGTCATGCCGGTTCCAGTGTCAGCCACGACGATTCTCACCCGCGCAGGTTCTGGCGCCCCGCCAACCCGTTCGGTTGACATCGTAACCTCGCCACCGGGCTTTCCGGACAGGCTGTCCAGGGCGTTCCCCACCAGGTTTTCCAGGATCCGGCGGACCACCAGCGCGTCGGCCAGGGCAAGAGGCGGGTGGGGAGAGAGCTGGGCTCGGATTCCGACTCCATCATGGCTGATGTTGCTGATCACCTGCTCGACAATGGCATTGACATCACAGGCCTTCCGCTCGATGCCGGGGGCGAGCCGGTCGTAATTGCGGGCGAGTGTGTTGAGATACTCTACACTCGATTCCAAAGTGCCCCGGCGGGCCTCGAACACCTGAGGAAGCGACGCGGGGTCCTGCTGAAGCACCTGGCTCAAGTGGCGCAGGACGTTCCGAATGGGCGCCAGGCCGTTCTTGATATCGTGGTTCACCTGGCGAGCCAGGTCGCCCACGGCAGCTCGGCGCTCGGCTTCACGCACCCGAACCGAGCTGGCCCGGAGCCGCTCCATCATAGAGGCAAGCAGGCGGGATAGAGTGCCGATCTCGTCTGATCGTTCGGTGGCAAAGCTCTGGTCCAACCGATCGAGGTCGACCCGGGTCGTCTTCTCCGCCAGGTCGCGAAGGGGCCGGCTGACTCGGGCGGAGAGCCAGGCTGCGCCAACTACGGCCATCAGGACGGTGAGGGCCAAGGCCACCAGAAACCAGCGGGTTACACCCTTCCGAAGGGATCCCAAGGCGTCGAGCGACTGAGTCACCAGTAGCCGCGCAGTATCCGAGGAGACACCGCTGCCGGCGGTGAGGTCGATATACGGCAAGCGCAGCTCGCGAACAATCCGGCTGCCTGGGATAGAGGCCATGGCCGCCCCTGGGTACTCCAGCTTTACGGCAAGGCTGGAGTCTCGAGCCAACCCTCCCAGGAGCCGCGGGTCCGCTTCCACTCCACCAATGATCTTGACTGACCGGGTTCCAATGCGGACCGAGTCAATTCGGGTCAGCGCGAGCACGGATGAATCGGGCGTGCGGGCCCGGAGCAACACCAGTGAGTCCGACGCGCTTTCCAGTAGAAGAGGGAGATCTGGCTCCATGCGGTCGAACTCGTTGCGGAAGTGACCGGAACTGAGGATCCGTCCGTCGGGGTGCTGAATCTGAAGCAGGGAGAGTCCGGAGAGCCGCATAGCCTGACCCGCTGCATCGAGGAGGTACGGCCGGCTGGCGATGTCACCCTGAACGGCCAGACGGAAGCGGTTGTCCTTCGATAGTTGGGCGACAATGGCCTCGAGCCGTTGTCCGACCAAACCGCTTGCGCGCCTGAGGTCGGACTCCAGAACAGCGGCCATTGCTTCCACTCTCGCCTGATATTCCCGGGTAAGCCGACGATCCAGCTCCCGGCGCACCCCGAACGCCAGCGCGCCAAGGGGGATGAGCACGGCCAAGAGGATGGCGCCGAACACTCTGTTCCGGAAGCTCAGCGGGAGGTCTCCTGCTGGAGGTCGGTCTCCACCAGAAAGCGGGGCGTCCCGTCCCAATCCACGGTGAGCGCCGGCGAGCCCCGCCGGACGATGACGTGTTGCCGAGTGTCGATCAGCGGGTACAGGCGCCCTCTGCGCGTCCATTTGGCGGACTCGCGGCAGGGCGACGCCGATTGCAGAGGGATCCCCAGGATGTACCCGCGATTTCCTCCTCGCTCGAGCTCGGCGGCAAACCGGAGAGGATCTACCGCCACGGCGCTTAGCGGAGGTTGATCCTCGGCAATGGCGACGAGGCGCTCAGCCAGCTTTCGAGCGACAGGGTCAGTCTGCTGGTAGACGATGCGTGGTACTGTGGGGGCCGTCGCCTTCATCGAGATTTCGACCGAACAGGAGCTGGAATTCCACCACTGTTGGCTCATCGATGGGCGAGCGTCGGTCTGCACTACATCCTGAACCAGGGACAGCTTGAGGGACGAATCCAGGGCTGCAGTAGGCGGCTGGGTGCCCGGGTGCTGCAACAGGACATAGGTCCGGTCCCACGGCAGAAGATAGGAGTCGAGCTCGCTGGTGCGCGCCGCATAGTCAATCACCTGAGGGTCACCCGAAAGCACCAAATCAGCGCCGGCATCGAGAGCGTCCCTCAGGTCTCCGGTACCCGTGGCCGCGATTTCAAGGATCGGCTGTCCCGGCCCCAGGGAGACGGTCAGCCGAGCTCCACTCATCCGCGTCACCAGGCTGGTTGAAACCACCGACCAAAGCGGATCGGCAAACGCTCTGGGTAACGAATCACGTGGATCGTTCATCGTCAGGCGTATCGTGTGATCATTGATGACCCGCACCGAATCCAGCCCGGCCTCCCGCAGCGCACCGGCTCGGCGACTCCAATCAATCTCGATGCTGCGGGCAGTCAGGCTGCTGCCATCGGCAAATTGTGCCCCGTCACGAAGAGCAAACGTCCAGCTTCGCCCTGTGCTATCGGTGTGCCATGAGGTGGCCAGGGCGGGCCGCAGCTCTCCCTGGCAATCGAGTCTAACCAGTGCTGGAAAGAGCTGGCGAAAGACCAGCCGCTCATCCTGGTTGGTGGGTACCGGCGCGTGAGACACGTCCAGCGGGCTGGACAGCGCAACCGTGACCGTATCCAGAGGCTGAGTCGAGTCAGCGGACAGCAGGCAGGGATCTTCTGACTGCGTCGGCGGGGGAGAAGGTGACGGCTTCGGAGCGGAGGCTGGAGCGCAACCGTCGAGCGTCAGCGCGGCCAGGCCGAAGGCAGCGGCTCCTGCTAGGAGCCAGCGGCCACGAATGGGCTGCCCCCCAGCTTCGCTTTGATTTGAGGTACGGCCGCTCCGGCCTCTGCCTTGGTCCGATAATCACCGATCCGAACCTTGTAGAATCCGCCTTCCTCCAAGGTGATCGGATGGAATCCCTGGGACTTCAGCTTGCCTGCCACCGACTCAGCGGCGGCCTTGGTGCGTACTGCGGCGACCTGGATCCGGTAATGGGTCGCTGCAGGCGCCGAGTCCGCTCGAGGAGTGCTCGCAGGCTGCCGGGCGGCCGGAGCCGGAGGGCCCGCAGCGCGGGTGGTGTCGCCGGGTGGAGCTGGAGATGACGTCGTC
>Ga0126307_10003594_pt1 | contig 10632 bp, 11 predicted proteins | sample Plot28_FD_89955 | JGI IMG/M metagenome (GOLD analysis project Ga0126307, IMG submission 89955) | Serpentine soil microbial communities from UC McLaughlin Reserve, CA, USA - Plot28 | ecosystem: Environmental > Terrestrial > Soil > Grasslands | place: USA: UC McLaughlin Reserve, Lake County...
CTGGGCGTAGCCGTGGTGCATCAGCCAGTCCTCGCCCTCGAGCGTCGGCGTCGAGTCCGTGTCCAGCGGCTCATGGCCGTGGAAGAGGATGTGGCGCTTGCGATGCAGGAACTTGAGCGCGGCGAGGCCGACGCCCGGGAACCGCTTGAGGGTCGCGAGCTCCGGGTCGGGCCAGCGCTTGGACCAGTCGGAGCGGACCATCACGACGCTCCCGCGCGGGATCCGCCCGTAGCGCCGCTCCCAGGCCCGGATGTCGTTCACCTGCAGCGCGTAGTTGTCGTCCGACTTGAGCTGGCGGACGATCGAGATGACGACCAGCGGGCGGACGGCGAACGTCGCCGGCAGCTCGTCGATCGCGGCCTGCTCGGGCGCCCAGTGCGCCGGCGGGTCGAGCTGCGTGCCGAGCTTGTCGGTCTGCAGCACGTAGCGCGTGGCCTCGAACCCGTCGTTCGCGTACGTGTAGGGCTGCCCGGTCGCCGGGTTGGTCGCGGGCGCGAACGTGGCCGGGCCGAAGCCCGACCAGACCGGGATCGAGGGCGTGATGGTGTGCGTCAGGTCGACGTACTTCGCGCCCTTGAGCGCGTTGTCGTAGACGCGCCACAACGGCGGCGCGGCTGCCTGGGCAGACGCGCCCGCGGCGAACATGGCAACGGCGGCGGCGAGCGCCGCGAGGAAGGACTTCCTCATCTCTGACCTCCCGAGTCGAGACGAAGGGACGGATGCCGGGCGGATCCTACGCCGGGCGTAGACTCGCGCGCATGTCCGACTTGTTCGGCGGCCCCCGCCGCGTGCCCACCGGCCTGCTCGTGGCCGGCTGGATCTTCGCGTTCATCCTGCCGATCGTCGGCCTGATCATCGGGGTGATCGTCCTCGCCAAGGGCGTCACCGCGCAGGCCGTCGCCATCATCGTGGTGTCGGTGATCGTCGGCGCGGTCAGCTTCGCGGCGATCTACTAGCGCTCGCGCATCGGGATCGCACCGGCGAGGTCGCCATAGAACGTCCGCCGCCGCGTGCGGACGAGGCGCGCCTTGCGCGGCGCGGCCCGCACCTCCAGCGTGGCCGAGGTCGGGAGCCCGTCCAGCGTCCGCCCGTCGATCTCGACGCTGAGCGGCGCGCTCGACGGCGCCGTCTCGATCCGCACCCGGTCGCTGCCGTCGACCACGAGCGAGCGGAGCGGGCTGCCCTGCGTGGCCAGCGGCGTGAGCACGATCGCGTCGAGGGTCGGGACGACCGCGGGGCCGCCGGCGCCGACCGTGTACGCAGTCGAGCCGGTCGGGGACGCGACCACCACCCCGTCGCCGTTGAGCTGCAGCAGCGGGTCGTCACCGACCTCGATCCGCAGCCGGGCGTTGCCGTGGCCCGGGACGCGGGTGACGACGACGTCGTTGAAGGCGACGACGTGGTGCGGCGTCTCCGTCTCGAACCAGGCCACCAGCGCGGTGCGCTCGTCGACCTGCGCGTCGCCGCGCGCTACCGCGTCGAGGGCGGCGGCGAAGTCGGCGCGGTTCACGTCGGCGAGGAAGCCGACGTGGCCGAAGTTGACGCCGAGCACCGCCGCGTGCTGGAGCATCGCGAGCTGCAGCGCGCGCAGGATCGTCCCGTCGCCCCCGAGCGCGATGACGAGCTGGCACCCGGGGTCGCGGCCGCTCGGCTCGGCGGCCGTGCCGAGGTCGATCGTCTCGATGTCGTTGGCCTGCGCCCACGCCGCGATCTGGATCAGCTGCGGCTCGCAGTCCCCCGCGGGGTTGACCAGCACGCCGACGGGCGGCGCGCCGTTGCTGCGGTCGAGCGCGAAGGGGTGCATCGGCGAAGCCTCGCACGAAGCGGCACTGTGCTACCCCTTCGAGTAGCCATGGCCATCGAGGCGACACCCGCGCAGTACACCGCTCCCGAGTTCCCGGACCTCGGCGACGCGGTGATGTTCCCGCGACTCTCGGAGGCGAAGCTCGCGAAGTTCGGCGAACACGGTGAGCGCCGCTCCTACGCACCGGGCGAGACGCTCTACCGGCAGGGCGAGCGCGACGCGCCGTTCTTCGTGATCGAGCGGGGGCGCGTGAGACTGCTGGACCGCAAGCCGGGCAAGGACATCTGGATCGCCAACGCCGACGCCGGCACGTACCTCGGCGACATCGCCACCTTCACCGGCGAGCCGGCGATCGCTGAGGTCGTCGCCGACGAGCCGACCGACGTGATCGTCTTCGAGCGCCCCGAGCTGCGGTCGATGCTGGCCTCGTGGCCGGAGATGGCCGAGGGCGTCTTCCGCACGATGATCGCGCGGCGCGAGTGGCACCTGGCGAACGGCTACGGCGTGCTGCGGCTGATCGCCCCGCGCGGTTCGCGGCGCGCGTTCGAGGTGCGCGACCTGCTCGAGCGCAACCTGATCCCCGTCCGCTGGTACGACGTCGACACGGACGACGACAGCGCCGCGATGCTCAACTGGCTCCAGATCCCGCGCGAGGAGACGCCGGTCCTCGTCCGCACCACCGAGGTGCTGCGTAACCCGTCGGCCGCCCAGGTCGCGCGCGACCTCGGCCTGCGCGCGGAGATCGACGGCGAGCGCTTCGACCTCGTCGTGCTCGGCGGCGGCCCGGCTGGGCTCGCCGCCGCGGTCTACGGCGGGTCGGAGGGCCTGCGCACACTCGTCACCGAGGCCTGGGCGCCGGGCGGCCAGGCCGGGACGAGCACCCGGATCGAGAACTACATCGGCTTCCCGACCGGCATCTCCGGCACGGAGCTCACGCGCAAGGCCACGTTGCAGGCGCGCCGCTTCGACGCGGTGCTGTCGAGCTTCCACCGGGCGGTCGAGCTCGCGCGCGGGCCCGAGGGCCTGGTCCGCGTCGACCTCGACGACGGCCAGCACGCGCTCGCGCGGACGGTCGTCGTGGCCACCGGCGCGCGCTGGCGCCGGCTCGACGCCGCCAACGTCGACCGCTTCACCGGCGCGGGCGTCTACCACGCGGCGATGGCCGCCGACGCCGAACGCTGCCGGGACGAGGACGTGATCGTCGTCGGCGGCGGCAACTCCGCCGGCCAGGCCGCCGCACACCTGTCGCGCACCGCGCGCAGCGTGCGCGTGGTGATCCGCGGCGACGGGCTCGCGGCGACGATGTCGCGCTACCTGCTCGACCGGCTGGAGGCTCGCCCCAACGTGGAGATCCGGACGCGCACGGAGGTCAGCGCGGTCCACGGCAACGGCTCGCTGGACTCGGCCGACCTGCGCGACCGCGACAGCGGCGACGTCGAGCGCGTCGACACCTCGGCCGTGTTCGTGATGATCGGCGCCGACCCGTGCACGGAGGCCGTGCACATGATGCTCGGCCTCGACGAGGCGGGCTACATCCGCTGCGGCGAGAACGCCGCCGACTGCGAGGGGCCGCACCGCTGGCAGCCGACCGACCGGCAGCCGCACCTGCTCGAGACGGTCTGGCCCGGCGTCTTCGCCGCGGGCGACGTGCGCGCCGGGGCGACGAAGCGCGTGGCCGGTGCCGTCGGCGACGGCGCGCTGGCCGTGCGGTTCGCGCACGACGTGCTGCAGGCCTAGGCATACTCCGGCCCATCTCCCCCGGGCCCACCCACGCTCACGTGCGAGGCGCCGCCGCATGAACTACGTGCTGGCGGTCCTCCTGCTCGCCTTCTTCGTCATCACGGTGGGGAAGGTCGCCGGCCGGCTGCTCGGGATCCGCCTCGGCAACGTGCGCGGCGCGGTCGTGGGGATCGTCGGCTGGATGGCCGGCTTCCTCGCCGCGATCTACATCGTCGGCGAGGAGAGCGGCGGCTGGCGCAAGATCGAGGTCGACACGTTCGGCGACTGGGTCCAGGTCACGGCCATCGTGCTCGTATTCGGGGTGCTGGCGGCGATGCCGCTCGCGATCACGATCGACCTCATCACGCGGACCGGCGCGGCCCGGGCGCACCGCCGGCGGCGCCGGCTGCTGCACCCGGTCCGCTCCGCGCGCGCGGCGCTGGCGCCCTACGGGCGGCTCCGCGAGCTGGCGGGCAACGCACGCAGGGCGAACCTCCTGCACTTCCGCTACGCCTCGCGCGCGGCGCTCGAGTCGCCGGACCTGGCGCGCCGGCTGCGCGTCGTGCTCGAGGACTCGGGCGGGATGCTCGTCAAGCTCGGGCAGATCGCGTCGACGCGGACCGACGTGCTCCCGGAGGCGACGACGGAGGAGCTCGCGAACCTGCGCGCCGACGTCCGCCCGGTGCCGGAGGCGGACGTCCGCAAGGTGCTCGAGGCCGAGCTGAGCGAGCCCGTCGACCGCGCCTTCGGGTCGTTCGAGTTCGAGCCGCTCGCGGCGGCGTCGATCGGCCAGACGCATCGCGCGGTGCTCAACGACGGCACCCCGGTGGTGGTGAAGGTGCAGCGCCCGGGCATCGACGAGATCGTCGCCCGCGACGCGTCCGTGCTGCGGCTCGCCACGCGCCAGCTCGAGCGCCGCGTCGAGGCGGCGCGGGCGATCAGGCTGAGCGAGTTCGGCGAGGAGCTGATCGCCGGCCTCGAGGAGGAGCTCGACTACCTGCACGAGGCTGCGGTCGGGACACGGCTGCGCGAGAACCGGGCGCACGACACAGGCATCGCCGTGCCCAAGGTGCATCCCGCCCTCTCGACCGACCGCGTCCTCGTCATGGAGCAGGTCGTGGCCCGGCCGATCGACGACGCCGAGGCGCTGGCGGCGTCGCCCGTGCCGCGGGCGGAGCTCGCGCGCCGGATGCTGTCGTCGTTCATCGGCCAGGTGCTCGAGGACGGCCTCTTCCACGCCGACCCGCACCCGGGCAACCTGCTGCTGGACGCCGCGGGCACGATCTGGATGCTCGACTTCGGCTCGGTCGGCCGGCTCGACGCGCGGGCGCTCGACGGGCTGCGGGGGATCGCGCTCGGCGTGGCCACGAACGAGACGGGCGTGCTGGCGCGGGCCGCGCGCACGCTCGGCGGCAACGACGCGTTCGTCGACCTGCGCGCGCTCGAGACCGACCTGGGTGTGCAGCTCTCGGCGCTCGACGCGCCCGGCGGGCTCGACCCGCGCGTCATCGGCGAGGTGCTCGCCGTCATGCAGCGCCACGACATGCGCCCGCCGACGTCGATCACGCTGCTCGCCCGCGCGCTGCTCACGCTCGAGGGCACGCTGCGTGGGATCGACCCGGGCTTCCGCTTCGTCGCGACGAGCCGCGAACTGGTCATGGACGAGCACCGCGACGCGTTCGGCACGCCGGAGGAGCTGCTCCAGCGCGAGGCCCTGCGCGCGCTGCCGGCGCTGCGGACGCTGCCTGAGCACGTCGAGACGCTCGCGAACCAGCTGCGCTCGGGGCGCCTGACGGTGCGGACGGAGCGCTTCGCCGGTCCCGACCGCGACGTGGTGGACATCTGGATCGACCGGATGGTGATCGCGCTGATCGCGGGCTTCAGCGTGGTCGGCTCCGCGGTCCTGCTGCTCGCCGCCGGGGTGACGGACGACGCCGACATCCAGACGGCCCTGTGGATCCTCGGCTTCGCCGGGCTGACCTTCTCCACCACGCTGGCCATGCGCGGCGCGGCGCGGGCGCTGCGCCGGCACCTCGAGCGCGTCGACTGACGTGGCCACCGAGCCCTCGTGCGACCTGTTCCTGGCGGCCGCCGGCGCCTCGGCCGCGCCCGCCGGCCTCGTGTTCGCCGTCCGCTGACGACATGGACGACCTTGCGGCCATCCACTCCCTGCACGAGTTCGAGCCGCTCGCCCGCGCGGCGGTCGACCCGGGCGCGTTCGGCTACGTCGCCAGTGGCGCGTGGGACGAGCTGACGCTCGCCGACAACCTCGCCGCCTGGCGCCGGCGCACGCTCCGGCCGCGCGTGCTCGTCGACGTCTCCGGGGTCACGACGGCGACGACGCTGCTGGGTGCCGCAACGAGCATGCCGGTCGCGATCGCGCCGATCGCCGCCCACGGCCTCATGCATCCGGACGCGGAGCTCGCGACCGCGCGCGCCGCCGCCGCGGCGGGGGTCCCGTTCACGCTCTCGACGTTCGCCTCGCGCCCGATCGAGGCGATCGCCGAGGCGGCGCCGGACGCCGCGCGCTGGTTCCAGCTCTACGTCCAGAGCGATCCGGGGCTCACCCGTGAGCTCGTCCAGCGCGCGGCCGCGGCCGACTACAGCGCACTCGTGCTGACCGTGGACATGCCGGTCCTCGGCTACCGCGAGCGCGACCGCCGCAACCGCTTCGATACGACCGATCCGCGCCGGCCGCTGGACCTGCCCGGCGCCGACGCGACCGCGCAGCCGCCGCCGACGCTCACGTGGGCGGACCTGGAGGGCATCCGCGCGTGGGCGCCGGGCCTGCCGCTGGTCCTCAAGGGCATCCTCGGCGCGGAGGACGCCCGGCTCGCCGTCGAGCACGGCGCCGACGCGGTGGTCGTCTCGAACCACGGGGCGCGGCAGCTCGATCGCGTCGCGGCGTCCGTCGACGTGCTCGAGGAGGTCGTGGCAGCCGTGGACGGCCGGACCGAGGTGTGGGTCGACGGCGGCGTGCGGCGCGGGCTCGACGTGACGATCGCGTTGGCGCTCGGGGCGCGCGGCGTCCTGGTGGGGCGCCCGGTGCTGTGGGCGCTCGCCGCGGGCGGCCGGGCGGGCGTCGAGCGCGCGCTGGCGATCCTGCGGGAGGAGATCGAGCTCGCGCTCGCGCTGCTCGGCGCGACCGCGCCAGGCGAGGTCACGCGCGCGCACGTCGCGCGCTAGCTAGCCGCGCGCGGCGCCGGCGAGCGCGTCCGCCAGGGCCGTCAGTTCCGCCTCGCCCACGAACCCGTCCATCACCTTCTTGCCGCCGCTGCGCGCGACGGCGTCCTCGATGGCGTCGGCCCAGCGGTGCTCGACGAGCACCGCGGCGACGGCGCCGCCGGGCGCGAGCGACTCCCCCACCGCGTGCAGCGGGTTGCCGTCCGCGCCGCGGTCGAACGCGGCGAGTGCGCGGGTCGTCGCGCGGGCGCGCTCCGCCGGATCCAGCCGGAAGCCGAGCAGCGACGCGACGAGGCTGCCCTGCTGGCGTCCGTGCGCGGTGACCGCGACGAGCTCGCCCGTGTCGGGGACCCGCCCTACGAACAGGACTTCGCGGATGCGCAGCGTGCCGCCGCTCTCGATCCGCTCCAGCGCGCCGAGGAGCTGGCCCTCGAAGGCGGCGCCCGGTTCGAACCGGTACGCGACGAGCTGCACGTTCGGCGTCATGAGGCGAGCCTCCCGCCGGCCCGGGCGCGGCGCGCGGGCCGGCCCAGGTTGCTCACGATCAGCGACACGACCGTCACGAGGTAGATCTGCCCGAGCAGCGCCTCGAAGACCGCGACCGTCCGCCCGAGATCGGTGCCGGCGACGATGTCGCCGAATCCGACGGTGGTCAGGGTCGTGAAGCTGAAGTAGAGGCACGCCGACGCGTCCGCGGCCACGCCGTCGGCGAACACGGGCTCGTGCCCGAAGTCGTTGATCGCTCCGTAGGAGAACGCGAACACCATGCCCAGCAGCATGTAGAAGGACAGCACGCCCATCACCGCGGCAAGGCGGACCTGTCCCGTCGCGCGCAGGTCGCGCAGAATGCCGACGGCGACCGCCGGCGGCCCGATCGCCACGAGCAGCGCGGTCGTGCCGAGCGACGCGCCGTCGGCGCCGTGGCCGGCGAGCGCACGCACGATCGCCACCAGGAGCACCCCCCACGCGAACGCCGCTGTGAGGTACGTCACGCGGGGACCGGGATCGGTCGCCCGTACCGCGAGCTGCACGCTCGCCGCCGCCAGGGCGGTGACGACGACGTGCTCGAGCGGTCCCGGTGGGGCGATGCCCTGGACGGCCACCAAAAGAACCGTCGCGAACAGCAGCAGGCCGTAACGGTGCTGGACGTCGAGCCGGGATCGCACCCGGGCTTCCCCCGCCGCTGCGGGCTCGGACGAGCGCGTGGTGCTCATGCGGCGAGCCTAATCGGGGCTCGGCGCGGTTGCCAATGGGTCGGCACCTCAGCTCCGTTGGTGCGCACCCCACCGTGGCCGAGGTGCCTGCGCCCTGGCGCTCGGCGCCCCGGGAGCAGAGACTCTCCGAGACCGCTGACGAGGAGGGTGCGATGTGCCGGTGGATGGCGTGGTTCGGGCAGCCCGTCCTGATCGAGGAGCTGCTGTTCAACACCCCGCACGGGATCGTTGACCAGAGCCTGCACGCCCGGATGGGCGCCGAGCCGACCAACGGCGACGGCTTCGGGCTCGGCTGGTACGGCCACGGCGACGGGCCGGCCGTCTACCGGAGCGTGGCGCCCGCGTGGTCGGACGCCAACCTGCGCGACCTGGCCGGGCACATCGAGTCGCCCCTGTTCCTCGCCCACGTGCGTGCCGCGATCGGCTCGCCCGTCCAGCAGACGAACTGCCATCCGTTCCGGCGCGGGCGCTGGTTGTTCGTCCACAACGGCTTCCTCGCCGAGCTGCCCCGGCTCCGCCGCGACCTGATGCTCGCCATCGACCCGGACCTCTTCCCCGACGTGCACGGGTCGACGGACACGGAGATCGTCTTCCACCTCGCGCTCACGTTCGGGCTCGAGGAGGATCCCATCGGCGCGCTCGAAGAGACCATCGGCCTGATCGAGGCGGTGGCCGACCGGCACGGGATCGGCGCGGCTGTCCAGGGGAGTTTCGGGGTGGCGGACGGCGAGAGCCTGTGGGCCGTGCGCTACGCGTCCGAGGGTCCCGCGCGGTCGCTGTTCGCGTCGGCCGACACGGAGAGCATCCGGCGGCTGCATCCCGAGAACCCCCGCTTCCAGCGGCTCGGCGACGACGACCGCCTGATCGTCTCCGAGCCGTTCTCCGACCTGCCCGGGCTGTGGCACGAGATCCCGCAGTCCACCGCGGTCACCGTGCAGCGCGGCGGGGTGCTCGAGCAGCAGCCGTTCACGCCGCGGGCACCGGCGCACACGCCCGGGGCCCGGCGTCCCGCGGGGGCGACGGCATGAGCCTGCTGTGGATCATCTTCGCCGGCCTGCTGCTCGTCGTCTGGGTCGGAACCGCGATCGACATCCGCCGCCGGCGGCTCGGCGTCTGGGCCGCCGCCGGGTGGCTGCTCGTCGCGCTGCTCATCCCGTTCATCGGCGCGATCGTGTACTGGGCGCTGCGCAAGCCGGACGCGGCCGACAGGGAGCGCAGCTACGACGCGGAGCAGTCCCTCCGGGCGGAACGTCGCGACCGAGGGATCGACAGCACGGGCCTGGGTCGCTGACCCGCGGCCGGCGCGGACCGCCGCGGCATGGCGTGGCTGCCGATCCCGATCCTCGCCTCGGGGAGTCCGTCATGGGCTGACGGCGGTCACGATCCGGCCTCGTCCGGCCACGGCGCCTCGGAGAGGACGCCGTCGCCGCCCTCCGGCTTCGGCCCGCCCACGGCGATGAGCTCGAGGCCGTCCTCTCCGGCCTGGAACCCGCGCACGACCTCGGGCGCGACGCGGACGACGTCCCACAGCGCGACGTCGCGTACCTCGTCGTCGAGTCGCACCCGACCCGAGCCCGAGACGACCACGTAGGCCTCCTCCTGCTCGCGGTGCGAGTGGCTGCTGGGGCTGCGCGTGCCGGGCGCGTAGCGCCAATGGCTGATCCCGAGATCGCGTGAGTCGAGGTGCTTGCGGCCGAAGCGGCCCTCCATCCCCTCGACGCGGCCTGCGATGGAATCGTCGATCTCGAGCAGGTTGACGATGGTGAAGCCGGGCATGCGCTCTCCTTGTCGGGCGGCGGATCCTAGTGCGTGGCCGGCAGCGAAAGGGTTCGGTAATCCGCGTCCGCCAGGCTTCGATCCATGACGGAGGACGGACCCGAGCCCGAGGGGCGGCCGCTGGGCCGGCGCGCCTTCCTCGTCCTCGTCGCGGGCGGGTTGAGCTCGCTCGCGTGGGGCGGCAGCGCGCTCGACTTCGCGTCGAAGTCGACGCTCGTCGTGCCCGAGCCGCTGCGCGCGGCGATCCCGGTCGGCCAGGGCTGGCGCATCTACGCGGTCAACCGGCCGTACCCCCGGTTCGACCCGGCCAGCTGGCGTCTGCGGATCGACGGCCTCGTCGAGCGGCCGCAGACCCTCACCTACGCGGACCTGCTCGCGCTGCCGCAGGCCGAGCAGACGTCGGACTTCCACTGCGTGACCGGCTGGTCGGTCGACGGCGTCCGCTGGCGCGGGGTGCGCTTCCGGGACCTCCTCGCGACCGCCGTGCCGCGCGCGTCCGCGCGCGCGCTGGTCTTCGTCTCGGCCGAGCGGCCGTACGTCGACACGCTCACGCTGCGCCAGGCGCTGACGCCCGACGCGATGCTCGCGCACGCGATGGACGACCAGCCGCTGACGCGCGCGCACGGCGCCCCAGCGCGAGTCGTGATGCCGCGGATGTACGGCTACAAGGGCGTCAAGTGGCTGGAGCGGATCGTCGTCACCGATCACGTCGCGGACGGCTTCTGGGAGCAGCGCGGCTACGACCGCGACGCCTGGGTCGGCGGGTCGAATGGTCTCTGACGCCCCGCTCGCGGTCCCGCGCTTCGACCGCACGGAGCGGACGCTGCACTGGGCGCACGCAGGCGCGTTCCTCGTCATGCTGGCCACCGGCCTCGTGCTCTACCTGCCGATCCTCGCGCAGGTCTTCTCGGACCGTCCGCTGTTCAAGGCGCTGCA
>Ga0126307_10003595_pt1 | contig 10632 bp, 9 predicted proteins | sample Plot28_FD_89955 | JGI IMG/M metagenome (GOLD analysis project Ga0126307, IMG submission 89955) | Serpentine soil microbial communities from UC McLaughlin Reserve, CA, USA - Plot28 | ecosystem: Environmental > Terrestrial > Soil > Grasslands | place: USA: UC McLaughlin Reserve, Lake County...
CGCCGCCTGCGCCGTCTGTTGTGCCGGACCGATCGTCGCCTTCCTTGGCGCCATTGGCGTCGGCACGGTATTCGGGATCGCCCTCTTCGGCGTGTTCGGCCTCCTCGTGGCGGCCCTTGCCATCCCCCTGCTCGTGCGTCGCTGGCGTCGCCGCCGTGCGGTCCCGTCCGTGCGCGTACCGGTCATCGTCCGGCGACGGTCGCAATCGTTGGCTCCGTAGAAGCCGAGGGCCGGGTTCAGACGAGGTACCACGCCGCCTGCGGGACCGACCGCTTGCGGTTGGCTCGCCATTCTGTGTGGCGGTACCCTTACATACAGTGGCAACTGCGAAGCCGCCGGCGGGCGGCCGAGGATGCGGCCCGGCGACCGCTTGGTCCGCGAGCTACGTCCAGCCATCAACCCGGGCGATCGGCGTGATAGCGGCCCCGTTCCGTCGTCTATCGCGCAAAACGGTCGTGAGGTGACAGTACGTGAACACCATGCTAGACAGCCACCACGAAGGACGGAGAGGTGGTGTGAGCGAGGCTCCAGCCCGGGTTGGACGAGCCCGCATGCTCCTGGTTGACGACCACGAGCTCGTAGCCGAGGCGCTTCGCCACGCCCTCGACAGAGAACCGGATCTGGTCGTCGTCGGCCACGCCACGACGGTCGAAGAGGGTGTCAAAGCGGCGCGCGAACTGCATCCCGACGTCGTCTTGATGGACTTCCAGCTGCCCGACGGCCGCGGCACCGACGCGACCGCGCTGATCAAGCAGGATCGGCCCCAGACCACGGTGGTGATGCTGACGTCGCAGGCCGAGGGCGCCGTCCTCGCCGCCGCCCTCGAAGCAGGCTGCTCGGGTTTCGTGGCCAAGTCAGCGAACTTCGGCGAGCTGGCCGCCGCCATCCGCAGCGTGCTGGCGGGCGAGGTTCGCGTGCCGTCCTCACTCCTCACGCAACTCGCCGCGTTCCTCCAGCCACGGCCCGCCGCCCTCGGGGCCGACCTCACGCCGCGAGAGCTCCAGGTCCTCAAGCTCCTGGCCGAAGGCAAGTCGACGGTGGCGATGATGCAGGAGCTGGTGGTCAGCATCCACACCGTGCGGAACCACATCCGCAACATCCTCACCAAGCTGAACGCCCAGTCGCGACTGGAGGCGGTGACGGTGGCGACGCGCCAAGGTCTCATCGAGCCGCCGGCCGGGAGGGCCGGCCGGCGATGAGCAGCGGCGCGCCGGCCGGCGAGCGCACCGTCTTGTGCGTCGAGGATGTGGAGTCGAGCGCGCAGCTCGTGCTGCGGGCACTGCGGCGGATCGAGGGCCTGCGGCTCGTGATGGCGAAGAAGGGCTCCGAAGCGCGCCAGCTCCTGGAGTCCACGCGATGCGATCTCGTCCTGACCGACCTCAACCTGCCGGACGTGTCCGGTGCGCCGTGGGTGCAGGAGCTGGTGGCATCGGCCGATGCGCCCGTCGTCGTGGTGAGCGCCGACGCCACCCCGTCGACGGTCGAGGCCGTGCGCGACGCCGGTGCGACCGGGTACCTCACCAAGCCGGTCGACCTGCGCCAGCTGATGGACGTGGTCCGCCAGCTCGCCTGGGCGGGTGAAGCGGGCGACTCGTCCGTGGGGTCGCGCGCGCCGGCCAACGACTACCGGCCGCCGCGCGCCCTCATCGACCGTTTCCTGGTGGAGGCGGCCGTCGATCTCGACCGGTCCCGGCACGCAGTGGCGGCCGGGCAGTGCGCCGAGGTCGCGTGGCTCGCCCACCGACTGAAGGGCAGCGCGGTGGTGTTCGGCGTCGCCGACCTGCCCGAGCTGCTCGACCGCCTGAGCGACATGGCCCGGGACGACGACCTGGAGGGCGCCGGGACGGTGCTGGACGGCGCCGACCAGGCGCTGGCTTGCTTCCGAGTCGACGCCGCGCGCTAGGCGGCGAACCAGCCCTCGAAGTCCACGCTACGACTAGTGCGAAGATGCGCTGACTGGGATGACACTGCTCGATCAGCGCGCCGCCAAACGCGGAACTGGGGAGCCTGCGTGCGCATGTCGCGCCCAGGCTCCCCAGTTCGAGCTGGTGGGGATCAGTTGCTGTACCAGCCGGCGATGTCGGCGATGAGGTGGGTGGTGGTGTTGGCGGTGAGGCAGAGGGTGCCGGTGGCCGACAGGGGGACGGTGGCGAGGTTGGCGGCGGTGGTGTTGGCGTCGTAGTTGAGGTTGGAGGCGGTGGGGGCGGCCTGGTCGCACGGGAAGGCGGTGACGTAGCCGGCGGTGCTGGTGCCGGTGGCGGTGAGGTTCACGACGACGCTGGTGGCGTGGGCGGGGATGCCCCGGGTGCCGGCGATGGCGACCTCGATGGTGTGGCCCGGGGTGGGGGGGGCGCCGTTGCGGGTGTCGAGGATCCGGGCCGGTACGGCGCTGGTGAAGGTGGCGCCGGTGGCGGCGAAGGTGCCGGCCTGGTCGACGATGACGTTGGTGGGGGTGGAGGAGAACAGGCAGATGCTGGTGCTGGTGCCGACCCGGACGGTGGCGAGGTTGGCGATCGTCTGGCCGGCGGCGAAGTTGACGTTGGAGACGAGGGGGGTGTCCATGCCGCAGGGGTAGGCGGTGAGGTAGCCGGCGGCGGCGGGGTCGGTGACGGTGAGGTTGACGGTGGCGGCGGAGCCGGCGGCGACCGGGACGACGAAGGAGGTGGCGGGCCCGCCGGCGCTGCGGCTGTCGAGCACCCGGGTGGCGGCGGTGGCCTGGTAGGCGTCGCCGGTGGCGCCGTACCAGCCGGCCAGATCGATCACCACGTTGGTGGTGGTGGAGGAGAAGACGCAGATCGCGGTGGTGGCGTCGAGGGCGACGGTGGCGAGGTTGGCGCGGGTGTCGCCGGCGGTGACGTTGAGGTTGGAGGCGGTGGGGGTGGCCGAGCCGCAGGGGTAGGCGGTGAGGTAGCCGGCCGACTGGGCGTCGGCGGCGGTGAGGTTGACGACGACGCCGGTGGCGTCGGCGGCGACGGCGGCGACGGGGACCTGCAGCACGCCGCCGGCGGCGACCGGGCCGGCCGCCGTGCGGGTGTCGGCGATGCGCACGGGCGTGACCGGGTTGTAGCGGCCGTTGGTGCCGAGCGCCGTCACCGACACCGGCGCAGCGGCGACGGGGGTGGGGGTGCCGGGGGCGTTGGCGAAGTCGAAGGTGGCCCACAGGGTGGTGCCTTCGGTGGCGACGCCGATGCCGACGCGGTTGAAGTCGCCCATGATGTTGGCGTAGTGGGCGGGCGAGTCGAGCAGCGCCTGGTTGACGGCGGCGACGTCGCCGCCGACGCCGATGTTCTCGCCGATGGTGGTCCAGCCCGGCACCAGGGTGCCGACTTGGGCGGCCAGGTCGGGGTTGTGGCACAGCGAGCTCTGCTCGCAGTCGGTGGCGGCGGCGGGCTTGATGACGGGGTCACCGGTGCGGGCGTGGACGCCGACCATGTGCCCCGACCAGCTGCGAGCGACCTGGGCCACGGCGGCGTCGGCGGCCAGGGGGGCGAGCCCGGCGCCGTGGCGGGCCGAGTTGAGCAGGGCCAGCAGCTGCGTCTCGGGGCTGTCGGCGGCGGCCGCGGCCGTGGCGGTGCCGGTGCCGACGGCGACGGCGGCCATGAGGGTGAGAGCGGCGGCACCAGCGAGGAGGCGACGCAAGCGGCGAGGCGACTCGAGCATGTCCCCATCGTGAAGAAAACACCCTGATCAGCCGAGACGAGGACACGCCATCTCCAACCCGCCAATCCGCACTACACCACCTGACCCACCTGTGTCACAGCGTGGCGCTGGAGCAGGGCCAGCCCGCCGTGAGCAGCTGCTCGGCCTCGGCTGCCGGGACGGCGGGCGCCCACAAGAAGCCCCGGCCCTCGTGGCAGCCGGCCTCGCGCAGCCGAGCGGCCTGAATGGTGGTCTCGATGCCCTGGGCAACGACGCGGGCCGAGAGCGGCGCGGCCAGCTGGGCGACGGCCCGCGTGAACGCGTCACCGATCTCCGTCTCGCAGCCGGCCACCACGGCCCGGTCGACCGTCAACATGGCGAACGGCGCCGATTGGACGAGCGCGAAGGTGGTGAGCTGCGACGCGAAACCGTCGAGGGCGAGCTCGACCCCGAGGTCGTGGAGGCGCTGGGTGGAGCGGGTGGCGGCGGGCAGGTCGGCCACGCCGGCGACGTCGGTGAGCTCGAGGACGAGGCCGCGCGGATCGACGCCGGCCGCCCCGATGGCGGCTTCCACCTGGTCAGCCAGGTGCTCGCCGTCGAGCTCCAGCCCGGCCACCTTGACGGCGACGTGAAAGCCCGGGCTTACCAGGGCGTCGTCCTGCCACGCCGCCAGGTGCTCGAACACGGCCCGACGGACCCACTGGCCGAGGGCAGGCACCAGCCCACACCGCTCGACCGACGGGAGGAAGGCGGCGGCCGGCAGGACGCCGTGCTCGGGGTGGCGCCAGCGGGCGAGGGCTTCGAAGCCCGTCACCATGCCATCGGCCAGGCGAACGGTCGGCTGGTACCAGACCTCCAACTGCCCGTCGTCGATGGCGCGGGCCAGCTCCTGGCCCGTCGAAGGCGTCACCTCGTCGGTGGTACGGCGGATCACCGCCGGATGATCTCCCTCGGGCCCGGCGACCGCCAGACAAGCCGTGACGGTATCGGCCTGACTCATTTCAGTCACGGTCGCCGACGTACAAACGCCCAGCGTGCTCAATAGTTTGCCTAGAGTGGTAGGATTTGGCTCACAGGACGGCTGGGGAAGGGAAGCCATGGACGGGCCCGGCAACGGAGGTCGGCGACGGGTCCTCCTGTCGCCGGTGGCGCTCATCCTCGGCGTGGTGCTGGTGCTCGTGGTCGTGGCAGCCACCTTCGGGACGCGCCAACTCGTGCGGGATCAGGAACGGCGGCTGCTCGACGAGCGGGCCGACGAGGTGGCCGCGCTCCTCGGCTCGGCCCTCCAGGGCCAAGCGGGCACCCTGCAGAGCGCCGGTCTCGTGTGGTCGGTGACCGGAGCCGACCAAGGGTCGACCTTCACCGAACTCGTCACCCCGTTCGTCCAGCAGCCGGGCGCGGTGGTCGGCATCGTCCGGTCAGATGGCGTCACCGTCACCCCGCTGGCCGCCGTCGGCACCATCGCGCCCGTCGACCACGGCGCCTTGCTGGCTCGGGCCCAGCAGGCCAACAACCTCGTCGCCGCGGTGCTCTCCAGCGGCGGGCAGTCCTGGCTCGTCATGGCCCGCCCCGTGGCAGGCAGCCCGGGCACGACCGCCGTCTTCGAGTCGCCAATCAGCCCGAGCACCCCGCTGGCCCGCAACGACCAGTCGCCGTTCGGGGAGATCCGGGGCGCGCTGTACGCCTCGGCAACCGCCGACCCGTCACAGCTCGTCTTCACGACCGACGCGGCGCTGCCGCTGAGCGGCGATGTCGTCACCCGCCCGGTCGGGATCGGCGCCGACACGTGGCTCCTTGCCGCCGGGTCGGCGGAGCCGTTGGCCGGGACCCTGGCCGGACGGCTCCACTGGATCGTGCTCGCCGGTGGCCTGGTGGGCGTGGCGCTGGCCGTGGCGGTGGCCGAGACGCTGGCTCGGCGCCGCCGCTATGCCGAGGACCTCGTCGACAAGCGCACCCGGGAGCTGGGCCAGCGGGAGGCGACCCTGGCCGCCCTCTTCAGCGCCTCGCCGGACGCGCTGCAGATCATCAACGCCGACGGCACGATCCGCCTGGCCAGCCGCACCGTGGCCGAACAGCTCGGCGGCGTGCCGGCGGACTACGTCGGCCGCCACGTGCGCGACCTCATCCATCCCGAGGACCTCACGCGCGTGAACGACGCCTTCCGCCGGGTGCTCGAGAGCGACAGCGAGGGCGCCATCGTCAGTGTCGAGTACCGAGCCCGCGGCGGCGACACGGACTGGCGCATCCTCGACTCCCAGCTGTCCCGCCTGCCCGCTGACGACGTCTACCCGGCGGCCATCGTGGCCGGCAGCCGGGACGTGACCGAGCGCACCCGGCTGCTCGAGGAGCTCAAGGTCGCCCGCATCAGCGCCGAGGAGGCGAACCGGTCGAAGAACGAATTCCTGTCGAGGATGAGCCACGAACTGCGGACGCCGCTCAACGCCGTGCTCGGGTTCGCGCAGCTTCTCGACATGGAGGCGACGACCGACGGCGAGCGCGAGGCCGCCGCCCACATCATCAAGGCCGGCCATCACCTCCTCGCCCTGATCGACGAGGTGCTCGACATCGCTCGCATCGAGACGGGCCACATGGCGCTGTCGGTCGAGCCGGTCAGCGTGGCCGACGTGATCGGCGAGGTCTTGGTGCTCACCCGCGCCATCGCCCGGGAACGAGGCATCCACCTGCCGGCCGACGGTGGCCAGGCGGCGTGCTGCTTCGTCCGGGCCGATCGTCAGCGGCTGAAGCAGGTCATGCTGAACCTGATCGTCAACGCCATCAAGTACAACCGTGACGGCGGGGCCGTCGTGTTGGCCTGCAACCCGAACGAGGACGGCACCAAGCTGAAGGTGACCGTCACCGACACCGGCGCCGGCATCGACAATGCCGACCTCGAGCGGCTGTTCACGCCGTTCGAGCGGCTCGGCGCCGAGCAGTCCACGGTGGAAGGCACCGGTCTCGGCCTGGCGCTCTCCAAGCGGCTGGTTGAGGCCATGGGGGGTGGCATCGGCGTCCACTCCCAACCGGGGCACGGAAGCACGTTCTGGATCGAGCTCGACATCACGTCGTCGCCGGTGGCGGCGGAACCGGTGGCCGAACCGACGCCGACGCCGGTTCCCGACGGCGAGCTCCGCACTGTCCTCTACATCGAGGACAACCTGTCCAACGTGCAGCTCGTCGAGCGGATCATCGAACGCCGTCCGCAGGTGCAGCTGCTCGTGGCCATGCAGGGGCAGCTCGGTCTCGAGCTGGCCCGTCAACACCAGCCCGATCTCGTGCTCGTCGACCTCAACCTGCCAGACATCGACGGCGAGACCGTGCTGCGCCGCCTCCGGGCCGAGCCCCGCACGCGAGACACGTCGGTTGTGGTCCTGAGCGCTGATGCCACGCCCGGCCAGATCAGCCGCCTGCTGGCCGCCGGTGCCGACGACTACCTGACGAAGCCGTTCGACGTGGCCCGGTTCTTGCGCATCGTGGAGGGCAACGGCGGCGACGGCACCGAGACCGGTGCCGTCATGACCGCGGAGCCTCTCGGTTAGCTAGCGAAGGTTCAGCTGGACCGTGGCACCCGGCGCACGGCGACGAGCACCGCGCCGGTGAAGATCGTCCCGAGGCCGATCGCAACCAGCGGGCCGACGTCGCTGCTGCCGGTCGCCGGAAGCTGAGCCGCCGCCGGTGGCGCCTTGGCCGGCGCCAGCCTGGGCGGCACCACCTCGGGCCGCAGCTCCACGCCGAGCACGGTGGGCTGGGTCGTGGTCGCCTCGACCGTGGTCGTCGTGTCGGGGATCGAGATGGCCGCCGTGTCCGGAGGCACCGTCGTGGTGGTCTCGGGCGGCAGCGTCGTGGTCGTGGGGATCACGCAGTCGGTGAGCGGGTCGACGCTGATCGAGCGCTGGCCCTGCGTGAACCCGTCACTCCACTCCACGCTGTACGTGAGCGTGGACGGCCCCGTCATCGTGAACGACACCGGCGCCGAGCCGTTGGCGAGCATCGACGCGGTGCCGCTGGCGGCGCCCGTGTAGGTCACGACCGCGGCCAAGTCGAAATCGTTGTTGATGGTCACCGTGGCCTGAGTGCTGCGCGCGCACTCGCGGGTGACCGCAGCGCTGGCGCTGTGCGCTGATGCGGCCTCGGCGAAGAGGACCAAGCTGGCCACCCCCGCGACGGCACCGAGAACTGGAATCTTGAGCGCGACAAACCGTCGATCCACGACCGTGTCCCTTCCCGTCAGGTTCCTTCATGGGTCGAACGGTCGTCAACGAGGCGCAGTCGCGCGGCGTTGGAGTTCTCCCCGCCAAGTTCGGACTACTTCATCTCGAGACCTGAAGACGCTCCACCGCGTCCATCTCGATCGGCCGCCTGCTTCTGACAACTGCATCATACGCCTTGCAACTACTCTCCGCAAGCATCACGCTACGTGTTGTGGGTCGTGCTGAGCTACGAGCCGCCCATGATCACGCGCATCTCCTCGTCGCCCGTGGCGAAGAAGACGGCGTGGTCGAGATCGGTGATCTCGCCGAGGTGGTCGCGCACGTCCTCGGCGGAGGCGGGGTCCTCGCCCGCGGACCATCCCGGCGACGAGGCAGCGGCGATGCGGGCGTAGCGGCCCCCGCCGGCGGAGAAGATGGACCCGCTGTAGGCGCACTCCTGCGACGCCAGGTACACGACCATCGGCGTGACCGCATCCTCGGAGAGCCGGGGCGGCACCGCGTCGGCCGTGGTGGCGCCGGCGATCATCGCCATGCGCGTCGACGCCGCCACCGGAGCCACCACGTTGGCGCGGATGTCCCGTCGCGCTCCCTCGATGGCCATGACGTTGGCCAGGCCGATCACCGCCGCCTTGGCCGTGCCGTAGGCGGCCGCGCCGGCCAGGCCGAAGATCCCCGCCATCGACGAGATGAACACAAACCGGCCGTAGTTCTGCTCGCGCATGGACGGCCACGCCGCCCGAGCGATGTGGAACGCCCCTTTGGTGTGGACGTCCAAGTGGGCGTCGAGGTCCTCCGGGGTGGTGCGCACGAGGCTCTTGCCCCGGAGGATCCCGGCGTTGGCCACCACCACGTCGATCTGCCCGAAAGCCTCCAGCGCCCGCTCCACGATGGACTGGGCGCCGTCGTCCGAGGCCACCGACGCGTACGAGGCGACGGCCCGGCCGCCGGCCGCTTGGATCTCGGCCACCACCTGGTCGGCCGGCGCGGCGTCCTCGTCGTGGCCGTCCACGGAGCCCCCGAGGTCGTTCACGACGACGGCGGCGCCGCGCCGCGACAGCTCCAGCGCGTAGGCGCGCCCGAGGCCGCGGCCTGCGCCCGTCACGATTGCGGTCCGGTCGTCGAATCGGATGTCGGCCATGGGCCGCAAACCTACGACGGCGGAGCAGACTCTCCGTGTGCCCGTCGACGCCTTCGCGCCCGAGCAGCTGGTGGCCGATCTCCGCCGGCTGGGTGTCGTTCCCGGTGACCTCCTGATGGTCCACGCGTCGCTGCGGGCCATCGGGCCTGTCGACGGTGGCGCGGCTGGGGTGGTGGCCGCTCTCGACGCTGCCGTCGGTGCCGGCGGTTCGCTGCTGATGACGATCGGCGCCCGCGACGACTGGTCGTGGGTCAACGATCATCCCGAGGACGAGAGGGCGGCACTCTTGGCCGGCTCGGTGCCGTTCGATGCTGCACTGGCGCCGGCCGATCCCGACGTCGGGGTGCTGGCCGAGGTGTTCCGCACCACGCCGGGCACTGTCTTGTCGGACCACCCCGAGGGCCGCTTCGCCGCTCGTGGCCGGTGCGCCGGTGCCCTCGTCTCCGACGTGCCCTGGGACGACTACTACGGCCCTGGCTCGCCGCTCGAGCGGCTCGTCGAGGGGCGCGGCAAGGTGCTGCGCCTCGGGGCCGACATCGACACCGTGACCCTCATCCACTACGCCGAGCACCTGGCCGATGTGCCGGGCAAGCGGCGGGTGCGCCGGCATCGGCTCGTGACCCGGCCCGCGGGCCCCGTCGTCGTGGTGGTGGACACGCTCGACGACAGCGACGGCATCGTCGACCACCCAGGTCCGGACTACTTCGGCCTGATCCTCCAAGACTTCGTGGCGCTCGGCGGCGTGGCGCAGGGCACCGTGGGCGGCGCGGCGAGCGAGCTGATCGATGCCGCCGAGCTCGTCAACTTCGCCGCGGCGTGGATGACGGCGCGGTTCGGCTAGGCAAGAGGATGATGCAGATCGCCAGGTTGCTCGATGCCAACGAGGGATACGCCGCGGCCCGGGCCAACGTGGCCGATGCTCGACCCCACCGGCGCCTGGCCGTGGTCACGTGCATGGACGCCCGGATCGACGTCTTCGCCGTCCTCGGCCTGCACCTGGGCGAGGCCCACGTCATCCGCAACGCCGGCGGCCGCGTGACCGACGATGTGCTCCGCAGCCTTGCCCTGTCGACGCACGTGCTCGGGGTGGACACGGTGGTCGTGATGCAGCACACGAAGTGCGGCCTGGCCGGTGTGACCGACGAGGAGCTGCAGCGCTTCACGGGGGCCAGCTTCGGGTTCTTCCCCATCGACGATCACGTCGCCGCGCTGCAGGAAGACATCGACATCCTGGCGGCCAAGCCGTACCTCGCGCCCCTGAAGGTGCTGGCCGGATTCATCTACGACGTCGAGAGCGGCGAGATCGACGACGTAGTCCGCTGGGAACGCCCCGGCTGACCATCTCAGCGTGTTCCGTCTCGCAATCCGAGACGGACCACGCCGAGAACAGTTACAGCAGCGGGTCGCCCACGCCCACCATCACGAGGGTGGACTGCTCGATCGCGACCGAGCCAGCGCCGGCGAAGGAGCAGACGAGACTGGCGGCGGTCGTATCAGCAGCCACGCCGGTCAGCGTGATCGTCTCGTCAGCCGTTGGGGCTTTGTCGATGGATGCACCGGTTATCCCGGTGTTGGTGTCGTCGACGAGATCACAGGAGAGGGTGGTGCCACTTGCGCCACCGATGACCTCGAAGGATGCGGTGACGA
>Ga0126307_10003596_pt1 | contig 10631 bp, 10 predicted proteins | sample Plot28_FD_89955 | JGI IMG/M metagenome (GOLD analysis project Ga0126307, IMG submission 89955) | Serpentine soil microbial communities from UC McLaughlin Reserve, CA, USA - Plot28 | ecosystem: Environmental > Terrestrial > Soil > Grasslands | place: USA: UC McLaughlin Reserve, Lake County...
GATAAAGAAACTATCAATCCTAAAATACTGTTAGAAAAAGAAGAACAAAAATTTCAACAACAAAAGACAAGTAATTTCTCATCCAACCCCTTTATCACATATTCAGCATATTGGCAACATATTATGTCTAATTGGGTGAATTTCTATGACGAATATTTAAAGAATATGATAAAGTTTAATGAGTTATGGTTTGATAAGTCTAGGAATATAATGTCTGGTTCACAACAAGAACAATAATTTTTATTACTTCCATAAAAGAATCATTAAAATATTTAATATTGATGCTCTTATAGCCTTCCTCAATGATTTAGTTAGCCAATATAAGGTAAATATAAGATCCAAATACCTCCTAGGATAGAAGCTAGCGAGTACCATTTGAAATTTAAGATATTAGTTAATAATCAATTCTTGCTGGTATGTTGATTTGGTGAAAGAGTTAGGAAATTTCAAATTTGTTTTTCTATAAAATAATGTAAATAGCAAGTACGATATCATTTGGTTTCAATATAAAATATAACTACAACTTTTTGTATAAAATGGATATTGCATGGTTTGTAATAATATTCAATAAGAATATTTGAACCCTACAATTAATTTTCTACTTTATTGCTATTCTATGCTAGAATGTTCTAATGGTTAGTAACTAATATGTCAAATTATAAAAATGAAAATAGCAAAAAACAAAATAGCAATGACAATATAAAGGATGAAGATAAGAAAATTTTATACCATCAAAGACAAGAGATAGAAAATGCTTCTTCTCATCTTTCAGATACTACAAAAAAGGTTACGAATACAATGAATGAGTATCAAAAAACAAATAATGAGATTCTCAAAAAAAGTATTGATACCTCAAACAAATACCAACAACAAACTATTAACAGAGTACAAACAATGTTAAGTAATTATATGGAATTACAAAATAATATCTCTAATAATTATCAAGCAATCTTTTCTAAATTTATAGATGATACTTCCAAATCTTATTTGAATAATTTTAGTATTGGAGAAAGATATACTGGTGCATATAAAATGAACGACAATAAAGAAAGTGATATTAGAAAAGATGTATCCAGAACAATAAATGATTATATGTTAAAATATATAGACACTTTTAACAAATCCCTAGAACTGTTCCAAAAATATTATAATGAGGGTATTCAAAACTATTTTAACATTATAGACACTAGTGGGAAATCCTACAACCATTAATATTTGTTCATTTTTCGTTTTTCTGGGATTTCATATTAGGTTTAGTTGTACTTATTCTAAAATAGTTGGACATCAAGTTTTATCCAGCTGTATTTTATATAAAGCTCTAAAAAGTGAAATTTTATAAAATAATAGTAATATTACCCTCTTTACACCCCAATTCTACTAAATAGACCAACAATCATTTACAAAACTACTAAAGGATCCTCAATAATCAAAATAAAAATCTTCGTGAAGTACAACAACATTACTATAAAATATAATTATAGAAGAGATTGTAAGTATGTATCTAATAAAACAGAAATCAATATTTTGACTCAACTTTTAATATTAATGAATTATAGCCGTTTTCTACGAAATGTTATATCTCTTCCTTTAGCTTTTTTAATATTGATTATTAGTCATATATAGAGATATAGATAATAATTAAAAAATTTAGAATTGGTAGAATAATACATACATGAAAGAAAATAGAATTACTTCCTAATAAAATAGTAATCCCTTAAGGTAAAGACAATCTTGGAGTAATAGATTGGCAATATTCAAGTTCTATATTATAATATAATAAATTGGTCAAAATAAAAGAGAATGACGATATATGATTAAATTTTTGAAATTAGAATTCTATGGGAGCAGGTAAAGGTTCAATCATAGAAGTATATTTCAATGATAATGTCATTATATTGTTAGAGATTGTAAAAAGTATTAAGGGACTTCTTTCTTAGCGCATGTATCACAATATTTTTCTATGAGGGTAACACCGTCTCCGACGTCAAATAATGCTTCTTGTGTAGCCATACCACCGCAAGTTATGCAGAATTTGGTCTTTCCACTATTATCAATGAATGATCTTAACGTTGAAAATACTTTTTCCATTTTATTGTTTTCCTCTCCTGAAAATTGAATCTGATGTTAATAGCGATAGTAAATTTATACCTATCACATCAACTATGAATGTATTATTGTTCTTCATATCATTATATTAATTTTTATGGTATAAGAACTTGCCTAATGTTATATATGTAATAGATAATTGTTAACGGATCATAAATCACGATTAATCATAATGATTGGATTAAATTTTTCTATCTAAGAGTTGAACCTGTATTTGTATTGACCATTGGAACTTAGTTATACAAATTCTTTTAGTTTTTTATTTCCATATGATAATCATAAGTTCGAGTTAATTTATTATATTATACTGGATTTCAAAAAAATATAGATAGAGCAATAGAAGAATACTTATTAGTAAAGATGAGAATACGTGCCAAATTATCTTTGACTCGTAAACTCATAGTTTAGCACCTGCAAATCTCAGTTTTTTCATATTTTAAGCTTAACATTATTTTTAGTTACTTGTTAATCTAGAGTTAATTTTATATAACTTTATTAAAAACGCCTGTGTTTTAATTATATGAGTTTTCCTAATAATATAGATCCATACAATTTCTTTCGACAATTCTTTGGAGGTAGTGGAGGACGTAGAAGACGTGAAGGAAGAGGTTTTGGTGGTTGGAATTTTGATGATATATTTAGAGAATTTGATGATATGAGAAGAGAAACAGAAAGAATATTTTCAGAGCAGTTTAAAAATATTGAAAATAAAGTACCAAAAGATCTAATTAAAGAATACGATACTCCAGAAGGAGGAAAAGTTAGAGAAGTAGGTCCAATAGTATATGGATATTCCATGACAATAGGCCCGGATGGAAAACCAAATATACAAGAATTTGGTAATGTTAAATCTGTTCCGGGGAGAGGATCCTTTGAACAACCTTCTCTTTCAGCAGAAAGGGAACCATTAATTGATATCTCAACGACAGATAAAGAAGTTAAAATTGTTGCAGAAATGCCTGGAATAAGTAAAGAAAAAATAAAAATAGATGCATACGATAAATATGTAGAGATAAAAAGCGAAGATCCCAATAGAAAATATCACAAACAAATAGAAGTGCCAGAAGGCACTGATATAGAGAGTGCACGATCAAATTATAATAATGGAGTTCTTGAAATCACATTCCAAAAGAAAGAACAACAAAAACCAAAAGGTAGACAAATAAATATAGAATAACCAATTGTATTAATTAATACAAACCTATTTGATGATTTTTCCTATTATAACATACTTAACAAAATAAGAATAGAGAATCACGGCTTTATGGTCTTTTATTTAATATAATAGTGGTAGTAACCATCGAAGAATTAGGAACAAGAACAATTTTATTGTCGCTAGTTTTTAGCTTGGTTGAAATTAAACCGATATCATATATTATTCCTGTGTTACTAAATGCAGTAATCTCATCTCCTAATTTAAATGGCCTAAGTAAAGCCAAATATAATCCTGCGATGATATTTCCTATTATATTTTGAGAAGCAAAACCTACAACTAAACCTGATATAGTTCCTATTGCTGCAGCTACAACTGGATCATTACTTAAATAGGAAATTATAATTGCTATTACAACTATTGCACCTACAATCCTAATCAGAATTTTTATAGATTTGGAAGTATCTTTTAGATAATCATAAGTAAGATCATGAAATGCATTACTAACTATTTCTATTACAAAATAGCCTACTATTGAGACTTGTATGCTTTGTAATAGCATAAGATAATCTTTAGAAATTATAGGCTTTAGAAAATACTGTATTGTAACAAATGCTATTGTAAATATAATACCTAAAAGAATAATTCTTTTAAAAAATTTTGCCTTTGTTTTTTTTGATTTAGTGATATCCTTTTCAGAGGACGCGTTTTGTTTATTATTACCACTATCACTAGTATTATTAATGATACTATCATCAATACTATCATTTTTTTCGTTAGAATAGTCCATACATCCATAACTTAAGATACTGAAATAAGTTTATTGATAATATCAAGGTATTAATATTATATACATAACAAATGAAATTGTAAAATTTAATTATTTTGACAAATAGAAATTTGTTGTCAATAGGAGAAAATTTTCTCCACAATAGTAAATGTCTTATTTTCAATAGAAAATCTATTTAAATACTAGACGTCTGATATAAATCTCGTAAATTTATAGATTCCTGTCTAATAAATTAGAGTATTCCATAATAGAAATATTTTTTCTAAATTTATTTTTACTTGAAAAATTTCACTCTACTCCATAATTGATTTCTATTGAACTAAAGATTGACTAAATCTCTAATTTCATTATTTTCTAGCTTTTCGATAATTATAATTTAGAATCTATATCGTAGCTCTACAAGTATGAGATCAAATTAATATAATAGGATTTGAATATTATAATATTATTTATCTAAACATGGTTTTTAGTAAGATTCCATTATTCAGAAATTAAAGTATTATAAATCATATTGTACAAAGTTATTTAGCATGAAATCTCAAAATATATTTGTCTATGCAATACTTGCAATTGGAATATTATCTATTCCATCATTATTGGACACCATACAAGCTCAAAGCAATTCAACAAATCAAACATCAGGACAAAATCAAACATCAGGACAAAATCAAACATCAGGACAAAACCAGACTATGAGTAAAGATACTCAAGCATTAATGACCATTGATCTTGATGGATTAAAGGAAACCTTAATGAATGCAAAACAATCATTAGCTAACGGAAACACTGAAGAAGGATTAACACAAATCACTGACGTTGAAAATCAACTTTTACTATTAAAAATTCAACCATCATTTGCTACCGATATACAAAAAATTAAATATTCAGTTTCTAAAAAAGATGTTAATAAAGCATTAGATGATCTTACCAAAGTTCAAAGCGATATATTAAAAGCAGAAACTGAAATGATAAAAGCCCAACTAGCTAATCCAATGCTTGCTCAGCAAAATAATGGACCAAATAATCAAGACGATGAAGGTGACAATGATGACGGAGGAGATGGCGACAACAACTAATTTTTTTTAAATAGGCTCTTTTAATTAATTGATTTTGTTCCCTAAAGTATTTAATCAATCTCACTATAACCTCTAGCAAATATTTTTAGTAATAGTTGAATTATAAGTATTTTATATAATCTGCATATACCTATTAAACACAAGCGATTTTTTATTTAATTTAATAATTTTAATGTAGTACTGTTATTGATGAGACTGTTAGTTAAAATATTATTTATTGAAAAAAATCTATTTTTGCTCTGAATATATGACTTGAACCATAATAATCTTTAAAGGTAAAATAATGGCAATTTATTAATTTAGTTACCTCCTAAATGTCTTATTAATTATATACATATTTGATTTTTCAATTTGTCAAAATCATATTGTTACCATACCACCAAAAAAGTCCGCTTGCAGCTACTTTGATTTTCTTTTAAAGATACATATCCATCATATTATAGAAAGAGAATAATTACAAAATGTGAGTAGCACTTTATAATAAGTATTTTTTCTACAAGGAGGAAGTTGTAGTAGTAGTGGTCAGGGAGGGATAGTAATGGTAGTTTTTATCAAGGAAAATTGGGAGGATTTCTTTGTCTTATTGTTGGTGCTACCTTACTCTCCTCAATGATTTGTTTATACAAACTAATATGACTGCGTGCAATATTATACCATTTTAGCTTTTCTTTAAATAGAATCACATTCTTAGCATAATAGTCATAGTTATTGTTTAGAGTCACCAGAGCTTTGGAAAATTCTATAGGATTTCTTTTTACAGTTATACCTAATCCCATTGCAGAAAATTCCCTAAAGAATTCGAGATCAGCAGCTATGAATGGTAATCCATGTGCCAATCCATCAAACATAACACCCGACCCTGAGCTCACTTTATATGGTAAAATTACAGCGTCTGCTGCGTAAAACAAAAGCGAAAGATCACTATCTTTTAAAAATCCCTTATGTAAATCAATTATTTCCTTTTCGTGAATAGCAGATATCTTTGGAATGTAATTTTCCGTATTATAATAATTCTTGGAAGAATTCATTACTATTGTCCAATTCAAGGGTATAACCATTTTGTCTAATATGTCCCATCCTTTAGTATTAGTTCTAAATCCTAAGGCCAAAATTATTCTTTTTTTCTGTGAAAGAGAAAATTTGGTTCGGGCTTTTCCTTTAAGAGTAGCATCATAAGTTATTATTGGTTCAGAACCATGATAAATTATATCGCCTCCGCCTATTTTGTCTTTCATATATTGTGAAAAAACTATTCCTCTTTTACTTTTGATTATTTTGTCTTTGTTTAAATTGTTAAAAGATTTAAAGTTTAAAAAATGTGTCCAGTATTTAAGAAGTTTCTCGGCATACCTTTTTACTTTCCACTTTTCATTTTTATTTTTAGTAGGTACAGTATTCATCCATTGTTTAAAATTAAATGCAGTATGAAATGTAGTTACTATTGGTGTTTTACATAAATCATAAAATAAATCCATATTAGTGTTTGTCTTTTTTGGATTTAGTCTATCTAATTTAAGACCATATAACCCATGTTCAAATTGTATGTGTACAATATCTGGTTTTACTTCATTAACTATTTTTAATAATACAGAATAATTCTTAGTATTCTTTGGTGATAGTCCCACAAAATCACCACGTCCATTTTCGTTGGAAAGAACTTGTACTTGGAGACCAAGTTTATTTAATTCACGTGTCAGATTAGATGTATAACGACCAACTCCCCCATTCATAGGAGGGTACTCGGTTGAAACCATCAATATTTTAAGTGGTTTTGCATTATGTACTGACTCTGGTTTTATCGAATTCATCTTATGCTTACCTCATTATTTATAAAATAAAAGAGAATATATTCCATTTTTCTCATCTTTACACATACATAATGGACAAACTACTACTTTAAGATTAGGTATAATCTAACGTTAACAGTATTTATTATCATTTAGATAACAATGTAATTATTAATTTCTCTATTGTTATTTATGATAGTTTTGGAAGATCAATTTGTATGTTTTTGAATGATCTTGTTTTTCAAGAAATTATAATTTCATGATTATTGCCAAAATCAATAGTCTTTGTAATTTATCTTTTTTATAGGTTAAAGGAATTTATAGTAAAAAAAAATAAAAATTAAAAATATATTTAGAATATCAATGTAAAATCTTCCTTGAACAATAGTTAAATTTTTGTTATCTTTCCCTTTTTATCTAGAAATTAGAATAACAATCTTTTTTTACTGTATTCGTTAAATTCTTATGAATTAAAATGAGTGATCTTTCATATAAAAATAATCCAAATGACCTATGTTTTTATTGTTCCCATATATACTCACTTCATTTCTTATACAATAAACACGTTTTTGAAAGCAATGAGCTTAGTGACACTCATTCAGGTTGCAGTTATGTTAATTCCGATGGAAGTACTTGTATTTGTCCGGGGTTTAGGTCGGCAAATACAAATTATAATAATCAATAATGCTAGTATAAACAAATAGTTTAAAGAATTCATATACTGATCCTCTATTCCTAACGATTATATTATTATAATCAATTCTATTTTTATATTGATACAACAATTGGATATAATAATATCCTTTTAAAAATTACTTATAGGATATAGATGATTCAATGGAATGACCATTGTTTCGACTACCGAAGGATAATACAATACAATTATTGACTAAATTAGTGAAAAATATTGATAATTTCGAATTCTAATTGAAAATACAATTGTATCTACTGTAGAGCATTTATTAGAATTTGTTACCTCTAAGCACCACTGTAGAACAAACAGATAGTATTTATTAACAAACATTTTACCTTCATATAATGAATTTGTAACCTCTAATAAATAGATCGATAAATCTAATTTAAAATATAACAATACACTTTCACTACATATTTGAATAATTTACTAATATTACAAGATATGACCTCTAAGGTTTGATATACTATACTAACAGAAGGATTTTTTAGTTAAAACGTATGAAGAATTAAGTATTAAAAGACTATCCTAATCATCATGTTTATTTAGGTAGAATTTTTTATTAAATGTATGGTTGACCTTATCTACGGTCGAGGAATCACAGACATTTTACGAGAGATGCCCTTTTATTTTAACATCTTCAAAAATATTATTTCTATCAAGATGTTTCATTCAAAGCCCACTATCTATGGGTCTGTAGACGTCAATAATGTGTGTAATTTGCATTGTTCCCATTGTTATTGGTGGCTTAATAGAAAGAATGATGAAAAAGATCTGAGCATTGAAGATTGGAAAAAAATAATAAATGAGAAATTCAAGAAACAACATATCTTTGTAGTTACACTGGTAGGAGGTGAACCTTTACTTAGACCAGATATAATAAAGCTATTTTGTGATGAAATGCCCCGAAGAGTATGTGTAGTTACTAATGGCACTTTTCCTTTAAAAAGATTTGAAGGTCTATATTTTTACTGGGTATCACTTGATGGAACTGAAGAAATACATGATAGTATTAGAGGTCAAGGATCCTATTCAAAGACAAGAAAGAATATATTTAATTATATTGAGAATCAGCCAAAACGTAATGGGAAACCTGCATGGAAAGACATATGGATTACCATGACCATTAATACACAAAATTATCCAACAGCCATTGCTCTTGCACAAGAATGGAAAGGTAAAGTAAATAAAATTGGCTTTCAATTTCATACTCCTTTTATCAAGGATGATCCATTGTGGCTTCCCTTTGGGAAAATACGCAATAATATCGTAGATGATATAATTTCATTGAAGAAATCCTATCCAGATTATGTGGCAAATTCTGAAAATCAAATATCTTTGATGAAAGGTAATTGGGGTGGAATTGGAACAACACCCGTACAATGTCCTTCTTGGGCCATTCTTTCCTTAGATCATATGGGAAGAGTCAAAAAGCCATGTTGTATTGGAAGTGCTACTAGTAAAGGGTTAAAACCCATTTGTGAGCAATGTGGGCTTGGATGCTATTCCATATTGGTTGCACAAGGCATAAAGGGCAATAATTAAACATTCAATGGATATTATAAAATATCCAGTCTCAAATAATTATAATATTAGAACCTAAATCATATATACATAATAATTTTTTTATCAGTAGATATTTGAGTTAATAACTGGATCAATCAATTAATAATACTATATAATTTGCTGATGTCATTTATCGCATATATCACTCAAGTCGCTGAAGCTATAATGCTTCAATTCTCTTCATGTAATTAATAGCAAATAAATCTCTCTACACTATTGCAATTTTATAATTTCATCCCACGTTCCGGATAGAGAAAGCATATAAAATTTGCTATGACTCGCACTTTCTAAATTTATTATATCACCAGCGGAGATTTGAATATGAAATAATTTATTTAAGAATTGTAAAAAACTAGGCCCTGCCACAATACTTTTAGCTTCCTTTTCATAGGGTTTATTATAGTATTTTTCCAAGCCTTCAACTAAACCTATACTACTAATTTCTTCTACTAATTCAACTAAGTCTATAAACTTCGGATTTCTCTTATACACTTTGAGTTTTGCCATTAGAAATATTCTTAAAATATTTGTATTAATCTATAATATAATATTATCTTGCTTTTTATACAATATTTATTTAAACTTACTCCACAGTAATATTCCATCAAAAAATTTCACCTTCAAAAACAAAGAATCCTGACTAATTTAAACTAGAAGAATAAGCTCGATAACGTTTGATTTTTTCGAATTGTGATCCCTGCAATCAACCGTGTTTTTTTTTGTTTATAGCATTTAATTGATATTGTTAAGTTAAGCACAACAAGTATTTGTCCAAATATTATTGTTTGATATGATCTTTTCTCATAGTGAGGAATTTTAAGATATTGACTAAATTGAATAACATATTTTGTTCTTTTAAATTCACTTTGAGATTCGAAATTGAATACTCGCATTTTCCTCAATACTCATTATAATTTCATGAATGTATCATAGTTACTATCTATTAATTAAACTCATACAATTGTAATATGAATGGAAATATTATTATAATTAATTTGTAAAGTTTGAGCTACACTTATTTTTGACTAAATTTAAAAATAGTATTTAAAAATATACAATTTGTTTTTGCTTTAATGAGTATTAAAAATCGCCAAAACCTCCTCCATCAAATCCCTCAAAACCTGCATCACCTCCACTGGAGGTATCCATTTCACTTGCTCCACTATCACTATTATCAGCTGTCCCTGCTGTATCTTCTGCCCCTGCTGTATTCTGATCAACTTGTCCTTCAGTTACTGCACTCTCTGCAGGATTCATTGCCATTCCCATAAATGACATCATAGAAGCAAAAAACATCATATTCATAATTCCTGAAAATAACATCATCGGTATCCACATTCGGTTAGAATCCATGAAACTTTGGACTTGAGATTTATCTCCGGTTTCATATAGCTGTTGGAGACGCTCTGATTTTTCAGATAATTCTTGTTTCTTTGTATTAAGTATTTTAATTCCTGTA
>Ga0126307_10003597_pt1 | contig 10630 bp, 13 predicted proteins | sample Plot28_FD_89955 | JGI IMG/M metagenome (GOLD analysis project Ga0126307, IMG submission 89955) | Serpentine soil microbial communities from UC McLaughlin Reserve, CA, USA - Plot28 | ecosystem: Environmental > Terrestrial > Soil > Grasslands | place: USA: UC McLaughlin Reserve, Lake County...
CGCCCGGGCAGTACTTCATGATGGGCGACAACCGCTCGCAGTCGTGCGACTCGCGCGAGTGGGGGACGGTGCCGCGCAAGAACCTGATCGGCAAGGTCTTCGCCACCTACTGGCCGCCGAACCGCATTTCGATTCGCTAGTTCCGCTACCATTGGCCGCCGGTCGCAGGCCGTCACCTTTGCCATGAGCACGATCATCGAGAGCATCGAGCAGCGCCAGCTGCGCAAGGACGTCCCCCGTTTCAAGGCGGGCGACACCGTTCGCGTCCACTTCCAGGTGATCGAGGGCCAGCGCCGGCGCGTCCAGGTCTTCGAGGGGATCGTGATCAAGCGCCAGGGCTCGGGCGCGCGCGAGACCTTCACCGTCCGGAAGCAGTCGTTCGGCGTCGGCGTCGAGCGGACGTTCCCGGTGCACTCGCCGAAGATCGAGAAGATCGAGGTCGGCGCGATCGGCGACGTCAGCCGCGCCAAGCTGTACTACCTCCGCGAGAAGATCGGCAAGAAGGCCCGCGTCCGCGAACTGCGTCAGACACCCGCCCAGCTCGCCGCTGCACGTGCCGAGTCGGAATCGAATCAGGCTGCGATCGACGCGGCTGCAGCCGAGGCCGAGGCAGAGCAGACAGCTGCAGCGGCCGCCGAGGCCGAGGCCGTCGACGAAGAGCCCGTGGCAGAGGCCGCGGACGAGCCGTCCGACGACGCGCCCGCTGACGAGAAGTCGTAGCGCCGCGGCGCTGACGGCGCTCACCTTCGCCGCCGCCGGCTGTGCCGCTGAGGATCCGCAGCAGGAGGCCGCGCGCGAGGAGGTGCAGGCGCATGTGCGTGCGCTCGACGACGCCTCGCGCTACGACACGGACGATGTCCACTGCACCGACGCGGCCAAGATCTGGTTCCGAGAGCAGGAGACCAACGAGTTCACGTGCGCCGTCCGGCTGCTCGAGGGCGGCTGCGACTGGTTCGCCGTGGACGTCGACCGTGAACGCCGCAGGGTGACCGTGACGCTCGATCGCCGCGACGCGGGGTGCACGCTCGGCTTCTGAGGCGAACCGGGTACGAACTCGTTGCACTAGCAGCCGGAACCGTCGCTACAGTCGGACGCGTGCCACGCTCGACCGGCCAGAAGCTCCTCTCCTTCGACCGGAAGCTGAGCGCGCGCTTCGTCGCCGGCGCCGACGAAGCCGGGCGAGGGTCGCTGGCAGGGCCGCTCGTGGTCGCCGGCGTCCTGCTCGACTACGAGTGCCTTCGCAACCACCGCGTCCGGCCGCTCGCGTCGCTGAACGACTCGAAGCAGGTCTCGCCCGCCGAGCGCGAGGAGCTCTTCCGCGCCGTCGTCGGCTGTGCGACTCGTATCAGCGTGCGCGTGATCCCACCCGGAGACATCGACCGGAACGGACTGCACAAGTCCAACCTCTGGGGCCTCCGCTCCGTCCTCGCCGACCTCGCGCCGCCGGCCATGCAGCTGGGAGACGTGGCATGCCTCGTCGACGGCTTCCGGCTCGGCCCTGCAGCGCCGGAGCATCGCGCCGTCGTCGACGGCGACACGAAGAGCGCCGCGATCGCCGCCGCCTCGATCGTCGCCAAAGTGACGCGCGACCGCGTCATGCGGCGCCTCGACGCGCTCTATCCCCGCTACGGCTTCGCGCGGCACGTGGGCTACATCACACCTGGTCACTCGGCGGCGGTGCGGACGCACGGCCCGAGCGACCAGCACCGGCTCTCGTTCAACGCGCTTGCGTACGCATCGCAACCCTGAAGAGCGCCGGGCCGCCCGCCACTACCGCCTGCGCGGCTACCGGATCCTCGACGCCAACGTCTGGGCCGCGGGGTACGAGCTCGACCTGATCGTCCGCCGCGGTCGCCGGCTCGTCTTCTGCGAGGTCAAGGGTAAGAGCGGCGACGGCTTCGGCGACCCGCTGGAGATGGTCGACGGGGAGAAGCTGCGCAGGCTCGAACGGGCCGCCGAAGCATGGCTCGCCCGCAACCCGAGCTGTCTCGACCTCGAGTGCCGCTTCGAGGTCGTCGCGGTGCGGCCCAGCGGGCTCGAACGTGTCGCGGTTTAACTCTCCGGCAACACGGTACGAGCAGGGCGCTCGCTAGGATTTCTCCACGACGGAAGGCACTATCCCCGAACGTGCGTCGCTCGTCATCACGGCTTCGGCCCGGGCGCGCAGGCCTCGGTCTTCTCAGGAGATCGGCGGCGGGAGAAACTTCCGACTGAATCCCGAAGCTCTCATTCAGCCGGAAAGGACCAACGCCACTCCATGTCGATCACCCGCACCAGAATCCTGACCCAGGCCCGTACCTGGATCATCATCTCGGGGCTGACAGCGCTCTTCGTCGGCCTCGGCTACATGTTCGGCGGCTCGAGCGGCCTGATCCTCTTCGCCGGCATCGCGATCGTCTTCAACTTCGTCATGTTCTGGTTCTCGGACACGCTCGCGCTCAAGTCGAGCCGTGCCCGGCCGCTCGAGCAGAGCGAGGCGCCCGAGCTGTACCGCGACGTCCAGGAGATCGCCCAGCGGGCCGGCGTGCCGATGCCGCGGCTCTTCCTGATCCCGTCCGAGCAGCCGAATGCCTTCGCAACGGGCCGCAGCCCCAAGAAGGCCGCGGTCGCGGTCACGGAGGGCCTGCTTCGCTATCTGCCGCGAGATCAGGTCAAGGCCGTGCTCGCACATGAGCTCGCACACGTCGCGAACCGCGACATCCTCGTAACGACGATCGCGGCGATGATCGGTGCCGCGATCGCTGCGATCGCGAACATCCTCCAGTTCTCGATGTTCTTCGGCGGCGGCGACGACGAGGACAACAATCCGCTCGGGATCATCGGCGTGCTCGTCGCCGTGATCGTCGCGCCGCTCGCCGCGATGATCCTCCAGCTGGCCGTGTCGCGCCAGCGCGAGTACCTTGCCGACGCGACCGCCGCCCAGTACATGGGTGAGGGCCGTCCGCTGGCGGAGGCGCTGCAGACGTTGCAGCGCGGTGTCGAAGCAGTCCCGATGAACGTCAATCCGGCCACTGAGCCGCTGTACATCGCGAACCCCCTCAGCGGCCGCGGCATGTCGGCGCTCTTCTCGACCCACCCGCCGATGGACGAGCGGATCCGCCGTCTGCGCGCGCTCGACGCGGCGAGCGGCATCCACTACTAGGACGACCAGGCGGAGGCGGATCGCTCCCATCCGGAGCGGTCCGCCCGGCCTCGTTATCGTGCGCCGCGATGGTCGCGCGGCTGACCGGCGTCGAAGCATTGTTCCTCGCCGGGATGGGTGCCGTCCTCGGGGCGCTATTGTCCGCGCGCGCGCGCCAGTGGCCGTCGGGATCCGCGCGTTTGAGCGGAATGACGGCTGTCGCCCTCGCCACGAGCTCGCTCGCCGTCGCGCCGGTGACCGCGTGGGCGATCGTCTTGGACATCCGCGCGTCGAAGCAGCTCTCCATGCGCGAAGCCGAGCGGTTCGGCCCCGAGGAGAACGGCCTCGACACGTCGCTGATCGACCGCGTGGCGCGCGTGATTCCGCGTCGAGCCACCTATGGGCTCGCCGTCTCGGACGGATTGGACCCTCATCGCGCCTCGGTCTTCCGAATCTGGGCGCTCGCGGCATTGCTCCCGCGACGTGCAGTGGCCGACGGCTCGTCGCCGGAGTGGATCGTCAGCTGGGGGATTCCGCCGTCTGAGCTCGACGCGTCCTTGACGGACGTCCGCGTCATCGAGCCGGAGGCGGACGCGGATCCACACGTCTATGTCGGGAGGGTGGTGCGGTGACCGGCGACGTGCTGGCGCTGCTGCTGGTGAATGGCTGTCTGTTCGCCGCCGGCGCGGGCGTCACCCGCGCGCTGGGTGCGTGGCGGGGGCCACGCGAGTTGCTCACGGTCGTCGCGACGTCCTTTCTCGCCGGCGCGGCCGTCTTCGGCGTCCTCGCGCAGTTGTTGTACGTGCTCGGCTTCTCGCTCTCGGTCCCGCAGACACTTGCCATTTGCGGACTGCTCGCTGCGGCCGGCTCGCTCCGCGTTCTTCCGGCGAGCCCTCTGGCAGGCCAGCCTCTGCCGTCCAGGCGCGAGTGGGTCGCCGCCGCATTGGTCGCGATCCCGCTGATCCTCCTCGCGGTCGACGCGGTCTACCAGCCGCTTTCCTCGTGGGACGCGTGGACGCACTGGACCCCGAAAGCGCGGGCGCTGGTCGAGCTCGACGGCCTCGACCGTTCGTACTTCGCCAGCCCGCCGTATGGCCACTGGCACCCGGATTACCCGCTGCTCGTGCCCTCCCTCGAGGCAGTCGCGTTCCGATTCGGCGCCGGCGTGCGCGTCGCGCAGCTCGAGTTCTGGTTCCTCCTCGCGGCCTTTGCCGTCGCGCTGGTGGAGCTGCTCCGTCCGCGCGTCGGGCCGCTCCTGACCTGGGCGGCCGCGCTCGCCCTCGTCTGGACGCCGAAGCTCGGAGCCGAGGCGCTTTCCGCGAATGCCGACATGCCGCTCGCGATCTTCCTTGTGCTCGCGGCCGTCGCCGCATGGCTCTGGATCTCGGAGGGCAGCATGCCGGCGCTCGGGCTCGTGGCGGTGTTCGGCGCAGCCGCAGTGGCCACGAAGCTCGAGGGGGTGATCGAAGTGGCGATCGTCCTCGCCCTCGCGGTCTGGTTGGCGCTGGGCCAGTCGCGCAGGAGCGCCCTGCTGCTCGCTGGCGCCGGAGCCGTGACCCTGATCGGCTTCATTCCCTGGCGGCTCTGGACGATGCTGACCGGTGCGCCCACGGCCTACTCCGCGAGCTCACTGGTGGACACGGTCGAGGCCGTCGACCCCAGCCGCGTCCCGATCGCCTCGCTCCTCTTGCTCAGGCAGCTCTTCGACCCAGCGGTCTGGCTGCTGCTCGTGCCGCTCGCGCTGTGCGCGCTGGCCGTCGGCGCTCTCGCTCTGCGGCGCGATCGAGTCGTTCCCCTCTCGACTGCTGTGTTCCTCGTCGTCGCACTCGTGACCGCGCTCGTGATCCCACCACGCTCGTACGAATGGCAGCATCAGTACTGGCTGCTCTTCGTGCCGGCCGTGCTCGCGGGCAGCGTGCTCGTGGTCGCGATTCCCCGCAGAACTCGCACCGCAGGATTCGTGGTGACGTCGGTCGGCAGCTTGTTCGGTGCGCTCGTCGCCTTCTACCTCTTCACGCCGTACGACTTCGCCTGGCATCTCGGCACGTCGACAAGCCGTGTCGTCACGCCGCTTGCGCTGCTCGCCGCCGCGTTCGCCCCGATCGTGCTCGCCCGCGCCTCCAAGCAGGGTCCACCGGGCCGCGTGCCGTAACGTACGGCGCCGTGCGCGTCTCCTTCCTCGTCCCGGCCTACAACGAGGCGGCCACCATCGAGACGGTGCTCGAGGCGGTCGACGCGCTCCCGTTGGAGCGGCAGATCGTCGTCGTCGACGACGGCTCGACCGACGACACGGCCACGATTGTCGAGCGCTGGGCCAAGGGGAAGGACGGCGTCGTGCTCGTGCGGCAGGCGAACCGAGGCAAGGGAGCGGCCATTCGGGAGGCGATTCCGCACGCGGACGGGGACTTGATCGTGATCCAGGACGCCGACATGGAGTACGACCCAGCCGACGTCCCTGCGCTGATCGACCCGATCGTCCGGGGTGCGGCCGACGTCGTCTTCGGCTCCCGGCTCTCCGGCGGCAAGCCGCAGCGCGCGTACATGTTCTGGCACCTGGTGGGCAACCGCCTCCTCACCCTGCTGACGAACATCCTCTTCAACACGACGCTGTCGGACATGGAGACGGGCTACAAGGCGTTCCGCGCCGACGTCCTGCGCTCGCTCCGCCTGACACAGGACGACTTTGCGATCGAGCCGGAGATCACGGGAGAGATCTGCAGACGCAAGCTCCGGGTCTACGAGCTTCCGATCTCCTACTACGGACGCACGTATGCCGAGGGCAAGAAGATCACCTGGCGCGACGGCTTCCGGGCCGTGCGGGTGCTGTTTGAGGTGCGGCTGCGGCGGCCGGTGCACACGGACCTCAGCGGCGCGCAACCGCCGCGAGGTTGAGCCCGAGCTCGAATCGGGTCACGTCGACGTCGGCGAACCCCGCGCTCGTGAGCTCGGCGCGGAGGGTGGCCGGCCGGTAGTAGCGCTTGTGGTCGAGGATCTCGGCCGGGTCGATCAGTCGCAGGCGGGTGGAGAGGAACTCGAGGAGCGGCTTCGCCTGCGCCGCTGGCGTGGTCACCACGAGTACGCCGCCGGGCTTCAGGACCCGGTGCGCCTCGGCAGCGAGCACGTCCGGGTGCTCGACGTGCTCGATCACGGCCAAGCAGCTGACGACGTCGACCGACTGATCCTTCAGCGGCAGCGGCTCGTCGGCCCGTTGGGCGTGGAGTTCCACGTTCGGCGCCGGCGACTCGCCCACGCTCACGTCGAAGCCGATGCCGCGCTCGATCGTCCCTGCATAGCCGTTCAGGAGCGATCCCGAATAGCCGCAGCCGAGGTCGACGAGGGTGTTTCCCGGCCGGACGTGCCCGTCCAGGCGGCGTCGCCGCAAGCCCGAGAGCACCGCGTCGAGCCGTCGCTCGCCCTGCGCGCCGTAGGAGCTGGGCCTCATGCGGCCCATCGTGGCAGGCGACCGCACCAAACTGGCGAATGAGGTGGTGTGGCGGCGACGCAGGAGGCCCTGTACGGAGACCTCGATCTCGCGCTCTCGTGGTCCGAGCGCGAGCTCCCGGAGCGCGAGCGGACGAAGCACGTCCACCGCCTCCATCCCTATCTGGGCAAGTTCGTGCCGCAACTCGTCGAGGCGCTGCTCGAGCGGTACGTGCGGCCCGGCGGCCGCGTGCTCGACCCGTTCGCCGGCTCGGGGACCACGCTCGTGCAGTCGCTCGAGTCGGGGTACGACGCCGTGGGCGTCGACATCGCGGCCTTCAATGCGCTGCTCGTCTCGGTCAAGACACGTGGGCACGATCTCGAGCGGCTGGACGCCGACCTCCGAGAGGTTGCCGGGAGAGTCGGAGAATCGCGGGAGCGGCCCACCCGATTCGTACGTGACTGGTTCGCGCCCCAGGCGGCGGCGGAGCTGCTCCATTTCCGTTCGCTGATCCCCGAGTACGCGAGCCAGGACGTGCTCCGCGTCGTCCTCGCGCGCGCCGCCCGCTCCGCCCGGCTGACGACGCACTTCGACCTCGACTTCCCACGCGCGCCGCAGCAGGGCGACTACTGGTGCCACAAGCACCGGCGCACGTGCCGGCCCGTCGAGACCGCCCAGAAGTTCCTCTCGCGCTACCTCGCCGACACGGCGAACCGGATCGCGGGTTTCGCGTCCGTTCGCGACCCGCGCCGCGCCGCGGTGATCCTCCACGGTGACGCGCGCGAACTGGAGCTCGGCGGCCCGTACGACGGCGTGATCACCTCGCCGCCGTATCCAGGGCTGATCGACTACCACGAGCAGCACCGCTACGCGTACGAGCTGCTCGGGCTCGACGATCGGCGCGAGCGCGAGCTCGGCGCGGCGGCCCGGGGAACGAGCAAGGCCGCGATCGCGGAGTACGTTGACGGGATCGTCGCCGTGCTCGCGCGCGCAAGGGCGGCCCTGCGGCGGAATGCACCGGTCTGCGTCGTCGTCAACGACCGCCGCGGGCTCTATCCCGAGATCCTCGAGCGCGCCGGGCTACGGCTCGACGAGCGGCTCGAGCGGCACGTCAACCGCCGCACCGGCCGGCGCGCCGGTGAGTACTTCGAATCGATTCTGATTTGCCGCTAGCTCAGGCTCACCAGCCGGCGTAGGGCGGCTCCCGCCGCTCGACCTCGTTCCAGTAGTCGCGATGCTCGACGACCTTGCCGGCGGCGTCGAACCGGAGCAGGGTCGCGCCCGCGAGCGTCACGCGCTCGCCGCGGTCGACCCACGTGCCCCACCACTCCACGGCGGCGCGGTCGCCCCCGGCGACCGGCTCGCCGAACCAGCAGTCGAGTTCCGACTGGGCGGCGAAGTTCTCGCCCAGGTAGCGGCGGATCCCGGCGAGGCCGAGATCGGGCTTCCGGAAGGCGAAGGCGCGGTAGACCGCGTGGTCGGCATACAGCGCCGCGATCGCGTCCGCGTCCCGCGCGGGCCATGCGGACGACCACACCTCGACCCACCGTCGCGCGGCCGCGTCGACGTCCATGGCAACGATTGTGACGGACCCGGCACGAAGCCGTTTCCCATTCGCGTGATCTCCCCGCCTACCGTCGGAGTGTGCTCGCGCGCTCCGTCACCCACGCCCTCGTCGGCCTGGAGCCGCGTCGGGTGGAGGTCGAGGCGCACATCGACGGCGGCGTCCCCGGCTTCGCGATCGTGGGACTCGCCGACCGCGCCTGCGCCGAGGCGAAGCATCGCGTGCGCAGCGGCATCGGGTCGGCTCAGCTCGAGTGGCCGCTGAAGCGGATCACCGTCAATCTCGCGCCGGCCGGCCTGCGGAAGGAGGGTTCGGGCTTCGATCTCTCGATCGCGCTTGCCGTGCTGGCGGCCTCCCGGCAGATCCCCACCGAGCGCCTCGGCGAGCATGCGGCGGTGGGCGAGCTCGCACTCGACGGGCGCGTGCGGCCGGTGCGTGGCGCGTTCGCCGTCGCCGAGGGAGCACGACGTGCGGGGCTCGAGCGGATCCTCTGCGCACGCGAGTCGGCGTGCGAGGCCGAGCTCGGCGGCGTCGAGGCGATCCCGGTGCGACACCTCGCCGAGGCCGTGGCCTATCTGCGCGGCGAGATGCGACCTCCGCCGGCCGACCCGCCCGACGAGGAAGCAGAGCCGGATCCGCCGGATCTTGCGGACGTGCGCGGCCAGGAGCGCGCCCGGCGTGCGCTCGAGCTCGCCGCCGCCGGCGGTCACAACCTGCTGCTCGCCGGCCCGCCCGGGACCGGCAAGACGATGCTCGGCCGGCGCCTGCCGTCGATCCTGCCGCCGCTCGAACCCAAGGAGGCACTCGAGGTGCTGCGGATCCACTCGGTCGCAGGCATCCTGGCGCCGGAGCGGCCGCTGATCACCAGGCCCCCGTTCAGGGCGCCGCATCACAGCGCCTCGACGGCCGCGATCGTCGGCGGCGGCACCGGCCCGCGACCCGGTGAGGCGAGCCTCGCCCACCGCGGCGTGCTCCTGCTCGACGAGCTGCCGGAGTTCCAGCGGCCGGCGCTCGAGGCGCTGCGGCAGCCGCTCGAGGACGGCGTCGTCGCTGTCGCCCGGGCGCAGGGGCAGGCGCTCTTCCCCGCCAGGTTCCAGCTCGTGGCGACGATGAACCTTTGTCCGTGTGCCGGCCGCGGCGACCCTGCCGCCGAGTGCTCGTGCTCGCCGCAGCGGCTCGCCGCCTTCCGCGACAAGCTTTCGCGGGCGCTGCTCGACCGCTTCGACCTCGTCGTGACCGTTCCCCGCCCGCGCGCTGCGGAGCTCGCGGCCGGCCCGGCGGAGCCCTCCGAGCCGGTTCGCGACCGTGTCGCGCGCGGCCGCGCGCGCCTGAGCGGATCGCCGTTGCGGCGGACGGTCGAGGCCGACGAGCTCCTGAGCCGCGCTGTCGAGCGGCTCCCCCTCTCGGGCCGGGGGCGCGCGCGTGTGGCGCGCGTCGCCCGGACGGCGGCAGCGCTCGCCGACGCCGAGGCGGTGCTGCCGGAGCATGTCGCGGAAGCGCTCGCGTACCGCTCGCCGAAGGAGCTCGCCGCATGAACGAGCTGGCGCTGGCGTCCTTCGCCGCGGCGACCGACACGCACCTCGTCGGGGAGCCGCGAGGCGTCCGCTTCGCGGCCTTCAAGGCCCGCTTCGACGCCGGCGCCGAGCTGGCGCGACTGCGTGCGCTCGGCTTCCGGTTCCTGGCGCGCTCCGATCCCGCCTTCCCACCTCTGCTCGATGCGATCCACGACCCGCCGCCCGGGCTCTTCCTGCGCGGCGACGCCGACATCGCGCTGCTGGCCACGCCGGCCGTTGCCGTCGTCGGAGCGCGGGCGTGCTCGGCCTACGGACGTCAGGTCGCGCGGGGTCTTGGCCGTGACCTGGCAGCGGCGGGTCTCGTCGTCGTCAGCGGGCTCGCGCGCGGGATCGACGCAGAGGCTCATCGCGGAGCGCTGGAGGCGGGAGGCGTCACGGTGGCCGTGCTCGGCTGCGGCATCGACCGGGACTACCCGGCGGCGCACCGGGAGCTCGCGAGACAGGTGGCTGCAACCGGCCTGGTCGTCGCGGAGTACGCGCCGGGGGTCGAACCTGCACCGTGGCGCTTCCCCGCCCGCAACCGGATCATCGCCGGCCTCTGTGCCGCGACAGTCGTCGTCGAGGCACGCGAGCGCAGCGGCGCCCTCATCACCGCCGACTTCGCTCTTGAAGAGGGTCGGGAAGTGTTTGCGGTACCGGGGGAGATCACGAACGCGCTGTCGGCCGGTGCGAACGCCCTCCTCCGACTCGGCGCGACGCCGCTGACCTGCGCGCAGGACGTGCTCGAAAGCTACGGGCTGACCCACCGGGTGGCGGCCGCAGCGGCGCTCGGCGAGGCGGCCGCGGCGGTGCTGGAGCGGGTGCGCGCGTCGGCTCTTGGGGCGGACGAGCTCTCCCGGCTGACGGGACTCGCAGCCGGCGAGCTCGCAGTCGCACTCACGGAGCTGGAGCTGGCGGGAGCGGTTCGAGAGGAGGACGGTGTCTATCGGGGGGCCAGCTAGCATCGCCGC
>Ga0126307_10003598_pt1 | contig 10629 bp, 7 predicted proteins | sample Plot28_FD_89955 | JGI IMG/M metagenome (GOLD analysis project Ga0126307, IMG submission 89955) | Serpentine soil microbial communities from UC McLaughlin Reserve, CA, USA - Plot28 | ecosystem: Environmental > Terrestrial > Soil > Grasslands | place: USA: UC McLaughlin Reserve, Lake County...
CTCCCACTTCTCGGTGCGCCAGGTGAAGTACGTGTAGGACTGGTGGAAGCCGACCGCACCGAGTCCCTGCATCATGGCGGGCCGGGTGAACGCCTCGGAGAGGAAGAGCACGTCGGGGTCGGTCCGCCGGATCTCGCCGAGCAGCTGCTCCCAGAACGCGAGCGGCTTGGTGTGCGGGTTGTCGACACGGAAGATCCGCACCCCGTGCGTCATCCAGAGCCGGACGATGCGCAGGACCTCGGCGTAGATGCCTTCGGGGTCGCGGTCGAAGTTGACCGGGTAGATGTCCTGGTACTTCTTGGGCGGGTTCTCGGCGTAGGCGATCGTGCCGTCGGCGAGCACGGTGAACCACTCGGGGTGGCTGGTCACCCAGGGGTGGTCGGGGGCGGCCTGCAGCGCCAGGTCCAGGGCGACCTCGAGGCCGAGCTCCCCGGCCCGGGCCACGAAGGCGTCGAAGTCGTCGACCGTGCCCAGGTCGGGGTGGACCGCGTCGTGCCCGCCCTCGGCGGCGCCGATGGCCCACGGCGACCCGACGTCGTGCGGGCCCGGAGAGAGCGTGTTGTTGGGGCCCTTGCGGTTGGTGCGGCCTATCGGGTGTACCGGCGGCAGGTAGACGATGTCGAAGCCCATGTCCCGGACGGCGGGCAGCCGCTCCATCGCGGTGCGGAAGGTCCCGCTCACCAGCGCCCCGGTGGCCGGGTCGACGTGCGCGCCCTCCGAGCGGGGGAAGAGCTCGTACCAGGAGCCGTAGAGCGCACGCTCCCGGTCGACCCACAGCGGCATCCGGTCGCTCGCCGAGACGTGCTCGCGCAGCGGCTGGGCGGCGAGGGTCTCCTCGACCTCCGGCGCGGAGGCGGCCGCGAGCCGGGCCGGCACCGGCCGGGACGTGTCGCGGAGGGCCGTCGCGGCGTCCAGCAGCGCCCGCCCTCCGGATGCCGGACGCGGCGCGGCCGCGGCCCGCTCCATCACCCGGGCGCCTTCCTCGAGCATCAGCTCGACGTCGACCCCTGCGTCGATCTTGATCGTGGCGTCGTGACGCCAGGTGCCGAGCGGGTCGCTCCAGGCCTCCACCGTGAACGACCAGCTGCCGGGGCCGGTCGGAGTGACCTCCGCGTGCCAGCGGTCGGTCCCCGGGGCGCCCGGACGCATCCGGGTGAAAGGTCCCTTGCGTCCCTTCGGGTCGCGCAGCACCACGTCCGCCGAGACCATGTCGTGCCCCTCGCGGAAAACGGTGGCGCTGACCGTGAAGGTCTCGCCGACGACCGCCTTGGCGGGCCAGCGACCGCAGCCTTCGGCAGGCTGCACGTCCAGGATGGGGATGCGACCGATCATCGGGGCCGAACCTACCCACGTTGCTGCCCGGCGCACACACCGCGTTCCCGCCAGTATCGTTCGGCCGGTGAAGGCCATCCGTCGGTTCACCGTCCGCACCGTCCTGCCCCCGGCGCTGGAGCCCCTGGGTGAGCTGACGCTCAACCTGCGCTGGTCCTGGCACTCGCCGACCAAGGCGCTCTTCGAGAGCCTCGACCCCGCGCTGTGGAACCAGGTCGGCGGCGACCCGGTCGCGCTGCTCGGCGAGCTCGGCCCGGAGCGGCTGACCGGCCTGGCCGACGACCCCGACGTCGTGCGCCGGGTGGGTGAGGCTTCGACCGACCTGCACCACTACCTGGCCGACGACCTCTGGTACCAGCAGCGCACCGCCGAGGACCCGGCCGCCCTGCCGGGGGCGATCGCCTACTTCTCGCCGGAGTTCGGCATCACCGCCGTCCTGCCGCAGTACAGCGGCGGCCTCGGCATCCTGGCCGGCGACCACCTCAAGGCGGCGAGCGACCTCGGGGTGCCGATCGTCGGCGTCGGCCTGCTCTACCGGTCCGGGTACTTCGCGCAGTCGCTGTCCCGGGAGGGCTGGCAGCAGGAGCGCTACCCGGTACTCGACCCGATCGGCCTGCCGATCTCGCTGCTCCGCGAGCCCGACGGCAGCCCGCTCAACGTCCGCGTCGGCCTGCCCGGCGGCCGCACCCTGACCGCTGCGGTGTGGAAGGCGCAGGTCGGCCGGGTGCCCCTGCTGCTGCTCGACTCCGACGTCGAGGACAACGCTCCGGCCGAGCGCGAGGTCACCGACCGCCTCTACGGCGGCGGCAGCGAGCACCGCCTGCTGCAGGAGATGCTGCTGGGCATCGGCGGCGTGCGCGCGCTGCGTGCCTTCAGCCGACTGACCGGTTCGCCGGCTCCCGAGGTCTTCCACACCAACGAGGGCCACGCCGGGTTCCTCGGCGTCGAGCGCATCCGCGAGCTGACCGAGGAGGCCGGGCTCGCCTTCGACGAGGCGGTCGAGGCGGCCCGGTCCGCGACGCTGTTCACCACCCACACCCCGGTCCCCGCCGGCATCGACCGGTTCTCGCGTGACCTGGTGGCCCAGCACTTCGGCGGCGACAACGCCTGTCCGGGCGTGCCGGTGGACCGGGTGCTCGCCCTCGGTGCCGAGGACTACGACGGTGGCGACCGCAGCGTCTTCAACATGGCCGTCATGGGCTTCCGCCTGGCCCAGCGGGCCAACGGGGTCTCCGAGCTGCACGGCCACGTGGCGCGCGACATGTTCGCGAAGCTGTGGCCGGGCTTCGACGAGCCCGAGGTGCCGATCGGCTACATCACCAACGGCGTGCACGCGCCGACCTGGGTGGCGCCCGAGGTGTTCGAGCTGGCGCCGCCGGAGACGGTGGCCAGCCCTACCGAGCCCGGGGCGTGGGAGGACGTGCAGGCGGTCCCGGACAACGACATCTGGCGGGTCCGCGGCATCCTGCGGGCCCGGCTGGTCGACGACGTGCGCAAGCGGGTCCGGGCCTCCTGGCTGCAGCGCGGCGCGAGCGAGGCCGAGCTCGGCTGGGTCGACGGCGTGCTCGACCCCGAGGTGCTCACCATCGGCTTCGCCCGCCGGGTCCCGTCGTACAAGCGGCTGACCCTGATGCTGCGCGACCCGGAGCGGCTGACCGCCCTGCTGCGCCACCCCGAGCGGCCGATCCAGCTGGTCATCGCCGGCAAGGCCCACCCCGCCGACGACGGCGGCAAGAAGCTGATCCAGGAGCTGGTCCGCTTCGCCGACCAGGTCGGGGTGCGGCACCGCATCGTGTTCCTGCCCAACTACGACATCGCGATGGCCCAGGCGCTCTACCCGGGCTGCGACGTGTGGCTCAACAACCCCCTGCGGCCCCTCGAGGCCTGCGGCACATCGGGCATGAAGGCCGCGCTCAACGGCTGCCTGAACCTGTCGGTCCTCGACGGGTGGTGGGACGAGATGTATGACGGCCACAACGGCTGGGCCATCCCGACCGCCGACGGGGTGACCGACCCCGACCACCGCGACGACCTCGAAGCGGCCGCGCTCTACGACCTGCTCGAGAACACCGTCGGGCCGCTGTTCTACGACCGCGACGCCGAGGGCCACCCGACGCGCTGGATCGAGATGGTTCGGCACACGCTGCGCACGCTCGGCCCGCGGGTGCTGGCGACCCGCATGGTGCGCGACTACGTGCTGGCGCTCTACGCACCGGCCGCCGGGTCGTTCCGCGCGCTGGACGGCACCTACGCCGGCGCCAAGGAGCTCGCCGCCTGGAAGTCGAAGGTCCGCGCGGCCTGGTCCTCGGTGCGGGTCGACCACGTCGAGTCGTCCGGGGTCGCCGACACCCCGGAGGTCGGCAGCACGCTGGACGTCCGGGCGTTCGTCTCCCTCGGCGACCTCGGGCCGGGCGACGTCGACGTGCAGGTGGTCTACGGCCGGGTCGACGACACCGACCGGCTGGCCGACTCGACGACGCTGTCGCTGCGCCACGACGAGGCCTACGAGGGCAGCCGCCACCGCTACGTCGGCGAGGTCAAGCTCGACCGGCCCGGCCCGTTCGGCTACACGGCGCGCATCGTGCCGCGGCACCGCCTGACGACCGGCCCAGGTGAGCTCGGCCTGGCGACCCTGCCGGCCGAGGCGGTCGGGATGGACAGCGGCGTCCTGCGCTAGCACCCTCTCGACTGTGCGAGGACACACCGCACACGCCGACGGTGCGGTGTGTCAACGCACAGTTGATCTCGTGTCTGGCCGCCGCCGCGGTCAGCGGTGGGCGAGCAGCACCCGGACCGTCCGGGGCGCCAGCACGACGATGTGCCCGGCGTCGTGCGACGGCCCGGCCACCGGCTGCTCGTCCGCGGTGTCCAGCAGCGTGTCGTAGCGCCGGGCCCACGGGCCGCCGGGCAGCCGCACTTGCTGCTCGGCCGTCCCGGTGTTGAGCAGCACCAGCAGCGGGGCGTCCGCGTCGTGCCGGCCGGCGAGGTACATGCCGAGCACCTGCCGGTCGTGGTCGAACCAGTGCTCGGCCGACATCTCCTCGCCCTCCGGTGAGAACCACGCGAGGTCCTTGACCCCGTCGGCGTGGGCCGACCGGCCCTCGAAGTAGGCGTCGTGCCGCAGCACCGGGTGCTCGCGGCGCAGCGCCACCAGCGCGCGGGTCCACGAGTAGAGGTCGCGCTGCCACGGCTCGTGCGCCCAGGACACCCAGGTGGTCTCGTCGTCGAGGCAGTAGGCGTTGTTGTTGCCGCGCTGGGTGCGCCCGACCTCGTCGCCGGCGGTGAGCATCGGCACCCCGGTCGCGAGCAGCAGGGTCGCCAACAGGTCGCGCGACAGCCGCCGTCGCAGTGCCAGCACGGCCGGGTCGTCGGTCCCGCCCTCCACCCCGCAGTTCCAGCTGTGGTTGCCGTCGTGGCCGTCGCGCCCGTCCTCGAGATTGGCCTCGTTGTGCTTGTGGTCGTACGACACGAGGTCTCGCAGGGTGAAACCGTCGTGCGCGGTGACGAAGTTGACCGAGGCCAACGGGCCACGTCCACCGGCCTCGAAGACGTCGGACGACCCGGACAGCGCGTAGCCGAGGTCGCGAAGCCCGCCGCGAGCCCGACCGCGCCCGCCGAGCCAGGCCAGTCGCACGGTGTCGCGGAACCGGTCGTTCCACTCGGCCCACGGTGCCGGGAAGGACCCGAGCTGGTAGCCGCCAGGCCCGACGTCCCACGGCTCGGCCACCAGCTTGACCCGGGACACGACCGGGTCCTGCCCGACGACGGCCAGGAACGTCCCGGCAGCGTCGAAGCCGGTGCTGCCCCGGGCGAGCGTGGGGGCGAGATCGAAGCGGAAGCCGTCGACGTGCATCTCCTGCACCCAGTAGCGCAACGAGTCCATGGCCATGGCCAGGCACCGGGGGTGGCGCAGGTCGAGCGAGTTGCCGCAGCCGGTCACGTCCTCGAACGAGCCGTCGTGGCGCAGCCGGTAGTACGCCTCGTTGTCCAGACCCCGCCAGCTCAGCGTCAGTCCGTCGGAGCCCCCCTCGCAGGTGTGGTTGTAGACGACGTCGACCACGACCTCGAGCCCGGCGGCGTGCAGGTCGCGCACCATCTGCCGGAACTCGGTCACCTGCTCGCCCCGCGACCCGCTCGCCGCGTAGCCCGCGTGCGGCGCGAAGAAGCCGAGGGTGCTGTAGCCCCAGTAGTTCGTCAGGCCGCGGCGCCGGATCTCCGGCTCGGTGCGCGACTCGTGCACCGGGAGCAGCTCGAGGGTGGTGACACCGAGGTCGAGGAGGTGGCCGACCGAGTCCGGGTGGGCGAGCCCGGCGTACGTCCCACGGAGCTCTGCCGGGACCGCCGGGTGCAGTCGGGTGAAGCCGCGCACGTGCAGCTCGTAGACCACGGTGTCGACCCACGGTACCTGCGGTGACCGGTCGTCGCCCCAGTCGAAGCGCCCGTCGACCACCACCGACCAGGCGCCGTCGATAGCCCTGGCGTACGGGTCGACGAGCACCTCGCCGGGGTCGAACCGGTGGCCATGCACAGGATCCCAGGGGCCGTGGACTCGGTAGCCGTAGCGGTCGCCGGGCCGCACCCATGGCAGCAGGGTGGTCCACACCCCGTCGCGGCCGCGCTCCATCGGGTGTGCCGGATGCCCGTCCTCGTCGGGCAGGACCACCTCGACGGCGTCGCCGCGGGACCAAACCGCGAAGTGGGTCCCGTGAGGGCCCGGCGCGGCGCCCAGCGCAGGCACCAGACCGGTGCCGGGGAGGCCCCACTCGGTCGGCGCGCGGTGGCTCACCTGGTCACGCTAGCGGCCTGGCGCGTGGCTACCCTCGGCGACCATGACGTCATCACCGGGAGAGCTGGTCCGTCTCGAGGTCCAGGACGGGATCGGCACGATCCGTATCGACCGGCCGCCGATGAACGCGCTCGACGTGCAGGTGCAGGAGGAGATCAGGGCGGTGGCGGCCGCCGCGTCGGCGGACCGCGAGGTCCACGCGGTCGTCCTCTACGGCGGCGAGAAGGTCTTCGCGGCCGGCGCCGACGTCAAGGAGATGACGACCATGTCCTACGCCGACATGGTCGAGCGGTCGGGCGCGCTGCAGTCGTCCTTCACGGCCGTCGCGCGCATCCCCAAGCCGGTGGTGGCCGCGGTGACCGGCTACGCGCTCGGTGGGGGCTGCGAGCTCGCCCTCTGCGCGGACTTCCGGATCTGCGGCGAGAACGCCAAGTTGGGCCAGCCGGAGATCCTGCTGGGCGTGATCCCCGGCGCCGGCGGCACCCAGCGGCTGCCGCGGCTGGTCGGACCGTCGCGGGCCAAGGACATCATCTTCTCGGGGCGGTTCGTGGCGGCGGACGAGGCGCTGCGGATCGGGCTGGTCGACCGGGTGGTGCCCGCCGACGAGGTCTACGCCGCCGCCCGGGAGATGGCGGCGCGCTTCGTCGGGGGACCGGCACTGGCGCTGCGCGCGGCGAAGGAGGCGGTCGACCGCGGCCTGGAGTCCGACCTGGACACCGGCCTCGAGGTGGAGCGCCTGCAGTTCGCCGGGCTCTTCGCGACCGAGGACCGGCGCACCGGGATGGAGTCGTTCGTGGCCGACGGTCCGGGCAAGGCCGTCTTCCAGGGTCGCTGACATGTCCGTGCCGACCGACGAGCCGACCGACGGGCCGACCGGCGGGCCGACCGCTGCTGACGTCGAGCGCGGGCCGACCGCTGCTGACGTCGAGCGCGCGTGGGGCGACCCCAAGCTGGCGAACGTGCTCTACCACGACTGGGAGGCGTCGTCCTACGACGAGAAGTGGTCGATCTCCTACGACGAACGCTGCATCGACTACGCCCGCGGCCGTTTCCAGGCTGTCGCCGGCACGGCCGGCTGGCCCTACGGCGAGGCGCTCGAGCTGGGCAGCGGCACCGGCTTCTTCCTGCTCAACCTGATGCAGGCCGGCGTCGCCGCGAGAGGTCACGTCACCGACCTCTCGCCCGGCATGGTTGACGCCGCGGTGCGCAACGCCGAGAGCCTGGGCCTCGACGTGGACGGCCGGGTCGCCGACGCCGAGTCGATCCCCTACGACGACCACTCGATGGACCTCGTCGTCGGGCACGCCGTGCTGCACCACGTCCCCGACGTCGAGCTCGCGCTCCGTGAGGTGCTGCGGGTGCTGCGGCCCGGTGGGCGGTTCGTCTTCGCGGGCGAGCCGACGAACCTCGGTGACTGGTACGCCCGCCGGCTCGGCCGGCTGACCTGGTCGGCGACGACTTGGCTGACCCACCTCGCGCCGCTGCGGGACCGCTGGGCCCGGCCGCGTGAGGAGCTCGCCGCGTCGTCGCGGGCCGCGGTTCTCGAGTCGGTGGTGGACCTGCACACGTTCGACCCGGCGGAGCTGGCCAGGACGGCGCTGCGCGCCGGCGCGGTCGACGTGCGGACCGCGACCGAGGAGCTCACCGCGGCGTTCCTCGGCTGGCCGGTGCGCACCATCGAGGCGGCGGTCAACCCCGAGCGGCTGGGCTGGGGCTGGGCGATGTTCGCCTACCGGTCGTGGCAGCGGCTGTCCGCGGTCGACCGCGGGCTGTCGCGGGTGCTGCCGCAACAGCTCTTCTACAACGTGCTCGTCACCGGGACCAAGGCGGCATGAGCCGTCGGCGTCAGGACCCGCGGCAGGTGCCCCTGCGCCGGTTCCTGTCGCCGCGCAGCCTGCGCTGGGCGTGGCGGCACCGCGCCTTCACGCCGTACCACCTGGTGCGCTACTGGCGCTTCCTCCGGCTGCGGCTCCTGCACCCGCAGGTGGTGACCGAGGGGATGGTCTACCTGGGCAAGGGCGTCGAGCTGTCCGCGCGCAAGGGCTACGGTCGCATTGTGCTGGGACGCTGGGTGCACCTCGGGGACGGCAACCGGCTGCGGGCCCACGAGGGCACCCTGCGCATCGGTGACAAGACGGTGCTCGGCCGGGAGAACACCCTCAACTGCTACCTGGACCTGCACGTCGGGGCCCAGTGCATCGTCGCGGACTGGGTCTACGTGTGCGACTTCGACCACCGCTTCGACCAGCTCGAGCTGCCGATCAAGGACCAGGGGATCGCCAAGACCCCGGTGCGCATCGGCGACGACGTGTGGCTGGGGGTGAAGTCCTCGGTGCTGCGCGGGGCAGACGTCGGGGAGGGGACCGTGGTCGCGGCGCACGCCGTGGTGCGCGGCACGGTGCCGGCCTACAGCGTCGTCGCAGGGGTGCCGGGCCGGGTGGTGCGCGACCGGCGGGCGGCCTACGAGACGGCGGCGGCGGAGCGCGCCGCGCTGGCCGACATGGCCCGCAAGGCGCGCGCGGTCACTGCTGCTGGACGGGCTCGCTGACGGTCTCGACCCGCGCGGGCTCGGGCGTCGGCCCGGAGTCGAAGGCCATGACCGCCATCGCCACGCCGGCCAGCACGATGAGCACCGGTGCGACGACCGGCAGGGCGCCCATCACCGCCGCCGGCGCGAAGGCTGCGGTCAGCACGAGCAGGGCGACGAGTCGACTCACGGGGCACCTCGGCGGACGTGTCGGGCGGTGGGCGGTGACACCTCCTTCTGCCCGTCGATCCTGCGCCTCATGCCTCGTCCGCGACAAGGCCGTCCACCAGCGTCCGGGCGTCCAGGTGGGGCACGACGACGTTCGGCACCGGTGCCGGGAGGTGCGCCGGCGGGTGGGTCGTCGCCGGCTGCTGCCCGGCGGCCAGGGCCCGGAACGCAGAGAGGTGGCCCACGTGCCGGTCCAGCGCGTAGCCGGCCGCGCTGTCCCGCGACACCATGAAGGCCCAGTCGCTGGCGTGCAGCAGCAGCGCCTCCCGCGTCATGGCGTCCAGCCGGCGGTCACGGTGCGCTCCCGGGCGGGCTGACGGACGTACGGCCGACAGGAGCTCCGCCGCCACGGCCTGCTGGTCGGCCCGCAGGTCCGCGACCGCGGGGCCGGCCCAGAGCCGCAGGTCCTTGCCGTGACCCCAGGACCCGGTCGGCAGGTCGACCTCCGGGGCGCGCCCCGCCTGCTCGGCGGCGACCCGGCCCAGCGTCGCTACCCGGACGCCGGCCTCGGGCAGCAAGCGCAGCGCCTGCGCGAGGAACTGCGGGCCCTCGTGCCACCAGTGGCCGAACAGCTCGGTGTCCCACGCGACCACCGCGAGCGGCTCCTCGCCGCGCCGGCGCCGGTCCAGCAGCCGCTCGCGCACCGCGCCGGCGAACGCGACGGCGTCGCGGGAAACGGCCGCTGCGGCCCGGTCGGGGTCATAGCCGGCCTTGTCCGGCTTGGTCGGGTCCGTCACCCGCCATACCCGGAAGCCGGAGCCCTCGTCGAGGTGGTGGAAGTCCTGGTAGTCCGGCCCGGACGGGTAGCCGGAGCGCGACGACCACACCCGGTCGGTCAGCGCGAGGTCGCGGCCCGCGACGAGGACGCCGCCCCACCACCAGAGCCGGTCGGTGCCCCGCCCGGCCGCGCGCAGCGTCGCCTCCTCGACCATCAGGTGCGAGACGCCGGCTTCATCGAGGACGTCCTGCAGGCCGGGGGCGACTGCGCACTCCGGCACCCAGATGCCCCCGGGCCGCCGGCCGAGCCGGACCGCTGCGTCGTCCAGGCCTGCTGTGACGGCGGCACCGGCGAGGCTGCCCGGCAGCAGGGGGAGCACCGGGTGCGTGGCCGGCCCGCCGAGCAGCTCGACGGTCCCTGCGTCGACGAGCGGGCGCAGGGCGGCCGAGCCGCCGTGCCGCCAGCGTCGCTCGAACGCCCTGGTGGCACCGGCGGCTGCCCGCCACTCCCGCGACGCGGCCACGCGGAGGTGGGGGTCACGGGTCCCGACGGCGAGCTCCTCGGCGCGCAGCTGCCAGCGGGCCAGCCAGGCGTGGTGCTCGCGCAGGCACCCGGGGTCGTCCAGCTGGGCGGCGAGGGTCGAGGTGATGCCGAGCGACACGAGGTCGCCGCGCCCCTCGTCGGCCAGCCCGTGCAACACCTCGACCAGGGGCAGGTAGGACGACGACCAGGCCTGGTGCAGCCACTCCTCACCGACCGGCCAGGTGCCGTGCCCGGCGAGCCACGGCAGGTGGGTGTGCAGGACGACGCAGAGCGTCCCGACCGGGGGTGGGCTCACCGCCGGGTCGCGACCAGCAGCAGGTCGAGACACCCGTCGGCCGGCCCGACGGCGAAGTCGTCCGCGGCGACCGAGCGCACCGCGTCCGCGAGGTGCGGGTGCCAGCGGTCGTACGTCGTCGCGAGCTGAGCGGTGACGATCCCGCCTGCGTCGCCCTCCGCCGCATCGATGTCGTGCAACCGACGCCCGTGGTGCAGACC
>Ga0126307_10003599_pt1 | contig 10624 bp, 7 predicted proteins | sample Plot28_FD_89955 | JGI IMG/M metagenome (GOLD analysis project Ga0126307, IMG submission 89955) | Serpentine soil microbial communities from UC McLaughlin Reserve, CA, USA - Plot28 | ecosystem: Environmental > Terrestrial > Soil > Grasslands | place: USA: UC McLaughlin Reserve, Lake County...
CTGATCGTTGACGATAGCGCCAGGATTTCCGGTCGTGTCTTTGTAGTTTCGATAGCTGGTTGCGGACGCGATTAGCAACAAGGCGAAGTCTGCGCCAGTGACTACGATTTTCTCGTGTTCATCTTGAGACTTGCCGCCTCTTGCAAGCACTATAGCGCGTGCCTCAAACGTCAAGCCTCCTTTGATCCCAAACGCATCGCCATTCACGCCACGCAACACGAGTGTGTCCGCGCCTTCGGTTGAAACCGTTGCTTCCTGTGGTGTCAGAAATGTCGCGGAGAAGCTCAGCTGTTCCGGATGATCTGCAGTGAGACTAACGACGATCACCTGGTCCACCGGGCTTGCAAACACCTCGCGCATGAAAGTGACTGGGCCATCTCTGTAAGAGACAGTGGCAATGGCTGTGTTCAGATCGAGCTCGCGCCGGTAGTTAAGCGCACTTTCGTGAGTGAATGAGATTTTAAGAATCCCGACTGCCTGGTACGGCATCTGCTTGAGCGGGCGGGCCATCATCTTAGCGCCAACCAGCTCGTGTGCTTCTCGATAACGGCCTTCGAAGATTAATCGCCGGGCCTCGGGCAGCGCTTGCAGAGCTTCGGGATTGTTTGGATCGTAAGGAGACCCTGCGTACAGAGGGTCTTCGTTCAACTGGAGTATCTCAAAGGCCGGATCGCCGAAGACCATTGCGCCTAAACGTCCATTTCCAACTGGCAACGCATCTGTCCACTCGCTAGCTGGTTCGTCGTACCATAAAACGAGTGATTGGTCGGTTTGGCCGCCAGGAAAAGCAATTGACGAAGCAAGTGGAATGCTTGCGGCGGCAAGCCCCGCGGTTGATAAAAACTTTCGACGCGTTATTTTTTGCTTCATGAGTAACGCGGATTACGCGGATAAAAATCCGGTTTATCCGTGTAATCTGTGGCTCAATTTGGTCGCAGAGTTTGGACTGTGATGTCCCACTTCACTTTGCCGGCTTGCGGGTCCTCGCGTAATGCGTAGGTACGACCGCGCGAGACCAGTGATAGCGTTTGCACGTCGCTGCCTGGTCGCGTGAAGAGTCCGCTGACGGGAGCGCTGCCGGTGCTGAAGACGCGCAGCTCGACGTTGTCCCAGTCCATGTCTTTCGTGCTCTGCGCGACTTTGATGTGCGGCAGGACCGAATTATTTTTGACCAGCAGCACGACGGGAATCTGACCTAACGCTATCTCGTGCCACTTTGCGCCTTCGTAAACACGCCCGCTCTGATAATCGATCCAGCTACCCGGCGGCAGGTAAACGCTGCGCCTGTCGCCACTCGCAAACATCGGCGCCACCAGCAAATCCGATCCAAACATGTACTGATCGTCGATGGTCCATGACGTCGGATCATTCGGATACTCAAAGAACAGCGGCCGCACCATCGGGAAACCACGCGCCGATGAATCTTTGGCCTGCGCATAAATGTACGGCATCAACGCGTAGCGCAACCCCAAAGCCCTGCGGAAATCTTCAGTCAACGCCGCATCGTATTCCCAAGGCTCCCTCGGCGGCGCGCCGTGCGCTCGCGTGTGCGACGTCAACACGCCCCACGCAAGCCAGCGCCGGTAAAGATCGCGCGGCGCTTTATTCACAAAACCGCCGACGTCATGACTCCAATACGTGAAGCCCGACAATCCGAATGACAGACCACCGCGCAACTCCGCCGCCATCGCCGAATCGGTATTCTCCGCATCGCCGCCCCAGTGCAACGGGTAACGCTGACTGCCGGCCCACGCACTGCGCGCCCAAATCACGTCGTCGCCCGTCACTTCTTTCGTGACTTCGGCGACCGCTTTGTTGTAACGCAGCGGGTAAAGATTGTGCTCGTACCAGCCGCTTAGTCCTGAAGTGTATTGACCGGTCAACGGCGCTCCCTCGCCGAAGTCCACTTTGATCGCGCCCACTCCCATCTTCAACAAATCGCGCAGCTTGCCTTGATACCACTTCACCGCCTCCGGATTACTCATGTCGAGCGTTGCGTCTTCGAATGGTAGTTGCCCACCTTCGTTCTTGACGTGATAACCCTTCTCAACCATCTCTTTCCAGAGATCGTTCTTGCTGGTGAAGTAAGTGTATTGCCACAAACTGACGTGAAACCCCTGCTGCTTCAGATCGGCGATCATCTTTGCGGGATCGCGGAAGCGCGTAGGGGAGAAACGATAATCGCTGCGCCAGTCAGTCTCGAACCAACCCGTGTCGAGATGAATGACATCGGTGGGAACCTGGTGCGATCTCAGTTGCTGCGCCACCTGTCGCACCTGGTCTTCCGAGTTGTAAGTGATGCGGCTCATCCAGAAGCCGAACGACCAGAGCGGCGGCACCGGACTGCGACCGGTTAGAGCGGTGTACTCCGAGAGAATGTCTTTGGGCTCGCCGAGAAACAAAAAAATATCGAGGTTCTCGTCACCCGAATAGATCACGTTGTGCGCGTCGAAGTATTTACCGAAGTCGAACGTCAACGGCGCGCTGGTGTGTACAAACATTCCGTAACCGTTGCTGCTCAAAAAGAACGGTATGGGTTTGTACATGAATTCGTTCTGCGTTCCCATGCCGTCGCGCGTGGAGACCAAAACGCGTTGCCCGCGCTTGTTGAAGCGCGTGAAGGATTCGCCGCAGCCGAATATCTTCTCGTCGGGTTGCAACTCGAAAGTTGCCGCCATGCGACGCGTGAGATCGCTCGAGCGACGCACAAAGGAAAACGGGATGGGAGTAATGTAGGTCGCCGGATCGCCGATGTTCTGCGTGCGCGTCAGTAAACGCCCGCGCTGATCGTAAATCTCGATGTGCCAGGGCTGCTTGATGATCTTCACTTTGCCATGCGCGCCGGTGTAAGTGATCTCGCGATCGTTTTGCTCGACTCGCCACGACGTGTCTTTGGGAACCGGGCCCGCAAGCATGAGCGACTGGCCGTCACTCAGCGGCACTGCGCGCGTGGAAAAGCGCAGTCGCACCGTGCGCGGGCTCACGAACGTTACGGCGAAAGGTAGAGTTGGATCTTGATCGTATTCAGTGCCGGGAAATTCAGTCGCGCGGCCGCGGATGAAGCCGGCGTCGATCTTGTTGAAAGAGAGCGTCGTGCTGCGCCAGTAACGATCCCACTGCAAAGCGCCTTGTCCGGTTGACGTGTCGAACGAAGTGACACGACTACCGATGAAGTAGACGTTCTCCATCTTTTGAAAGTCCTGACTGACGTCGGGCGGGTCGCCCAGGACTTGCGCGTGGGACACAGCAGGAAACAGGACGAGAATCATCATTAGCAATAATTCACATCGACGCATTTGCGACCTCTTTGGGTGCGAAGTTGTAAAAGCTTATAAAAGAAGATGGGACTTTAGCTTAGACGTCAAACAAAGTCTATTTTTGCCGCAAAAAGGCGCAAAAGTCACAAAAAATTATCTGTGCTCTATGTGCCTTTTTATGGCAAAACGTCTTGGCAGGTTGGATTTTCTAACGTAAGATACCCGCCTTCAACATGTCTGTTGCGACATCAAATCTCGCGAATCTGCACTCTGGAACAGGCTCGAGCCTGCACAGCAGACTGAACTCCGAGTGGCACAAACGCTCGCTGCACCTCTTCATGATCGTGGTGCTCGCGCACTGGGCGGAGCATCTGACGCAGGCAGTCCAGATCTACGTGCTCGGCTGGCCGCGGCCACAGGCGGGAGGCGTGCTCGGTTTGTGGTTTCCATTTCTGGTGAGCTCCGAAATTCTCCACTATGGCTTCGCGATCTTCATGCTGGTCGGGCTGTGGATGTTGCGCAAAGGATTCACCGGGCTCTCGCGAAAGTGGTGGACAGTCGCGCTGGTGATTCAATTCTGGCACCACATCGAACACCTGCTACTGCAAATGCAGGCGCTGTTTCACCACAACTTACTCGGCTCGCCGGTGCCGGTGAGTTTCCTGCAAATGGTGTTTCCGAAAAATAGAGTCGAGATTCACCTTTTCTACAATGCGATTGTTTTCATACCGATGATTATCGGGATGTACTATCACATGTTCCCGCCTCGCGAAGAGCAGCCCGCGACCTGCACCTGCGCGTTGCATCGCCAGCCAATCGCGGCGTGATCGCCCGCAAACAGTCACTGCTGTTTGTTCTGTTCGTAATGTTGCTCGCGTTCGCTTGTCAAAAGACTGCGAAGCCACCTGACATCACGCTGCAATACGAGATTGTGCCGCAGCCTCCGAGAGTCGGAACAGTTATCATCAACTTGAAATTGACGGATCGGAATGGCACGCCGGTTAGTGGTGCCCGTGTTGACCTCGAAGGTAACATGTCTCATGCAGGCATGAGCCCGGTCAATCGTGAGGCAAAGGAAATTGAGACCGGCAAATATAGCGGCACGCTACAACTCCCGATGGCTGGCGACTGGATCGTGCTGGTCCACATAACGCTTTCCGATGGACAAAAGCTGCAACGACAAATCGAAGTCAGTGGGGTGAGGTAAATGGACTTGCTGCGAACTCCGCTTGTCGGTCGACTGCTGCGGTGGCGACACGCGCGTACGCTTTTTCAAATTCCGCTGCTGTTGCTGAGCGTGTTGATGATCCTGCACGGCTTCTTTGGACCATCACTCGCCCCCAAAAATCTTGCTACCACGCTTAGTTGGGTACACTTTCGCGGCGCGCTCGTGCTCGTTCTCCTCGTCGCCGGAAACTTCTTCTGCCTCGCTTGTCCGTTCGTACTCGTTCGCGACTTTGCGCGCCGTTTCTTTCGTCCAGTGCGAAACTTCCCGCGGTACCTGCGAAACAAGTGGATCTCCGTGTCACTGCTGATTGCGGGACTCTTCGTTTACGAGCTCTTCGATCTGTGGTCGTCACCATGGTGGACGGCGTTGCTGATTGGTTCTTACTTTCTCGCGGCGTTGATTGTGGACAGTGTTTTCAAGCACGCATCGTTTTGCAAGTTTGTGTGCCCGATTGGGCAGTTCAATTTCCTCGCCTCGACGATCTCGCCGCTCGAAGTAAAGGTGCGCGACCACGCGGTTTGCACGAGTTGCCATACGAAAGACTGCATCAAAGGACGGCGCGATCCCGTTTCACCGCTGGTCGTTATTCAGCGTGGTTGTGAGCTGGCATTATTTCAGCCGCGCAAGGTTGGAAACATCGACTGCACGTTTTGCCTGGACTGCGTTCAGGCATGCCCGCACGACAACGTCGGCATACTCGCGCGCGTTCCCGCGTCTGAATTGACGACGGATGTGATGCGCTCCGGCGTCGGCATTTTCTCACGGCGCAAAGATCTGGCGACGCTCTCGCTGTTGTTTGTTTTTGGAGCGCTGTTGAACGCCTTTGCGATGGTCAGCCCGGTTTACGCGGTTGAGAGTTGGCTCGCGAAGCTGCTGAACATCACACACGAAGCGCCAGTACTTGGCGTTCTCTTTGTCTTTGTGCTGGTAATCGAACCCGTCGTATTGCTCGCCATAGCTGTCTGGCTTACTCGCCGCTCGATCGATAAATCGCCGATGTCATTACTGGTGCGTTACTCTTACTCGCTCGTGCCACTCGGATTCGGTATTTGGCTGGCGCATTATTCGTTTCACTTCCTAACCGGACTCTACACGTTCATCCCTGTGATGCAGAGCGCGGCCGCCGAATTGGGGTGGCAGTTTTTTGGCACGCCGCTTTGGCGACTAACGGGTTTGCCGGTGAGCACAGTTCAAGCGCTCGAGTTTGGATTCATCTTTCTCGGACTGCTCGGTTCGCTGCTCGTGAGTTTTCGTCTGGCGGAGGCAGATGCGCCGATCAGGCCGATGCGCGTTTTCCTGCCCTGGGCGGGCGTCGCGACGATCCTCTTTGCGGCAGCAATTTGGCTATTATCACAGCCGATGGAAATGCGTGGGACGATGTTGGGCGGATGATGCGATACCTCGCGACGGCGCTTCTCGTTTTATTGTTCTCTGCCCGCTCGCTCGCACACGATGGACCTCCGTTCGCCATCGTCGTCGATCAGCAGGTCGGGCCTTACATCATTTCGGTCTGGACGGACCCGGACATCGGCGAGGGTTCTTTTTTTGTCATCACACAAGCTGCGCCTCCAAACGATTTGACGGTCCAGGTGGCAGTCCAGCCAACGAGTGGTCGACTTCCCGAAGCGACTTATGCGGCGGTGCGTGAAGACTTAAAGGGCCAGGTGCATTACAAAACCATGGTCCACTTCGACGCCCAGGAGACGTGGCGCGTTCGTGTTTCTTTGCACAGCGCGCAAGGCAGCGGCGAAACGATCGCGTTCGTCGAGCCCACGCCGGAGGGATTAGGGCGCTGGGATCTGCTCATCTACCTCCTCCCTTTTCTTGCCATCGGTTTCATCTGGCTCCGCGCCTTCCTCTCAAAACGAAAAATGACACGTTAATTGGGCGCCGAGGACACGTTGTAGACTATGGCCCATCGACAGTCCCATGACGTGATCCGACGCGCGTGCTCGGGTTTTCCAAGTCGAACTATTCGGGGTTCTCGAACGTGCTCGTGCATTCCAGTTCGCTGCAAGAGTCAGTTTTTAACCACAAAGGCACAAAGGGCACAAATTTTTATTTGCTTTTGTGCCTTTGTGCCTTAGTGCCTTTGTGGTTAGCGGATTTGGAAGCGGCCGCTCAACGCGGGGGACTGGCTGCCGCCTACACCGATCAGGAACTCACCCGGCTCAATCACGCGCTTGCCGTGGTTGTCGATCAATGACATCTGACGCGGTGTGATGGTGAACGTCACAGTGCGCTTTTCTCCAGCACGTAGTGAAATGCGATCGAAACCCACTAACGTGCGAATCGGCACGGGCGCCGAAGCGGCGATGTCCCTGAGATACAACTGCACCACTTCATCCCCTTCTCTGTCGCCGATGTTCTTAACATCAAAAGTCACCTTGAGCGGTTCACCCGCCTTCACCGGCTTACTGCTGAACTTCAGACTGCTGTAATCAAACTTCGTATAGCTCAACCCAAATCCGAACGGGTAAAGCGGCTCTCCCTTGAAGTAACGATACGTCCGCCCTGCCATGCTGTAATCGGTAAACGGCGGCAACTGGTCCACAGACTTGTAGAACGTGACCGGCAAACGTCCCGCGGGGTTGTAATCGCCGAACAACACGTCGGCGACCGCGGTCCCGCCCTCGCCGCCCGGATACCACGCGTGCAGAATCGCCGGCGCATTGTCGTTGGCCCAGTTAACCGCCAGCGCACTGCCACTGAGCAACACGACGACCACCGGCTTGCCCGTTGCGGCAACGGCCTTCAGCAACGCCTCCTGCGGTTTGGGCAGCGAGAGATCGGTGCGATCGCCGCCGCGAAAGCCTTCGACGTTCACCGTCATCTCTTCGCCTTCGAGTCCCGCCGAGATACCGAGGACGAGCACGCTCGCATCCGCTTCTTTGGCCGCCTTCACCGCTTCTTCGATCTGCCGTTCAACCAGGCGTGGATACGACCAAACGAGCCGCGCATTCGCCTCGCGATTGTGTTGGCGATACTCCATGCGCAGATCGTAACTACGCCCGCCTTCGAGCGTGATTTCCTTTGTGACTGTTTTGTTTGGATTGCTGGTCCATGCCTCGACCAGGAGTTGGCCATCGAGATAAACGCGCGCGCCATCGTCAGCCGTGAAGCCAAGCGTGTAGTTGCCCGATTCAGCAGGAGTCAGTTTACCGGTCCAGCGAACCGAGAAATTGTTCTCGCTCAGCTCCGGTGTCGGTTTGTAACGGCCCCAGTCGAAATTGATGCGCTCGTCCGTACGGACAGTCGCCGCTGGACCACGCAGTTCCTCGTTGTTGAAATACTCGGCCTTGAGTCCGGGAGACAATGCCGAGGCCGGCACCGGCACCACTTGTTCGCCGGCGAGGGTCGAGCCGAGCGCGTAGATTACTTTCGTGTTCGGCGACACAGCGTTTTTGATTCCTGCCAGCGGCGTAATCAATCGCGATGGGCGGCCGTAGTAGTTGCCCCACAACACTTCAGGCGCATCGGCGTTTGGTCCAATCACGGCGATGCTCTTCAGATCTTTCTTCAGCGGCAGCGTGTGGTTGGCATTCTTCAGCAGCACGATTGATTCCCGCGCGGTTTTCAACGCGAGCTTGCGGTGCTCGGGCGTGTCGTTCTGAGAAAACGGAATGCGTGCGTATGCAACCATCTCGGGTGGGTCGAACATGCCGAGACGAAATCGTGCCGTCATCAGGCGCTTGAGGGCAGTGTCGATGTCGGCTTCGGTGATCAGTCCCTGCTTCACGGCGTCAAGCAACTTTACATACTCGTTACCGCACGTGAGATCTGTTCCAGCGCGCACGGCGAGCGCTGAAGCCTCGGCTTCTGTCTTGACGAACTTGTGGCCTTCCCAGATGTCTCTGATGGCGCCGCAGTCAGACACGACGTAGCCATCGAAGCCCCACTCGCGTCGCAAAATGTCGAACAACTTCTTATTCGAACAACACGGCTCCGCATTCGTCCGGTTGTACGCACACATGATCGAATAGGCTTTGCCCTCGACAATCGTGGCATGAAACGCCGGCAGGTACGTTTCGCGCAGATCTCGTTCGTAGGCTATCGCGTCGAAGCTGTGACGCTCGGGTTCTGGACCGCTGTGTACGGCGTAATGTTTCGGCGTGGCGATCACTTTGAAGTAACGCGGATCGTTGCCTTGCAGTCCTTTCACAAACTCGACGCCGAGACGCGCGGTCAGATAAGGATCTTCGCCGTACGTTTCCTGGCCGCGGCCCCAACGCGGATCGCGAAAGATGTTGATGTTCGGGCTCCAGAAGGTGAGACCGTAATAACGACCGTGTTGATTGTTGCGGACTGCTTCGTGATGCTTCGCGCGAGCTTCGGTCGAGATGACGTCGGCGACCTGATACATGAGTTCCGTGTCCCAGGTCGCGGCGAGACCGATCGCTTGTGGAAAGACCGTCGCGTAACCGGCTCGCGCGACGCCGTGCAGCGCTTCGTTCCACCACTCGTACTGAGGAATTCCGAGGCGCTCGATTGCGGGCGCGGCATTCTGCATTTGCAGGACTTTTTCTTCGAGCGTCATCCGCGAGACGAGATCGTCGACGCGTGCTTGAATCGGGAGGTTTGGGTTTCTAAATGCGGGAGTGGATTGTGTCTGCGCACGGTTCAGCGGTAACGCTGCTAAGACAACTCCAATCAGCGTGAACGCAGTTACTGTGACTTGTCTCATGTCTTTGTAGGGGCGGCACTCCGTGGCCGCCCGTGGTTGAATATGACGGGAGACGGGCGGCCACGGAGTGCCGCCCCTACAAATTAGCGGACACCAAGTAGGATATCGACGGTTAGTTGATCGAGCCGCTCATAAGGTAACGGCTTGCGCGCTAACTCGGCGCGATCGAGTGGAAGCTCTTTTACCTTCTGCGCCTTCTCACGGCTGTAGCGTCCGAGCGGCTCCGCGTCCGCGTTGCTGCTGTATATCTCATCCAGCAGCGCTTTGATCTCCTTATCTTCGTCAAACTGCCGCGCCTTCTCCTTGAGGATCAGATAATTTCTCATGCACCCCGCCGCAAACTCCCAAACACCTTCCTCGTTCTCACTACGATACGAGTGCGCATCAAAGTGTCGCGGTCCGTCGTAGGCGGCTTCGAGAAGCCTCACCAAAAAGAACAGGTTCTTGAACGACTCCGATCCGAAACGCAGATCCTGATCGAACCGCGGCCCTTTCTGATCGTTGAGATCGATGTGAAACAGCTTCCCCGCCTCGAGCGCCTGGGCCACCACGTGATAGAAGTTGAGTCCTGACATTTGTTCGTGCCCGACTTCCGGATTGACTCCAACCATTTCCGGATGATCGAGCGTCGCAATAAACGCGAGCATCGCGCCCGTCGTCGGCAGATAGATATCGCCGCGCGGCTCATTGGGTTTGGCTTCGAGCGCGAAACGGTAGTCATACCCTTGATCGAGCGCATATTCGCAAAGGAAATCCAGCGCCTCGCGATTCCACTTCAGCGCCTCGCGCGGATCCTTCGCGGCATCCACTTCAGCGCCCTCGCGGCCACCCCAGAAGACGTAAATGTGCGCGCCGAGCTCCGCGCCGAGGTCCATCGATCGCATCGTTTTCTGCAATGAGTACAGGCGCACGCGCGGATCGCTGGAAGTAAACGCGCCGTCTTTGAAAACTGGATCGTAGAAGAGATTCGTCGTTGCCATCGGCACCTTCATGCCATGGTCGTCGAGTGCCTGCTTGAACTCACGCACAATGCGATCTCGTTCAGCCGCCGTGGCCTCGATCGACACCAGATCGTTGTCGTGCAGATTGACGCCGTACGCACCGAGTTCACTCAAACGCTTCACGATGGTCACTGGACTAACACTCGCGCGTGTCGCATCGCCAAATGGATCGCGCCCGCGATTCCCGACAGTCCACAGCCCAAAAGTAAACTTGTGTTCCGGTTTCGGTTGGTAGTTATTGCTTGCCATTTCGCCCTCTCTGCTAAGGCATTTGTGCCTTGTGTGCTTCTTTGTGGCTTGAATTCACTGCGTCGATCACTGCCTCCAGCGCCGGCTTCGGTTGGCCCAAACGATCGAATAGCAACGGGTAATTCGTTCGACCCTTCATGGGCCAGTTGTTTAGCCACGAATCACCATCGGCGACTCCCCAAAAAGTCACGCGCTCGATGGCGTC
>Ga0126307_10003600_pt1 | contig 10624 bp, 5 predicted proteins | sample Plot28_FD_89955 | JGI IMG/M metagenome (GOLD analysis project Ga0126307, IMG submission 89955) | Serpentine soil microbial communities from UC McLaughlin Reserve, CA, USA - Plot28 | ecosystem: Environmental > Terrestrial > Soil > Grasslands | place: USA: UC McLaughlin Reserve, Lake County...
GTGTAGAGCATGTAGCCGTCACCCGAGTCCGCGTCGACAACGTTGTAGAAGAAGGCGCCAAACTCCGCGTGGGTGAGCTGCGTCGCAATGTCGGTCACCTTTTGAACGATGGTGTCGCGGTCGAGGGTCGAAGCGACGGTGGCGCCGACCTCGCCGAGCTTTTCAGTGATAGCGGCGTGCTCGCGTGCGGCAGCCTCCAGGCGGGTCCGCTCGCTGATGTCGCGCGCAATCTTGGACGCGCCAATGACTTCGCCCGATTCGCTCCGGATCGGCGAGACCGTCAGCGAGATCGAGATCAGCCCGCCATCCTTGCGCATCCGGATCGTCTCGTAATGGTCGACCGTGTCTCCCGCCCGAATCCTGGCGAGAACGTGATCCTCCTCTCCCTGGAGTTCGTCGGGGATGAGCATCCGGATCGAACGCCCGACTGCTTCGTCGGCGGTGTAGCCGAACATCCGTTCGGCCGCCCGATTCCAGGAGGTGATCGTACTGTTCAGATCCTTGCTGATGATCGCATCGTCGGACCACTCGACGACTTTAGCGAGGTGGCGGGCTGTGAGATCAGAGGGATCGTGCATTTGTCACCGGATCCGCTGTAAACGAAAGGGGCGTCGTAGCCGGAGCGTCAGCCGCGGAGGCGGCTGCCCAGCTGCCCGACTGCATCAACAGTACCCGCGAACGCGGCTCGCAGTCCAACCCGCACCCGGCCTTTGTCTTGACCAGACGCTGCTCCAGCGCTAGCATTCGCCAACCCTCGTGTCGCTCAAGGAGTAGTTATGAATCGATCTTTGCGGCGGAGTCTGCTCGCGGCAGCCCTCTTCTTCGCGTTTTCGGCATCCGCGTTTGCCCAGGGCATGGGATCGATCTTTGGTAAGGTTACGGACGCGTCGGGCGGGGTCATGCCGGGGGTGTCCGTCATCGTGACGGGGACCGGTCTGCAGTTGCCGCGCACGGCTGTGACGACCGAAACCGGCGCCTACCAGTTCCCCAACATTCCGATCGGCACCTATACGGTGACCTTCGAGCTGCAGGGATTCAAGAAGGCGACTCGCGCGGACATCCTGATCGTTGCGGGATTCAACGCCCCGGTCGACCAGGCACTCGCCGTCGGAGCGCTGACAGAGGAGTTGACCGTTTCCGGGGTGTCTCCAGTGGTCGACACCAAGCGAACGACGGTCGGTGGCACCTTCGACGTCCAGACGCTGGAGAAAATCCCCACGGCGCGCGATCCCTGGATGATCATCTATATGGCGCCCGGCGTGCAGCTCGGTGGTACGAATGTCGGTGGGTCCGGATCGGGCCTGCAGCCGACGATCTCGTCCCGCGGAACCAGCGCGAACGTGCAGTGGAACATGGAAGGGGGCTCGACCACTGACGTACGGGGCAGTACCTCCGCGTCGTACTACAATTTCGACGCCCTCGAGCAGATACAGGTGATCAACGGCGGCGGCGACGTTTCCGTACAGTCGAGCGGCATTTCGATCAACCTGATCACCAAGAGCGGCAGCAACGTGTTCAAAGGTTCGGCGGTGGGAACGTTCACGAACGACGCGCTGCAGTTCAACAACGTCAGCGAGGAGCTCTTCGCGAAGGGAAGCGGCGGATTCCTTTCAGGCGCACCGCTGAACCGCGTCTCCAACGTGACGTTCGAGTATGGCGGCCCGATCGTCAAGAATCGCCTGTGGTTCTGGGGGAACGCCGACCACCAGGACATCAACACCGGCGTGCTGAACTACTACGACGTCAACAAGGGGGGCGACTGTGTCGCTTACGCGAATGCCCAGCGTCTCGGCACCATCAGCCAGGCGATCACTTACGACAATCTCGATAGCGTCCGGAATTGTCTGGCGAACGACAAGACGGTCATCTACCACACCGGCGCCAAGCTGAATTTCACGCTGAACCCGGTGCACAAGTTCCAGTATCTGATCCAGGGAGACGACAAGATCCAGGAGAGCCGTGGCGCCAGCGCGACGACGGCGAAGGAAGCGACCAACCGCCAGTTCAGTGACTACTGGCACGGCTTTCCCCAGCCGACGCACTCGCTGACGCACACGTTCATCGCCACCGACAAGCTGGTGTTCAACACCATCTACACGTATGTGTATGGTGGCTGGACCAACGACTACCAGGACTACGACACGTGCGGCAAGATCCGGTACAACGGCAGCGACAGCTCGGCGGACTATGCGCGTGACGCGAACTGCCTTTGGAATCAGCAGCAGCTGTCGCTTCGCACGACTGCATTCAGGAGCCGGTCGTTGCTCGCGTCCATCCAGCGGCTGCGTCCAACCCACGACTTGAAAACTGACGGAACATACTTTGTCTCGAACAAGCTCGGGGGCGATCACTCGTTGAAGTTCGGTGTCGGTTATCGCCGTGCGCCGTCGACGACGTATTCCCACTACTCCGGCGGCGCCCGCGCGTGGCTTCAGTGCAACGGAAACCTGTCGGCCAATTGTGCCGACAATCGGATCGCGCCCGGAACGGCCGGGGCCGGCCAGGTGCCGTACCGCGCCGAACTGTATCGCGACGCGTTGCGCAACAGTGAGTGGTGGAGCTGGAACGGCTACGTGCAGGACTCGTACACCCACGGCCGATACACGGTCAACGGCGGGCTTCGCTACGACTGGCAGCACTCCAAGCACAACGGAGGCTGCGTGCCGGAAAACGTGATCAGGCCCGATCTGCTGCCGGCGCAATGTGAGGAGGCCACGCAGTCCGGGATCAATCCCAACACCGGCCTCAGCGAAGAGATCCGTCCATTCAAGAATCTCTCGCCACGTTTGTCGTTGACCTACGACCTGTTCGGGAACGGGAAAACGGCACTCAAAGCGAGCGGCTCCTATTACTACAAGACCCGCGAGAACCTGGCCGACAATCTGAGCGGACTTTTCCAGGTAACGCGACTGACGTTCGGGTCCAACAACAGCAACGGCACGTGCACCGGGACGTCCTGCTGGACTGACGACAACATGGACGGCGTCATCCAGACCAGCGAGCTCAGTGGAGTCCCAACGTCGTCGAGTGCTCGCTTCAACACGACCACCGGCGTCTTCGCGCCGGCCGGGAATTCCGTCGATCCGGACACGCAGATCGCTCGAACGCGCGAAGCAGTCGTCGGTGTCCAGCACGAGTTGATCAAGAACCTGGCCATCGGCGTCGACTACATCTATCGCAAGTACGATCGCGGTCTCGCCACCTACACACTGGGATATCAGCCCGGCGCACCGGGTTATCCGCTCTCGCAGATCTACACGGGTCCGTTGAGCTACAGGGATCCGGTCAGCGGTAACACGGGTGAGTACTACGTGGTCGCCCAGGGAGCGATGCGCCCGTCCGGCGCAGGCAGCATCACCATGACAGACCCCAACTACCAGATCTACAACGGGGTCGACTTCACCGTGACGAAGCGATACAGCGACCGGTGGCAGTTGAACGGCGCGCTCACGGTCCAGAGCAATCCCCAGTATTTCCCCGATGGTTCGGTCACCTTCGTCAATCCGACAGGCAGAACCTACCGCGACAGCGTGAGCACGATCGCCAAGTACGTGCTCAAGTTGAGCGGCAGCTACGACCTGCCATGGGGGATCACTGCCGCGGGCAACTTCAACATGTTCGAGGGAGCCACCCGGACCTTGACGATCGATGGACCGGGAAGCGTGTATGGAGGCGTCAACGCCGCCGGTGCGGCAACGACCATCAGCTATACGGAACTGGAGTTCCAGTCGCGCGCGGGAACACGGTTCGGTGACACGAAGATGCTCGACCTCGGGCTCCAGAAGTCGGTGTCACTCGGGAGCGAGCGGTACAGACTGAAGCTCCTCGTAGATCTGTTCAACGTGTTCAACACGAGCAATATCCTGGGGTACTCAGGGGATAACGTCAGCCTGTCGGCATCGACCGCGCCGAGCTCGATCATCCCGCCGCGGGTGCTCCGCTTCGGCGTCCGAGCGAATTTCTAAGTCACTCGCAACGCCCGACTCCCAATTCCCAGATTTTTGGGAATTGGAAGTTGGGAGTTGGGAGTTATCGCCGATTCCCCTTGAGCGAAAGCGCTCTCTCCAGATTCCTTTGCGCAGGCTCGTTCTGCGGGTCGAGCTCCAGGGCGCGGCGAAACACCTCGATCGCCTCGTCCAGCCGCCCGGTGGACGCAAGCGCAATCCCCAGCCCCCCCAGCGTCGACGGATCCGCTGGACGCGCCGACAGTACCTTCCTGAAGAGCGGAATCGCCTCCTCGAACTGCTGCCGGCGCAAGTGAATCTGCGCCAGCTGCACCATCGCCTGGAGATCGTCCGGGTCGTTCGCGAGCACTGTGCGGTACTGGGCCGCGGCCTCTTCGACCCTTCCCTCCCGCAACAGCGACCGGCCCAGGAGAGCGCGCGCCAGGTGCACCTGGTCCAGTGCCGGCGGTTGACTCTCGATGAAGGATTGCAGCTGACCGATGGCCTCGGTGTGATGACCCTGATCCGCAAGCACCGAGCCGAGGTAATAGCGAGCCGGCGGATGAATCGGGGCCGCTTCGCGAAGATGACGCTCGGCTTCACCCAGCCGGCCTGCCGCCGCCAGCTCCGTTCCGAGCATCGAGTGCGCCGCCGGCGTCGGCCAGCGCTCGAGCGTCGTTTCGGCGAGACGCAGGCTCGATCGATACTCCCGGTTGCGGGCCAGCGTTCCCGCGCCGAGCAGCGAGGCGGTGACCACCAGTGTTGCGGCCCGGACCCAGGGCACCCGGACAACCCTTCGAAAGCCAAGGACGGCCAGGGCCACGATCGGGATCAGCGCCAGGTACATTCTCCGCTCAGCACCGACTTCGGTTGCAATCGGCATCACGCTCGACGTCGGAGCGAGAACGAGGAAGAACCAGGCGCACAGGAAGCCGGCACGCGGGTGCCTCCAGAGAGCGAAGGCCGCCACTCCAATCAGCGTCGCCACCAGGAACGCCTGCGGCAGAACGTCGCGCAGGGCAAGCGGCAGCGGCCAGCCGTAATACAGCACGAGATCCGGCGGCCACGCCGCCAGGCGCAGGTATCTCGTAATCATCACCGCCTGGTTCAGCAGATACGTCCAGGCATCCGCGTCGTGTGCGGACAACCCCGCGGACAGGTCCCGCGGGGCCGACCACACGAGCCACCCAAGCACTGGCCACGTCAGTACCAGCCCGGCGTAAAGGCGAGAGCGCCTGCGGATCGCTTGGCTAAAGGACGCGAACAGGAACGCTCGGTCGTAGAGCAACACGGCCAGAGGCGCGGTCACCATCGATTCCTTGCTCGCCATGCCCAGTGCGCAGGCGAGGACCGATGCCACTTCCCATCGGCGCTGCGTTCCAGATTCGCCGGACGCGCGTATCGCGCAGTACAGGGTCAGCAGATAGAAGAGTGCCATGACCGATTCGGTGCGCTGTGTGAGGTAGTCGACCGCTTCGCTGTTGAGCGGATGAACCGTCCAGATCAGCGTGATCGCGAGCGCCGCATTGGCGGAGGGCTGCGCCCGCCTCGCGATCCCGAACACGAGCAGACCGCACAGCAGGTGGATGGTGACGTTGACCGCGTGATAGCCCGCAACCTCACGACCGCCGACCGCATAGTTCAAGGCGAAACTGATGTTGACGACCGGACGGCCGGCGGTTGGCGTTTCGTGCGGCGCGGAGAACACTTCTCCGCTCGAGAGGCTTTCGATGGTCGTATTGTCGACGATCGTTCCCCGGTCGTCGAAGACGAATGGTCCCGAGAAGCTGTTGCAGTAAACAACGACCGACGCGAGAGCAATCAGAAGCGGACGCCACGACTGAGACGTGACCGGCGCGACCACGAGGGCAGGGGCCTGGCGCCGATGTCGGATTTCCCTGGCTCGTTTCACCGACGAAATTCTAGCGTGACCGTCGTCTCAGTGTGTCGGTCCGATACCGTGCCAGTCTCCGGACTGTATGAAGCTTGCCCAGTAATAAGGATGCTCGCGGCCCTTGCGTCGAAGCATCGCCAGCTTCGCGCGCCGCAGCGCATCACCGCGGCCCAGCCCGGCGCGCAGGCCGGAGTAGTAGGTCACCATGGTTTCGCGGGCAACGGCATCCCCGACCGACCAGAGACTCATCACCACGCTCTCAGCGCCTGCCAGCACGAACGCGCGCCGGAGGCCGTAGACGCCTTCCCCATTCCGCACCTCGCCGATGCCGGTGTCACAGGCCGAGAGGGTCACCAGCCGGGTGCCATGGAGGTTCAGGGTTGCAGCTTCCATCGCCGTCAGGATCCCGTCGGCACGGGCAGTGCTCGACAGGTTCGCGCCGGCGAGCGCCAGGCCGGCACGCAACAGCGGATTCTGAGCGGCGCCGGCCATCGACTCCGCCGCGTGCGTTCCGAATCCAACGAAGAACCCGTGTGACGCGATGTGAAGGATGACCGGCGCGTTCGCCTCTTGAAGCGCCCGTTTGGTCGCGCGTGCACCGGTGAGCAGCGTGGCTTCTGGAAAGAGATCCTTGATCGCGTTACCCTCGGCCCCGGTCACACCGAGCGGCGGGAAGTAGATGACGCGGCCGGTCGTCCGAGCGGGTTCACCAAAGAGCGGATCCGCGATCACCAGCGGCGAGCCCGCCTGCAGCGCAGGCTTTTTCGGGTCGATCCGCAGCAGGTCGCGTCCGCTGGTCAGGTAGCTGACCGGGTACTGCTCGATCACGAACTGTCCCGAGCGGCCGACGAGCGCTTCGAAGGGGACCAGGTTGAGGTCCCCATCGGGTGAGACCAGCAGGCGGGCCGCATCACCGATCGACGCCCTGAGCGGGTCCAGGACGCGCAGCTCGAGTGCGCCGGCGCGGGCGCGCAGATCGTCGCAGTCCCGATCGCGAAGTCCCTCTCGCAGCACCGCTATGCTCCTGTCGATCTCCGTCGCCCGCCCGAGGTCGAAACCTTGCGGCGTACCGGTGTGCCGGATGACGTAGGCGGCGTAGCGTGGAGCGCTATACGCGTCGGCGTTTCGCTCGGCGCCAGGGTCGAACGGCCGGTAGACTGCGTACTCGATCAACGCAGCGTCGCGAGGAATCGCCGACTGGACGGCCTGCAGCGTGACCGGACGCAGTGCCGCTTTGAAATCAGCGCTGCGGTCACTCAGTTCCTCTTCAATCCGGTCGCGGCGACTCTCCAGAGCCGCGATCGCCTGGCGGCGCCGCGCGGACGGATCCTCTGGTGTCGTCAGCGACAGCCGTGCGAGCTCGCTGATCGTCACCTTCAGATCGTCGAGACGATCCCTGTCGTGCGCATCTTCGGTCCACCTCCTCAACCCAGCTATGGTATCGATCATCGCGTCGAGGACGCGCCCTTTCCGCTGCAGGAGCACCAGCGCGGCAAGCGATGCCGCAGCCGGATTTCCCGAGGCCCTGTCCAGATGAAAAGAGAGGGTTCGGTCCGTCCGCTCGGCCACGGCCGCGACCAGGGACAGCTTCTGACGCTCCGACCCGGCTACGAGATTGAGACCGAGCTGGGTCTCGAGGATCGCCTCCGATCGACGCTGGAACGCGAGTGCCTGCGGCAGGTCACCGAGCACCGCGTATGTCTTGGCGATGTTCCCCGCAGTCACGAGCGTGCCCTGCTGATACGGCCCTGCGGAGTGCTCCCAGATCCGCAGCGCGCGAAAGCTCGTCTCGAGCGATCGGGTGTAATCTCCGCTCGCGCGGTAGATGTTCGCCAGGTTCCCGAGGACCTGCGCGACATCCGGATGGTCGGCGCCGACCAGCCGCTCGCGAATGGCGAGTGCCCGAGTGTAGTACGCGACTGCCGCCGGATGGTCGCCCCGCTCGCGCGCAAGCACACCGAGGTTCTGCAGTGCGGTCGTCAGTGAGTAGTGATCCGGCCCGAGCAGCCTCTCTTGCAGCGCCAGCGATTGCAACAGGAGCTGTTCCGCCCCGGCATAGTCCTTCTTCTGCCGATAGAGCTCGCCGAGATTGTTCAGCAGCGCCCCGTACTGGACGGTATCGCTATCGTGAACTTTTTCGATGATCGCCATGGCTCGCCTGATGATGTGCTCCTCCTCGATCAGCTCTCGCGCATCGTTCCGCAGCGTCGCCAGCGTGACGAGACAGCTGACGAACCATGGATGTTCCTCACCGAGAGCGGCTTCGATCACGGGCATCGCTCGCGCCAGCAGCGCATCGGCCTTCCGCCGCTCGCCGGTGTGCTGGTAGAGAACGGCCAGTTGAGACCACGCCAGAGCGGTCGCTGGATCGTTGTCACCGAGCAGTCGTTCGCGGATCACGATCGCCTGCTCGTATGCCGCTTCCGCCCTGGCTGTATCCGCGAGCTTCCGGTAGACGCCGGCAAGCTGATAGAGAACGGCGCCCGCCTGCAGGTCGCTGCCAGCCACGCTCTGCGCAAGGGAGAGCGCCTGTTCGAGGAATGCGCGCGACTCATCGAATCGTCCGGCCTTTTCGGCTCCCACTGCACTGAACCGCAACATCCGGCACTGTTGAGGCAACCGGTCGGCGTCAGTGGCCGGGCGACGATTCGAGATGCGGATGGAATAAGAACCTGCGCCGCGGGCGCCAGCGCCGGCGGTGATCACAAGCGCATACGACCCGGTCGTGCTCGCCACGACATCGATCGCTTCCTGTCCATCAACCCCCACCGCCTCCTGGAATTCCATCGTCACACGCCCGTCGAGACCACGCATCTGGGCGGCGACGTCGATGCCGTGCTGTTCGATCGTTATCCGCACAGCCTCACCGGCCGCGAGCGCGACTCCATAGAAGTGCTCGGCCGCGCGGCGGAAATCGCTCCTGACTGCAACGCTCGTGAGTGGTACGAGCTCGGTCTGCTGAAAGGCCGCAGGCGGGGTCGGCGACGCAGCCATCGCCGCCGGCTGGGTGACGAGGTTCGTCACGCACACGACGAACATGACAAGCGCGATCACCGCGACCCCACACGGAACGTGTAGCTCTCGACAACTTCGGACGTGCTGTCGGGCGACCGTCCGCTCAACTCGATCGAGTAGTGCTGCGGGCGCATTTTCACCGTCGGTACAACAATGCGGACTGACGTCCGGCTGCCCGATGTCGTTGGTATCAACCAGCCGCTGCGCCAGACGATCTCGTTGTCGGCGGGATTCTTCAGCCCGGCGCGATACTGCGCGAACGGTGTCGATTCGAGTGTCAATTGAAGCACCACGCTGGCGCGTCCAGCAGGGATCAGCAGCGTGGGCAGCGGACCGGCGGAACGGGTCTGGGGCCACAGCACGAGCGCCGCCACGCCAGGGTCACGCCGTGCCACGCTCCCGCGTGCTGCTGCCTGGTTCTGCGTGCCCACCGGGCCGGGCACTGGAGTTCGGCCTACCGCTTCGCGCTCCGGACTCTCGTCAGTGCGCGGCTGTGCCGGCAACGTCTGCACCGTGGACTCTGGCAGCGAAGGTTCCGCGCTCCGGAACATGAACGCTCCCCCGGCGGCGATTACGAGCGCCGCCGCCGCGGATAGCAGCACCCTGGCACCCGGCACCCCGGCCCCCGGTGCTTCGTTCTGCGCCGCGGCGCGCTCGACGGCGTCAAGAAATCTCGCTGCCATCTTCACGTTGTCGCGTCGCCGCGTGGACGTGAGGTATCGCGCTTCGAACTGCTGGAGGGTCTCGCCGGTAAGGCTGCCCAGCACGTAGTCGTCCACGAGATCGCACTCGATCACCCGGAGGTGAGAGGCGATCTGATCGTCTGTGATGCTCGCCAGGTCGAGGCGTTCTGCCTCCTCCTCGGGCAGAAGATCGAGCAGGTAGCGGACGAGATGTTGACGGTCGGGTACCAGTTGTTCTGTTTGCGGCATCTTCTATCTCACATCCGGCGCGCTTCGGGCCCGCAGCCCTTCACGCACGTCGTCAGCGCGTCGCGTATGCGCCAGGCGCGAATCCCCAGCGCGTTCATCGTGATTCCCAGGCGCGCCGCCAGGCCGCGGCGCCGCTCGATCTTCTGACGGTGCGTGTCGCGGTAGTACTCGACGATCAGGTCGCGATGTTCGGACGGCAACTGCCGGAGGCACCGATCCAGGCACTCGAGACGATGCTCTTTTGTGATCGCCGAGTCGCTGCCGACCAGCGCGAGTGAAGCGGATCGGGAGCGATCCGCCGTCCGCGATTCGTCCAGATGAACGTGCTTGCGATCGCGGCGGAAATCCTCGAGAAGTACGAACCGTGCGACCACGTAGCAGTAGCGGGCTGGAGGGCGCACTGCAATGGAGCCGCTCTGTTCCAGCGTTCGGCTGATGCGATTGAATGTCTCGTCAGCGAGGTCCTCCGCTGACAGACGATTCCGACGGTCGAAATATGAGACCAGCCGGCGGCGGATGTCGAGGTAGCGCTCGCCGCCGGAGTCGATTCCGTCGTCAAGCCACTCGAGCAGCCGGCCGAAGGCGACGTCGGTAAGTGTCGGCTCTTCGCGAATCGATCGTTGTCTTTGCACGTGCACACTGCTTTCTCTCTGTACTAACGAAAGCAGGCACGGGAAGACGACACCGGAAGAGACCGCATCGGACGGAACAGTCCAATGCGGTCGCGGATACAACTACCGACCGTCGCACGACACCTTCGTGTTCCAGTCGACGAACGAACCGCGGGGATTGTCGCGCCACGCCCACACGTGGAGCTCGTAGAACGCCGGCAGGCCGAA
>Ga0126307_10003601_pt1 | contig 10624 bp, 10 predicted proteins | sample Plot28_FD_89955 | JGI IMG/M metagenome (GOLD analysis project Ga0126307, IMG submission 89955) | Serpentine soil microbial communities from UC McLaughlin Reserve, CA, USA - Plot28 | ecosystem: Environmental > Terrestrial > Soil > Grasslands | place: USA: UC McLaughlin Reserve, Lake County...
AGATCACCGCCGCCGAGGAGCGCGAGCGCGTTGCCGGCCAGGCCGTGCGCCGGCGCAAGGCCCTCGTAGGTCTCGCCGTAGAGGCGCTGCGTCCACAGGCCGCCGCCGCTGCGCCGCGCCCACAGCACGTCTGCCAGCTCGCGCCACGCGTCGGCCCAACGCGCCTCACCCGTCCAGACATGCATCGCCCGCGCTGCGAGCAGCGTCCCGGGCGTGCCCCACATCACGTCGTCGCCCTCGCTCGCGCGGCTCTCTCGGACGCGGCTGAGCAAATCGTCGGCGAGGTCGGCGCCGCCTGCGACGCGCCACGCCGCGAGCAGAACGCCCGTCTCGCCGAGCAGCAGCCCGACGTGCGCCGCCGCCGGCAGCTCGACTCCACGCGGCAGGCCCGGCGCGACGCTCCATCGCTCGCGAACGGTTCGTGCGACTGCGGCGCGATCGAGCCGCGTCTCCGCGTGCCCGCGCCGGCGCAGCACGTCGAGCGCCCAGACGACGCCCGCCGCACCTGCGTAGAGGCCCGTCAGCGGCTGCGGAAGCGTCCATGCGTCCCACTCGTCGGCGCGCCAGAGCTCGTCGCCCGCGAACGCGTCGTCGACGTCGGCCACGATGGCGCGCATCCCGTGGGCCACGCGCACCGCGTCCCAACGCTCCTCCGTGAGCGGCTCGAACGCGTCGGGCCGGTAGAGCATCGTCAGGTGCGCGGCGCCGCTGGCCGCGCGAGCCCGACGATCTCGTCCGGCCGCACCGGGACGCGGTTCAGGTCGAGTCCGGTCGCCGCGCGCAGCGCGCCCACGACCGCCGCCGTCGAGACGACCGTCGGCGGCTCGCCGACGCCCTTCGCGCCATACGGCGCGTCGGGCTCGGGATCCTCGATCAGCACCGACTCGACCGGCGGCATGTCGAGCGCGGTCGGGATCAGGTAGTCGGTGAAGCTCGCGTTCGTGATCAGCCCGCCGCGCGTCTGGATCTCCTCCATCAGCGCGAGCCCGAGCCCCTGGGCAGTGCCGCCCTCGATCTGTCCCTCCACCTGCTGCGGGTTGATCGCCTTGCCGACCTCCTGCGCAGCGCCGATCCAGACGACGCGCGTCAGGCCGAGCTCGACGTCGACCTCCGCCACGACCTTCATCGCGCAGCACGCGAACGCGACGTGCGCGCGCTCCCCCGTGACCTGGCCGGTCTCGGGATCGAGCGGTGTCGTGCGAGGGTGGCGGTAGATCCGCTCGACGTCGACCTCGCTCATGTCGGCGCGCCGCACGCGCTCCTCGAGCGCTGCCCGGCACGCGTCGCGGACCGCGCCGGCGGCCATCCACGTCATGCGTGAGGCGGACGCCGAGCCGGCGGAGTCGACGGTCGCGGTGGTGTGCGGCCCGAGGCGGACGTCGTCGATGCCGAGCTCGGTGCGCGCGACCTGGAGGATCACGCCCGTCACCCCCTGCCCGACCTCGGCGGCGGCGCAGTGCACCTCGGCCGAACCGTCCTCGAAGAGCTTGACGCGCGCGGCGGTGTAGTCGTCGAAGCCCTCGGAGTAGCAGATGTTCTTGAACCCGACCGCGAAGCCGACGCCGCGCCGCACGCCCTCGCCGCGCGTCGTGTTCCCCGAGCCGCCGGGCAGGCGCAGCGGGTCGCGCGGCAGCTCCTCGGCCGGCGGCGGCTCGAGCGCGGCGGCTGCGCGGATCGTCTCGGCGATCGGCACCGAGCCGGTCAGCGGCTGCCCGGTCGGGAGGACGTCGCCCGGCTTCAGCGCGTTGAGGAGGCGCAGCTCGACCGGGTCGATGTCGAGCGCGGCGGCGAGCTTGTCCATCTGCGCCTCGGTCGCAAAGCACGTCTGCACAGCGCCGAAGCCGCGCATCGCGCCGCAGGGCGGGTTGTTGCTGTAGACGGCGGTCGACTCGATCAGCGCGTTCGGCACCTCGTACGGGCCGCAGGCGAACGAGGCCGCGTTGGAGCACACGGCCGTCGAGGACGAGGCGTAGGCGCCGCCATCGAGCAGGATCCGGTAGCGGGCGGCGACGAGACGGCCGGCGCGCGTCGCGCGGTGCTCCGCCCAGACGCGCGCAGGGTGGCGGTGGACGTGGCCGGTGAACGATTCCTGGCGGTTGTAGACGATCTTCACGGGCCGGTTCGTGTGCAGGGCGAGGAGCGCGCCGTGGATCTGCATCGACAGGTCCTCGCGCCCGCCGAACGCGCCGCCGACGCCGGCGAGGTGGATCCGCACCTGCTCGAGCGGCAGGCCGAGGCACGGCGCGACCTGCTGGCGGTCGACGTGCAGCCATTGCGTGGCGACGTAGATGTCGACGCCGCCCTCGCCGTCGGGGACGGCGAGCCCCGACTCGGGGCCGAGAAAGGCCTGATCCTGGATCCCGATCTCGTAGAAGCCTCCGACCGTGACGTCGCCCTCGGCGTCGGGGTCGCCGTGGCGGATGACCATGTGGCGAACGACGTTCGGGCGCGGGTCGTCGAAGTAGCCGTGGCCGCGGGTGGGTGTGTCCTCGTGGAGCGGCGGCATCTCCGTCGCGCGCTCCATGTCCGTGATCGGCTCGAGCGGCTCGTACTCCACGCGGATCCGTTCAGCCGCGCGGCGCGCCTGCTCGGGGTGCTCCGCGGCGACGATCGCCACCGGCTCGCCGAAGTAGCGCACGCGGTCGATCGCCAGGACCGGCTGGTCGGGGAACTCGAGGCCGTACTTCTTCTCGCCGGGGACGTCCGTGTGCGTGAGGACGGCGTGGACGCCGCGCATCGTCACCGCCTCCGTGACGTCGATCCCGAGGATGCGCGCGTGCGGGTGCGGGCTGCGGAGGGTATGGCCCCAGAGCATGCCGGGCGCGACGAGGTCGGAGGAGTACGCAAACTCGCCCTTCACCTTCGGCGGCGCGTCGAGCCGCTTCACGCGCTCGCCTACGCGCCCGCGCTCGAGCGGCTGCGCCGCGGGCCGCGGCTTCGTCTCGGGGCGGGCGATGCTCATCGCCGCTCCAGAAGAACAGCCCCGCCCTGGGTGGGGAGCTCCACCCGCCACCCACTGTCAGGATCGCCCGCGGACGCGGCGCTCCGCAAGCCGTCCTTCGTGAAAAGTCGGTGACGATTCATCCACCACCGCCCGCCGCCGCGGCCGCGGCCGCCCGCACCGCGTCGAAGATCTTCGCATAGCCCGTGCAGCGGCAGAGGTTGCCCGACAGCGCCTCGCGGATCTCGTCGTCCGACGGCGAAGAACTACGCGCCAGCAGGTCGACCGTCGCGACCACCAGGCCCGGCGTGCAGAAGCCGCACTGGACGGCGCCCGCGTCGACGAACGCCTGCTGCACCGGATGGAGCGCGTCCGCGCCCGCCTCGCCTGGTCCGGCCAGCCCCTCCACGGTCGTAACCTCGTGCCCGTCCGCCTGCGCGGCCAGCACGAGGCACGCACACACGAGCGTGCCGTCCAGGAGCACCGAGCACGACCCGCATTCCCCCTGCTCGCAGGCGTTCTTCGAGCCGGGGAACGGCAGCTTCTCCCGCAGCGCGAAGAGGAGCGACTCGCCCTCCCAGCAGTCGGCCTCGTGCTCCTCCCCGTTCACGCGCAGCCGGACGATCACGCGCGCCCCTCGCCGGCGGCGCCTCCCGGCCGGCGGAGCCGGCCTGCGGCGACGCCTAACGGCCGACGAACCCGCAACGCGGACGCGCGCGTCATGCGGCCAGCGTCCTCTCGAGCGCGCGCTCGGTCAGCACGCGCAGCGCGTGGCGACGGTACGCCGCCGTGCCGCGGACGTCGTCGATCGGCGCCGCCGCCTCGGCCACGCGCTCCGCGAACGTGGACGCATCGTCGCGCGCGGCCGTCACCAGAACCGGCCGCGGGGCCGCCGATCCGAACGACGCGCGCAGCTCGTCGCCCGCCGAGACCGCGAGCGAGACGACGGCGATCACCATCGCGTTCCGCGGCCCGATCTTCATGAACGTCTGCGGCGCCCGCGACGGCACGAGCCACACAGCGGTGATCAGCTCGTCCGGCGCGAGCGCGGTGCGCTTCACACCGGTGACGAACTCGCCGAGAGCGAGGCGCCTCACACCACGCACGGACGTGCACTCCACCTCGGCGGCCTCGACGAGGAGCGGCGGCAGTGCGTCTCCCGCGGGCGACGCGGTCCCGAGGTTGCCGCCGATCGTGCCGCGGTTCCGGATCTGCGGCGAGCCGACCGTCCGCGACGCTTCGGCGAGCGCCGGCAGGATCTCGCGCAGCTCGCCGCGCTCGATCTCCATGTACGTCAGCCCCGATCCGAGCCGCAGCGATCCGTTCTCGCGCGACCACCCGCGCAGCTCCGGCACCTCGTTCAGGTTCAGCAGCGCCGGCGGCCGCCCGTGGTCGAAGTTGAGCGCCACCATTACGTCCGTCCCGCCCTGGATCGGCCACGCCTCCGGCTGCTCGGCCTTGAGGGCGATCGCCTCGTCGAGAGAGCGGGGAGTCAGGACGTCCACGGCGCGAACTGTACGGTTCTTCGCCAGTGGATTCACCCCTTGCACGGCGGCTCGCCGTCGCCCGCGGAGACGAGCCGGCCGACACCGTCGTCCGCGGTGGAAAGGTGCTGTCGGTCTTCACGCGCGAGTGGCTGGAGGCCGACGTTGCGATCGTCGACGGCTGGATCGCAGGGCTCGGCGAGTACGAAGGGCGCGAGACGATCGACGCGGGCGGGCGATGGGTCGTCCCTGGGTTCGTGGACGCGCACGTGCACGTCGAGTCGTCGAAGACGCTCGTCGACGAGTTCGCGCGCCTCGTGCTCCCGCTGGGCACGACGGCCGTCGTCGCCGACCCGCACGAGATCGCGAACGTGCTCGGGACCGACGGTGTTCATTGGCTGCTCGATGCGTCCGCCGACCTGCCGCTCGACGTGTACTTCATGGCGTCGTCGTGTGTGCCGGCCTCGTCCTACGAGTCGCCGCGGCGCGCGCTTTCGGTCGGCGACCTCGACGCGCTGCTGCGCCGCCGGCGGGTGATCGGCCTCGCCGAGATGATGAACTTCCCCGGCGTCGTGTCGGGCGACGAGGGCGAGCTCGCGAAGCTCGCGCTCGCGAGCCACGTCGACGGCCATGCCCCGGGCGTCCTCGGCCCGAGCCTGCAGGCGTACGCGGCGGCGGGCATCCGCTCGGATCACGAGGCGTTCACCGCCGAGGAGGGGCGCCAGCGCCTGCGCGCGGGGATGTGGGTGCTGATCCGCGAGGCCTCCGCCGCGCGCAACCTCGAGGCGCTGCTCCCGCTCGTGCGGGAGTTCGGTCCGCACCGGATGGCGTTCTGCACCGACGACCGCGAGCCTGAGCACGTCGCCGACGACGGCCACATCAATTCCATGGTTCGCGACGCGGTCGCCCAGGGGATCGAGCCGATCGACGCGCTCGTCCTCGCCTCGCACAACGCGGCCGCGTACCACCGGCTCGACCACCTGGGCGCGATCGCGCCGGGTCGGCAGGCCGATCTCCTGCTCCTGCCCGATCTCGAGCGGTTCGTCCCCGAGCTGGTGCTGAAGCGGGGCGGTCCCGTCGGTGAGATCCCGCGCGGCGAGGTGCCGGACTGGGTGAAGCAGACGGTCCGGATCGGCGCGCTCGGGCCCGAGGTCTTCCGGATCCCGTGGCCGGACGGCGGAAGCGCGCGGGTGATCGGGATCGTGCCGGGCCAGATCGTGACCGAGTCGCTCGTCGAGGAGCCGCTCGTCCGCAGCGGCGAGGCGGTCGCCGACCCCGAGCGCGACCTTGCGAAGATCGCCGTGATCGAGCGCCACCTCGGCACCGGGCGGATCGGCAAGGGATTCGTGCGCGGCTTCGGCCTCGAGCGAGGCGCGATCGGGACGACGCTCTCGCACGACGCGCACAACCTCGTGGTGGTCGGGCTGAGCGACGCGGCGATGGCCTTCGCAGTCCGGCGGCTGGCGAACATCGGCGGCGGGATCGTCGTCGTCGACCGCGGCGAGGTGCTCGCCGAGTTGCCGCTGCCGGTGGCCGGGATCCTCTCGGACGCGCCACTCGCGGAGATCGTCGAGCGATCGCACGCGATCGTCGCCGCGGCCGCCGCACTCGGCTGCAGGATCGACGCACCGTTTCAGCTGCTCGCATTCCTCGCGCTCAGCGTGATCCCGTCGCTGAAGATCACCGACAAGGGGCTCGTCGACGTCGACCGGTTCGAGCTCGTCCCGCTGGGAGTGTCGTGATTCTTTCCGACGCGTGGATCGTCACGATGGACGACGCCGGCACCGAGCACCGCCGCGGCTGGCTGCGGATCGAGGACGGGCTCGTTGCCGAGGTCGGCGCCGGCGAGCCGCCGGAGCGCGGCGAGAGCCTCGGCGGCGCGGTCGTCACGCCGGGGCTCGTCAACGCGCACCACCACCTGTACCAGACCCTGACGCGCGCCCGGGCTCAGGACGCGACACTTTTCGAGTGGTTGCGCGAGCTCTATCCGACCTGGGCCGGGATCGATGAGGAGGCGGAGTACGCCGCGGCGCGCTGCGGCCTTGCGGAGCTGGCGCTCTCGGGCTGCACGACCGTCTTCGACCACCACTACGTCTTTCCGCGAGGCGTGTCGGGGCTCGTCGAGGCTGAGGTGCGCGCGGCGCGCGAGCTCGGCGTGCGGATCGTCGCCTCGCGCGGCTCGATGGACCTCGGCGAGTCCGACGGTGGCCTGCCGCCGGACTCGCTCGTCGAGGATGTCGACGCGGTGCTCGCGGATACGGAGCGCCTGGCCGCGCTCGCGGACGGCGCGTGGGTCCAGATCGCGGTCGCGCCGTGCTCGCCGTTCTCGGTCACCACGCGGCTGATGGAGGAGTCGGCTGCGCTCGCGCGGCGGCTCGGCCTCGTGCTGCACACGCATGTCGCGGAGACCGTCGAGGAGGACGCGTACTGCCGCGAGCTCTTCGGGTGCACGGCCGTCGAGTACCTCGAACGGGTGGGGTGGATCGCCGACGACGTCTGGTGCGCGCACTGCGTCCACCTCTCGAACGACGACGTCGCCACCTTCGCGCGGGGCGGGGTCGGCGTCGCGCACTGCCCGACGTCGAACCTGCGCCTCGGCGCCGGGATCGCACCGGTGCGCGACCTCCGCGACGCCGGTGCCCGCGTCGGGCTCGGCGTCGACGGCTCCGCGTCGAACGAGCGCAGCGACCTCTTCGTCGAGGTCAAGAACGCGCTCCTCGTTGCCCGCGCGCGCGGCGGGCCCGGCGCGATGACGGCGCGCGAGGCGCTCCGCCTGGGAACGCGCGGCGGCGCGTCCGTGCTCCGCCGCGACGACATCGCGTCGCTCGAGCCGGGGAAGCGCGCCGACCTCGCGGTCTGGCGCACGGACGGGCTCGAGTACGGCGGCGCCGACGACCTCGTCGCGAACCTCGTCCTCAGCGGCCCGCACCGGGTCGACCGGCTGCTGGTCGGCGGCCGCGACGTCGTCCGCGACGGCCGGCTCGTGACCGCCGACGAGGAGGAGATCGCGCGCGAGCACCGGCGGCAAGCGGCGAGGCTGTGGGCGGCGTAGAGTCGCCGCGTGACGATCTCGACGCACGTGCTCGACACGGAGCGGGGCCGTCCGGCGGCGGGCGTGCGCGTCGAGCTCTACGCGCCGGACGGCGGCCTCGTCGGCGACGGGGTCACCGACAGCGACGGCCGCATCGGCTCGCTTGCGTCCGGCGAGCCCGGCACGTACCGGATCGTGTTCCATCCGCCCTCGCCGTTCTTCAAGCGCGTCGAGCTGGAGCTCGAGCTCGGCGACGGGCACTACCACGTCCCGCTGCTCGTCTCGTCCTACGGGTGCGCGAGCTACCGCGGCAGCTGACCGTCGACGAGCTGGCCGCGCTCTTCGAGGGCCGCACGCGCTTCGTCGAGCGGCTCGCCGAGCTGGAGGATCCGCTCGGGCAGGCGCGCGAGGTCGCGCGCCGGCTCTCCGACGAGGAGAAGAAAGAGGTGCTCGACGCGCACCCGCCGATCGGCGCCCGCGGCGGCCTTTCCGCGCGATCCGCCGCCGAGCAGGGGACCGACGAGGCGCCTGAGCTCGACGAGCTGAACCGCCGCTACGAGGAGAGGTTCGGGTTCCGCTTCGTCGTCTTCGTCAACCGCCGGCCGAAGTCGGAGCTCGTCCCGATCCTGCGCGAGCGCCTCGAGCGGACGCGCGAGCAGGAGCTCGAGACGGCGCTCGAGGAGCTGGTCTCGATCGCGATCGACCGATGGCAACAGCGGTCCTAGCCGACGCCGACTACTGGTGGGACTGGGGCAACCTGCTCTTCCGCTGGCTGCACGTGGTCGCGGCGATCGCGTGGATCGGGGCGTCGTTCTACTTCATCGCGCTCGACAATCACCTGCGCCCGCCGGAGGACGCGCGAGACGCGCGGCGCGGCGTCGGCGGCGAGACGTGGGAGATCCACGGCGGCGGCTTCTACCGGATCGAGAAGTTCCGGGTGGCACCCGAGACGCTGCCGGAGCCGCTGCACTGGTTCAAGTGGGAGGCGTACACGACGTGGCTCTCGGGCTTCGCGCTCATGGTCGTCGTGTTCTACGCGCGGGCGGATACGTACCTCGTCGACCCGAGCGTGAGCGACCTGTCGTCGGGGGAGGCGATTGCGATCTCGATCGCGGGCCTCGTCCTCGCGTGGCTCGTCTACGACGGGCTCTGCCGCGTGCTCGGCGACCAGCCGTTGCTGCTCGCGCTCGGCGTGTTCGCCTTCGTCGCGGCGTCTGCCTGGGGCGCGTCGGAGCTGTTCGCCGGGCGGGCGGCGTACGTCCAGGTCGGCGCGATGATCGGAACGATGATGGTCGGGAACGTCTTCTTCGTGATCATTCCGGCGCACTGGGAGCTGGTGCGTGCGAAGGAGGCGGGGCGCGAGCCGGATCCGGCGGCGAACGCGCGCGGGAAGCTGCGCTCGGTACACAACAACTACCTCACGCTGCCGGTCGTGTTCGCGATGATCTCGAACCACTTCCCGTTCACGTACGGGCACAGCCGCGGCTGGATCATCCTCGTCGCGCTGATGGCGGTCGGCGCCTGGGTCCGGCACTACTTCAACGTCCGCCACAGTGGGGGGAACCTCTGGCTGATCCCCGCGACCGCCGCGGTCGCGGTGGTCGCGATCGCGCTGGCGATCCGTCCAAGTGACACAGTGTCACAAGCGACGTCGGGGCCGCGGCCGTCATTCTCGGAGGTGCAGGCAATCGTGGAGCGGCGGTGCGTTACGTGTCACTCGGGTGTCTCGGCGCCGCAGGGGGTGCGGCTCGAGACGCGCGCACAGATCGAGTTGCGGACGGGACAGATCGAGCAGCAGGCCGTGGTGACGAAGGCGATGCCGCTCGGGAACGCGACCAAGATGACGCAGGAGGAGCGCGACACGCTCGCGCGCTGGATCGCCTCACGATGACGTTCCTCCTCGTCGCGCTGGTGGTGATCGTCACGCCGGGCCAGGACACGGCGCTGACGATCCGCAACACGCTCGTCGGCGGGCGGCGCGACGGCGTGCTGACGGCGGCCGGCGTCGCGGCCGGCCAGGCGACCTGGGGACTTGCGGCGGCGGGCGGAGTTGCCGCTGTGATCGTCGCGTCGGAGCCGGCGTTTCTCGCGCTGCGGGTCGTGGGTGCCGCGTACCTCGTGTGGTTGGGCGTGCGGTCGCTCGTGGCCGCGTGGCGGCGCACGCCGCACGTGGCGGCGCGGCCGGTGCGCCGCGCGCCGCTTCGCCAGGGGGTGCTCAGCAACCTGGGCAATCCGAAGATGGCCGTGTTCTTCACGAGCCTCCTGCCGCAGTTCGCGACCTCGTTCCCGTCGCTGCTCGCGCACGCGATCGTTTTCGTCGCGCTGACGTTCGCATGGCTTACCTTCGTGGCGCACGTCGGCGGCGCGCTCGCCCGCGTGCGGCGCGTGGTGGAGGCGGTGACGGGTGCCGTCCTGATCGCGTTGGGCCTGCACCTGGCGGGTGCGCGGCGGTAGGTTCCCGCGCATGCTCGAGATCGTCGCTTCGGAGATGCGGTTCGTCGCGCGGTGGGAGGAGGAGCTCGCGCCGCGGACGGTCGCGGCGTTCCGGTCGATCCTGCCGCTCGACGACCGGATCATCCACTGCCGCTGGAGCGGCGAGTCGAACTGGATCCCGTGGGGCGACCGCGACCTCGGGATCGGGCCGGAGAACGCGACGTCGTACCCGCACCCGGGCGAGCTCGCGCTCTACCCGGGCGGCCAGAGCGAGACTGAGCTGCTGTTCCCGTACGGGTACTGCTCGTTCGCGTCGAAGGCGGGGCACCTGTGGGCGAACCACTTCGCGACGCTCGTCGAGGGGCAGGAGCAGCTGAAGGAGCTCGGCCGCCGCACGCTTTGGGAGGGCGCGCAGGAGATCTCGTTCCGCGAGACGTAGCCGTCGGTCCATGCGACTCCGGCGCGAGTGCCGGTCCGCTCGACGACATGCCCAAAACGGCCACGTCTCCGCAGTCATCCCCACCCTGGGTGGGGATGTCCACCCGCCACCCGCTGTCAGCGTGCCCGCGCGCCGCGCCCCGGCGCAAGCTGTCCTTCGTGTCAAACGTGTGTCTTCTCGCCCACAGCCGGCCGATCCGGCCGAAGCCGCGAAGCCGAAGCCGCTACCGCTCTTCGCGCACGTACGCCCGACCGAGCGCGGCCGGGGCTCCCAGCCGCCGCTTCGCGAGCCGGGTC
>Ga0126307_10003602_pt1 | contig 10623 bp, 11 predicted proteins | sample Plot28_FD_89955 | JGI IMG/M metagenome (GOLD analysis project Ga0126307, IMG submission 89955) | Serpentine soil microbial communities from UC McLaughlin Reserve, CA, USA - Plot28 | ecosystem: Environmental > Terrestrial > Soil > Grasslands | place: USA: UC McLaughlin Reserve, Lake County...
CCGGCGAGATCCAGTCGCGGATCGCGAACGACATCGGCGGCGTGCAAACGGTGGTCACGACGACCGCGACGTCGATCGTCTCCAACGTGACGACCGTCGTCGCCACGGTCGTCGCGATGTTCCTGCTCGACTGGCGGCTCGCCGTCTTCTCGCTCGCGCTGACGCCCGTGTTCGTGCTGATCGCCCGCCGCGTCGGCAACCAGCGCAAGCGGATCACCGCGACGAAGCAGGGCGTGATGGCGGACATCTCGTCGCTCGTGCAGGAGTCGCTCAGCGTCTCGGGGATCCTGCTCGGCAAGTCGATGGGGCGCAGCGCCGAGCTGGCCGACCGCTTCGAGCGCGAGTCCGCCGGGCTGGCCGACCTCGAGGTCCGCTCGCGGATGGCGGGCCGCTGGATGATGGCGACGATCCAGACGTCGTTCGCCGTGATGCCCGCGCTCGTGTACCTGTTCGCCGGGCTCGACGGCGGCGCGGTCTCGATCGGCACGGTCGTCGCGTTCACGACGCTGCAGACGCGGATCTTCTGGCCGATCCAGTCGCTGCTCAACGTTGGCGTCGACATCCAGAGCTCCAGCGCGCTGTTCGAACGCGTGTTCGAGTATCTCGACCTGCCGGTCGACATCCATCCCGGCGACCGCACGCTGCCCGAGCCGCGCGGCGACCTGCGGCTCGAGGACGTCTGGTTCCGCTACTCGGACGACGCCTGGACGCTCGCGGGCGTCGACCTCGACGTGCCCGCCGGCACCCGCACCGCGATCGTGGGCGAGACCGGCTCGGGCAAGACGACGCTCGGCTACCTCGTCGCGCGGCTCTACGACGCCGAGCGCGGCGCGGTGCGGATCGACGGCGTCGACGTCCGCGAGCTCTCGTTCGACGCGCTCGCCGACACGGTCGGCGTCGTCTCCCAGGAGACCTACCTGTTCCACGCCTCGGTGCGCGAGAACCTGCGCTTCGCGCGGCCCGACGCGACCGACGAGGAGATCGAGCAGGCCGCGCGCGCGGCGCAGGTCCACGAGGTAGTCGCGGCGCTGCCCGACGGCTACGACACGATCGTCGGCGAGCGCGGGTTCCGCTTCTCGGGCGGCGAGAAGCAGCGGATCGCGATCGCGCGGACGATCCTGCGCAACCCGCCGGTGCTCGTGCTCGACGAGGCGACCAGCGCGCTCGACGTGCAGACCGAGCGCGCGGTCGAGGAGGCGCTCGAGCAGCTCGCCGAGGGACGCACCACGATCGTGATCGCGCACCGCCTGTCGACGGTCCGCGACGCCGACCAGATCGTCGTGCTCGACGGCGGGCGCGTCGTCGAGCGCGGCACGCACGACGAGTTGCTCGCCGCGGCCGGCCGCTACGCCGCCATGGTCGCCCGCGACGCCGCTCCGGTCGCGCTCTTCGACGGCTAGGAGGGGTCGCGCCGTCTACGTCAAAGGCGCGTTGAACGGTGAGCGCGGGTGGTCGCGGTGGTTCGCGCGAGCGCCGGTCAACGCCGGTCGCTCCCCGTGCGGCGGCGGCGTGCCGGCGTTGACGGCGACAGTCGCCGTCAACGCCGGTAGCTCCCGCTCTCGGCGAGCGTGACCTGCGTTGACGCGCGCCGCCGCCGACGTCCCGACCCTCCCTTCCATGCGGCCGTTGGCGTAGACGCTCGCCCGCCCCAGGCGCCGTACGCGGGCTCAGCCGCGCCTAGACGCCTAGAGCATCGACTGCCACGTGCCGCCGTCGGCCGACCACGCGGCCCCGGTGACCCACGAGGCGCGCTCGGAGCAGAGGAAGACGACGACCGCGGCGACCTCGTCGGGCTCGCCGAAGCGGCCGAGCGGCACCTTGCCCGACTGGCGCTCGATCGCCTCGTCGGGGCTGATGCCGGCGCGCTCGGCCATCTGCTCGGCCAGCCCGCCCGGGCCGCGCCAGAGCGGCGTTCCGGTCGGCCCTGGCGCGACGGCGTTGACGTGGACGCCCCGCTCCGCCCAGAAGTCGGCGTACACGCGCGAGAGCGAGTGCTGGGCCGCCTTCGCGACGGAGTAGGCGGGCCAGGTCTGCGACGGGCGCTTGCCGGCGCTGGACGTCACGTTGACGATCCGGCCCCAGCCGCGCTGCGCCATCGGCGGCGCGAAGTGGCGCATCAGCCGTAGCGGAGCCATCACGTTGAGCTCGAACGCGTCGTAGTAGTCGGCGTCGACCAGCTCTTCGAGCGGCTTGATCTCCGACGTGCCGGCGTTGTTGACGAGGATGTCGACCGGACCTGCGGCGAGCTCGGCGATCCGCTCGGCGGCGTCCGGCGCGGTGACGTCGATGCCCGCGGAGCGCGCCACGCGGACGACGCGCGCGCCGTCGGCCTCGAGCAGCTCGGCGACCGCCGCTCCGATCCCGCTCGTGGCGCCGGTGACGACGGCCGTGCGCCCCTCGATCCCCAGTTCCATCCCGGGATCATGCCGCAGCGCGGCGCGCGGCCTGCACCGCGCCGGCGCCGTACGAGCCGGCGAACAGCACGGCGTGGACCAGCAGCGGGAGCAGCTGCCACAGCGGCACGCGGCGCTCATGCCCGTCGGCGAGCGGGTGGAGCTCCTCATAGGCCGCGAGCGTGCGCGGCGACGGCGCGCCGAAGAGCCGCAGCATCGCGAGGTCGACCTCGCGATGGCCGCCGTACGCGGCGGGGTCGATCAGGCGCGGCCGGCCGTCGGCGCCCGCGAGCACGTTGCCGCTCCAGAGGTCGCCGTGCAACCGCGCGGGCGGCTCGGGCGCGCCGGCGAGCTCGGGGAGCCGCTCGATCACGGACTCGATCGCGGCGGCGCCGCCGGACGGGAGCGCCCCGCGGTCGGCTGCAGCGCGCAGGAGCGGCGCGAGCCGGTGCTCGGCGTAGAACGAGGGCCAGTCCGCCGCGGTCGCCGCGGGAAGCTCGACCGCGCCGAGCCGCAGCCCGCCGAGCGGCGCCCCCGGCGGCGGCGAGCCGAACGCCGGCGCGCCGGCCGCGTGCACGCGCGCGAGCCCGCGCCCGAGCTCCTCCTCGCCGCGCGCGTCGAGCCGACCCTCGTCGATCCAGGAGAGCGCGAGGAACGCGGGACGCGTCAACGCCGGTCGCTCGTTCGGATCGGCGTCTTGACCCGCGTTGACGGCACATTTCGCCGTCAACGCCGGTCGCCCGACCGGATCGGCGGCTCTCCCGGCGTTGACGTCGTCGCCGACCGCCAGCACCTCTGGAACCGCGAGCCCGCCCTGGACCTCGCCCAGCCAGCGCAGGCCGGCCGCCTCGGTCGCGTACTCGCCCGCGATCGCTCTCGCCCGCGACTTCACGAACGCGCGCCTGCCGTCTTGCAGCTCGATCGCCCAGGCGTCGTTGATGTCGCCGCCAGCGAGGGGGCGGGCGGCCGCGAGCGGGCTGCCGATCGCGCGGGCCGCCGCCTCCGGGATCCTCACAGGCGGCCGTCGGCGCGCAGCGCGTCGAGCAGTCCGCGGCAGGCCGCCTCGACGAGGTCGAGCACGTGCTCGAAGCCGTCGTCGCCGCCGTAGTAGGGGTCGGGGACGTCGAGGTCGGGCGCGCCGTCGGAGGCCGGGTCGAACTCGCGCAGCATGTGCAGCTTCGCGCGTGACCCCGGCGGCGCCGCCGCCCGCAGCTCGCGCAGGTTGCGCCGGTCGGCGGCGAGGATCAGGTCGAAGTCGTCGAAGTCGCGCCGCGCGACGACCCGCGCCGCGCCCTCGAGCGTGACGCCGCGCGAGCGCGCCGCCGCGGTGGCGCGCGCGTCCGGTGGCGCGCCGGCGTGCCAGTCGCCGGTGCCCGCGCTGTCGACCTCGACCGCGTCCTCGAGGCCCTGCTCGCGCAGCAGTCCGCGCATCACGCCCTCGGCCGTCGGCGACCGGCAGATGTTGCCCATGCAGACGAACAGGAGCCGGACCACGCGTGCAAGGATGGCGCATCGCGGGAAGCCTCCTCGTCTATGAACCCGCTCGATGCGCTGCTCGTCCCTCCCGCGCTCGTCAAGCGCGCGCTCGACGACCTCCACGACATCGCCCGTGACATCCGCGCGCTGCGCTCGGGCGTCGAGGGGCTGCACGACGAGATTCGGGGGACGCGCGCGGGCATCGAGCTGCTCGACGAGCTGCTCGCCCGCACGCAGGGCGCCGTCGAGCCGCTGTCGACGCAGATCGCCCACATGGAGCACCAGCTCGACGGGCTCGCGCAGGAGATGGCGCCGATGCGCAACCTCGAGCCGATCCGGCGCGGGATCGAGCCGCTCGAGGAGAGCATGGTCTCGGTGCGCCAGTCGGTCGACGAGCTCGAGCCGATGATCTCCGACCTCGACCGCAAGCTCCGCGACATCGACCCGAAGCTCGCCGAGATGCAGGACTCGATCGAGCCGATCGGCGACCTCGCGGAGAAGGTCCCCGGCAACCGCCGACGGCGCGACTGAACCGCTAGTTCAGCCGCTCCACGATCATCGCCTGCCCCATCCCGCCGGCGACGCACATCGTCTCCAGCCCGATCGTGCCGTCGAGCGCGTCGAGGTCGTTGAGCAGCGTGGTCATGATCCGCGCGCCGGTCATCCCGAACGGGTGACCGAGCGCGATCGCGCCGCCGAACGGGTTCAGCTTCTCGGGGTCGATCCCCCACTCGTCGCGGCAGGGAACGACCTGAGCGGCGAACGCCTCGTTGAGCTCGAGCGCGTCGATGTCGGCGATCGTCATGCCGGCCTGGTCGAGCACCTTCTCGACCGCCGGGATCGGGCCCAGCCCCATGATCTCCGGCCGGATCGCGGCGACCGACGAGGCGACGATTCGCGCGCGTGGCTTCAGGCCGCGGGCCTGCGCCTTCTCCGCCGACATCACGAGGATCGCCGCGGCACCGTCGTTGAGCGGGCAGGCGTTGCCCGCGGTGACCGTGCCCTCCGGGTCGAACGCGGGCTTCAGCTGCGCGAGCACCTCGACGGTCGTGCCCGGGCGCGGGCCGTCGTCCTTCGTGACCTGCGTGCCGTCGGCGAGCGTCACGGGGACGATCTCGCGGTCGAAGTGGCCGTCCTGGAGCGCCGCGACGGCGCGCTGCTGCGACACCGCGGCCCACTCGTCCTGGACCGCGCGCGTCACGTTGCAGCGCTTGGCGACGTTCTCGGCCGTGATCCCCATCGGGATGTAGACGTTGTACGGCGCGCCCTCGGAGCCGTCGAGCCGCGGATGCGGATCGAACGGCGGATGGGTGGGGAAGCGCGAGACCGCCTCGGTGCCGGCGGCGACGTACTGGTCGCCCTCGCCCGCCTCGATCGCGTGGAACGCCATTCGCAGCGTCTGCAGCGAGGAGGAGCAGAAGCGGCTGACCGTGACGGCCGGGACGTGATGGTCGATTCCGGCCAGCAGCTGGGCGTTGCGGCCGACGTTGTAGCCCTGCTCGCCCATCGGGAAGCCGCAACCCATCAGGATGTCGGCCGTCTCGGCGAAGTCGATCTCGGGATTGCGCTCGACCAGCGCCTTCAACGGCACGGCGGCGAGGTCGTCGGCGCGCACGTCCTTGAGCGAGCCCTTGGCCGCGCGGCCGATCGGCGTGCGGATCGCGTCGACGATGACGGCGTCGGGCATGGGTCGGTCTCCTCGTTCGGTGGCGGGCTGCGGGATGCTACGACGCGACGCTGCGCTCGGCGGCGGCCAGCAGCGCCTCGAGCAGCCCGGGGAAGCGGGCGTCGAGATCCTCGCGGCGCAGCGACACGTAGCGGCGCGTGCCCTCGACGCGCGTGTTGGTCACGCCGGCCTCGCGCAGCACGCGATAGTGGTGCGAGCGTGTCGCCTTCGAGACGCCGAGATCGAGCGTCCCGCAGACGGTCTCGCCCTCCGCGCCCAGCGTGCGGACGATCTGCACGCGCACCGGGTCGCTCAGCGCGCCCATGACGGCGGGCAGCGAGATCTCGTCCGTTGCGGGCTGGAAGAGGGTCTTCGCCGGGGTCTCGATCATCGCGCGCACCAGGAAAGTTCGATCATCATCGTACCATCGATCGATCTGTGCTAACGTCGGCGATCCAAGTTCGATTGTCGTCGAATAAACGAAGGATCGCCTCCCCACGATGCCTCGCTTCCTCCCCTCCCTCACCGCCGCGCTCGCTTGGGGCGCGATGTTCCCGATCGCCGGACCCGCGCTGGACCGCATCGACGCGTTCCACATGACATCGCTGCGCTACCTGATCGCCGCGTCGGTCTTCCTCGCGCTGCTGGCGGCCGTCGAGGGCCGCGGCGCGCTCAGCACCGACGGTCGCACGCGTGAGCTGTGGCTGCTCGGCACGGTTGGGTTCGCCGGCTTCAACCTGCTGACGTACGTGGCGCTCGACCACATCCGGCCGCAGGACGCCGCGCTGATCGTCGCCACCGCGCCGGTGATCACCGTGCTGGTCGTCTGGGCGCTCGGCTCCGGGCGCCCGCGCGGCGCCCAGCTCGCGCTCACCGCGCTCGCGTTCGTCGGCGTCGCCGTCGTGATCAGCCACGGCGACCCCGGCCGGCTCGGCGGCTCCAACGGGCTGTGGGAGCTGCTCGTGCTGGGCGGCGTCCTCGGCTGGACCGCGTACACGCTCGCGGCCGCGCGCCGCTTCCCGGAGTTCTCGCCGCTGCGCTACACGGCGATCACGTCGGCGCTCGGCACGATCTCGCTCGTCGGGATCACCGCGATCGTGGTGCTCGCGGGCGCCGTCGGCAGCCCTTCCGCCAGCGACTACGCCGCCGAGTGGTGGCGGCTGCTCTACGTCGCCTTCCCGGCCGCGGTCGTCGCGGTGCTGGCCTGGAACGACGGCATCAAGCGGATCGGTCCCGCGAACGGGTCGCTGTTCATCAACCTCGTGCCGGTCGTCACGTTCGCGATCGCGATCGCCCAGGGCTACCGGCCGGGCGGCGCGGAGATCGGCGGCGCGGCGGTCACCGTCGCGGCGCTCGCCGGCGCGAACCTGGTCGCGCGCCGGCCTCAGGCGAGCGCCCGGCCGGCGAGAGCGGCGTGGGCGGCGACCCGTTCGCTGAACCCCTTGAAGTCGCGCGCGTAGAGCGCCTGCGGCCCGTCGCACAGCGCGGCCTCGGGATCCTCGTGGACCTCCACGATGATCCCGTCCGCGCCGACGGCCGCGGCCGCGCGGCTCAGCGGCTCGACGAGCCGGCGGTCGCCCGAGGCGTGGCTCGGGTCGACGATCACCGGCAGGTGCGAGTGCAGCTTGAGCCACGGGACCGCGCCGAGGTCGAGCGTGAAGCGCGTCGCCGTCTCGAACGTGCGGATCCCGCGCTCGCACAGGATCACGCGCTCGTTGCCCTCCTTGAGCACGTAGTCGGCGGCCATCAGCAGCTCGTCGAGCGACGACGAGAGCCCACGCTTGAGCAGCACCGGCTTTCCGAGCCGGCCGGCGATCTCGAGCAGCGCGTAATTCTGCATGTTGCGCGCGCCGATCTGGATCACGTCGGCGTGCTCGGCGACGAGGTCGACGTGCGCCGAGTCGAGCAGCTCGGTCACGATCGGCAGCCCCGTCTCCGCGCGCGCCTCGGCGAGGATCCCGAGCCCGGGCGCGCCGAGGCCCTTGAAGGCGAACGGCGACGTGCGCGGCTTGAACGCGCCGCCGCGCAGCATGCATGCGCCGGCGGCGGCGACGGTCCGCGCGACGCCGAGCGTCTGCTCGCGCGACTCGACCGTGCAAGGCCCGGCGATCAGCGCGAACGTCGTGGGCGCGCCGATCGCGTGGCCGTCGACGGTGAAGACGGTCGGCTCGTGGTGCGCCAGCTCGGACGACGCGAGCTTGTACGGACGCGAGATCGGGACGACGCGATCGACGCCCTCCATCCCCTCGAGCCCCAGCTCGCGCACGCCCTCGGGGTCGCCGATCGCGCCGATCGCGGTGACCATCTCGCCCGGCAGCACGAGCACGTGCACGCCGGTGGTCTCGAGCCGCTCGCGCACCGCCGCGATCTCGGCCTCCGTCGCCTCCGGTGTCATCACGATCATCACAGGCCGAGCTCCCGGACGCCGAGCTCGTCGGCCCCCAGGTGGTGCGCCAGCTCGTGGCGCACGGTGCGCGTGACCTGCGCCCGCAGCTCGTCCGGGTCGTCGCCGAAGTCGCGCAGCAGCGTGTCGCGGAAGATCACGATCCGGTCCGGGACGTCGTCGCGCGCGACGGTGTCGCCCTGGTAGAGCCCGTAGGCGCGGTGACGCCGGCCCTTGTCGGAGATCACCACGGCCACGTGCTCGAGCGCGCGCAGCAGCAGGTCGGGCAGGTCGTCGAGCGCGGCGCGGACCAGCTCCTCGAAGTCGGCCGGATTGCGCGGGTCGAGCGCGACGAACTCCTCCTCGTCGGGCTCGGGCGCCAGGTTGTCCCGCGCGAGCCGCTCGGAGCGGCGCACGAGCTCCTCGAACTCGTCCTCGTCGGCCGGGTCGGTGTAGTCGGCCAGGCGGCCCGTGATCATGGCGATCACGATGCCGATCAGGCCGACGGCCGCCACGGCGATCGCGACGGTCTGCGCGCCGCGCACAAGGAACGCGTCCGACAGCCCGCGGAAGGCCGTGACGATCAGCACCGCGACGCACAGGCAGAACGCCGCCGACGCGACGATCCTCCGCCCCTGGGGCCAGTTGGCGAGCATCGCTCAGAGCGTAGTCGACGCCGCCGCACCGCCCCGCCGAGTTTGTGGTCCGGCGGACGAGGGCAGGCTGCTCACATGGGAATCGGAACCTCCATCTTCCTGATCGCCGTCGGTGCGATCCTCTACTTCGCCGTCAACGCGGACGTCTCCGGCCTGGAGATCTCCACCGTCGGCGTCATCCTGATGATCTGCGGGGCCCTCGGGCTCGTGATCTCGCTGTTCTTCCTCGGCTCGATGCGACGCGGGCCGGCCGATCGCACCGTCGTGCGCGACCGCGATCGCTACTAGGAGCGCGGCGCCAGCACCCCGGCACGGCCGCCAGCGCCAGCGGGCGGCGCCGACGGCTGTCCGCCCCGTCCGGGTCTACAGCCCCGCGGAGCGCGCGCGGCCATCTTGTACCGTGGGCGGGATGTCGCATCCGTTCCATGCCGACGACGTCGACGTCGATCCCGACCGGGCGCGGCAGCTGATCGAGGCGCGCGCGGTCCAGCTCGTCGACGTGCGCGAGCCGCACGAGTGGGAGGCGGGCCGGATCGCCGGCGCCCGCCACATCGAGCTCGAGCGGCTCGCCTCGGAGGCCGGGTCGCTCGACCGCGAGCGGCCGGTGCTGTTCTACTGCCGCGTCGGGGCACGCTCGGGGATGGCGGCGAACGCGTTCCGGCGGGCCGGCTACGACGCCTACTCCGTCGACGGCGGACTGACCGAGTGGGATCGGCGCGGTCATCCGCTCGAGCCGGAGGACGGCACGGTCGCCGACCACTGACTGCGCGCTCGACGAGCGAAGGACGGCGTCCCGACGTTCGTGTCGCGCCACCGTCCTTCAGCGAATCCCTCCGCCTCATCCGTGAGTCGAGCAGGATGCCCGTTCCTAGACGCCCTCCAGACAGGGACAGCGTTCCATGAGGAGAGCCGCCGTTCCATCGGACAAACGTCCAGTAGGATGGAATCCGGGGCTTTGTGCAGCTAGGCGTGTTGTGCGGGCACCAGAGGCTCGCGCATCGCCTTCGTGTCTGGCGCGCGCCGGTACGGCTGCTGGGCCTCCTCGTCGGTCTCGTGGTAGACCGATTCGGCGTTCACGGCCCACAGGTCGTGGTCGGTTCCGTCGACGATGTTCTCGACCGCTCGGATCGCCGTGAGCATCGAGTGATCCGAGTTGTTGTAGCGGTGCAGCCCGTTGCGGCCGACCTGCTGGAGGTTGCCCAGCGTCTCGAGCCAGCGGCGAATCAGCGCGACGCGATCGGCGTAGTCGGCGTCGTACATCGGGTAGGCGAGCGGCACGCGCGTGACGAAGCCGCGCTCGACCTTCTCGCGCGCGACGAGGTTGAGCTCGGCCAGCTCGTCCTTGGCGAGCTCGACGAGCTTCTCGTCGGGCATCTCCCACAGGTCGTCGCCCTGGAAGCAGAAGTACTCCAGCCCGACGCATGCCTTCGACTGGTCCGGCACCATCCACGGGCTCCACGAGCGGTAGTTCTGGATCCGGCCGACGCGCACGCCCGGCTCGTGGATGTAGATCCAGTTGTCGGGGAACAGGTCCTCGCCGTCGATCACGAGCGCGACCGTGAGGAAGTCGCGATAGCGCAGGCCCTGGGCGGCGGCCTGCACGGCGCCGTCGGCGGCCGCGCCGGCCAGGCCGACGGTCGCGCGCAGCGGCAGCGATGAGATGACCTCGCCCGGCTCGATCCGGTCGCCGCCGGCCTCGATCGCGCAGATCCGGCCGTCGCGCACCTCGAGCTTCTCGACGGGCGCGTTGAGCCGCACCTCGCCGCCCGCGGCGATGATCTCGTCGGCCATCGTCTCCCACATCTGGCCCGGGCCGAAGCGCGGGTAGTGGAACTCGTTGATCAGCGACTTGATCTTGTTGTCGCCGTTGCCGAAGAACGCGGCCTTGGCGGCGGAGAAGAACGACAGGCCCTTGATCCGCTGGGCGGCCCACTCGGCGCGCAGCTCGGTCGTCGGGACGCCCCACACCTTCTCGGTGTAGGTCTTGAAGAAGTGCTGGTAGAGCCGCTTGCCGAAGCGGTTGGAGACCCACTGCTCGAGGTTCTCCTC
>Ga0126307_10003603_pt1 | contig 10621 bp, 11 predicted proteins | sample Plot28_FD_89955 | JGI IMG/M metagenome (GOLD analysis project Ga0126307, IMG submission 89955) | Serpentine soil microbial communities from UC McLaughlin Reserve, CA, USA - Plot28 | ecosystem: Environmental > Terrestrial > Soil > Grasslands | place: USA: UC McLaughlin Reserve, Lake County...
GCCCTCGGTAACGTGGCGATGGGCGGCGTCTTGCTCGGCGTCTCGGTCTACGTGCCGCTCTTCGTGCAGGGCGCCCTCGGCGGCACGGCGATAACGGCCGGGGCAGCCGTAGCCTCACTCTCCATAGGGTGGCCCGTGGGGTCTTTCGTCGGCGGAAGGCTGCTTCTGCTCGCGGGTTACCGCACGACGCTACTCCTCGGCTCGGCTCTTATCGCCGTTGGCTCGGCCCTCTGCGTGCCCATGGACAGCGAGACCTCCCTCGCCTACATCGTGCTGGCCGTCGTGGTGATCGGGCTCGGGCTCGGCTTCTCAAGCACCAGCTACCTCGTCAGCGTGCAGAACGCCGTGCCCTGGCGGCGTCGCGGCGTGGCCACCTCCTCGGTAGTCTTCTTCCGTACCGTCGGAGGCTCGCTCGGGGTCGCTGTGATGGGCGCTTTCCTGAACGCTTCCCTAGGAGAGCGTTACAGGACCGCCGTCGAGAGGGCGGCGGGGGGTGACGCGGGCCTCGGACGCCTGCTCTCCGACCCCAACGCTCTCCTGCAACCGGCCGTGCGCAGCCGCATCCCCGAGGCGGCGTACTCGGAGGTGGCCGGCGCCCTCGCCGCCTCGCTGAGCCCTGCGTTCTGGGTCCTGCTCTTCTTCGGGCTCTCGGCCCTCGGCGTGGCGACGCTCTTCCCGCGCGGAACGGCCAAAGACCTCGTAAGCAGGGAGGATCATGGGTGAGACGGAACGCGAGCTGCTCTTGGACGACCTCCCGCGTCCACCCCTCTTCAAGCTGGTCGACCCCGAGGGAAGGGACGTCTTCCAGGAGACCGAGGTGGGCGGCGAAAGGGCTCGGGTCGGTGTCCTGTTCTCGCACAGAGAGCTCGCAGGAGAGTTCTCCGCCGGGGCCGCCGAACACGGAATAGGGGATCTCTCGGGCCTGGATCCAAGAGAGCTCTCGGACTGGAGCGCCGTTGAGGTCTTCGCGCTCTCTGGTGCCGACTTCGTGCTGGTCCTCTCGGAGAGAGGCGCCGGGCTGTTCCACGCCGGGGACGTAGCCGAGAAGGCGCAGGAAATAGCGGGGGAGATCCCCTTCCCCCTCTACATGTTCTCCGACGAGACAGGGGAGGCGCCGCTGATATCCGTCGAGGTCGAAGAAGGTGAGCTTCTGGTGGCAGCACTCTTCAGTTCACCGGAGAACGCTCGCGACTTCCGCGAACGCGCCGCCCACCTGGGTTTACCCGACAGCCTCGGGACCATAGAAGACAGGGATGGCCTCAGACGCCACGCCATGATAGCGCGCGAGGCTGGAGCGACCTACGCTGTCGTAGATCCCGCATCAGGCCTCACCGAGGCGATCCCCGTCGAGGAGTTGATAGGACCTTGAAACCGCTCCTCTGCCTGGACGTGGATTCGACGGTCTGGGATACGGGCGCCTGGGTCTGTGCCGCGGTTCTGGAAGTTACGGGCGAGACGCTGGATATGGACAGGATCACCACCTGGACCCACGTCCTCGACACCTACGGCGAGGAGGCCACAACCTCCATTTTCGATCGCGTCTTCGACCCTGCGCGTATTCGCGATCGGCAACCGTACCCTGGCGCCTCGGAGGTGATGCGCGCATTGCAAGAAAGCTACGGCATGGAGGTTCACTTCGTAACCCACAACGATCCTGAGGTCATGCCCCCTCACCTCGAGCCCTGGCTCAAGACCCATTTTGGCACTGATGTAGGGCTGACGGTCACGACGGGGGACAAGCTCGGCATCCTGGAAGAACTCGGTGCCTTCGGCCTCGTAGACGACAGGCCCGACACCATAGGTCGGGCCGCCGACGCTGGTCTGTGGGCGGCGGCCAGGATACAGCCGTGGAACCGCGACCTCCTCGCCAGGAGGAACGACGTGCACGGCTTCTCCCACTGGCGGGAGGTACCTGATCTCCTGCCATCGAACCTGAAACCTGTAGCCTGAAACCTGTAACCTTCCTTCTGTCGGGTGCAAGCTAGGAAGGAGACGCTTTGGAAGGCGAGGGTGTTGAGAGCAACGAGGGCATGCACGAAGACGCGCCGCGAATCGAGGATCTCCTGGGCCGTGGGAGCCTGGTCACGGTCTCGGCCAGGACAGGAGTCGACCTTGCTGGCTACGTCTGCGACCAGAACGAGAGCGGCCTGCTCCTCGACGCCAGGGATCCGAGCGGGGACCCGACCGGCTACGAGTTCCTTCCCTGGTCGAGCATCGAGCGGGTGAGCGCTGGGTAGAGGCGGCGTTCGTCAGGAAGAGGGAGGAGTGATGACCCACGATCAACGAGCTCAGGCCCATGTTGGGATGCAAAAGGATCTGGGCGATGGATTGCTCCTGCGCCGGGCGAGGCGGAAGGACGCAGAGGCGGTGGCGGCGTTCAACGCGAGAGTGCACTTCTCCTCCGGCGGGCCGTTCGAGCAGCGGGAGCCCCACCGGGGGATAGCGGCCGGCACGCGCGACTTGATGTCTGGGGATCATCCCACCTGCGACGCCTCGGACTTCACCGTGGTCGAGGAGACCCGGACCGGCTCCATAGTCTCCTCGGCGTGCCTGATACCACAGAGGTTCTCCTATGAAGGGTTGGAGTTCGACGCAGGGCTGCCCGAGCTCGTGGGCACCCACCCTGACTACCGTCGTCGCGGCCTGGTGAGGGAGCAGTTCGAGGTACTGCACCGTTGGAGCGAGGAGCGCGGCCACCTGATGCAGGCGATAGCAGGCATACCCCACTACTACCGCCGATTCGGTTACGAGATGGCGGTGTACATGGGCGAGGGACGTCGAGTTTACATCCAGGACGTGCCAGGCAAGCCCTCGAGCTCTGATGAGGGCGAAGGCTCTCGTATCTCCTACCGGCTGCGCCCCGCAGCGGTGTCGGACGCCTGGTTTCTCTCGGATCTGCACCATCGGGGAAGGGAACGGTACCTGCTCACTTCGTCGCGTGATGAGGAATTGTGGCGCTACGAGGTCGCAGGGCGCAACCCCGAGAGCGACGAGTCGTTGGAGGTGTACATCGTCGAGGATGCGGCGGGCAGATCTGCGGGATACATCTGCCACATGCGAGGCTTCCGGGGTGGGACCGTGCAGGTGGAAGGCTACGAACTCGCGAACGCCGTCTCCTGGCTGGAAGCCACACCCTTCGTGCTGAGCGAGTTGGCAAGTATCGCTCACAAGCGGACCTCAGATGGAGAGAAGCCCGCGTCCTTGACGTTCGTGCTCGGCGAGCATCATCCCCTCTACGAGGTCATCCCGGAGCCGCCGCTGTACAGCCTCGACCACCGCGACCATTACTCCTTCTACGTGCGCGTGCCCGACCTCCCAGTGTTCATCCGCCACCTAGCGCCGGCGCTCGAACAAAGGCTGGCCTCTTCGGTAGCCGCCGGACACACCGGCGAGCTCGAGGTGAGCTTCTACGGAGATGGCCTCCGCCTCGAGCTAGTACGCGGACGGCTGAGCATAGTGGAAGATTGGACCCCCACGGTCGAAGAGACCGGCGACGCGGCCTTTCCGGAGCAGTCCTTCCTGCAACTCCTCTTCGGGTACCGCTCCCTTGAAGAACTCGACCACGCCTTCGCCGACTGTAGGCCGGGCGGGGGAGACGCGCGAGTACTGCTGAGAGCCCTGTTCTCCAGGCGTCCCTCCGACCTCTGGCCCGTTTGCTGAAAGCGGCTGGCGGAATGGTCCAGGTTCATTCCGCTAGCCGGGCATCAGGATTTGCAGCGGATAGTCTATGGCTCGGCTACACATCCCCTTCCGGTTCAGGTCTGTTCCAGAGAAAACCTGAAGCCGGATGCCGCGGATTGTTGGAAGGTCCACCTTCCAACAATCCGCTCTAACCGGCCACTCGCTCCAGGATCTCGAAGAGAAGATCCACATCCCTTTCGGTGTTGTACAGATGCGGCGAGACGCGCACGCTCTCGCCGCGCACGCTGACGAAGACGTTGTGGGTCGTTAGCCGACCGGCGAGGTCATCAGGGGCGTCTGGGCCCAGCATTAGACCTATCATGTGCCGCGCCCGCCTCTCTTTCGGGACCGTCGCGATACCGCGTTCTTCGGCCTTCTTTTCTATGAGGTCAGTCAGCGTGCCGATGGTCTCCGAGACGTTCCCGACCTCCCAATCGATGAGCTGGCGCAATGCCTCGGCAGCCATAGGGAGCAGGGCGAAGTTGCTCCGCTCCCCCACGTCGTAGCGTCTGGCGCCAGGTTGGAAAGCGTCCTGGTAAGCCACCAGCCCCGAGAAGTCCTGGCTCCCGCGGCGGTTGATCCAGTTGTGCTCGATAGGATCCCCCTCCCGATACTCCTCCCCGACGTGCATGAACCCGACACCATATGGCCCGAGTAGCCACTTGTACGAGGAAGTGACCAGAAAGTCAGGACGGACCTCAGAGACATCGAAAGGGTACGCCCCAAGCGACTGTATTCCGTCGACGACCAGTGCTGCCCCTGCCTCTCGGGTGCTCTCGCCGACGCGTGCGAGGTCGACGAGCGATCCGTCGGTCCAGTGGCAGTTGGGGACGGCCACAACGGCGGTATCGGGGTCGATCTCCTCGAGCAGGGCACGGGTCCAGTCGAAGTCTTCGGGACGGGCTACTGTGATAAGCCTCCCCTCGCTACGCTCCGCCAGCCCGCGCCACTCGTAGACGTTGGAGGGAAACTGGTCCTCGAGGATCACTATCTTCTCTCCCTCGCGCACGGATACGTTCGCGGCGGCTACGGAGATCCCGTAGCTGACAGAAGGGATGATCGCGACGCCGTCGGCATCACCGCCGACGAGACGCGCGAACAGCGCACGCACCACTTCTGCGTCCTCGAAGAAGGCGTCGGGTGTGATCTCCCAGGGCCGTGACTTGCGCGACACCGCCATCTCCCCGACCTCCCGCGCCGGGCGTAGCTGCGGCGACATGTAAGCGCAGTTCAGATAAACGATGTCCTCGGGTATCTCAAACAGGTCACGCTGGCTTCCCAGATCCATCCCGAACGTCCTCTCGTCCTCTCAGTTTCCCTACGTTCTCAGAGATCGGAGCATCCTGCCCGTCGAGATCATAGCTCCCCCGAGAACGGCCGGTATGCCGCCTCCAGGATGCACCGAAGCCCCGACCCGCCACAACCAGGGACGTCTACGATCATTGTAAGGGGGACGGTGCAAGGGTCCGCTCCTCCAGAAAGGACGCACGGCCCCGTACAGCGCCCCGCCCGCGCTCCCCCAGGCACCGAAGTACCCTGGGTCGAGGATCTCGTACTCCCCGAAATATCTCGTCGCCGATTCTTGCAGTCCCGCCGCGAGGGAGACGCGTTCGATCTCTCGCCTGACAAACGGATCCTCCAGACCGTATTCCCGCCCGTTCGCCGGCGCTGTGAGCAATATGGCCAGCGTCCCTCCTTCGTTGGGGTAGATCTCACCTCCACGATAATAATTGACAAACGCCATCGTCTCTCGCGGCTCTTCACCGGCCTCGAGGCTTGTGTACAGTGCACCAGGGTCGGAAGGCAGCACGACGCTGTGCACCCCGACACCTGCTGGCAACTCTTCTAAGAGCGTCGCGTAAACGGCCACCCCGGAGCAAGACATCCTCTCCTTCGCGCGCGCTCTTTCGGGCTCCAACAAGCTCTCCAGCCTGCCTGAGTCGAGGTCGCTGACCACCCTGTCTGCAGGGTACTCTCCCTCCGCCGTCACGGCCCTGCCGCGCCCGATCTCAAGCACGGCCTCGCCCGTCCTGACTTCGACCCCCGCGCGTCGGGCGAGCCGGTAGAGGGAGAGCACGACCTCGTAGACGCCGCCCTCGGGCACGAAAACACCATCGACGGCCATGATCGCGGGCATGCTCGCGTAGAGCGCAGGCGTCCGCGTCGGCGCCACCCCGGCGTTGAGCGTGTGGATGGCGATGATCTCCTTCAATCCCGCAGGCAACCATGGGAGGCCATCGAGGTAGGAACGGGTCGTAAGCTTCGCCCCGTATACCCTGAGGAGACGCGCGAGCGCGGGCAGCGTCCTGCGGTCCGCAGGGTCAGCCGTCAGCAACCGCGTGATCTCGGGGCCGAGCCCGCCGTGTATACCGGCGAACCGCTCCCACGCAGCATGCCAGGGATGCCCTGTCTCCACAGGCAGCGACGTCGTCTCGTCACGGTAGCAATAGCGTCCCACCTCGGGCAGCCGTTTCAGCCTCAGACCCGCGATCTCGGCAGCCTCGCCGGGCTCCTCCGCGGTGTCCCAGCGCCGCAGAAGCTCCTCCCACACGCTCGGGAAGGTGAGGAGCGAAGGCCCCGTGTCCATTCGATGGCCGTCGAGTTCGATGCGTCTGCTCTTCCCGCCGAGCCAAGGGTTGGCTTCCAGCAGCGTCACCTCATGCCCGGCGCGTCCGATCAGGGCGGCCGCAGCCAGGCCCCCGATGCCACCACCGACCACGACCACGCGGCTCAAGGGTAAGCCCCCAGAGACAGCGCCGCGACGAGCTGCACACCGGCGACCGTCCCGGCCACGTAGGGGAAGGCGATGGAGTACTTGTAGAGCCGGTGTCCCGTCTCCGGGGTAGGGTTCTGGAGTAGAACGTACAACAGGGTACCCGCTATCGCGGCGTTCACTAGCGCGACGGGCACGTTCACGAGGGCGAAGCAAGCGGTGGCTAGCGTCCAGAGAGCACCGCTCCAGAGGACGACGCCGCGCGGGCCGAATCTGACCGCGGTCGTCGTAATGCCGGCCTTGCGGTCCTCATCCACGTCCTGCACGGCGTCGAAGGTGTGCTTGGCCGCGCTCCACGCCATGAGCCCGAGCGCGGCAGGCCAGACCGGCCCCGTGCCGAGGGCGAGCGGCACGAATACGAGCGGGAATGCGTACGCCGCGTTGCTCAGGGAGTCGAGGTAGGGGCGGGCCTTGAAGCGCGCTGGCGGGACCGAGTATCCGACGAAGAGCAGCGCGTAGAGCAGCATCCAGGCCGTAGTAGAAGGAGGTACGAACAGGGCGGAGTAGATCAGGAACGGCGTATTCGTAAAGATGACGCCGAGCATGACGGGGCGGACCTCGGAGCGTTCTATCCTGGCCCCTTCCAGGGTGCCCTTGCGGGGGTTCCTGGCGTCGGTCTCCTGGTCGAAGACGTCGTTGACGCCGTAGATGAGAAGATTGAAAGGTAATGTGAGCCACAATAGGACCGGCAGTGCCTCCCACGCGAAGAGTTCTCCGGTGAGCCACATCCCGACCACGGCCGGCCCTACGGTGTTGATCCAGAGCACAGGCCGCGAGATGTAAAGCAGACGCAGGATCATAGACCCTAATATATACCAGCGTTACCCCCGCAGACCCTATAACATTACACCCGTGTTCACACAGCTCCGCCGCGCCACACCACGACCCCTGATCGTCGCCTGCGCCCTCTCCCTGTTGGCCGCCTACTTCGCCGTCCACTTCCCTGACGTAGAGGGGGCGAGCGTAGGCTCGTACGTCTCGACCCTCCTGATCGCCCTGCCCTCAGCTGTCGCCCTGTTCCTCTACCTCGGAGCACGCCGGGCCACGCTCTCGCTGCTCGCCCTCTCCATCCTGGCCTACGCTATAGAGGCCCTCGGCGTCGCGACAGGCTTCCCCTACGGTACTTTCTACTACGGCGATGCCCTCGGACCCAGCCTCGCCGGAATCGTTCCCTACCTCCTGCCCCTCTCGTACGCGCCCCTCGTCGTCGGGGCCGTCGCAGCCGCGCGGGGGACCAAGGGGACCCGGCTACGCCTCCTCCACATCCTCTACTCCACCCTGCTCCTGGTCTGGATGGATGCCATCATCGATCCTGGTGCGGCCTCCCTGGGCTTCTGGGTGTGGCCCGAAGGCGGCGCCTACTACGGCGTACCGCTCAGTAACTACGCCGGCTGGCTGCTCTCCGGAGCCCTCGCCACAACCCTGCTCCTCGCCGCCGGACAATGGTCCGAAACACCCAGGCCCGGACTGCTCGACAGCGCGATAATCGCCACCTCGTTCTGGACCGGAGTGGCCTTCATCTCTGATATGCCGGCCCCGGCCGTGCTCGGAGCACTGCTCCTCGCGTACCTTCTCGGACGCCGCTCGCAGCTTCGCGCATCGAAATAGCATCAATACGCACAACCTTTTCTGTTGGAAAGGTACATGAGACACCATATATGGCAGTTCCATAACTTTTGTTCGCTTTTATTAAGTTTTGGCCTTCCATTTATGAATCCATTGTGTTTACATGATGCTCGTAAGAGACACTCGCGCGGGAGGACTAGGATGATCCGTGAGGAGGCCACAAGGAGGGTGGGGGTTCGTCGCGAGGATCCGGCCTACAAGAGCGGCTGGGAGGATGGACGCTTCGGGAAGACGCAGACCTTCGCGGTCAACAACAGCCTGGCTGCGTGGACCGGGTACCCTGACAGGCTCTCCTACTACCGCGGCCACCGCGACGGCCGGCGCATAAGGGAGATGCTGGGGGGCAACGGCAGGGCCGTCTGATCCGCACCGCCTTTACGGGCTGAACGCTCCCACCTGCGGCTACCGCCGATCTATCCTCCGCATTCCGCAACCTCTTCAGGGAAGCTGCGTATCCATAGGGTAGGGCCGACGGCTCCCCCTCCAAGTTCACCGTTGGCCCTCGTGCCATGTTAGCGAAAGTCGTGGGCGAGTGCCATTTCCTCCGGCGGCGTTCCGTCCGGCGCGGCAAGAACGCTTTCCGGCTCCCATGGCAGATCCTCTAGCATGTGCCCAGTACGGGCCTGCCCGTGTCCTGGGTGATCTTGAACGTGCCTGCACCGCCTAGAGCCTCCATGCAGTACGTGCTGGCATCCGCGGACCCTACCGTCACCTCTTGCTCCCCCCTGTCTGAAACCGTAGGCTTCGAGGTCTGTCGTGGTCCCGGCGTACGCGTTCTGTTGGACGTAGTAGAGTTGCTGCGACGTCGCCGCGGTACGCAGTTGCGCCATGGCGGCGGCGTCCTTCGCCTTGGCCTGCTGGCCGCTGTATGAGGGTTTCGCGATGGCGCTGAGTATCCCGATTATAACGACGACCGTATTGTTACCAAACCACAAACATAGGGGAACTCAGATGTCGTACTCTCCTCTCCGAGAGCGGCGTCGACCGGTTAGCATTAGCGAGGTCCTTGCCGTAGTTCTCGACTAGCAGCTCATACACGCAGAAGGCCGAAGCCATGCACTCAGGTGCATATCCATACGGCACCACAACATGTAGCGCTTAGGTTTAGTATTCGACGGGACTAGGCGGGCTTTTGAAGAGCCAGAGGAGCGGGCTATGCAGGATCCTGCAAATGGACTTCGCAGAATTACCCTTCCCCGAAGGTGGGTGAATACCCTAGTATGGCGGGTTATGGGGAAGACGTTCGCCGGGCTGCCGCTGACCGTGGTGGGCGGCTGCCTCGCCCCGGCCACTTCGGTGGTGCTACGGCTTGGCTGAGCGGTGGTCAAGCGTACGCCGGGCGTTCGCGGTCTCCCGCGTGGGCCGTCTCGACCTCGACAACCGGGGCGAGGACCTCGAGGCACGTGTCAAGCCTGGGTGGTTCTGGGTCTCGGTCGCCTGGTTGTGCTTTATCCTCACGTTCTGGGCGTTCATCGGGGCGTTGGTTTTCGTACCTGCGTTGATCGCGCGGGAGCTGCCGCGTGGTGTGCTGATCTGGGGCCCGTTCTGGGCCTTCTCAGGCTTGTGGATCTGCTATGTGAGCCGCGACTACCTGGTCAGGGAGACGCTGGTTTTCGCCGGCGGCACACCCACCCTGAAGAGGAACTACCTCGTCGTGACATTGACCGAGTCATTCCGCGCGGAGGAGGTACGGGACCTGCGAGCGGCGGGCATGGGCAACGGGACGGTGGAGTTCGAGGCGGGGGGAAGGGCGCGCTGGCTGCGCACGCGGCTGGGGGGTCGGGACGCCCGGAGGCTGGTCGAGGAGCTCCGCAGGCACCTTGACGGTTGAGACCTTCGCACGGCCGTTCGTGCGCGCCCAGACCGAAGTGCCTAGAACGCCTGGAACCACCTAGAGCCGAAGTTCCTAGAACTCCGTTAGGGCGCACTTCTCAGAAAACCCCTTCCACGCACTCACTCCGGTGAATAACCTAACCCATGGTAGTAGATGGGATCTCCGAGCCTCTTGCTAGTCACTAGTCCCGCCGTGGCACTTCGGTCTGGACGTTGTCTTCCAGCTGCTCGTTATCCTCCCTCCACTCTTCTACATAGCGGTGGTAGGAGCTGAACAGATCCCCGAACGAAGGGGTGAAAAAGATGATGAGAAACAACCACGCCGCATTAAGTACCTGGATGGCCAGCGGGACTCTCCCGGTAAGTACGAAGAAAACACCACCAGCAACGGGCGGACCGAAAGAGTACAACCAGATCGCCGCCAGCATCAGGTAGTAGTTCCTCCTACTGGACAGGGTAGTCCCTTTAAGAAAGTTGCTCATGATAGTGTTCGTTCAGTAGGTTGCCAGATAATTAATCTCCATCTGCTTTCAGCAATGGTAGTGCAAGTTCTTTGTGACCGCAGACTACCTAGAACTCCGAGAAGGCGAAGTTCGCAGAATTCACCTTCTACGCACTTGGGTGAATAAGGGCAGCTAGTGCTTTGCGGGGAGCGCCAAAGCTCGCCTGCTGGCATCATACGGCTTCAGGTGTGAGCGCGTCGAATAA
>Ga0126307_10003604_pt1 | contig 10616 bp, 9 predicted proteins | sample Plot28_FD_89955 | JGI IMG/M metagenome (GOLD analysis project Ga0126307, IMG submission 89955) | Serpentine soil microbial communities from UC McLaughlin Reserve, CA, USA - Plot28 | ecosystem: Environmental > Terrestrial > Soil > Grasslands | place: USA: UC McLaughlin Reserve, Lake County...
GCACTGGTAACCAGCGCTGCGGTCAGCCAAATTGACCTTGCGGGTCACGCGATCCACGCGCGTGGCCCGCAAGGTTTTGAATGTAAGAACTTCACGGTACTTTGTGCTTGGTTCTTTGTACTTTGTAGTCACATACTAAGTACAAAGAACCAAGCACAAAGAACGGAAAGCTAGTAAATGCACATTGCTGTAATTGGCACCGGTTATGTAGGTCTCGTAACTGGCGCCTGTTTTGCCGAATTTGGTGTCGACGTCACCTGCGTGGACGTCGACGAAGATAAGATCGAGCGGTTGCTCAAAGGCATGATGCCGATTTACGAACCGGGTCTCGAGCAACTCGTCTTAAAAAACACACAGGCCAGTCGTCTTAGATTCACTACCGACGTTCGCCAGGCCGTCGAACAGGCACTCGTCATCTTTCTCGCCGTCGGCACTCCGCCAAAACCAGACGGGTCTCCAGACATGAGTTACGTCGAGCAGGCAGCGCGGTCTATTGCGGAGTACATGAACGGCTACAAGGTTGTCGTAACCAAATCCACTGTGCCGATCGGTACCGGCGAACACATTCGTACGCTGATCAGCGAACACAAGAAGACGCGCGCCAACTTTGGCGTCGTTTCGAATCCGGAGTTTCTGCGGGAAGGCGCCGCGATTAACGACTTCATGCGACCCGACCGCGTCGTGATCGGCAGTCGTGACGAAGAAGCGATCGCGATCATGAAGGATCTCTATCGCCCGCTCTATCTGATCGAAGCGCCATTTGTAATCACTTCACTCGAAGCGGCCGAACTCACTAAGTACGCCGCCAACGCTTTTCTCGCCATGAAGGTCTCGTTCATCAACGAGATCGCGAACCTCTGCGACAAGATCGGTTGCGACGTTCACGACGTTGCGCGCGCTATCGGCATGGACAAACGCATTGGCAGCAAGTTTCTGCATCCTGGTCCAGGTTTCGGCGGTTCTTGTTTTCCAAAAGACACGAGGGCGCTTGCTTCAGTGGCGAAGCACTATGATGCCGCGTCATTGATCGTCGACGCCGTCATTGAAGTAAACCAGCGGCAAGGCCGCGAGATGTTGACAAAGATCCGGAAGCTTGTTGGTCCACTCAACGGAAAAAAGATCGCGGTGTTGGGACTCGCTTTCAAACCGGAAACCGACGACATGCGCGAAGCACCCGCAGTCGGAATCATTCGCAGCCTGCTAGAGGATGGCGTTACGGTAAGCGCTTACGATCCGGTTGCCAGACACGAGGCGATGAAGTTGTTGCCGGAAATTACTTATGCCGACGACGAGTATGCTGCTGTCAAAAGCGCTGACGCGCTCGTCTTCGTTACTGAATGGAACCAGTTTCGCGCGCTCGACATGACGCGCATTCGCGACTTGATGACGACCCCAAAAATCGCTGACCTGCGAAATATCTACGAGCCGGAAGACATGCGCGAACTGGGTTTTGAATACGTGGGGGTGGGCAGGTAAAGCGGATGCCACTTTCAGGAATAGCTCTGGTCACAGGAGGCGCCGGATTCATCGGCTCTCACATCGCTTCCGCACTCGCCAAGGATGGCGCGCGTGTTCGTGTGCTTGACGACTTGTCGACTGGTCATCGCGAGAACATCGACGAGATTGGTGGCGACGTCGATTTTATCCAGGGCAGCGTGGCGGATGAGAATCTGCTGAATAAGGTCCTCGAAGACGTCGAGTTAGTTTTTCACGAAGCGGCAATTCCTTCGGTACCGCGTTCGGTTGAAGCGCCACGCCAGACTCACATCGCTTCCGTCGACGGAACTTTTTCTTTGCTCGTTGCGGCGCGCGATCGCGGCGTGAGGCGCGTGGTCTATGCGGCGTCGAGTTCGGCGTATGGCGATCAACCAACGCTGCCGAAGTCTGAAGAGATGCGGCCCGATCCGTTGTCGCCGTATGCGGTTGCGAAACTGGTTGGTGAGTATTACTGCCGGGCGTTTACGCGAGTATACGGTCTTGAGACGGTCTCGCTGCGTTATTTCAATGTTTTCGGACCACGTCAGGATCCGGGCTCGCAGTATTCGGGCGTTGTGTCGCGTTTTATCAGCGTGCTGTTGTCGAATGAGCGTCCGGTGATCTATGGCGACGGGGAACAGTCGCGCGATTTCACTTACATCGACAACGTTGTCTTTGCCAACCTGAACGCGGCCTCTGCGAAAGAAGCTTCGGGCAAAGTGATCAACGTCGCCAACGGGCAGCGGATCACGTTGAATCAACTTCTGGCGGAGTTGAAGGATTTAATTGATAAGCAGGACGTTACGGCGGAGTATCTCGAGCCGCGCGTTGGTGATGTGCGCCACAGTCTCGCCGACATTACGATGGCCCGAGAGCTACTCGGTTATGAATCGAAAGTCGATCTACGTGAGGGATTGCAGCGCACGATCGACTGGTTTAAATCAAAACGCGGATAAAACGCGAATGTAAATCCGGATTAATCCGTGGCATCCGTGGTCAACCTTTTTAGACTCTTCACGAATGGTGGTCTCGCCACACCTTTGTCAGTAATTATTGCTGTGATGAATTGGTGGGGAGTGACATCGAAAGCCGGATTGTGAACGTTGACTCCGTCGGGCGCGAGTTGATGATCGCCAATGTGCGTCACCTCCGTCGAGTCACGCTCTTCAATCGGGATCTCCTCGCCTGAAGCAAGCGACAGATCGAGCGTGGTTAACGGTGCAGCGACATAAAACGGCACGCCGTGCTCTCGCGCCATCACCGCAACCATGTAAGTACCAATCTTGTTGGCCGTGTCGCCGTTCGCGGCGATGCGATCGGCGCCGACGACGACCGCGTCGACCTTGCCGCTCTTCATCACGTGTCCGGCCATGTTGTCGGTGATCACTGTCACCGGAATATCGTCTTTGGCCAGTTCCCAGGCCGTCAATCGAAGGCCCTGGAGAAACGGTCTGGTCTCATCCGCGATCACTGCGACTTTCTTTCCGGCATCGCGGGCCCCGCGAATAACGCCGAGCGCCGTGCCATAGTCTCCCGCCGTTGCGAGAGCGCCGGCGTTGCAGTGTGTGAGCACTGTGGCGCCGTCCGGAATTAGTGGTTCACCGTGATGCCCGATCGCGCGGTTTGCGGCGATGTCTTCCTTGAAGATGGCAAGCGCCTCGGAGACAAGTGCCTGCTTTACTTCTTCCACGTCGTTCAAGTGTTTGTTGCGCTGAAACGTGTCGCGCATTCTCTCAATGGCCCAGAAAAGATTGACAGCGGTAGGACGAGTCTTGCCCATGATGTCGCAGATATATTGCAGGTCGTCATCGAGATCCGCTACGGAAGTTCCCACTGACTGGCTGGCGCCGAGGGCAATTCCCATCGCCGCGGCGACACCGATCGCCGGCGCTCCGCGAATCACCATCTTGCGAATGGCTTCCGCCACTTCGTCATAGGAACGCAAAATCAGGTACTTTTCTTCGGAGGGCAACAGGCGCTGGTCCAACATCCGCACGCCATCTTTTGTCCATTCGATAGTTTTGATCATCGCGAGGCATCTTAACCACAAAGACACTAAGACACAAAGATAAGCAATCAATTTGTGTCTTTGTGCCTTTGTGGTTGGTTTGACTAATGCTGGTCGTGCGTGCTAGTGTGCGGACGTTCAAAGCCGATCTTTTTCACCACGCGTCAGGGTGCCCCGGAAAGGGGAGAATAGGGAAGCGGGTGTGAATCCCGCGCGGTCGCGCCACTGTGTTGAGAACTAGTTTCTCTAAGCCAGGAGACCTGCCCAAGCGCTTTGCAGCCTTCTTAACACTCGCGCAAAGGTGTTCAGGCCGCCACGGATCTTCTTCGAGTCCCGCTGATGCCTGTTTCCTTGCGAAATGGGAGGTCAGCGGGAATTTTTTTGTTATCACGAAATTTCTCAACGCAAACGACTCGCTTGTTGATGTGCGCGTTTCTGCTCGCAACGGCATTCGCTTGCACTTCTAATAACGCGACTCAGCCTGAAGGGCCGATAGCCCGAGTCTTAATTGACGATGCGGGCCGGCGTGTCTCCCTGCCTCTCAAAGTCGATCGTGTAATCTCGCTCGCGCCTAACCTGACGGAGATCGTTTTCGCAGTCGGTGGCGGCAACCGGCTCGTGGGACGCACGAGTTACTGTGACTTTCCCGCGGAAGCAAAGTCAATCACTGAAGTCGGCGACACACGTACTCCGAGTCTCGAACGCATAATTGCACTGAAGCCGCAAGTGGTCCTGATCTCCACGGCCTCGCAGCTCGAGATCTTCACGCAACAACTGCAAGAACAAAACATCGCGGTATTCGTCACTGATCCACACGACCTCGACGGCGTGTTCCGCTCGATCGAGCAAGTCGGCGAAATCCTTGGACAAAAGGAACAAGCAGGACTGCTGGTGCAGAAACTGCGGGAGCGCGCCCAGGCGGTCGAAGAGAAGGTTAAGCAGAAACCACCGGTACGAGTGTTCTATCAGGTATCTGCCGAACCGCTTTACACCGTGGGTCGCGACGCTTTTGTCACCGATCTCATTCGTCGCGCGGGGGGGATTTCCGTTACCGCTGATGTTCCGGGCGCCTGGCCCAAGTACAGCAGCGAGTCTGCGCTCGCAAGGAAACCCGAAGCCATCATTTTGCCGAGTGGTGGTTCGATGGGCGCAGCAAATGCAACTGTCACCGAAGCGCTGCGCCAATCACCCGCCGCGCTTCAAGGACGCGTCTACAAGATCAACGACGATCATTTGGCGCGGCCCGGACCGAGAGCAATCGACGGAATCGAAGAGATGGCTCGCGCTCTTCATCCGGATGCGTTCAAACAATGATCACGATGTCTTCCGGTTCCAGTGAGATCTTCGTTGCCTCCCCGGCACGCCAAAATCGCGTGACGCTGCGGAAGACAGTGATTTCGTGCGCGCTGCTGGCGAGTGCGTTGTTATCTGCAATCGTGCTCATGTCGCTTATTGGAAGTGAGCAACTGCCGGCACGCGCGTCGTTATGCGCGCTGGCGTCTTTGGGAACGACGCCCTGCGGTCTCACGCGCGATCAGTTCGACATTCTCTTTCAAATTCGCTTGCCGAGAATTTTGTTGGCTGCGGCAGTGGGTGGCTCACTTGCAACTGCCGGCGCCGGTTATCAATCGTTGTTGCGAAATCCGCTCGCCGAACCTTACTTGCTGGGCATTTCAAACGGTGCTGCGGTCGGCACGATGATCGCGCTGATTTTCTTTGGCACGATCGAATGGACGCGGCCGGTGCTGGCGTTCACGGGAGCGTTGCTCGCCACGCTTGCGGTGTATCGACTGGCACGCGGGCGTGCCGGTGCGACGCCGGAGCGTTTGATACTCGCGGGAGTGATCGTCACTACTTTTCTTTCGTCCATCATCGTTTTTGTAACGACTCTGATGGATGCGACGCGGATTCGCTCGTTTACTTTTTGGCTTTTGGGAGATCTTTCAGGGGCCAGTAGGGCACTGCTTCCTATTGCCATCAGCATCGCTGTTGCAGGGACGCTGGCGCTCACGCTACACGCGCGTTCGCTGAATCTGTTGATGCTTGGCGAGCGTGATGCATTCGATCTGGGCGTTGAAGTTGGACGGGTGCGAGTGGTGGTTTTTCTGGTGGCGAGTTTGCTGGTCGGAAGCTCTGTCGCAGCCAGCGGATCGGTGGGGTATGTCGGTTTGGTTGTGCCTCATCTCGCTCGGTTTTCACTCGGAAGTGACAACCGGATCAGCATTCCCGCAGCCGCGCTGGGCGGTGCACTGTTTGTGATCGTTGCCGACACAGTGGCCCGCACGATCATCTCGCCGAGGGAGTTGCCGGTTGGCGCCATCACAGCGCTCATCGGCGCGCCGTTATTTATCTATCTTTTGAAGAGGGCGTAGAGAAGAACCAAGACACTAAAACACAAAATACACTTTGTGCCTTGGTGCCTTCGTGGTTGAAATAATCGTGATGTTAGAAGCCCGTGAGTTAACAGTCAGTTACAACCATCGCATTGCGGTGGCTGACCTCACGTTGACACTCAAGCCGCGTGAGATAACCGCGATCATCGGTCCTAACGGCGCCGGCAAATCGACGCTGCTGCGCACGTTCAATGGACAGATACGTCCGTCGTCGGGCGCGATTCTTTTGGATGGACAGCCGTTGGAGCGTCTCAACCGACGAAGCATATCGCGGCGCATCGCGGTCGTGGCCCAGGAAGCGGAACTCCGCTTTCCGGTGACCGTGCTCGAGTTCGTGCTTGGTGGCCGCTTCGCCTGGTCCACCAACGCTGGCTGGGGATGGGAAACAGAACGCGATCTTCAAGTCGCGGACGCCGTGCTGCGCGAGACTGAATTGAGCGAGCTGAGCGGGCGATTGATGAACGAGTTGTCGGGCGGTGAAAGGCAGCGAGCTTTGATGGCGCGAGCACTTGCCACCGAAGCACCCATCCTTCTGCTCGACGAACCGACTGCTAATCTCGATCTCTCACACCAGGCCACGTTGCTGACCTTGGTGCGGAACCGCTGCGATCGCAGCGAAGCAGCGGCTCTTGTTGTCACGCATGACATCAACCTCGCAGCACAGTTCGCCGACAATATTTTGATGATGAAGAACGGAAGAGCGGTTCACTCCGGCAGGCCAGAGGAAGTGCTCCAGCCGAAAATTTTGCAGGACGTTTTTGAAATAAGAGTTTTGGTTGACGCTCATCCGGTGACGGGTGGGCCACGCGTCACGCCGGTACACGACAGGAGAAACTAACGATGAATAAGCCACAAAAAAGCACAAAAGGCACCAAAATTAGTTTTATTTCAAGACTGGTTGCGTTCGGTTTTATCTGCATCGTAGCGACCAATGTGCAGGCGCAAGGCGGCGGAATCAGCGGCACGGTGACGGACGAGAATGATGCGAAGATTTCTCGCGCACAGGTCGTCTTGAGTTCCAGCAGTGGAGTTCACCTCAATACCGCAACCGGCCAAGACGGCACTTTTAAGTTTGAGAACCTGCGATCGGGCTCTTATTTCATCGAAGTCAAAGCGAACGGTTTTTCAACCTACACTTCGGCAGAGATCGAGTTCACGCGTGGCGAGAACAAGCAGGTCGCCGCGCAACTCAAGGTCGCGTCGATCGACGCGAGTGTTGTAGTCACGGCGACCGGGACGGTCCAACGCGCGGACGAGGTGTCGAAAGTCGTGTCGACACTCGATGCAGAAGAGATCGAAGCGAAACACGAGCTGAGTCTGACGGAAGCGCTAAGAGGAATTCCCGGTGTGCGCGTCCAACAGCAGGGCTCGCCCGGAGCATTAACCACTCTTCGTCTCAGAGGACAAAGAAACTTCGACACCGCTCTGTTGCTCGACGGACTGCGCGTGCGCGATGCTGGCGATATCAATGGCTCACCGGTTTCACTGATGGCTGACCTGGTCCCGATGGCACTCGATCGCGTCGAAGTGCTGCGGGGAGCCGGTTCATCAATCTATGGAACGCACGCGATCGGCGGCGTGCTTAATTTGATTCCTGCGTCCGGCTCGCCTGGGTTTCACCTGAACGCGGGCTTCGATGGCGGCAGTCTCGCAACTTACCGCGAGCGACTGCAGGCAAGCGGTGGTGGAGAACGTTTCGGATTCGAGCTGGGCGTGAATCGCGTGGACGTGCGGAATGGAATCGACGGCGATGACGCGTACGGGAACACCGGGTTTGCCGGACGTCTACAGTTCAACCCATCACCATCAATCACCATCGCCGCCAATCTTTTTGGCAACATCGCGAACGCTCGCGTAAACGATAGTCCGTTTCCACTGCCTGCCGCTTTCGGCACGAGTGAGCGTTTCCCGAAAGCAATCGCAGGGGTAACTTTTCAACCCGATTTCAATAATCCGGATCAGGGCCGGCGCAACCGTCTGCTGGTCGGTGCAGGCAGGTTTTCACAAATCGTCAACGACACTATTTCATACTCCGTTGCGTACCAGAGAGTTTCCAGCGACAGGCGCAACTACAACGGTCCGGCGGTCGATCCGAGATTCACGTCGTTCGTGCCGTTTGGTGACTTCGAGTTTCTCAACATCAACAACGGCGAGGTCGATACTGTCGATGGCCGTGTGAACTTCCGCTTCTCGAAATCCAACCTGCTCACGACGGGTTTTGAATTTGAGCGCGAGTCGCTGTTTCAGAGCTCGACGCCTTCGTTCGCCACCTTCAACAACACCACGGATCGGCAGCGGACGTTTGCAGTGTTTGGACAGGACCAGTTGTCGTTACTCGACGACCGCTTACGCTTATCGCTCGGCGTGCGTGGGCAGTGGTATCGCATCCGAAGCGCGGATCGGCCCGGAGTTTTACAGGGTCGCGAAACTGAGAGTTCCGTAACCGGTGATGGCGCTGTCGCATACTTCATTCGCAGCAGTGGCACGAAGTTAAGGGCACATGTGGGCAACGGTTTTCGTGCGCCGTCGCTGTTCGAACGTTTTGGCGAGGGAAACTTTGGCGCAGCGGGCGTGGTGCGCTTTGGCGATCCGACGCTGAAAGCTGAACAGTCGATTAGCGTTGATGGCGGTTTCGATCAACGACTCGCTAACGACCGCGTGCTATTTGGCGCAACTTATTTCTATACCAGGCTTCAGCGCCTAATTGGGTTCACAGGATTTGCGGTCGATCCGCTTGGACTTGGCCGTTTCGGCGGCTTTGAAAACCGGCCCGGCGGGCTTTCGCGCGGTGTCGAAACTTATTTCAACACTGCCCCTGTGAAAGGCATGGACCTGCGAGCGTCGTACACTTTCACTAACAGCGATCGCGCGTTGACTGGTTTGGGTTTACAGCCGGAGTACGTGATACCGGAGCACTTGTTTGGTCTAACGCTTACGCAGCGATATCGCACGCTGCTGTTTAGTTTCGATCTAAATCGCACTGGTTCTTACATTAGTCAGGTTTTCGAAAACAGTTTTCCCTTCCGCATGGCCGAGCTTACTTTCAGTGGCTACACGAAAGGAGACGTATTCGTTAGTTATGAAAGACGACAGACAGAGCGCGTGACGCTGGTCCTATTTGGTGGGGTGGAGAACGTTTTCAACCAGAGGTACTACGAGAATGGTTTCCTTGCACCGCGCGCCCTCGGCCGCGGCGGCGTGAGCTTAAAGTTTTAAGACGGAGCTCAGGTTGCAAGGGTTTGGAGATCGAGGACGCAAGTGCGCCACTTACCAGAACTCTCCCTTGCAACCTGAAGGCGAGACTAATCGATCCTTTTAGTAAGCAATCCGCCGGCTAAGAAGGCTACGCCCAGCAGGACGTGAATGCCGTGATCGGCTGTGCCCAGGTGCAGTGGACCAACCATCCACATTTTGTCGTCCCCAGTGCCCAGTACCAATCCCAAAATACCTAATGCAAGATAAACCACGCCGAAGACAAGGCAAAAGGTCTTTGCTCCAGACAACGTTCCGGCGAAGCCAAAGTAAAGGGCGATGGCTCCCGAGACAATGTGAACCACATTGTGTGCCGGATTAAGGTGGGCGCCGAGCAAATTTGGTGCTGCGAAACCAACGACACCCACCAACAAGAAAACGACTCCCAAAATCTTACAAACCGTCTTTGCCATTCACTCGCTCCTCTGTGAAAAGTTTGGAACTGAGCGGCGCTGCGCCTGGCTGAGCCGGCGTCCGCGTTTCAATAAGCGCTGGTTTTCGTTTTGGTGCCCCGCATGTATACCAGAGAGAAGGGCCAGTTGCAAAGAATTTTACAAGGAGGCGGGCTATCGGATGGCTGCCTTATACCTGTTTATATCGGCCAGCAGCTCCGCGGCAGATAAGGAGTCTACAGCTCGAAGTTTGCCGTACACGCGCTGAGCTTCAGGTAGTCTGTTTCTGTCGATATAAAGATAGCCCAACTCCAGGAGCGCATCAGCGTTGTTGGGCCAGGCTTTGATGGATTCGTTATATGCAGCTTCGGCGGCATTCCATTTTCCAGCCTTGCGAAAGTCACCGCCCAGAAGTAGAAACCGATCAGACTCGATCGTCGCAGGGGTTGTGGATTTTAGGGGGGTACGCACGCGATGACGTTCAGGGCCCCGTGTAGTTGATTTTAACGGTTTCGACTCAGCAGGTTTGTCAGTTGCTTTGCGTGCGATTTGAGCAGACCCATTGGTAAAAGCAGCCAATGTGCAAAAGAGTACCAGGACGAAAGTTATCGGCATAAGTTTACCCGGGCCCAAAATTCGGATGACCCAAAAAAGATAAACGAAAGCCAGTTCTAAAACAAGATTGGGTGCGACGGGCACTCACGCAGTTTTGGCATTGCTAGCCACGCCCAAACTTGTTAACATCTGGCCCATCGCTTAATTTAATAAGCCCGCTTCACTCGAAGGCAATTCACCGCCGCATTCCTGACGGGCCCAGTTTGGTTCCTAATTGAGATAGCTGCTCGACAGCTTCACCCGACCTCAATGAGAGAATGTCCCGACTGTTTCAGTTGTTATAACGACTCGGTGGCCAAGTGTCCCATCGACCGGCGCTCGACGTTTCACTCGCTGCCTGGTGATCTTGCACTGGAGGGTAAGTATGTACTGGAACGCCGGCTCGGCGAAGGGGGAATGGGAGTTGTCTACAAGGCCCACCATAAATTCTTAAAAACCACTCGTGCCATCAAGATAATCAGGCCTGAGCTCGTCGGTAAC
>Ga0126307_10003605_pt1 | contig 10616 bp, 7 predicted proteins | sample Plot28_FD_89955 | JGI IMG/M metagenome (GOLD analysis project Ga0126307, IMG submission 89955) | Serpentine soil microbial communities from UC McLaughlin Reserve, CA, USA - Plot28 | ecosystem: Environmental > Terrestrial > Soil > Grasslands | place: USA: UC McLaughlin Reserve, Lake County...
CTCGAGGTACTCGGTCACGACCTTGGAACCCGGCGCGAGCGAGGTCTTGACCCACGGCTTGCGCTCGAGGCCCGCCTCCACCGCCTTCTTGGCCAGCAGGCCGGCGCCGAGCATGACCGACGGGTTCGAGGTGTTGGTGCAGCTGGTGATCGCCGCGATCACGACCGCACCGTCGCTGAGGCCCTCGCCGTGGCCGTTGGAGCCGTTGCCGGCGGTCTGCACCCGCGGCGGCGGCTCCTCTCCCCCGCCGTCGGAGGTCGGCGCGTCGCTCGCGGGGAAGGTCTCGGCGACGGCCTCGTCCTGGCCGCGCGCGTCCCCGTCGCCGTCGGCCAGCTCCTCGCGCAGGCTCGCGGCGGCGCGCGAGAGCGGGACGCGGTCCTGGGGGCGGCGGGGGCCGGCCAGCGAGGGCACGACCTCCGCCAGGTCGAGCTCCAGCGTGTCCGAGTAGTCGATGTCGACGTCTCCGGGCTCGTGGAACATCCCCTGCTCGCGCATGTACTCCTCGACGAGCTCCACCTGCTCCTTCGGGCGGCCGGAGAACTCGAGGTAGCGCAGCGTCTCGGCGTCGACCGGGAAGATGCCGCAGGTGGCGCCGTACTCCGGCGCCATGTTGCCGATGGTGGCGCGGTCGGCCAGCGGCAGGTTGGGCAGGCCCTCGCCGAAGAACTCGACGAACTTGCCGACCACCCCGCGCTCGCGAAGCATCTGGGTGACGGTCAGGACGAGGTCGGTGGCGGTGGCGCCCTCGGGCAACGAGCCCTCCAGGCGGAAGCCGACGACCTGCGGGATGAGCATGGACACGGGCTGGCCGAGCATGGCCGCCTCGGCCTCGATCCCGCCCACGCCCCAGCCCAGCACGCCGAGGCCGTTGATCATCGTGGTGTGGGAGTCGGTCCCGACCAGGGTGTCAGGGAAGGCCTGGCCGTCGCGCGAGGTGACTACACGCGCCAGGTACTCCAGGTTCACCTGGTGACAGATGCCTATGTTGGGCGGCACGACGCCGAAGTTCTCGAAGGCGCCCTGGCCCCAGCGCAGGAAGGCGTAACGCTCGCGGTTACGCTCGAACTCGAGCTCGGCGTTGCGCACGAACGCCATCCGCTCGGCGAACACGTCGACCTGGATCGAGTGGTCGATCACCAGCTCGACGGGAACCAGCGGGTTGATCTTGGTGGGGTCCGGTCGAGGGGTGGTTCCGGAGGTGTCACTCCTGAGACCGAGGTCCTCCATCGCGTCGCGCATCGCGGCGAGGTCGACGATGGCCGGGACCCCGGTGAAATCCTGCATCAGCACCCGGCTGGGCGTGTAGGCGATCTCGTGCGAGGGGTCTGCCTTGGGCTCCCAGTTGGCCACCGCCTCGACGCCCTCGTCCTCGCCGTGGCGCAGCAGGTTCTCCAGCAGGATCTTCAGCGAGTAGGGAAGGCGCTCGGACCCCTTGACGGAGTCGAGGCGAAAGATCTTCTCGTTCATCAGAGCCCGTGGTGCGGCCAGTCCGGGTCGAGGTTCCCCGCCTTGAACGCAGCGGCCCCGAGCGTGTGGGAGTCGCGGCGCATGAACATCGACAGGGTCTGCTCGGCCTCGATGCGCAGACGCTCCTCGAGCGTGCGGCCCACGCCCCGCATCACGCTCTCCTTGTCGCTACGGATGGCGCCCTGGGGCAGGCGGGCGATCTCGCGAGCGAGCTCCTGGGCGCGCTCGAGCGCCCGGCCGCGAGGCACTGTCTCGTTGACCAGCCCGATCTCTCGCGCTTCCTCCACCCCGATTCGCCGGCCCGTGATGATCAGCTCCATCGCCTTAGAGAAGCCGACCACGAGCGGGAGCCGGACCGTCATGCCGTCGCCCCCGACGATGTTCCAGCGTCGCTCGAGGGCACCGAACTCCGCGTTCTCGGCGGCTATGCGTATGTCGGCCAGCAGGGCGGCCTCAAGCCCGGCCGCGAAGGCGTAGCCGTTCACGGCCGCGACCACCGGCTTGAAGATGTCCACCTTGCGCGTGTAGCCGCACTCTCCTGGCGAGTTGTGGAGGTGGACGCGAAACGCGTCGTAGTCGCCAAGCTCGTTCAGATCGGCCGCGTCCTGTAGGTCCCAGCCCGCGCAGAAGGTGGTCTCACCCGCGCCGGTGATGACGAGCACGAAGGCGTCGTCGTCGTCGCGGAAGCGCTGCCAGGCGTGGTGCAGCTCGCGGTTCATGACCCGGTTCACGGCGTTGTGCTGCTCGGGCCGGTCGTAGGTGAGGGTCACGACGTGGTCGTCGTGCTCATAACGAAGCGTCTCGTAGTCCATTTCCTCCGCGCCAGTCAAACGGCCTGGATGCGCCCGTAGTCGACGCCGCCGTAGGTGAAGCTCGGCACCACCGGCCACTGGCGGCGCAGGCGGGGCATCTCCGAGGAGGGGAGCACGTTCATCCAGCGCGGGTCCTCGCGGTTGGGATCGGCCAGGGCCTTCTCCTTGACCATCGAGTCGTACTGGTCGATCGAGTCCTCCAGCGTGTTCGAGTTGAGGATCACCTCGACCCCCATGAACACGGCCTCGCGCTTGACCCCGGGGATCTTCGAGAGGTGCGGGTGCCAGTTGTCGGCCGCCACGCCGTTCTCGGAGGAGACCCAGACGCCGTCGGGCGTGTTGAGCACCAGCGACTGGTTGCCGTCGGTGTGCCCCGGAGTCGCGGCCAGCGCCACGCCGGGGCCGAGCTCGACGTCGCCGTCGAGCAGCACGAGGCGCTCCTCGATCACGTGGTCCATGCCGCCGGGCACGTACCAGGCCCACTGCATCGGGTGGGGCGAGCGGAAGGTGTCGACCTCGTTGCGCTGGCAGAGGAATCGGGCCCTCGGGAACAGCGGCGGGCGCGGCTCGAGCTCGGCCTCGACCGGCATGGTCGTCCCCATGAGCAGGCGCATGTCCTGCACGTGCAAATGGTCGAAGGCCACGTAGTCGACGTTCTCCGGCCGCAGCCCGCACAGGTCAAGCGCGCCGGCCACGCTGTTGTGCTCGGTGGCCAGCACGTTTTCCGACAGCCACTCGCCGTAGCGGCCGATGAGCTGCTGGTAGAAGGGGGCCTGGGCCGAGCCCTCGGGCAAGGTCGGCTCCCAGACCAGCGTCTTGAGCCCGCCCTCGAAGTCGAGGAACTGCACGATGATCATGCGGTTTGTGATCCCGATGTAGGGGTTGAAGCCCTTGGCCGCCCCGCCAAAGGCGAAGCGCGTCGGATAGCCCGCCGTGACGAGGTCGATGGTTCGCGTGGCCACGACCTGCCCCTGGGCCTTGAAGCGACGGCGGAAGCTGTCGGCGGCCTCGCGGATGGCCTCGAGGCGATCGCCCCGTGGCCAGGTGGCGTTGGCCTCGTCGAACTCGTGGAACGGGCGGACGCCGAGCGCCTCGGGGCTTTCGGTCACCGCCACGGCGGACAGGCTATCCGTCCCGCGGCACCATCTCCGCCGTGCGGGTGGCGCCGGCACTGGCGGTCACCACCAGGGCGATGGCCAGCAGCTCGCGTGCGTCGAGCACCTCGCCGAGCACCACGAAGCCCGCCGCCGCGGCAACCGCGGGCTCGAGGCTCATGAGCACGCCGAAGACCCGCTGCGGCAGGCGCCGGAGGGCCTCGAGCTCCAGCGAGTAGGGGATGGCCGAGGACAGCATCGCCACCGCGGCGCCGAGCGCCAGCAGTCGGGCGTCGAGGAGCTCCTCGCCGGCATCGAGGACCCCTGGCGCGACGAGCACGGCGCTAGCGACCACCATCGCCAGGGCCAGCCCGGTCCCTCCCTCGAAGGCCCGCCCGACGAGCGTGCTCAGCACGATGTACGCGGCCCAGAAGGCCCCCGCGAGCAGGGCGAAGAAGGCACCCGCCGCGTCGATGCCGCCACCCACGGGGCCGGCCAGCAGCACGATGCCCGCGGCGGCGAGGACCACCCAGAGCGCGTCGAGCGCACGGCGCGACCCCGCGATGGCCACCGCGAGCGGGCCGACGAACTCCAGCGTGACCGCCACGCCCAGAGGCAGGCGGTCCAGCGCGAGGTAGAAGGACCCGTTCATTCCGGCCAGGCTGACGCCGAACAGCACGACGAGCCCCAGGTCGCGGCGGCCCAGGCCCGTTACGCGCGGGCGCCACACGGCCCCCAGCAGCGCGGCGGCGAAGGCCACGCGCAGGAAGACGGTGCCGCCGGGCCCGAGCTCGTCGAACACCGTCTTCGCCAGCGCGCCGCCGATCTGCACCGAGCTGACCGCGAGCAGCACGAGTCCGACCGGAGGCATCGTGGGATCATCGCTGCGATGGCGAGCCACGAGGCCTACGCCGCGCTCTTCGAGGGCCGCGACGCCCCGTTCGCCTTCGTCGACCTGGATGCGCTGTGGTCCAACGCCGCCGAGATGAAGGGCCGTGCGGGCGACAAGCCGGTCCGAGTGGCGTCGAAGTCCGTGCGCTGCCGGACGCTGCTGCGCTCGATCCTGGACAGCGACGCCGCCTTCCGGGGGCTGATGACCTTCACGCTGGCCGAGAGCCTGTGGCTGCACGAGCTGGGGTTCGACGACCTCTTGCTGGCCTACCCCACGGCCGACCGCGAGGGCCTGCGGGCGCTGGGCGCGCTCGAGAGCGAGCGCCCACCGGTGCTGATGGTCGACTCCGCCGAGCAGCTCGATCTGATCGCAACGGCCGGCGGGCGCTTCCGGGTCTGCCTCGAGCTGGACCTGAGCTGGTGGGCCGCGGGCGGCCGGGTCAAGGTGGGCGCCAAGCGCTCCCCCCTGCGCACGCCCGGGCAGGCCGCCGCGCTGGCGCGGGAGGTTGCGGCCCGCGACGGCCTGGAGCTCGTGGGGCTCATGGGCTACGAGGCGCACATCGCCGGCGTGGGCGACCGCCCGCTGGGCAATCGCCTGCGCGGCCGCGTGGTCGAGCTCATGCAGCGGCGCTCGGCCGCCGAGATCGCCGAGCGCCGCGCCGCCGCCGTGGCGGCGGTGTCCGAGGTCGCACCGCTGCAGTTCGTCAACGGAGGCGGCACGGGCAGCCTGCACGTCACCTCCACCGAGAGCGCGGTGACCGAGCTCACCGCCGGTTCGGGCTTCTACGCCCCCACCCTGTTCGACCGCTACTCGGCCTTTCGCCTGACCCCCGCCGCCGCGTTCGCCCTGCCCGTGGTGCGGCGGCCCGGCGAGAGCACGGCCACGCTGCTGGGCGGCGGGTACATCGCCTCCGGGGCGCCCGGCCGCGACCGCGAACCCAGGCCCTGGCTGCCCAAGGGCCTGGAGCTCGACCCCCGGGAAGGAGCCGGCGAGGTCCAGACGCCGGTCAAGGGGCCCGCGGCGCCGCGCCTGCGCGTGGGGGACCACGTGTACATGCGACACGCCAAGGCCGGGGAGGTGTGTGAGCGGTTCGACTCCCTGCTGCTCGTGCGCGGCGGCGAGATCGTCGACGAGGTCCCGACCTACCGCGGGGAGGGACGCTGCTTCCTCTAGCCCTTGCCGAGGGGCAAGCGTGAGGACGCATCCGTTCCAGCGCTTTCCGCGAAGCCGGCGCCGCCTCGCCTTCGGCTCCGTGCTCGGCGCCGCGCTGGTGGTCACGCTGTTGGCCGCGGTGACGTCGCCGCTGCCGGCCGGCGCGACGATCGTCGACTTCGAGCTGGCCGGCTCGGTGGAGCGGACCGGGGAGATCCTGGCCGCTTGGCGCCGCGAGGGGGTGGTCGACGACGCCAAGGCGATCCAGCTCTTCGACCTGGTCTACCCGCTGATCTACGCCGCGGCGCTGGCGGGCGCCTGCGTCGCCGCCGCGGCGGCGTGGGCCCGCGCCGCGCGTCCACGGCTGGCCGCTGCGGGCGTCGCCATGGCCTGGGTGGCGACCGCCGCGGCCGCGTTCGACTACGTCGAGAACGTCGGCCTGGCCTTCTCGCTATGGGGTGAGCCGGCGTCTCCGTGGCCTCAGCTCGCGTGGGCCGCGGCTGCGCTCAAGTTTGCGGCGATCGCGCTCCCGCTCGTCTTCGCGCTGTCGACCTTGTGCACGACGCCGCTGCGCAGATCCTGAACGACGCCGCCGCGCCGGCCGAGCGCGCGGTGATCGGCCCCCTCTGCGAAAACGCTCAGGCGGCTGAGCGTTTTTGCAAGAGGAGCGCAGGGTCGTTAGGGCTCGCCGAGGCAAAGGGCTCCACGCGCCGCCGCTCAGCCCAGGACGCGGCGGGTGTAGTCGTTCTCGAAGCGGCGCTCGGGGTCGAGCTCGTCGCGCACCGCCGTGAAGCGCTCCCACTCCGGATAGCGCGACGCCAGCGTGGCGGCCGACTGGTAGTGGCGCTTACCCCAGTGCGGACGCCCGTCGAAGCCGTCCATGATTCGCTCCACGGCGCGGAAGTACGTCTCGTACTCCATGCCCAGGTACTGATGCACGGCGATGTAACAGGTCTCGCGGCCGTGCGCAGTGGACAGCAGGGCGTCGTCGCCGGCGGTGAAGCGCACCTCGACCGGGAACGTCACCGGTAGCCGCCGGCGCTCGACGAGGCCGAGCACCGCCTCCACCGCCTCCCGCGCGCTCGCCCGCGGGATTGCGTACTCCATCTCCGTGAAGCGCACCGCGCGCCGGGTGGCGAACACCCTCCACGATCGATCGACCTTGGTGGTCGACGAGGCCAGACGGGGCAGCGTCGCGTTCAGGCGCGGGATGAGCCGTGGGAACGCCCAGCCCGTGCGCGCGAAGGCTCCCACCACGGCGTTCTCCAGCACGTACTCCTGCAGCCACAGCTTGCGCTCGTCGACCGCCTCGGGGGGCTCTTCGGAGCGGCTGCTCGAGCGCACGAGCGCGATGTCCGAGTAGGGGAAGACCCAGAACTCCCAGTGGTCGGTGCCCTCCACGAGTCCCTCCATCGCTTCCAGCGTCTCGCCCAGCGGTCGCGGCTCGTCGCGCCGGCGCAGGGTGAACAGCGGCACCGCCCGCAGGGTCAGCTCGGTGACGACTCCCAGCGCGCCGAGACCCACCCGCGCAGCCCGAAGACGGTCGCCGCCGTCGACCTCGCGGACCTGGCCACGCCCATCCACCAGCCGCAGCGAATCAACGCGCGAGGAGAGGTTGCCGAAGGCCAGGCCAGTCCCGTGTGTGGCGGTGGCCAGGGCGCCCGCCAGGGCTTGGGTGTCGATGTCGCCCTGGTTCTCGAGCGCGAGCCCGCACGCCTCCAGCGCCTGACCGAGGGCGTGGATGGACACGCCCGCCTGCACGCGCACCAGACCGGAGGACGCGTCCGCGTCCAGCACGGCGTCCATGGCCGACAGGTCCACCATGACGCCGTCGGTGCAGGCGATGTCCGTGAACGAGTGCCCCGCCCCCACGGCCCGCACCCCGAGCTCACGCTCGGCGGCGCCCCTGACAGCGGCGGCCACCTCCTCCTCGCTGCGAGGCCGCTCGATCGCGACGGGCGCGCAGACCTGCTGGCCGGCCCAGTTGGCCCAGCGGTGCCTCTCGCCGGAGCGCAGGCCGGGCGTCGGCCGGCCGAGCACAGCCGATCGAGAGGGTCTCAGCGCAGTCCGGTCATCCGCAGGTACCTGCGGAGGGTGCGGCGATTCTTGGACACGCCGCGCGAGGCCAGGGCGACGAAGCGCACCTTGCCGCGGCGCACCTTGTAGACGAACCGCCCGCGGCCGGCGCGGCGCACGTAGAGCCCGCGGCCGATGGAGCGGGCCTTCCCGCGCAGTCGCCGCGAGCGCATGCCCGGGGCGACCCGTGCGGCCCGGTGCCCCCTACCCGTGGTGGCGATGAGGCCGACCTTGTGCGACCGCGTGAACGCGGCCAGCGTCTTCGCGCGCCGGTTCTTGCGGCCGCCGACGCACCAGCGCCAGACGCGGCCGTTGCGGCGGGAGGGCTGCCCGGCGCGGCGTAGCTGGGTGTTCGGCCTCAGGCCGATCCGGACGTTGTTGAGCCCGCGCCGCGAGAAGTTCACGTGGGGCGAGCGGCAACGCCGCGCGGGGATTCCCTCCGCGCGCTCCCACATCTGCAGGTAGGCCTCGGCACCGCGGCCCATCTCGTTCTGGATGGCCCGGCCGCCGACCTTGCGCAGATCCTCGACCCAGTCCGGGTAGAGCCCGTAGTGGGCGACGCCGTCGGAGTTCACGTCGTAGGTGCGCGTGCCCGTGCGCTGTCGGTCGACGATCGTCCCTCCGATCGACCGGAACGGATAGCGGACGGGGTTGGACCCGTTGTTCGGGCGCGGCCCGGCGGCCGAGCTGAAGCCGTTGAGGTCCGAGCCGAAGCCGAAGCCGAAGTAGTGCTTGGAGCTGCGGTACTTGCGGATCGTCCGCCAGTCCTTGACGAAGTCCGCCGAGTTGTTGTCCGAGGGGGTGACCACACCGCCCATGCGGTAGATGCGCGGGTAGCTCTCCTCGTCGGCCCACGAGTGGCTGGAGATCAGACCCGAGTGTCCGAGAGACTCGATCAGCGCGAGGGCCTGCTTGCGCGCGGCCACGCTCAGGTGGTCCACGTCGATGATCATCCGCTTCTCGACCATGCGGCGGATCAGGTGCTCGCCCAGCTCGCTGAGCCCGCGGACGTTGCAGTGGGGCTGCCTGGGGTAGATCGGGGTGAGGCCGGGCGGCAGGTAGAACGCGAGCGCCTCGCTGAGCAGCTCGTCGCGCCCGTTGCCGGGGCCGGTCTCCTGGGGCTGGTCGTGCGACGGCCCGTTGCAGGTCTTGACCTGCCAGAAGCGCCCGGTCTGGACCCGGTTGGCTCCGTTGACCGCCAGGCCGGCGCTGCCGGCGTCCATCGCCACGCCGGCGAGCCCGTTGTCGAACTTGTTGACCAGCTCGAGGTCGCGGATGCCGGCGCGGTACATCTCGTCCAGGCGCCGGTCGATGTCCGCCTTCGTGCAGGACGGCGTGTCGCCGGAGAGGTCGCAGTCGAAGAGCTTCGAGACCTCGATGCCCTGCACTACGGCCAGCTTGCCGGCGTTGATGACCCGGCGCGCCTCGAACGGGTCCTTGACGATCCGAAACCAGCCCTTGCCGGGGCCGCCGGACTTGCGGTCGATGTAGGCCTGGAGCGCGCGCAGGTCACCTATCTCGCGGCGGACGGTGTCCATCTCGTTGCAGCCGTGCTTCTTGAGCGGGTAGACCTGGCACAGGATCTCGTTGTCCACGTGCAGGTTGACCATGAGCCGCAGGCCGCCCAGCCAGGAGCGCTCCAGCCACTTGTAGTAGGTCATCTCGTGGGTGAGCGAGTCGTGACGGGGCCAGCCCCTGAAGCTGGGCCAGCCGTCGGTGTCGTGGGTTCCCACCGGGCTGCCCGTCGAGAGGACGTTCTCGAGCACGGCGCCCGCGCCGTTACCGGAGTGGTCGGGGCAGTCCTTCAGCGCCTGGGAGATCCCGCCCTCGTCCCAGGGCTTGCCGCAGTGCACCGCGCCGCCCAGGAACTCGAAGGCCATCGCGTGCAGGTGGCCCTCCAGCAGGCCTGTGACTTCGGTGTACGAGGTCTTCCCCTTGCGCGGCGTCCCGGCCACGTTGAGCTCGGCCTCGGGGCCGGCGGCGGCGAGGGCTTCGGCCTCGCGGTTGGCCGGCTCGGTGCCCGGGTGGCCCGCCCAGGCCGCGGGCGTGAGCACGAGCGTCAACAGGAAAAGAGCCCCCACCGGACCCAGGCACCGTCTCCTCACGCCCGCGATGTTACGGCGGATCGCCTTCGAGGACCACCGGTACCCCGCGGGGGGGGCGTGCTCGACGCGCGGCCTCGGGCGGCGCCGGCCCGGCTCGCGGAACTACTTGGAGGCCGCGGCCTCTGCGGCAGCCTCTAGCTTGTCCGGGTCGCCCTCCCAGTGGGCCTCGGGGTCGATCGGCGTGTCGCGCAGGTAGGCCTCGGCGTCCAGCGCGGCCGCGCAGCCGGTGCCCGCGGCGGTCACCGCCTGGCGGTAGGTGTGGTCGGTGAGGTCACCCGCGGCGAACACGCCGGCGAGGTTCGTCCTCGTCGAGCGGCCCTCGACCAGCACGTAGCCGTTCTCGTCGGTGTCGACCTGATCGATCACCAAGTGCGAGTTGGGCTTGTGGCCGATCGCGACGAAGGCGCCGTCGATCTCCAGCGTGCGGTCCTCGCCGCCGTCGGTATTCGAGAGCACTGCCGTGGCCAGGCTGCCGTTCTCGCCCGCCTCGAAGCGGTCGACCGCGTACGGCGTCAGCAGCTCGATGTTCTCGCTCTCGCGCGCGCGGTCGAGCATGATCGCCGAGGCGCGGAACTCGTCGCGGCGGTGCACGACCTTCACGTCCTTGGCGAACTTGGCCAGGAAGGTGGCGTCCTCCATCGCGGTGTCACCGCCGCCGACGACGATCGTCGGCTTGTCGCGGAAGAAGGCGGCGTCGCAGGTGGCGCAGTAGGAGACACCCCGCGCGGCCAGCTCGTCCTCGCCCGGCACGCCCAGCTTCCTCGGCTCGGCGCCCATGGCCAGGACCACGCTGCGGGCGCGGATCTCCTCCCCGCCCACATGGATCACGTGCGTGCCGCCGTCCTCGGAGAGGTCGATCTTCGTCGCGTCGTCGGTGATGAAGCGCGTTCCGAACCGCTCGGCCTGGTCGCGGAACTGCTGCATCATCTCCGGCCCCATCACGCCCTCGGGGTAGCCGGGGTAGTTCTCGACGTCGGTGGTGTTCTGAAGCAGGCCACCCCACGTGAAGCCCTCGATC
>Ga0126307_10003606_pt1 | contig 10616 bp, 10 predicted proteins | sample Plot28_FD_89955 | JGI IMG/M metagenome (GOLD analysis project Ga0126307, IMG submission 89955) | Serpentine soil microbial communities from UC McLaughlin Reserve, CA, USA - Plot28 | ecosystem: Environmental > Terrestrial > Soil > Grasslands | place: USA: UC McLaughlin Reserve, Lake County...
AGCTGCTCGGCTTCGCGCTCAACGGGCTCGGGGAGCGCGGCGCGGCCGAGGAGGTCGTCCAGGAGGTCTTCACCCGGGCCTGGCGGCACGCCGAGCGCTATGACCCCGGGCGCGCGAGCGTTCGCACCTGGCTCTACCAGATCGCCCGCCACGCGATCATCGACATGCGCCGGCGCGCCAGCGTCCGGCCCGGCCTCGCGCCCGCCGACGCGCCCGAGGAGGCGGCGGCCGGGCCCTCGATCGAGCAGGCCATGCTCGGCTGGCAGGTCGCCGCGGCGCTCGAGCGGCTCTCGCCCGAGCACCGGCAGGTCATCCGCCTCGCGCACTTCCAGGGCATGACCGTGCGCGAGATCGCCGACACCTGCCACCTGCCGGTCGGCACCGTCAAGAGCCGCACGTGGTACGCGCTGCGCTCGCTGCGGCTCGTGCTCGAGGAGATGGGGGTGACCCCATGACCGGCTGCACCGAGGTCCGGCCGCTGTTGGGCGCGCACGCGCTCGGCGCGCTCGAGCCCGAGGAGACGGTCACGGTCCGCGCGCACCTCGCCGCCTGCCCCGCCTGCGCCGCCCAGTACGCCACCGTCGCCGGCCTGCCCGCGCTGCTCACGCTCGCCGGCGGGGCCGACGAGGCGGTGGCCGACCCGCTGCCCCCGGCCTTCGAGGAGCGGCTGCTCGACGCCTACGCGCGTGACCGCGCGCGCACGCCGGGACGGCCGACCGCGGCGGTGCGGCGGCGCCGGCGCCCGCGCCTGGGCTGGAAGCCGCTCGCGGCCGGCCTCGCCGCCGCGGCGGCGCTGGCCGTGGCGGTGGTCGTGTTCACCGGCGGCGACGACGAGGGGTTCCCGGTCGCGCTGCAGGGCGTCGGCGTGGCGCAGGGCGCGAGCGCGCGTGCGGAGCTCCACAGCGGCGCCAACGGGATCATGGTCCAGCTGTGGGCCCGCGGCCTGCCCGACGACCCGGACGCGGTCTACGAGGTGCGCTGCGGGCGCGAGAGCGCCGGGACGTTCCGCGCGGGCGGCGACGGCCGCGCCTACGTCGTGCTCACCACGGCCGCGCGCCGCGGCGAGTACGAGTGGATCCGCGTCACGCGCGTGGACGACGGCGCCGAAGTGCTCGCCGGCCGCGTCGGCGCCTGAACCCGCGCGCGTCTGCGAACGTAGACCCCGTCATGCGACGGACGATCCTGACGGGGCTCACGCTGCTGGTCCTCGCCGTGGCGGGCTGCGGCGGCGATGACGAGGGCGGCTCGAGCGGCGGCGGCGGCTCGAGCGGTGGCGGCGAGACACTCGAGCTCACGGCGCCCGAGAGCGGCGACCTGAAGTTCGAGCCGACGACGCTCGACGCCAAGGCCGGGACGGTGACGATCGAGTTCTCGAACCCGTCGTCCGTGCCGCACGCGGTCGAGGTCGAGGGCAACGGCGTCGAGGAGAAGACGGAGACCGTCACCGGCGGCGACGCGCAGCTCACCGCCGACCTGAAGGCCGGCGACTACGAGTTCTACTGCCCCGTCGACGGCCACCGGGCCGCCGGCATGGAGGGCACGCTCACGGTCAAGTGAGCTAGCCGGCGATCCGCAGCGTCGAGAGCAGCTCCTTCGCCGGGTCGGCCAGCCGCGCAAAGCGCTTTGCATCGAGCCCGTCGACCACGACCGCGAACGGGCCGCGATTCGAGTCGACGATGCTGAACCGCAGCCGCTCGCCGTCCGCCAGCCCGAAGTCGGGACCCATCGCGACGCACGGGCGGTCGAGGCGCAGCATGCACTTGCGGTCGAGGTGGTCCCGCGTGCGCACGTCCGCGCGCACCACGAAGGTGTAGCCGTCCCTGCCGGCGACGCGCGTCGGGCGCGGCTCGCTCACCACGAGATCGGGGTGCGGCTTCAGGAACCGGGCCAGGTTGCCGTGCACGCCGACCTCGTGGCGGCCAGGGCGCCGCGGGTCGTACAGCGTCGTCGGCGCGTCGCCGAAGCCCACGCCGCCGAGGACGTCCTCGTACGCGCTGCCCGGCCTCTCGCCCGGCTCCCGGCGCTGGAGGAAGAGGAAGAAGAGGTTCGAGGTGTCATCGACGAACCAGTTGTCGTCGTTCGGCACGAAGGAGACGCCGGTGCGCAGGGTGAGCGAGCGGTACCGCACGCCGCCCTCGAGCGAGCCGCCGTAGAGCGGCTTCCCGGAGAGCTGACCCGTCTGCGGGCTCGGCGCGGGGGCGGCGGGACGCACGGGCGTCGCGTCGTCGGAGAGCAGCGAGCGGCCGGCGACGACGGCGAGGACGACCACGGCCGCCGCCGCGAAGGCCAGCGCGACCGTGGCTCGCCGCGGGCGCGGCCCGCCGGGGACGCGGCGCGCCGACTGGCGCTCTGCCGCCGCGACGAGCTCCGCGCGCAGGTCGTCGATGTACGAGCTCATCGCCGCACCTCCATCCGGTCGCGCAGCGCGGTCAGCCCGCGCGAGACGCGCTTGCGGACCGTCGCCTCCGACGTGTGCGCCCCCGCGGCGATGTCGGCGTAGTCGCGGTCGTCGAGCACGTGCGCGCGGACGGCCTCGCGCTGCTCGGGCGGAAGCTCGTCCACGAGCCGGCCGGCGACGTCGCGGCCGAGCATGAGCACCATCTCGGCGTCCTCGTCGCGCAGCGGGACGGGCTGCATGCCCAGCCGCCGGCGCATGCGCTCCTCGGCGTAGCCGCGGCGGCGGTGGTCGGCGAGCTTGTGCTGGGCGATCCCGAACAGCCAGGCGACGGCGGGCACGTCGGCGCGCGGGCGGAAGCGCGGCCGCGCCGCCAGGGCGGCCGCGAACGTCTCGGCCGTGAGGTCGGCGGCCGCGTCGGCGTCGTGGACGCGTCGCACGAACCAGCCGAGCAGGAGCTCGATGTAGCGGTCGTAGAACATTCCGAAGTCCTCCGGATGGCCCGACAGCAGCAGGGAATCGTCGCTGCGCATGGTCGTCAACCGATCATCTCGGAGATCGGTGTTGCGGTGTGACCGTCACATCCTGGATGCTTCATGCGAGGAAGCGATCATGACCCCTTCCACGCGTCCCACCTGGTCGTCCCAGCACCGCCGCTGGCCGCTCTTCGTGCCGTTCGCGCTGCTGGCCGTCCTGGGCCTGTTCGTCCTCGAAGGCGCCGCCGCGGGCGTCGTGCTGCTCGTCGCCTTCTTGGCGTTCCTCGGCGCCTGCATCGTCAACCTGCGCGGTGAGCGCGTCGTCGGCGGGAAGTACGGACCGCTCGGGCTCTGATCGGGTCGCCGTCCTGGGCGGCGGCGTCGCCGGGCTCAGCGCCGCGCACGAGCTCGCGGAGCGCGGCTTCGCGGTCACGGTCCTCGAGGCCCGCTCCATCCCCGGCGGCAAGGCGCGCAGCCTGCCGGTACCCGGCTCGGGGACCGGCGGGCGGCACGACCTGCCGGCCGAGCACGGGTTCCGCTTCTTCCCGGGGTTCTACCGGCACCTGCCGGACACGATGGCGCGGATCCCGCTCGCCGGCGGGCGCTCGGTCAAGGACCGGCTGACGGGCGCGACGCGGATCCTGCTCGCCCAGGCGGGCGGGCGCAACGAGATGATCGCCGGCGCGCACCTGCCGGAGTCGCTCGAGGACCTCGCGGTGCTGTCGCGCTTCCTGCTCGACGTGATGACCGGCCTCGGCATCCCGGCCTACGAGCACGCGATCCTCGTCGAGCGGCTGCTGACGCTCCTGACGAGCTGCGACGAGCGCCGCTACGGGCAGTGGGAGCTCGAGTCGTGGTGGGACTACGTCGGCGCGGAGGAGCGCTCGCCGGCGTTCCGCAAGTTCCTGGCCGAGGGGCTCACGCGCACGCTGGTCGCCGCCCGCGCCCGCGAGATCAGCGCCCGCACCGGCGGGCTGATCCTGGCGCAGCTCGTCCTGGACCTCACGCAGGCCGGAGGCCGCGCCGACCGGGTGCTCGACGCCCCGACCAACGACGCCTGGATCGACCCGTGGGTCGACCACCTGCGCGCGGCCGGCGTGGATCTGCGCCTCGGCACGCCGGTCCAGGGCATCACGATGCGCGACGGGCGGATCGCGAGCGTCGCCACGCCCGCCGGGCCGGTAAGCGCCGACCACTACGTCGCCGCGCTGCCGGTCGAGGTCATGCGCCAGCTCGCCGGGCCGCCCCTGCGCCGCGCGGACCCCGCGCTCGGCCGGCTCGACCGGCTCGTCACGCGCTGGATGAACGGCGTGCTCTTCTACTTCGACGCCGACGTCCCGCTCGTGCACGGGCACGTGATCTACATCGACTCACCGTGGGCGCTGACGTCGATCTCCCAGCGCCAGTTCTGGCGCGGCGTCGACCTCGCCGGCTACGGCGACGGGCGCGTGCGCGGGATCCTCTCGATCGACGTCTCGGACTGGGAGACGCCCGGGCCGAAGACCGGCAAGGTGGCGATGCGCTGCAGCCGCGAGGAGATCCGCGAGGAGGTGTGGGCCCAGCTCGCGGCGCACCTGAACGACGGGCCCGAGCCGGTGCTCGACCCCGACCGCGTGGTCGCCTGGTTCCTCGACCCGGCGATCGAGTTCCCCAACCCCACGGGCGCCACGAACCTCGAGCCGCTGCTGATCAACACCACCGGCTCGTGGGCCGACCGGCCGGAGGCGCCGACGCGCATCCCGAACCTCTTCCTCGCGTCGGACTACGTCCGCACGCACACCGACCTCGCGACCATGGAGGGCGCCAACGAGGCGGCGCGCCGCGCGGTCAACGCGATCCTCGAGGCGACCGGCTCGCGCGCGCAGCGCTGTCGCGTGTGGCGGCTGCGCGAGCCCGCGGTGCTCGCGCCCGCCCGCTGGCTGGACCGGCTGCGCTGGCTGGCCTTCCATCGCCCGGCGCGCGCGCCGCTGCGCGTGGCGGCCGACGGCGGCCTGCGTCCGGCCGGCCCACTCTCGCGGGCCGCGCTGGCCGCGGGCCGGCTCAGGCGACGACGCGGGTGAGCCCCGCCTCGCGGCAGCCGGCCTCGAGCGCCTCTAGGCCGAACGCCGCGACCGGGCCGAGCGCGCCGGTGCCCTCGACCCCGGCGTGCGCTGCGCGGCGCGCCGCCCACGCCAGCGTGCCTGCCGTGACGGCGTAATGGTCGTCGCCGGAGAGGTGGACCTCCGCGAGGACGCGGCCCGCGCCGTCGCGGGCCTCGGCCACGATCCAGGACAGCGCCTCCGGCGTCGTGCCGGCCGCCGGGCCCTCGGCGAGCGCGACCACCCGCTCGCCGACGGCCTGCAGCGCCGCGCGCGCGCCAGGGAGGCGTCCCGCGGCGCTGGCCGCCAGCGTGCCGGCCTGGATCGGCCGCGCGAGGCCCGGGAACCAGCCGAGGTAGACGTTGACCTCCTGAAGCTGCGGATAGGCCTGCGGCAGTCCGTAGTGCTCCGAGCCGCCGTAGGAGATCGCGTCGCGCTCCTTGCCCTTCACCGCGAACGTCCGCACGCGCTCGGCCGTCCGCACGCTGCGGATCCGCCCGTCACGGTACGCCGGCGCGGGATTCAGCATCGCGCCTACGCCCGACACACGCGTGCCCGCGCTGCTCGCCGACGCCCCGGCGCCCAGCGCGTAGTAGCCGACATCGACGCGCACCGCCTCGTCACCGGCGTCCTCGATGGCGAGCGCGCCGGCGAGCGCGCCGGGCACGAAGTCGTAGCCCATGGCGGGCAGCAGCGCCGCGCCGGCGCGGGCGGCGGGCGGCCCGAAGTCCTCGAAGACGCGCCGGATGAACACGGGCTCGCCCGTCGAGTCGATGTAGGTCGCGCCGGCGGCGATCGCCGCCCGCACCGCGGCCTCGCCGTACTTGGCGAACGGGCCGACGGTGGCGACGAGCACGTCGCCGTCGCCGACCAGGTCGAAGACGCCGTTGCGCCGCAGGGCGTCCGCCTGGCGCACCTCCAGGCCGCCCAGGCGGCCGGCCAGCTCGCCCAGCCGCTCGGCGGAGCGCCCGGCCAGCACCGGTCGCTCGCCCTGAGCGACCAGGCGCTCCGCGGTGAGGCGCCCCGTGTAGCCGGTGGCGCCGAAGACGACGATCGTCGCGGTCATCGCCTACTACCATGACTGATAACGACTACCGAAGCGTCGAACGATGCAGAGGGCCCGCCGACCGACTGGCGGGCACGGAAAGGGATACATGGCAGACGTGACTCGAGTCTCCGTCGAGGTCGGCGGGACGGAGATCTCGTTCGAGACGGGGCGGATGGCCAAGCAGGCCTCAGGCGCCGTCGTCGTCCGTGCGGGCGACACCGTGGTGCTCTCCACCGCCACGGCGGGCAACGTGCGCGAGGGGATCGACTTCCTCCCACTGACCGTGGACGTGGAGGAGCGCATGTACGCCGCGGGCAAGATCCCCGGCTCCTTCTTCAAGCGCGAGGGCCGCGCGGGCGAGGGCGCGACGCTGATCGCGCGCATGATCGACCGCCCGCTGCGCCCGCTGTTCCCGAAGGGCTGGCACCGCGAGACGCAGCTCGTCGGCATGCCGCTGTCGGTGGACCAGGTCCACTCCTACGACATCCTCGCGATGAACGGCGCGTCCGCCGCGCTGATGCTCTCCGACATCCCGTTCCCGACGCCCGTGGGCGCCGTGCGGATCGGCAAGGTCGAGGGGAACTTCGTCGTCAACCCGACCGAGGAGCAGCAGCTCACGGCCGAGCTCGACCTCGTCGTGGCCGGCACCGAGGAGGCCATCCTCATGGTCGAGGCCGGCGCCAACGAGGTGCCGGAGGCCGAGATCCTCGACGCGCTGGACATCGCGCACTCGGAGATCAAGAAGCTCGCCGCGCTCCAGCGCGACCTGGCCTCCAAGGCGGGCAAGCCGAAGCTCGAGATCGAGGCGCCGCAGGTCGACGAGGATTTGGTCCGCCAGGTCCAGGAGGCGTTCGGCGACGAGCTCGACCGCGCGACCTCGGTCGAGGACAAGCTGGCGCGGCAGGAGGAGACCAAGGCCGTCGAGGCGAAGATCCTCGAGCGCTTCGCCGGCGAGCCGGAGTCCGAGACCTACGCCGAGTTCCGCGCCAAGGCGCAGAAGGCGTTCGACTACCTCGAGAAGAAGATCATCCGCGAGCGCATCGCGGTTCACAAGAAGCGCCCGGACGGCCGCTCGGCGGAGGAGATCCGGCCGATCGACATCGAGGTCGGCACGCTGCCGCGCACGCACGGCTCCGCGCTGTTCACCCGCGGCCAGACGCAGGCCATGTCCGTGGTCGCGCTGGGCACCACGCGCGAGGAGATGCGCCTGGACAATCTCGGGCTCGAGACCTCCAAGCGCTACTTCCACCACTACAATTTCCCGCCGTTCTCGGTGGGCGAGGCCGGCTTCATGCGCGGCCCGAAGCGGCGTGACATCGGCCACGGGGCGCTCGCCGAGCGCGCGCTGGTCCCGATGATCCCCGACCAGGAGCACTTCCCGTACACGATCCGGGTGGTCTCCGACATCCTCGAGTCCAACGGCTCGTCCTCGATGGCGAGCGTCTGCGGCTCCGCGCTGTCGCTGATGGACGCCGGCGTGCCGATCAAGGCCCCGGTGGCCGGCGTGGCCATGGGCCTCATCAAGGAGGGCGAGGCCTACACGGTCCTGACGGACATCGCCGGCGTGGAGGACCACCTCGGCGACATGGACTTCAAGGTCGCGGGCACGGAGCGCGGCATCACCGCGCTGCAGATGGACATCAAGATCACCGGCGTCACGTTCGAGATCATGCGCGACGCGCTGGCCCAGGCCCGCGAGGGGCGCATGTTCATCCTCGGCAAGATGGCCGAGGCGATCGGCGAGCCGCGCACCGAGCTCTCCGAGTTCGCGCCGCGGATCTCGTCGATCAAGATCGACCCCGACAAGATCGGCTTGCTCATCGGCAAGGGCGGCGAGACGATCCGCGCGCTGCAGGAGGAGTACGAGGCGCAGATCGACGTCGACGACGAGGGCCAGGTCCGCGTGTACGCGCAGACCGGCGCCCAGGGCGACGCGCTCGTCGACCGCATCCGCTCGATGACCAAGGAGGTCGAGGTCGGCGACGAGTACACCGGCAAGGTCGTCAAGACGACCACGTTCGGCGCCTTCGTCGAGCTCGCCAAGGGCACCGACGGCCTGCTGCACATCTCCAACGTCTCGCCCGGCCAGCGCGTCGGGACGGTCGAGGAGGTCCTCAACAAGGGCGACGAGATCGCGGTCCGCGTGGTCGAGGTCGACCGCGAGCGCGGCCGCATCGGCCTGCGGCTCGCCGAGGACCCGGACATCGCCGGCAAGTCCAAGGAGGAGCTGACCACGGTCGGCACCGGCGACCCGACGATGGGCGGCGGCGGTGGCCGGCGCAACGGCCGCGGCGGCGGCCGGGGCGACCGCGGGGGCCGCGACGGGCGCTCGCGCGAGCGCCGCGAGCCGCGCGGGGACCGCGACCCCGACAGGTCGTAGGCGCTGCCCGAACATCGCATCACGGAGCTTGACAACGGGCTGCGGATCGCGACGGAGGTGATCCCCTCCGTGCGGTCCGCGGCCCTGGGCTTCTTCGTGGGCACCGGCTCGCGCGGCGAGGAGCCCGCGGAGGCCGGGCTCTCGCACTTCCTCGAGCACCTGCTGTTCCGCGGCACCGACCGCTACGCGTCCGCGGAGATCGACCAGCTCTTCGACGGCATGGGCGCCGAGCTGAACGCCGGGACCGACAAGGAGAGCACGACGGTCTACGCCCGGATGCTCGACCAGCATCTGCCGCGCGCCTTCGACGTGATGGCCGACATGGTCTGGCGCCCGGCCTTCCGCGACGTCGACCCCGAGCGCGAGGTCGTGCTCGAGGAGATCGCGATGTACGAGGACGATCCGCAGGACACGGTGTTCGACGTGCTCGGCGAGGCGGTCTTCGGCGGGCACCCGCTCGGCCGGCCGATCATCGGCCGCGCGCCGGTGATCCGCGAGACGCCGGTCGACGCGATCGCGGCCTTCCACGCCCGGCGCTACGTGCCCGCCTCCGTGGTCGTCGCCGCGGCGGGCTCGGTGGACCACGAGGCGATCGTCGAGCTGGCCCGTGGCACCCTCGGCGGCGAGGCGCGCGACGGCACGGCGCCCCGGCCCGAGCCGGCGCCCGCGGCGCCGTCGCCGGCCGTGCGCTTCCAGCGCAAGGACACCGAGCAGTGCCATGTCTGCGTCGGCGGCCTGGGGCTGCCGCGCGGCGACGATCGCCGCTTCGCGAGCCGCGTGCTCGACGCCGTGTTCGGCGGCCTGTCGTCCTCGCGGCTGTTCCAGGCGGTGCGCGAGGAGCGCGGCCTGGCGTACTCGGTCTACTCGTTCGCCGGGCAGTTCGCCGACACGGGCCAGATCGGCCTCTACGTCGGCACGCGGCCCGACAACCTGCGCGAGGCGATGCGCGTGGTGGGGGAGGAGCTCGCCCGCCTGCGCGAGCAGCCCGCCACCGAGGAGGAGCTCGAGCGCACGCGCGAGAACGTCAAGGCGCGGATCGTCCTCTCCCTGGAGTCGACGGGCTCGCGCATGCACCGCCTCGGTTCGTCGCTGCTGTGGGGCCTGCCGCTGCTGGACACCGACGAGCTGATGGCCCGCATCGACGCCGTGACGCTCGACGACCTGCGGGCGCTCGTCGACGAGCTGTGGGCGCCAGAGGGCCTCTCGGCCGCCGGCATCGGCCCCGACGAGGACGCGTTCCGCTCCTCGGTCGAGGACGTCTGCCCCGGCGCCGGGGTCGCGGCTTGATCGCCGTCGCCGTCGCCGGGGCCGCGGGGCGCGTCGGCAGCGCGGTGTGCGCCGCCGTGGAGGCGGCGGACGACATGGAGCTCGCCGGCCGCGCCGACCCGGCGCTGGGCACGAGCGTGGCCGAGGCGCTGGACGGCGCCGACGTGATGGTGGACTTCACCCGGCCGGACACCGCCGTCGAGAACGCCCGCGCGGCCGTGGCGGCCGGCGTCCACGTCGTGATCGGCACGACGGGATTCGACGTCGACGAGCTGCGCGACCTGGAGGGCGCGAACGTCTTCGTGGCCCCGAACTTCGCCATCGGCGCGGTGCTGATGATGCGCTTCGCGGCCGAGGCGGCGCGGCACATGGAGCGCGCCGAGATCGTCGAGCTGCACCACCCGGCCAAGCTCGACGCGCCGTCGGGGACGGCCAAGCGCACGGCCGAGATGATCGGCGGCGAGGTCCCGATCCACTCGGTCCGGCTCCCCGGCCTTGTCGCCGACCAGGAGGTCATCTTCGGTGACGTGGCCCAGACATTGACCATCCGCCACACGACCACGGACCGCACGAGCTTCATGCCCGGGGTGCTCCTCGCGGTGCGCCGCGTCGCCGATCTGGCGGAGTCGCCGGTGGTCGGACTCGAGCGCCTGCTGTGGCCGTAGACTTCGGGCATGGGCTTCCTAGACAGAGCGAAGAAGCTCGCCGAGCAGGCGCAGGAGAAGCTCGACGACGCGCAGAAGCAGTTCAACGAGCGCCAGGACTCGTCCGGCGGCGGCGCCGCCGGCGGCGGTCCGGCGGCGGAGTACGACCAGCACGGGCGTCCGGTCAAGCCGCCGGAGACGGCCACGCCGCCGCACGGCGACCCGCTCGTGGAGACGCCGCCCGTGAACGAGACGCCCGTGGAGACGCCGCCCGTGAACGAGACGCCCGTGGAGACGCCGCCCGTGAACGAGACGCCCGGCGTGCCGCG
>Ga0126307_10003608_pt1 | contig 10611 bp, 7 predicted proteins | sample Plot28_FD_89955 | JGI IMG/M metagenome (GOLD analysis project Ga0126307, IMG submission 89955) | Serpentine soil microbial communities from UC McLaughlin Reserve, CA, USA - Plot28 | ecosystem: Environmental > Terrestrial > Soil > Grasslands | place: USA: UC McLaughlin Reserve, Lake County...
CGCGGGGGCGGCGACGCTGCTGCACGTCGACGGCCGTCGAATCGCTGTCGCCGGCCTCGGTGACGAGGTCGACGCCGACGCATTCCGGTCGGCGGCAGCGGCCGTCGCGCGGCTGACGCAGCGGCTCGGCGGGACGCTCGGGTGGGTGCTCGACGCCGACTCGCCGGTTCCGGTGGAGGAGCAGGCGCGCGCCGTCGTCGACGGCATCATGCTCGGCGGCTACGACCCCGCGCGCTGGAAGTCGGGCCACGATCGGGTCGAGTTCAGCCGCCTGTCGCTCGGCGGGCCGGAGGGCGTCCTCGAGCCGGCGCAGCGCGCCGCCACCGTCGCTGCCTGGGTCAACAGGGCGCGCGACCTGGCGAACGAGCCGCCGAACGAGCTCACGCCCGCGGCGCTCGCCCAGCGGGCTGAGGAGTTCGCGGCCGGCTCGGAGCATCTCCGCGTCGAGTCCGGCGGACCGGAGCGGCTCGCCGAGCTCGGCATGGGCTCCTTCGGCGCCGTCGCGCAGGGCAGCCACAACCCGGCGCAGCTGATCGTCCTCCGCTACGACCCGCCGGATGCGCGCGACGACGTCGTCCTCGGTCTCGTCGGCAAGGCCGTCACCTTCGACACCGGCGGGATCTCGATCAAGCCCGCGCTCTACATGGAGGACATGAAGGGGGACATGGCGGGCGGCGGCGCGGTGATCGCCGGCATCGGCGCGATCGCCGAGCTCGGCCTGCCGCTGCGCGTGCTCGGTGTCGTCGGGGCGACCGAGAACATGGCCGGCGGCCACTCCTACCGACCGGGAGACATCCTCCGCGCGATGAACGGCAAGACGATCGAGGTCATCAATACCGATGCGGAGGGACGGCTGATCCTGGCCGACGTGCTCTGGTACGCCCGTCAGCAGGGCGCGACGCACATGGTCGACTTCGCGACGCTCACGGGCGTGATGAACAAGGCGCTGGGCGACCTCTACGCCGGCGTCTACGGCAACGACGACCGGTGGCGCGATGAGGTCGTCGCCGCCGGCAACCGCAGCGGCGACCACTCCTGGAGCTTCCCGATGCACCGGCGCTACCGCCGCCTGATCGACTCGAGCTTCGCAGACATGAAGAACCAGTCGGTGCGGGGCCAGGCGTCGCCGACCTACGCCGCCTCGTTCCTCGAGGAGTTCATCGGGGAGGGCCCATGGGCGCACATCGACATGGCGGGACCGGGTTTCCTGCGCTGGCCGCGCCCGGACTACTTCCCGCAGCAGGGCGGCACCGGCTGGGGCGTCCGCCTGATCGCCGAGCTGGGACGCTCCCTCACGTGACGCCGAACTACGACCTCTCGGAGGAGCACGAGCTCGTCCGCCGGACCGTGCGCGAGTTCGCGGTGGAGCGGGTCGCGCCGGTCGCGGCCGAGCTCGACCGCGAGCACCGCTTCCCCTACGACCTCGTCGCCGAGCTCGCGGAGCTCGGGCTGATGGGGATGACGATCCCGGAGGAGTACGGCGGGGCCGGGACCGACACGCTCTCCTACGCGATCGCGGTCGAGGAGCTGACCCGCATCGACTCGTCCGTGGCGATCACCGTCGCGGCGCATCACTCGCTCGGGACGCTGCCGATCTACTACTTCGGGTCGGACGAGCAGAAGCGGGAGTGGCTGCCGTCCCTCGCCTCGGGGGAGAAACTCGCGGCCTTCGGCCTGACGGAGCCGGAGGCGGGATCGGACGCCGGCGCAACGCGGACGCGCGCGGAGCTCCAGGACGGCGGGTGGGTGATCAACGGCTCGAAGATGTTCATCACCAATGCCGGTACGGAGATCACGGCGTGCGTCACGATCACCGCCCGCACCGGCGACGACGAGGTCTCGAACCTGATCGTCCCCAACGGCGCGGCCGGCTACGAGTTCGCGGCGCCGATGGAGAAACTCGGGTGGCGCGCGTCCGACACGCGGGAGCTCTCGTTTCGTGACGTCCGCGTCCCCGAGGGGAACCTGCTCGGCCCGCGGGGACAGGGGTTCCAGCAGTTCCTCGAGATCCTCGACGGCGGCCGGATCTCGGTGGCGGCGATGGGCGTCGGGCTCGCGCAGGGCGCCTACGACCTCGCGGCGCAGTACGCGAAGGAGCGGCAGCAGTTCGGCAAGCCGATCGCGCGCTTCCAGGCGGTCCAGTTCGCCCTGGCCGACATGGCCACGGAGATCGAGGCCGGCCGGGGCATGGTCTACAGGGCCGCGTGGCTGAAGGACCAGGGGCGGCCGTTCGGCAAGGAGTCGGCGATGGCGAAGCTGTACACCGGCGAGCTCTCCCACCGCGTCGCGAACGCCGCGCTGCAGATCCACGGCGGCTACGGGTTCATGGAGGAGTCCCCGATCGCGCGGCTCTACCGCGATCAGAAGATCCTGGAGATCGGCGAGGGGACAAACGAAGTTCAGCGCATGGTGATCGCCAAGCACCTAGGTTTCTAGCCGCGGGACGCGATAGGCTCGACGCGTGCTTTTTCGCCAGTTCGTCGACGACGATCTTGGCTGCGCCTCCTATCTGATCGGCGACGAGGACTCCGGGGAGGCGCTCGTCGTCGACCCCACGTACGCGATCGAGCAGTACCTCCGGCAGGCTGAGCAGGACGGCGTCCGCATCGTCCGCGTGCTCGAGACGCATACCCACGCCGATCACGTCTCCGGCCACGGCCGCTTCGCGCTCGACCACGGCCTTCCCGTCTCCATCCACGCTGCGGCCAAGCCGGAATTCCCCTTCGACGCGCTCGAGGACGGGCAGGAGTTCGAGCTCGGGCCCGTCGCGATCCGCGTCATCCACACGCCGGGGCACCGGCCCGAGCACTGCGCCTTCGCCGTGATCGACCGCGAGCGCGGCGACGAGCCGTGGCTGACGCTGACCGGCGACTCGCTCTTCGTCGGCGACGCGGCGCGGCCGGACCTCGCGTCAGAGGCCGCCAAAGGCGCGCGCGGCTTGTACCAGAGCCTGCAGCGGCTGCTCGAGCTCCACGACGGAGTCGAGGTCTATCCCGGACATGTCTCCGGGTCGCTGTGCGGGACCGGGATGAGCTCGAAGGCCTCCTCGACGATCGGCTTCGAGCGGCGCTTCAACCACAAGGTCCGCATGGCCGACGAGGACGAATTCGTCGCCGACGCGATCCGCACCGGTGTGCGGCCAGCCAACATGGAGCGGATCGTCGAGCTCAACCGAGGGCCGTTCGTGGGGTCGCCGAAGCCGCTCGAGCCGGTGAACGGCGGCGGCGGCGGAGCGATCCTCGACGTCCGACCCGCCGAGGCGTTCGCGGCCGGATACGCGCGCGGCGCCGTCAACGTTCCCGTCGACGGCGGCAGCTTCCCGACCAAGGCGGGGTTCGTGCTGCCGCTCGACGAGCGGGTCGTGATCCACGCCGCCACGGTCGAGCAGGCCGAGCGCGCAGCGCAAGGGCTTCGCGCAGTCGGCATCTTCGACCTCGCCGGCTACGTGCTCGGCCCGCCCTCGGACGAGCGCCTCGCGCCGGTCGAGCTCGAGGAGCTGCGTCCGCTCGTCGAATCCGGCGAGGTCGAGGTGCTCGATGTCCGCGAGCCGCACGAGCGCGACGAGGGCTACATCCCGGGGAGCCGCAACATCCCCTACCGCCTCGTTCGCGAATGGGCGGAGGACCTCCAGAGTGGCAAGCCCGTCGTCACGATCTGCTCGAGCGGCCCGCGAGCAGGCGTCGCGGCGAGCGTGCTCGCTGCGTCGGGCGTCGATGCGCGCCCCGTCCTCGACGGCGGCGTCCCCGACTGGGACGGCGAGACCGTCTCGTTCAGGCGCTGCGGGTCGTAGCCGCGACGCTCGAGCTCGGCCCGGAGCCGGTCCTGGTAGGGGCTCAGGATCGCCTCCCCGCGTCCGTCCCTCACGTGCCGAGTTTGGGAGTCAAGAAGACATAGACCGACCGACGGTGCCGCTTCCCGCCGATCGGTCTCCATTTCAAGACGCCGCAGCGGCGCCGAGTCTTCCTGCCGCTATTTCAGTCGCTCGACCGCATAACCCCAGGTCCGCATGTCGTCCAGAAGCACCGTGCAGTGCTCCTGGTCGCGCGTGATCACGGTCAGCTCGACCTCGGTCTCGGCGACAGGGATGTCCATGCCCTCGCGGTGGTGCTCGACCGAGACGACGTTGCCCCGCGCCTCCGCGATCAGCGACAGGAGCTTCACGAGCTCACCGGGGCGGTCGGCGATGCGGGTCCGGATCACGAGGTAGCGCCCGCCGAGCGTGAGGCCGTGGCGCATCACCGAGATCAGGAGCGTCGGGTCGATGTTGCCGCCCGAGAGGACGATCGCCACAGGTCCCGAGCCGCCGATCTTGTCGGCGAGGAGCGCGGCGACGCCCACGGCGCCCGCGCCCTCGACGACGAGCTTCGCGCGCTCCAGCAGCAGCACGATCGCCTCACTGATCAGCTCATCGTCCACATCGACCATGTCGTCGAGGACGTCCTCGAGGATCGACATCGTCAGCTCACCCGGTTGCTTGACGAAGATCCCGTCCGCGATCGTGAAGCCGCTCAGTCCGGCCTGGACGCCGACGATCCGCGCTTCTGGACGCTTCGCCCGCAGCGCGAGCGCGATCCCCGAGGCGAGGCCGCCGCCGCCGATCGGGATCACGAACGTCTCGGCCTGGGGAACCTGATCGTCGAGCTCGAGGCCGATCGTGCCCTGGCCGGCGATCACGACCGGGTCCTCGAACGGGTGGATGAACGTCGCGGCCGTCTGCTCGACGTCCGCCTGGGCCCCCGCGAGCGCCGCCTCGAACGACGCGCCGCCCATGATCAGCTCGGAGCCGTACGTCCTGCAGGCCTCGACCTTGGCCATCGGCGCGTCCTGTGGCACATAGATGCGCGCCTGGATACCGGCCTGCCGCGCGGCCCAGGCGACGGCCTGGCCGTGGTTGCCGGCGCTTGCCGCCACCACGCCGGGCGCACGCTCCTGCGCCGAGAGCGTCGCGATCTTGTTGACGGCGCCGCGGACCTTGAACGCCCCGGTCCGCTGGAGGTTCTCGGCCTTCAGCAGCACCTCCCGGCCGGCGCGGCGAGAGAAGGTCTCTGAGGGGTAGACCGGCGTCTCACGCGCGATCCCGGCGAGGCGCCGGCGCGCCTCCTGGATGTCAGCGAGGGTCGGGGCGGTTTCCGTCTGCATCGACCTTGAAAACCTTCTGAAGTATCTCTTGTACCGCGGTCAGCGGGTCGAGCTCGCGGCGCTGGACTTCGTCGAGGAGCCGCCGCAGCTCGGGATCGTCGGCGACCGCCTGCTCGAGGTGCGTCTTCGCCCGCGCCGAGGCCACGGCAAAGACCTCGCCGGCGAGGTTCTTGCGGCGCCGCTCGTCGAGCAGCCCGTTCGACTCGAGATGCGCGCGGTGCTCGGCGATCTTGTCCCAGAGCTCCGGGACACCCTCTTCCGAGATCGCGTCGGTGAGGACGATCGGCGGCCGCCAGTCCCGGTCGTGGTCGAGTGCCAGGATCGACCGCACCTCGTTCAGCATCGTCTTCGCCGCGGGGTGGTCCTTCTTGTTGACGACGATGACGTCGGGGATCTCCATGATTCCGGCCTTCAGCGCCTGCACCGAGTCGCCCGAGCCCGGCATCAGCGCCAGCACGATGCTGTCGGCGACGCCGATGACCTCGATCTCGCTCTGCCCGGTGCCCACGGTCTCGAGAAACACGAGGTCGCGGCCAGCCGCGTCGAGCACCAGCAGGGCTTGGAGCGTCGCCTCCGCAAGGCCGCCGAGGTGCCCGCGCGTCCCCATCGAGCGGATGAAGACACCCGGGTCGAGGAAATGGTCGGCCAGGCGGATGCGGTCGCCGAGCAGCGCGCCCTTCGAGAAGGGGCTCGACGGGTCGACGGAGATCACGCCGACCGTCTGCCGCTGCGAGCGGACGTGGCGGACGAGGGCACTGATCAGGCTCGACTTCCCGACTCCGGGCGGCCCGGTGATGCCGATTGCGTATGCGCCGCCCGTCTCCGGGTAGAGCTCCCGAACGAGGTCGTAGGCGAGGGGGTCGGCGTTCTCGACCAACGTGATCGCCCGCGCGAGCGCGCGCCGGTCTCCCGAGCGGACGCCGTCAAGCAGGGTTTCGCGCGTCCAGTCCCGCCGGCGGGCCATCTACTGAGTTTGCAGCGCAGGCTCGCGGCGCGTCGAGACGCCGCGCGCCATCGCGAGCCCGATCAGCGCCGCGACGCCGGAGAGCAACGCCGCAAGCGCCCACACCTCGCGCGGGCCCAGCGCGTCGGTGATCGGGCCTGCGGCGAGCATCCCGACGCCGAGGACGACGTAGTTCGAGCTCATCAGCACCGTGAACGCCCGACCCCGGAGCTCGTCCGGCGCGCCGCGTTGGACGAGCAGCGCGTTGCAGACGACTGCCGCGCCGTTGCCGGCGCCGACGAAGGCGACGCAGGCCGCGGCTACCCAGACGTTCGGCGCCGCGGCTGCGGCGCCCAGCCCCAGGGCGATCACCCCGATGGCCCCTCCGTACACGGCCGAGAGCGCCCGGGTCTCGAGAAACGACCCGGCGAGCAGGCTGCCGACGGCGAGGCCGACCCCCGTGGCGCCGACAAGCAGTCCGTAGCCGAAATCGCCGGACGACAAGGCTTCTTTCGCCAGCACGACCTCGGAGACGTTCGCGCCCGCCGTCGCGAGCATCACGACGTTCCACGCCGCGAGGATCGTCAGCAGCGCGCGGGAGCCGCGGATCAATGCGAAGCCGTCGGCGAGGTCGCGCCAGTACCCATGCCCCGCGGCGGCCGCGGCGGCCCGCAGGAGCCGTCCGGGAATGCGGGTCAGCAGCGCCGCGGAGGCGAGGAACGTGATCGCGTTGATGACGTAGGCGGCGTCCGGCGCGGTCGCCGCGACCAGGACGCCGCCGAGCAGCGGGCCGACGGCCCAGGCCGCGTTCTCGATCGTCTGCAGGACCGAGTTCGCGTTCGCGAGGTCCTCGTCGGCGACGAGGTTCGGCAGGCCGGCGTAGACCGCAGGCCGGAAGAACCCCGTCGCGAACCCAGCGACTGCCGCGAGCGCGACGATCATGCCGGCGCTGCCGGCGAAGGGCAGCACGAGGAAGACGACGACTCGGACAAGGTCGGAAACGATCATCAGCCGCCGCCGCGACATCCGGTCGACGAGTGTCCCAGCCGTGATCCCGATCACGATCGCCGGCAGGAAGTCCGCGATGAAGAGCGCGCTGACCCAGGTCGCGGAGTGCGTGCGGTCGTAGACATCGACCGTCAGCGCGACGAACGCCAACCACGTGCCGAGGCCCGAGGCCAGCGTCGCCAGCGCGAGCAGCCCGAAGCTCGGCGGATTTCGCAGGAGGGCGACCTGGCGGGCTAGCACGCTCTCATTTGTCCGGTTACCCGGGAGCCGGGCTCAGTACACGGCCGAGCGCCTCGCGGAAGAGGGCGTTCTCCTCCTCCGTGCCGACCGTGACGCGGATGCCGCCGGGTGCGCCGAAGCCGGCCGTCGGGCGGACGATCACGCCTTCCTGGAGGAGCTGCTCGAAGAGTGTCCGCGAGTCGTCTCCGACCTCGGTGAAGACGAAGTTCGCCACGGCGGGGCCGATCGGGTCGAAGCCATGCTCCCGGAGCGCACCCTCGACGGCCGGCCGCCCCTCCGCGTTCACCCGCCGGCGCCGCTCGAGCTCCGACTGTGCGCCCGGCGCGCCCAGGCTCGCGAGTGACGCGACCTGGGCTGCCGCCGTGATGTCGAACGCTCGGCGAACCTTGCCGATCGCGGTCACGACCTCGCGCGGCGCGGCGCCGTAGCCCACGCGAAGGCCCGCGAGGCCGAAGATCTTCGAGAACGTCCGCAGGACGACGACGCGCAGGCCGCTCTTGAGGTACTCCTCGATGCCGTCGGGGTAGTCCGGCTCGTCGACGTATTCGAAGTACGCCTGGTCGAGCACGGTCAGCACGTGGTCGGGGACACGCTCGAAGTAGTCGTGCAGCTCCTCGCGCGTGTTCATCGTCCCCGTCGGGTTGTTCGGGTGGCAGACGTAGACGAGCTTCGTGCGCTGCGTGATCGCGCCGAGGATCGCCTCGAGGTCGTAGCGGCCCTCGTCGAGCGGGATCGTTCGCGGGACCGCGCCGAGCTTCCGCGCGCCGATCACGTACGAGGGGAAGCTCGGCCAGCCGCAGACCACCTCGTCGCCCGGATCGAGCGAGACCTGCGAGAGGCAGTCGACGACGCCGTCGGCGCCGGCGCCGAGGGCAATCTCGTCCTGCTCGAGGCCGTGGCGCTTTGCGAGCGCGACCCGGAGCCGGTACGCGCCCCCGTCGGGGTAGCGGTTCAGCTCCGGCGCCGCTGTCGCGAGGGCGTCCAACGCCTCGGGAAACGGCCCGAACGGGCCCTCATTCGAGGCCAGCTTGACCACGCGCTCGAGGCCGAGCTCGCGCTGGACCTCCTCGACGGGCTTCCCGGGTTCGTACGGGACGATGTCCCGGACCGCAGGCTTGAAGAAGCTCTCGGCGATCTCGGCGAGCGGCATCCGGGGGAGCCTAGTGAACGTCGTAGGCCATCAGGATCGCGTCGACGAACTCACGTCCCCGCCGGTAGTGCGCCCTGCGATAGCCCTCTCGACGGAAGCCGAAGCCCTCGTAGAGGGCGATCGCCGCGTCGTTGTGCGGGAAGACGTGCAGCTCGAGCTTGCGGATCCCGACGTCGCGCGCCCACTCGACCGACTGCTGCAGCAGTGCCCGGCCGATCCCCCGCCGCCGTGAGCCCGCCGCGACCATGAGCCCGAGGTCGGCGACATGCCGGCTCGCGGGATGCGGATCTCGGCCGAGCGACAGCCGTGCGACGACGCGGTCTTGGCTCTCGGCGACGAACACCGCCGCGTCGCGGTGGCGGCGGACCGCGCGCAGGTAGCGCCGCTCGTCGCCCGGCGTCCGCCAGCCGCCGTCCGAGATCAACCAGCCCTCGGGCTCGGCGGCGATGTCCTCCGCGAGCGCCACCAGCGCGGCGGCGTCGCGAGGCTGCGCCTGTCGGATCACGAATTCAGGCACCGACGACGATTCCGTGGCCGCCGCGGCGCCCGTCGCCTGCGGCATGCAGGGTTCCGTCTGGGAGCAGGCCGACCGCTGCGGCGCCGCCGAAGTAGAGGTTACGGCGGCGCCAACGGACGACGTCGTAGCCGCGCCGCTGCAACTCATCGACGGCGGCGGGGTCGGTGCCGCCTTCGAGGTGGACGTGGCCGTCATCGACGTGCACGCGTGGGGCGTCGATCGCGTCCTCCAGGGCCAGGCCGTGCCCGATCGCGTTCACGATGATCTGGAGGATCGCTCCGCGCAGGCGCAGCGACCCGGCGCTGCCGACGACGAGCCGCGGGGTGCCGTCGTGGAGCGCGATCGACGGGGCCATACCGCTCGTCAGGCGTCCCCCGGGCCGGCGCCGGGCGCCCGCGGGGATCAGGTCGAACTCCCCGAGCATGTTGTTCAGGTGGATCCCGGTGCCGGGGACGACGACGCCGGAGCCGGACCCGGTCGAGGCGGTGAGGGCGGCCGCGTTGCCGCGAGCATCGACCGCCGAGATGTGCGTCGTGCCCGTCAGGAGCCGGCCGGCGGCGGCGCTGACGCGCTCCTCGTCACACAACCGCTGCGCGAGTCCGCCGCGGAAGAGCTCGCGCTGGAAGCCGCCGCCGCGGGCTGCGTTCTGCTCGCCCATCACCTCGACGAGCCGCGCGATCGCGTCCGCGCTCCCGGTCGGCCCGCCGAGCCCGGCGCGGTCGAGGAGGCGTAGGCCGTAGGCGATCAGCACGCCGCCGGACGACGGCGGTGGGTTGGAGACGACCTCGTGCTGAGCGAACTCGGCTCTGATCGGGCGGCGCCAGACCGGCCGGTAGGCGGTGAGATCCTCCCGCGTCAGCGTCCCACCGTGGTCGCGGACGTGCCGGCTCACGGCGTCGCCGATCGCCCCGGTGTAGAAGGCGGCGGCACCGCCCTCGGCGAGCGCCTCGAACGTGTCCGCCAAGTCGCTGATGACGAACCGATCGCCGGCGACGAGCGGCTCGCCCGCGGGGCCGTAGATCACGCGTCCCTCGTCGGTGTGGCGGAGGATGATGTCGAGGATCGCGTGCAGGTACGCCTGCTCCTGAGTTAGTTCGAAGCCGGAGCGGGCGAGCTCGATCGCCGGCTCGAAGAGCTTTCGCCATGGCACGGAGCCAAACCTGCGATGCGCGACGTCGAGGCCGGCGACGGTTCCGGGCACCGCAACGGATGCGGCGCCTATCCGGAAGGCCTGGATCGTGTCGCCGAAGTCGACGTCGACGGTGTCCATCTCGCCCACGCTGCCGCGGCTCAGGCCCTCGCCGGGGACGGTGACGAAAAAATCCAGCAGGCGCGGGCGGCGGTCGTCCGCGTCGTGGACGAGCAGGAAGCCTCCGCCGCCGGGACCGGTGAGCGGGCTCTCCGCGACCCACGAGACCAATGCGGCTGCGAGGCAGGCGTCGACCGCGTTCCCGCCTTCGGCGAGCAGGCGCGCGCCGGCCTCGGCGGTCAGTCGATGACCGGCGGCGATCGCTCCGCGCATGGTCTGAGCGTACTGCCGGGACCTGAGCGCGATCGCCGGTCGTATCGCGTGCACGCGATCGCCGCGCCGGACGAGCTCGACCGGCTGAACAG
>Ga0126307_10003609_pt1 | contig 10610 bp, 10 predicted proteins | sample Plot28_FD_89955 | JGI IMG/M metagenome (GOLD analysis project Ga0126307, IMG submission 89955) | Serpentine soil microbial communities from UC McLaughlin Reserve, CA, USA - Plot28 | ecosystem: Environmental > Terrestrial > Soil > Grasslands | place: USA: UC McLaughlin Reserve, Lake County...
CCTTAAAACCGCCCGCGTGCACAGATACGCCCCTTTGAGATTCGTATCTAGAACCTCATCGAACTCTGCATCCTTCATGCGCAAAAGGATATTGTCCTGCCTTATCCCCGCATTGTTCACAAGGATCTCCACCGGCCCGAAAGTCTCACCTACACCCTTGATTAATGCCTCTACATCCTCAGGGGAAGCGATGTCGCCCTTGAAGGTCTTGCATTCGCCACCCGCTCCTTGCACCAGTTCTGCGGTCTCCCCGGCCGCCGTGTCGTTTGAGTGGTAGGAGATCGCCACCTTAGCGTCCTCACTGGCGAGCCTGATGGCTATCGCCCGTCCTATCCCACGCCCGGCACCGGTTACAAGGGCTACCCGTCCCTCCATCACTCCCCCTCCGTTATCTCAGGAAACATGAACAAGAGCTCGGCCTCGCAAACGCGCTCGGAACCTACCTTTGCCGCGCCTTTGCCCCGGCCAGCCCTACCCTTGAGGCGTGAGATCTCGACCTCCATCGTCAACACGTCTCCAGGAACAACCTGCCGCCTAAACCTCACGCTGTCTATACCGGCAAAGAGGGCCATCCTGCCCCGGTATTCCTCTAACGCCACCACCCCTACCGCCCCAACCTGCGCTAAAGCCTCGACTATGAGGACTCCCGGCATAATCGGATAATCGGGGAAGTGGCCCTCGAAGAACGGCTCGTTCTGGCTGACGTTCTTTATGCCGACGGCCCGCACGCCGGGCTCCAACTCCTCGATCCTGTCCACCAACAAGAACGGGTAGCGGTGCGGGATGAGCTCCCGGATCGCAGCCGGCCCCAAAGAACCTACCGGCATCTTCACGCCGCTAGCACTTCCTTCGCCGTTCGACCCCGCGTCTTTACGTCCTTGAAATCCTTGAGCATCCTCACGAGCGTCCCCTCTCCGGCCTCGACGACCTCCTCTACCCCCAAGGGCGCAAACCGCTCCACGACCGTGACCCAGCGCACTGGAGAGAGCATCTGGTCTTTCAACGCGAGGCGTATATCGTCGGCTTTCGTCAACACCGCCCCGTTAATCCCACTTATCATGGGTGTTATTGGATCCTCCAGCGGCATCTCTGAAAGAAGCGCAGCCATCGCCACCGAAGCCACCTGGATGAGCGGCGAGTGAAATGCTCCTGCAACGTCGAGGTTGCGCTTTTTGCCGCGCACCCGAGCAGCTACAGCCGTAAGCGCCTCTCTCTCCCCAGAGATCACCGTCTGACGCGGCGTGTTGAAGTTGGCCGCAACGACGGCGCCCTCCGTCGCATCCACGGCCTTGACGACCTCGCACGCGTTCGCCCCGATGATCGCCATCATCCCCCCCGGGTTGTTGATGGACGCCTCCGTCATCAACCGGTCCCTCTCCGCCACGAGCCGCACCCCGTCTTCCAGCCTAAGAGAGCCCGCAGCGTAAGCCGCCGCGTACTCGCCCAAGGAGTGCCCAGCGACCACATCCGGCTCTACGCTCTTACTCCTGAGCTTGTGTAACGTGTCGACCGAGCTCGCGAAGACGGAGAGTTGGTAGGGTACCTCGCCGCTCCCAACGACACGTCGGACGGTCTCCAGGATCTCGCCCGAGACCTCGCCACCCGCCGTACCCTGACCGGGAAAAACCACAGCCAGCCTGAGCATGAAAGCTTCCCCCTAGATCCTGTACAAGTTCGCCGCCCACGTCAATCCCCCACCGAAACCAACCGTTATCATATATTTCCCCGGCTCGAAAGCGTCGAATATGTCTGGGTAAGAGATCGGAATGCTCGCAGCGGACGTGTTGCCGAACCGATCCAAATTCACCACTATCTTCTCCTCCGGGATCTCCATTCGGCGCACCGCAGCTTGTATTATACGTAAATTAGCCTGGTGCGGGATGACGTATTGAATCTCTTCTGGTTCAACGCCGTTACGGGCGAGGAGCTTTTCGACCATTTCGGGAAAGATCCTCGCGGCGAACTTGAAGACTTCGCGGCCATTCTGGTAGAGCTTCTCATCAGCGCCGGGATGTCCGGCCCGCAAGAGCGAGGCCATCCGGCCGTCGGCGCCTAGGATATGATCTACGAAACCAGACTCTCCGAACCCGCGTTCCAGGACCACCGCGCCCGCACCGTCACCGAAGAGCACAGCCGTCGAGCGCTCTTTCAGGTCCACGACTTTCGTCATCGCGTCCGCGCCGACGAGCAGCACGCGCCTCGCCGCACCGCTTTTCATCATCGAGCCCGCGACGCTCGCCGCGTAGGAGTAGCCAGCGCACGCCGCCGTTATATCCATCGCGCCCACGCCAGGAGCACCTATAGCCTCGCCCACGAGGCAGGACACCGAAGGCATGGACTCCGGGGCAGTCGAGGTGGCGCAAAGGATCAAATCCACCGCCTCTCCCTTTAGCCCGGCCTGCTCGAGCGCCTCTTTAGAAGCGTCTATGGCAAGGGTGGCACAGTCTTCGTCTTCAGCGACGAAGTGGCGCTCCTTTATACCGGTACGTTCCACTATCCAGGCATCGTCAGTGTCCAGGGTCTTCTCGAAGTCGTGGTTGGTAACGACCCGGCTCCCCAGAGCGCGCCCCACCCCCACAATCTTGCCGGCAGCGTCGGACGAGGTTGCTTGGGCGTCGCTCAAACCGCATCCTCGGCCATCCGTGCCTTGGCCGCAGCAAGGACCTTTTCAGTCTCTTCTACCAACCCGAAGCCGGCGTGCGAGATGCCTATCAGGGCGTTCTCGACGCCGCGAGAACGAGAGTTACCGTGACCGATGACTACCGATGCGCGCACGCCTAACAGGAAAGAACCTCCGTAGTTCTCAGGGTCTAGCCGGTCGCGGAGGGCGACGAGCCGCGGACGCAAGACGCTCCCGGCGAGCTTGCTGATCGTGCTCGAGGTGAGGCTACCACGCACCATGCCTAGTAGCTCGCGCGAGACGCCTTCGGCAATCTTGAGGGCGACGTTTCCTGTGAAACCGTCGGTTACCACAACGTCTGCCGCTCCACGCGTGATGTCCCTTCCTTCAACGTTGCCGACAAAACGAACGCTTTCTGAACCGGCGAGTAACCTGTGGGCCTCTTTTGTCAGCTCGTTCCCCTTGCCTGGCTCCTCTCCGATGTTGAGCAGCCCGACCCTGGGATCGCCTTCTAATCGTAAGTACCTCCTCGCAAACACGCTACCCAGGATAGCGAAACCAAGGAGGTCCTGCGGCCGGCATGAGACCGTAGCACCGGCGTCCAGCAGCAACGCAGGATTGTCGAAGGGGAGTATCGTTGCGATGGCAGGCCTCCGACAGCCTTTCAAGCGACCGATCTTGAAAAGCGCCGCGGCAACAGCGGCCCCAGTGCTACCCGCCGAGAAAAAAGCATCGGCCTCCTCGGTACGTACCAACTCTGCGGCAACCGCCACGCTCGAGTCCGGTCGGGCGCGCAAAGCACCCGCAGGCTCCTCGTCCATCCCGATCGCGCCACGGGCCTGGCGCAACGAAACGTTATCGGGAGCGCTCTTTAGCTCCGCTCCGATCACGGCCTCATCGCCGACGAGAACTATCTCGTTGTTCGGCATCCTTCTCGCAGCGGAAAGAGCACCAGCGAGGATCTCCCCCGGCGCGTTGTCCCCGCCCAAAGCATCCACCGCTATGCGCACGTTTTAGGCCCCGTGAAGGAAGGCGAAAACTTCGCTGCTACTCAGTGGACTCTACGGCGACCACGCTGCGCCCCTTGTAATTGCCGCACTCTGGGCATACCCGGTGCGGCCTACGCGGCTCCCCACATGTAGGACAGGTCCGTAGGCGCGGTGCCCCTAGGGCATCGTGTGCCCGGCGCTTGTCCCTGCGAGCCTGCGACGTCTTCTTCTTCGGTACGGCCACGATGCTACCTCCCGTATGGTTACTAGTACGCCTTTTGAGGCCTAAAAATTCGCGGCGAAAAAGTCGCCCAAAGAACGCCAGCGTGGGTCGATACCACCCTGCTGATAAGCAGGGTTGATCGGCTCAGTGCCCGGACAGAAGACTTGCATGGGTATCTCGCTCGGGAGCGCCTCTCTGGCGTATCGCGATACGTTCAGCTCCCAATCCTCGACGTACAGCTCCGGCTCGTTCGGCCCTGAAAGAAACTCCGACTCGCCGAACTCAAGAGCCAACGTGACCGGCTCGAGCGTACGATCGCAGGTGGTCACAATCTCACAGCCGACCTCGAAGTCGAGGTGCAAACCCTCCGCCAACTTCGTGACGCGTACGTGCGCCTCGGCCCCCGAGACCTCATGGCGGCGCCCGTAAAGGTCGAAGGATGGAATCTCAAAAGATGCCGAAAGCCCACGTGTATCTCCTACGCCCATCCCCGGGCGCTTTAGCTTGATCTTTTTGTCCATATCTATATTTTACTCTTCCGGAACGCCCTGCAACTTCGAGCGGCCACGCTGGACCGCCTCCAAGAGCCGGGCCAAATTCTCTTCGAGGTTCCTCAAGACATCGTCGGCATAGTCCTCGGCACCAAGGCGTATCTCTCGCTCGCGGCGGCGAGCCTCTTCCATGATCTCCGCGCTTCGCTTCTCGGCCCTTTTGAGGACTTCTTCTTCGGAGGTGATCTTCTCGGCCTCTTCTTGCGCCGCGCGGATGATGCGATCGCTCTCGCTACGCGCCTCGTCGAGCATCGCCTGGCGCTCCTTGACGATCCAACGCGCCTGCTTGAGCTCCTCCGGGATGGTCTGGCGCATCTGGTCTATAACGTCGAAGGCAGCGTCGCGATCGATCATCGCCGTGTTACCAAAGCCAGGGAAGCTCCGGGCTTCCTCCACCAGCTCCTCCAACCTGTCTATCAGAACCAGTACGTCCATGCTTGCATTCTACCCTTTATCGCTGGCCACTGCCTGTTTATCCACGTACGACCGCCGCACGGCATCCAGTATCTCCTCCGGAACCAGTCCGCGCACCTCCCCGCCGTAGCTCGCGATCTCGCGCACCGCACTCGATGAGAGGAAGCTGTGCTCCGCCACCGCCATGATGTATATTGTCTCGAGATCAGGGTAAAGCCTCCGGTTGAGCTGTGCCTGCTGGAACTCCGACTCGAAGTCCGAGCTTACCCTTAACCCCTTGACGACCACCCTGGCCCCCCGCTCCCGAGCAAAATCCGTTAAAAGTCCCTCCATCACCTCAACCGAAACGTTCTCGAACCCCGCTGTAACCTCTCCTATGAGCTGCGCCCGCTCCTCGGCGGAGAGCCTGGGTCTTTTGCTGAAGTTCGCTCCCACAGCCACTACCACATGGTCGTACAGCTCCGATGCGCGCTCGATTATGTCCAGATGGCCAACGGTGATGGGATCGAAGCTGCCGGGATAGATAGCGAGGTTCATCGTGTTTTCGGTCCGTTCGAAGAAGGTTACGACCGTGCCGCCGTAGCGGCGGCTGTCCCCTTTCAGGTTTTTTATGGCCTCTATCGCAGGAGGATCGCCACTCTCGAACACGACGCGTCCGCCGGGCGCGAGCAAGGCCGCAAGACGTTCTAGGACGTCCCAAATCTCCCTCGACGGCATTCTATACGGAGGATCGGCAAATATCAAATCGTACCTGCGCCCCTCTCCTAAGAACTGCCCTATAGTCTGCGCAACGTCTCCTCGCAGTACCTCCCCGCGGTCAGTAAATCCCACGCGTGCAAGGTTCTCCCGGACGACGTGCACCGCCCGTCCGTTCTTTTCGACGAACGTCGCCTGCTCATAACCCCGGCTCAGGGCCTCGATGCCTAAGGCTCCCGTCCCAGCATAGAGGTCCAGAACTTCACCGTCCTCGAAGAACTGACCCAAGGAGTTGAAAATCGCCTCCCGCACCCTATCGGAGGTTGGACGGACGCTGTCCGGTACCGCAGCGAGACGAATACCATGCGCTGAGCCGGCGATAATCCTCAAGCCTTTACTCGCGAAACAACCACTCGACATCGGCTCCAAGCAGGTCTTGGATCTCGCGCCTTAAAGGTCGGTGCTGGGGTTTTTTGAGGTTTGGGTCCGAGGCGACGAGCTTAAATGCTGCGCCGCGGGCTTCAACCAGGATGTCGATATCCCTTAGAAGCTTCGCCACTTTGAGGTCCGGCATGCCACTCTGCCGGCTCCCGAAGAGCGTCCCCTCTCCCCTGATGGCGAGGTCCACCTCAGAGAGCTTGAAGCCGTCCTGGTGTTCGCACAGAGCTTCGACCCGCGTTTGCGCTTCTTGCGTCTTCGGGTCGCTTATAAGAAAGCACTTTGGGGGATGAAGACCCCGGCAGACCCTCCCTCGAAGCTGGTGAAGTTGGGAGAGACCAAAACGCTCAGCGCCCTCGATCACGATGGCGCTCGCGTTCGGCACATCCACCCCGACCTCGACCACGGTCGTCGCGACGAGCACCTCTATCTCCCCGGAGCGAAAGGCCGCCATCATCTCGCGTTTCACGGCGGCCCTCATCCTACCGTGAAGGAGGCCGACCTTGCGATCTGGGAAGATCTCTCTTTCGAGCTCCTCATAAAGCTCTTCAGCCGCCCGTACGTCCTCTAGAGCCTCAGACTCGTCGACGAGTGGGCAGATCACGAACGCTTGCCGCCCCTCTTCGAGCTCGGCGCGCACCGCCTCGTAGGCCTCGTTACGCTCCGAGATCTCGAAGGCGCATGTCTCCACGGGCTTGCGCCCGGGCGGCAGTTCGTCGAGGATCGAGACCTCGAGGTCTCCATAGAGCGTGAGAGATAAGGTCCTCGGGATCGGGGTGGCCGTCATCACGAGCGTGTCTGGTGTAGCCCCCTTTTCCTTGAAGACCGTCCTCTGGCCGACTCCGAAGCGGTGCTGCTCATCTGTCACCACGAGGGAGAGGTCGTCAAACTCGACGCCTTTTTGAATTAGAGCATGCGTTCCCACTACGATATGCGCCTCGCCACTCGTTACTGCCTCCAAAGCGGACCGGCGCTCAGCGACGCTTTGTGAGCCGGCAAGCATGACGACGTTTACGGGCAGGTACTTCAACGCCGCCGATATGGAGATGAAGTGCTGCTCGGCGAGGACCTCGGTTGGGGCCATGATCGCACCCTGTCCCCCCGACTCAACCGCCGAAAGGAGAGCAGCTACGGCGATCACGGTCTTACCGCTTCCAACATCGCCCTGAAGCAATCGGCGCATCGGTTTTTCGGCCCTCATTCCTTCGAGGACCTCCCCGATCACACGCTCCTGCGCCTCCGTAAGCCCAAAAGGGAGGCTCTTTAGGAAGGGATCGAGCAGTCTGCCATCTCCTTTGTGGCTCTGGCCAGATTCGTATCTTTCGAGGCGCGCCTTGCGGGCAGCAAGGCCGGTTTGTATGAGGAAGAGTTCGTGGAAGACGAGCCGCCTAGTCGCTACTTCCAGACGCTCTTTACTTGAGGGGAAGTGGATCTCACGTATCGCGTCGTGCAGGTTCGCCAGACCATGACGGGCGAGAATATCTGCTGGCAAGGGATCGAGGACGCGACCGGACATGTATAGCGCGCGGTGGACGAGGGTACGCATCCTCCTCGCGTTTATGCCCTTGTCGATAGGATAGACCGGCACGAACCGCCCCGCGTGTGGGCTTTCACCTGCTGCGTCCCCGATCGTCGCCGGGTGATCGATTATCTCAAGGTTCCTGGCTGCAAGTTGCAAACCATACCTGCGCTGCACCTCGCCCGAGACGACGACAGGAGTATCCGGAACGAGCTCTTTCAGTAGCCAGCTACGTCCCCAGACGGTCGCCGGCATGTATCCGGTACCATCGTAGAGCTGCACTGAGAATCCTGGTGTCCGCCCCCGATTCGGACGCCCCAGCTTCTTCGCGCTCACCACTCTTCCTACTACCGTCGCCTTTTCGCCCACACGCAGGTCGGAGATCTTCTTCACGTTCGAGAGATCCTCGTGGCGTGAGGGATAGTGCGAGACGAGGTCCGCCAAAGAGACGACGCCTAGCTCCTTGAGCGCCAGCGCGATACGAGGGCCTACGCCATGAAGCTCCGCGACCTGTACACAGCGCAGTTCCGGCAGGGTTTTCCTTCGGGTTAGATTAAGGGGCGTGCCTCGTGCGAGAGCATCCATCTCTTGGAACACGCTCTCTCTAAAGGTAGGCCAGGCCATACGCCCCCGGACCGACGTGAGAGCCGACGGCCCCGCCGATCTGCGTTATAAAGCGACCCTCCACGTTAAGAGAGCCGATGAGCTCGGCGAGCGGCTCCGGATCGTCAGCGTATCCGTATGCCAGAGGCCGGCCTTCATCCGCGGCTAGCTTCGCCTCCTCGAGGAGGGCCGCCATCTGGCGCTTGCGTCCACGAGCCCGTTTCTGCGGCACGACCTCTCCATCCTCGACGCGCAAGACCGGCCGGATGTCGAGCGCCGTTCCGAGCAGGCGCTGGGCCCGGCCGATTCGACCGCTCTTCTCCAGGTACTCAAGGGTACCGACGGCGAACAGGATCTCGCAACGCCTTATCGCCCTCTGCACCGCCTTCTTGACCTCCTCGAAATCCCCGCCATCGTCCACCATCTGAAGCGCCTCCAGGAGGATGAGCCCCGCCCCCATCTCTACGCTCCTTGTATCCACGACCTCGACCGGGCGGCCGGCCATCCCCGCCGCGGTAACGGCCGAGCTATAGGTCCCGCTAAGCTTCGATGAGAGCGTCAGCACTAGAATGTCGTCGTAGGCATGGAGGGATTCGTAGGCCTCGAGAAACGCCCCGGAAGGGGGCTGGGAGGTCGTAGGGAAGGTGGGTGATTCTCTTAGCTTCTGGTAAAACTCCTCGGTAGAGAGATCCACCTTGTCCACGTAGATCTCCTCAGGGCCGAAAGCGTAGGTCAGCGGGACCACCCGAACGTTGGGGCGTTCGCGCACCCCCTCCGATAAGCTCGCCGTCGAATCAGTGACGATCGCCGTCGTCACTACTCGGCCACCATCTGCAAAGGATACAGAGGCTGCCCCCCATCCTTGACCTCGACCGCAAGACCCCTATCCAATCTTCGGATGTCTTCGGCGATCTTCTCCGCCACCGCCTCCTCGAGGTCTTCGCCCCGAAGCAGTGTCACAACATCCGCACCCTCTTCGACGATCTTTCTTGCCACCGCCAGAGCCGCCAAATGAACCGACTCCTCTACCGCGTGTAGCTTACCGTCCAGAAGACCCATGTAGGCCCCTTTTCGCACCTCACGTCCCTCCACCCGGGCATCTCGAACGGCGGCGGTGACCTCCGCGCACCGCAAACACTCGCAGATCTCTCGCATCTCCTCGGCGACCTCCTCGGGCACCCCCTCGGCGTCGTAGCCGATCATGGCTGCCAAGCCCCCCGCGATGCTCGTCGTCGGCACTACATGGACCTCGGCATCGACTAATTCTCCCACCCTTTCAGCCGTCGGTACTATGTTCTTGTTGTTCGGCAATAGGATCACGACCGAAGCCCCTGAGCTCCTCACGACCCGAACGAAGTCCTCCGTGCTCGGGTTCGCGCCTTGCCCGCCTTCTACGACAACGGCGCCCATTGCTTCGAAGAGCTCACGGTTCCCCGGTCCCCGACACGCCGCCACTACGCATAGGTCCGCTGCAGCGCTGAGTGGTGAGGGAGCTGCTGGCTCCTCCTTTTCAGCCCGGGCACGGGTCTGAGCCTCCATGTCCTCCACCTTTACGCCGGAGAGCCGGCCGAAGCTACTCGCGTAGGTGAGGACATGACCGGGGTCTTGAGTGTGTAGGTGGACTTTGACGAGGCCGTCGTCGGGGATTACGAGCACGCTCCTACCGATCTCTTGAATGTGCGTCCCAAACTCTTTTTCGTCGCCGGAGAAGCCGCTGACCATAAACTCGGTGCAGTAACCCCACGCCTCCTCCGCCGAGTGGGCCACGGTCTCGCGCAAGCGCTCCCCGTCGGCCGCGAGCTTCGTCTCTTCGGGAACTAGCCGCAACTCTTCACCGCTCAAAGCCGCCCGTATACTGTCCAGGATCACGGCGACTCCGAGTCCCCCAGCGTCTACGACCCCCGCCTCCTTGAGAACGTCGAGCAGCTCCGGGGTCCGCCTTACAGAGGTGCGTGCCTCCTGAGTCACCGACCGCAAGACCTCCAGGAGGTTCTGCTCTCCTTGCTCCACACACAATCGGGCCGCCGCCGCGGCGTCCTTTATTACGGTAAGCATCGTGCCCTCCACGGGATTCTGTACGGCTCCATACGCCCGCTCTTTCGCCCCGGTGAGCGCTGCCGCGAAGGTCTCGGCATCCAGAGTGCGGGCCTTGCCTAAGACATCGCAGGCGCCACGCAGTATTTGGGAGAGTATCACCCCGGAGTTGCCTCGCGCCCCCATAAGCGCGGCTCGCGAGACGGCTTTAGCCGCCTCCTTCCCCCTTAGATGGGGCGAGGCCGAAACCTCTTTGAGCACCGAACGGAGGGTCAGAAGCATGTTCGTTCCCGTATCGCCGTCCGGAACGGGGTAGACGTTGAGGGCGTCTATCTTCGCCGCTTGGGCCTCTAGAGCAACGTGCGCGGCCACCACCACGGCCTTTAAGTCAGCATCGCTCGCCCGAGCCTCCTCGCGTTTACGAGCCCTCTCTTCCACCGTTCTCCCCTAGTGTTCTGAACAAGGTTATCTCTATTATTAACTCTCTCTGCGTTCTACGAGGATCTGGTACAATCTCCGCCCG
>Ga0126307_10003610_pt1 | contig 10610 bp, 12 predicted proteins | sample Plot28_FD_89955 | JGI IMG/M metagenome (GOLD analysis project Ga0126307, IMG submission 89955) | Serpentine soil microbial communities from UC McLaughlin Reserve, CA, USA - Plot28 | ecosystem: Environmental > Terrestrial > Soil > Grasslands | place: USA: UC McLaughlin Reserve, Lake County...
ACCTTCTTGTCCGGCCTCTCTCTTTGCTCGACCACGCTGTGCGTTACGTAGCCGCCATCCTCGAGCTTCGCCAGCTCAGGGTAGATCTGGCTGTGCCTCGCACTCCAGAAATATCCGACCCGTCCCGCCATCCGCTGCGTAAGATCGTACCCGCTGAGTGCCTCCCTCGAGAGTAAACCCAGGATCGCATACCCTAACGTCGTCATACTCCTCCAATATTTCTTTATGTCACTCTTGACATATCGTCCACCAGCCTTTAGAGTACCATATGTCAATATTTACATAAAGAACGAGAGAGGAGCGAGATATGTGCGGTGGGTCTTATGCAGGGCGGGCAATGAAGCATGGTCGGTGGTGGCGTGGTGGTGAGTTTCTGGGGCGCGACGTGGAGAAGATGAGTCCTGGGGCGAGGATCTCGGCGGCGCTCTCGGTACTCGTGCCGGTCGGGCTCTCCGGGGTGTTTCTGGTCGCTTTCGTGCCCTCTTTGTGGTGGATCTTCACGACTTACTTCTGGGTCGCATTCCCCGCGTTCGGGCTGCTCAGGAGTGGCATAGCGGATCTCGATGAGGGTAGGCCCGTCCGGCTCTCCGAGGAGGAGCGGGAGCGGGAGTTGCTGGAGGCGATCCGGGAGAGCGGTGAGATCTCGGCCGCGGCGGCCGCGGCGAGGACGTCGCTTACGGTCGCCGAGGCCGACAGGAGGCTCAGAGAGCTGGCCGAGAACGGCCACCTCGAGGTCAGGGCCCGAGGCGGCGCCATATTCTACGCGCTGTGGGGGAACCCGTGAGCCGGCAGTCACGTCTGACGGCCGGAATACTCCTGATCTTGCTGCCCGCCGTTGTCTACGGTGGGACAAGCATTCTCTCGTTGTTGGTAGGCGACCCCGAGTATGCACAGAACCAGTTGCGCCAGGACCTCTGGCGGGCGGGGCACGCGCACGCCGGCGTGCTGCTCGTGCTCTCGCTGGTTACGTTGCGCTACGTGGACGAGGCCCGTCTCCCAGGGTGGCTCAAGACCGTGGCAAGGCACTCTATCCCGGCCGCGGCGATTCTGTTGCCGGCGGCGTTTTTCTTATCGGTGCTCTCGCCGGAGGCTACGGAGCCGAATGCCATGATCTACCTGGCGTACGTCGGCGCTGTCTCCCTGGCCATCGGTGTCCTGGTATTGGGTATCGGCCTCGTCCGAAGACCACGCAATGAAACAGAGGAGGTCTGATGAAAGTCCTAAGTATCGTACGGTCTGTGAACCTCGTGCTGGCGGGGATGCTGGCCGGGAACGAGTTCGGTACGTGGGCTGCGATTCACCCTGCGCTCGGGAAGTTGGGTCCGGCTGAGCGCATCAGGGCCGAGCAGGAGGTCACGCGCCGGTACGCGGCGATCATGCCCGCCTGGATGGGCTCGACCGTCGTCTCTTCTGTTTTGGCGCTGCTTTTCTCGCGTGGGAAGGCCGGGTTCAGGAGCACGCTCTTCGGGACGGCGTGTTTTGTGGGGATGCTCGCCTCCACCAGGGTAGGCAACGTCCCGATCAACGACCGCGTGCTCGAGATGGACCCGGAGAGGGACCAGGAAGAGTTCGCGAGGCTCAGAGAGCGCTGGGACAGGCTGCACACGCTGCGCGTGGTCCTGAACGTGGCCGGACTCGGGGTCCTGGTCGCCGGCGCACTCTCGGATGACCAGCAGTCGAGCAGGAGCATAGGATGGCGCAGGTAGTAAACGGCAGGTACACGGCACGGATGGACGGACCCTTCGTCGTCTTCATGATCGGGATGCGCATAAACCGTCCCTTGGCGATCAGGAAGTGGCTCCCGACCTTCCGTGCGATGGGCCCCATGCTCCGGGAGCTCTACAACCACCCCGAGAAGGGGTTCCTGGGCGCCGAGTTCTTCTTCTATTGGCCGGGCGTCGCGGTGCTCCAGTACTGGCGCTCGTTCGAGGATCTAGAGAGGTTCGCGCGGAGTCCGGACGACCCCCATCTCCCCGCCTGGCAGCGCTTCAACCGGGTGGTGAAGTCCGATGGATCGGTAGGTATCTGGCACGAGTCCTATCTGGTCGAACCGGGCCACCACGAGACCATCTACAACAACATGCCCGTGTTCGGCCTGGCGAAGGCCACCGAACACGTCCGTGCTACAGGAGGGCGGGAGACGGCGAGGAAGCGGCTGGGAGGGCAAAACGAGCCCACCGTCCCTTCGCCTGAGTAGTATAGGTCTAGCGCCGGATGCTGGGGCCTATGCGTTTCACGGCGGTGCGGAAGTCGTAGGTGGTGACAGAGAGGGCCGAGAGCTGGTGGGAGGCTATCCGCTTCTCGAAGTCGCGGAGGTTTATGGTGCGGCGCATGCACACCAGGGCGGCCTCGCGGCAGAGGGCTTCGAGGTCGGCGCCCGAGTAGCTGCCCGTAAGGCCCGCTATCTGCTCCAGGTCGAGGTCGGGGTCCTTGGGCATCTCGCGGGTGTGGATCCCGAGTATGTGCAGCCGCGCTTCGGCGTCGGGGAGGCCTATCTCGATCTCGTGGTCGAAGCGGCCGGGACGCCTGAGGGCCGGGTCGAGCGCGCCTAGCCTGTTGGTGGTGGCTATCACGCAGACTCTTCCCAGGTTGTTGAGCCCGTCCATGAGGGAGAGGAGTTGTGAGACGAGGGTGGCTTCGAAGCTCTCGCTCATCATGTCGCGTGAGGAGGCGAAGGAGTCTATCTCGTCGAAGAGGATGATCGCCGGCGCCTTGGCGCGGGCCTCGTTGAAGATCGAGCGTAGCTTCGCCTCGCTCTGTCCCCAGAACTTGTTGAGGATCTCGGGGCCAGAGACGGCCACGAAGTGGGCCCCGCTCTCGTGGGCGACGGCCCTCGCCAAAAGCGTCTTGCCCGTTCCGGGCGGCCCGTAGAAGAGGATTCCCTTGTGCGGCCTGATGTGTAGCTTGCGGAAGATCTCGGGGTGGGTGATGGGCAGCTCCACCGACTCGCGGACCAGATCTATGGTCTCGCGCATCCCGCCGACGTCCTCGTAGCGGGTCGCCGGCACGTTGCGGCTACCCGGCGCCGTGCCGCTCGCCGCCGCGACCCCCGCTCCTCCGCTTCGCACGCTCCGTGCGAGACGTTCGATGAGGCCCTCCCTGTCCTCCTGCGGGTCGACCTCTTCGCGCCCCTCCCGCGTCTTCACGACCTTCCAGTTCGAGAGGTCTCCATCTTCCCTGTAACCCCAGGACCGGTCCCTGCTAGGGTCGATCCTCTCGGGGAGGCGGGCCACTATCTCGGCGGTCGAGTCGAGGTCCAGAATGGGGCACCTGACGCATGGGCCGAGGTCCGAGAGGACACGCTCGGTGATGGCGTCCTTGTCCACCTCGAAGACGGCCTCGTCGTCCATCTCGCCGAAGGCGTACCAGGAGCTGCCCGTAAGATGGTCGTTGTCGTAGACCCGGATCTGACGGCAAGGGAAGAGCTGCTTGTCCGCGAGGGAATCGGGCGTGCACCACTCCCTCGCCGTCCTCCGGGAGCGCTGTTTGCGCAGGAAACACCTGAGGCCCCCGAAGAGTTCATCCGCCGAAAGCGAGGCCCCGTCGGCCATATACTCGGCGTCGTTCTCGCCGCGTAGGATCCCGGAGAAGTCGTCGAGGAGCCGCCAGTCGGAGGGGAGATCAAGGTCGACGTGGACCCGTGCCGTGCCGTTCGCGCCCTCGACGTGGTATGAAGGATGGCGCGAGGCAAGCGCCGCGGCCCGGCCGAGGTGGCCTTCGGATCTCAGCGGGAAACCGACTCTCACAAGCATGGCCCGCAGATTCTAACCCACGCCGCCAGAGACCGTCGGAATCAGATGTCCGGGATAGGGCGTAAGAACCGCGATTCTTCGGATGGTCTCGGAGATCCCGGCCAGTACGGAACGCCGGGGACCGCCTTTGCAGGTAACATGACACCGTGACAGAGAGACCTTGCCTGGGCACCCCGAAATGAACGGGAGACCATATGAGCGAGCAAAATAGCAACCCGCCGGTCTCGACCGGCGGGGGCGATGACGGGACGACGACCCTGCTGGGATCCGGACGGATGGGCAAAGACGACCCGCAGATAATCACTCTCGGCGACGTGGACGAGGCCAGCTCTTTCCTCGGCCTGGCCCGCGCCGAGGCGGATGAGGAGATCGGCGCTCTACTGGTCGAACTACAGCGCCTCCTCTACCGCGTAATGGGTGATGTGGCGATGCCGAAGGAGGATAATGTGGTCGGCGAAGATGATCTGGGGTTCCTCGACGACGCCCTCGAGGAGTGGCGGGGCCGAACAGAGATCCCCAAGGAGTTCGTCATCCCCGGTGAGAGCCGTCTCGGCGCACTTCTCGACGTCGCCCGCTCCGTAACGCGCCGCGCGGAGCGTAGCCTCGTCGCCTCCGGATACGCGGGCGAGCACCCCTACGCCGTGCGCGTCGTCAACCGTCTCTCCGACCTCCTCTTCGTCCTCGCGCGCAACGCCGACGGCGAGAAGACCCTCTCGAAGACGTAGGGGCGCTTCGCGAAGCGCCCCTACGCGAAGCGCCCCTACACGGAACCGCCCCACCTGTCCACTCCTTCGGCGGTGAACCGGGCGGCACATTGCGGCCGAACACGGTAGCATGGTCTCTGTGGGCTCTCTTCTGCGGGCGGCGCTCTCGGTCTCGGCGGCCACGTTTCTCTCGCGGGCGACGGGGTACCTGCGTTGGTCGGCGCAGGCCGCGGCGCTCGGGACGGGGGCCGTGGCGGACGGTTACACCATCGCCATCCTGCTACCGAGCCTGATCTACGAGCTCTTCGTCGGCGGCATCCTGTACTCGATCTTTATACCGGTGCTCGTCGACCGGATGACGTCCTACGGCGAGGAAGACGCCCGGGGCCTGACGAACGCGCTCTTTACCCTCATCCTGCCGCTGATGGGGCTCTTGACCCTCGCCGGGATCTCCTTCGCCGGCCCCCTCGTCGGCCTGGTGGGATCCTGGGGCGGGACCGCCGAGGGACTCACCGCAGAGCAGGCCAGGCAGACCCAGGAGTACGGGGTGTTCTTCTTCCGGATCTTCGCCCTCCAGATGCTCTTCTACGGCGTGTCCACGATCGCGACCGGGGTGCTCCAGGCCTACCGGCGCTTCTTCCTACCGACCTTCGCCCCGGTGCTCAACAACCTCGTGGTCGTAGGTTCGCTGGCCGCCTACTACTTCTTGCGGGAGACCGACCAGCGGCTCGCGCTCTACGTGCTCGCCTTCGGCGTCACGGTAGGGGTGGCCATCATGGCGCTGGCCCTCCTCCCTACGTTGCTCGCCCTCGGGTACAGGCCGCGCCCGCGGGTCAACCACCCCGCCTTGCTGCCTACCGCGAAGCTCGCGGGTCCGATGATCGTGCTCGTGGCCGCCTCGGTCGGCTTCCAGTTCCTCACGGCCAGCCTTGTCAGCCGCTACGGCGCGCTGGCGGAGGTCAACTACGCCTTCATAATCTTCACCCTCCCCTACGGCCTCTTCGTGGTCGCCATCGCCACCGCGCTGATGCCCGAGCTCTCCGAAAAGCACTCCCGCGAAGACACGGAGGGCTACAGGGAGACCTTCTCCTTCGGCCTGAGGACCATGCTCTTCGTCGTGGTGCCGTCTTCGGTCGGCCTGATCACCCTCGCGGAACCCGTCGTCGGTGTCCTCTACCAGCGCCTCTACTTCCGTCCGGAGGCGACCCGGGAGGTGGCCGGACTGCTCGTCGCCTACTCGGCCGGTCTGCTTGGCTACTCGGTGTACTTCTTCCTCGTCCGTGCCTTCTACTCGCGTCAGAACACGAAGACCCCGGCCCTCCTGAACGTCGGGATCTTCGTCCTCTTTGCGGCCCTGGCTTACGGCCTCTCGTACCTGTTCGGGGCGACCGGCGTGGTGCTCGCCCTGTCGGCCGCCTACGCCGTGCTCGCCGTCCTCGCCCTCGCCGCCACCCGCCGCGAGATCGGCCGCATCGACGGCCGCCGCCTCATCTCCTCCCTGGCGAAGGCCCTGGCCGCCGGTGCCGCCATGTACGCCGTGGCGACGGCCGGCACCGCCCTCCTCGGAGAAGGCACGGATTTCGCCGAACGCTCTCTCGTCCTCCTCACCGCAGGCGGCGCCTCTTTGGCCGCCTACCTCGGCGCCGCGTTCGTGCTGAGGGCGGAGGAACTCAAGTCGTTGGCTGGTCTTTTCGGGCGACAGACGAGGTCGAGGATCTCAGGTTAGGCCACAAGAAGCCTCGAGCCTGGGGGCTTCACCGATGAGCATGGTGCCTCAGGACGGCTTATCCACCCACTCTGGTTCGGGGGTTATATGGGACTCGGGATGCGGCCCTGGACCGTCGAGGCCGGTGGAGGTGACGGTCATCAAGACCCGCACCTTCTTGTCGCGGTCGGCGAGCGTCTGGCATGAGAGCCTGACCTGTCCCAGGAGATCCCGGCTCTCGAGCACGTGGAGTTCGGCCTTGGTCATCTCGTCGGGCTCCCCCTCCAGGTACTCTATCCGGCAGGTCGTGCACCTGGCGTAAGAACCGCAGCGGTGCAGGATATCCACTCCGGCGTCCTCTTCGATCGCCAGGACCAATCGCTTGTTCTCGGGAACGTCGAAGGTTCCGACGCCCTCGACCTCTAGCTCGGGCATTCGTCACTCCTTCCACAGACGGAACATCCTGTTTTGTGGCGGCAGGCACCTGCCCTCCTGAGGCCACATCTAACCACGCCGGTAGGCCAGGTGCGAGCATCGGCCCGCGGGCTTTCCGGGTTATACGTCTGCAAAACCGCAAGTGGATCGGCTAAACTGGCCGTTCACGAAAGGAGGTCACGCTTGGATCACCGCCCGCCCTCCATAAAGGTAGACAAGCCCTGGGGCCGCTTCGAGCAGTACACGCACAACCTGCCATCTACGGTCAAGATCATCACCGTCGCTCCCGGCGGCACGCTCTCGCGCCAGTACCACCATCGCCGCGACGAACTCTGGGTCATACTGGACGAGGGGGCCCAGGTACAGCTCGGCGAAGAAGTTCTCGAGCCCGAGAGTGGGGAGAAGGTATTCATCCCGCGAGGTACGGTGCATAGGCTCTCCACGACCGGCGAAAAGGAGGTGCGGATCCTGGAGATCTCCTTCGGGGAGTTCGACGAGGAGGACATCGTCAGGCTCGATGACGTCTACGGCCGCGTGGCCCAATGACGACTCCGGTGTAGATCCCCTTGGGCTTCAGGGACGAAGGGGAGTCCCGGCGCGACGAGCGCGCACAGGCGTCCGCCGAGGAGGCATCCACCAGGACGGAGAGGGACCGCGAAGGTCCCTCCCGCGTGTCCCCGCTGCTCTTGTTGCTCGCCTTGCTGCTACTGGCGCTGCTCGCGGGGGCCGCTGTTCTTCTCTGGAAGTCCCTCGGCGAGAGCACCTCAGGCACCAGCGTCACCAGAGATTCCATAGATTCGGCCGGCCCAAAACCGCAAGTACGGCTCACCAACGCCGCAGGCCAGGTGCGCGTCGAGGGCACAGAGGGGTCCAAATCCGTAGACTACGAGGCTACGCAGTATGCGATGGCCGCCGACCCTGCGGCCGCCAAGCAGCGGGCCTCCGAAGTGCCCGTGGACATCTCCCGCGAAGATTCGAAGATCGTCATCGAGACGGACGGGGGCGAGAATACGGGGGCCGACTACACGCTCCGGGTACCGACCGGCGGCTCTGTCGAGGTCGAATCCGAGGCCGGAGACGTCGAGGTCTCGGGCGTCTCGGGCAACGTGAAGGTCCAAGCCGAGGCCGGGGACGTGACGGTCAGGGACGGGGGGGGTGACGTCAAGGTCGAAGCCCCCCAGGGAGATGTCACCGTAGGCGACTTCAACACCGACACCGGAGGTGCTGAGCTCGAGGTCGGCTCGGGAGACGTCTCGCTCGAAGACCTGATCGTAGGCACCCTGGAAGCCAGCGTCGAGGCCGGGGACGTCACCCTCTCCGGGCGATTCTCCGGCGGCGGGCGGGTCTCCGTACAGACCGGCGACATTATAGCCAGGCTCCCTCCCGAAGATACGAGGGATCTGATCCTCCAGACGCGCGTCGGCAGCGTGTTGCGCGAGCCTGCGAACAAAGCTTCGAACGGACAGGGTTCGGAAAAACAGAAGCAGCAGGGATCGTAGTGGCCCGCACTGATCCTCGCCCAGATGTGGGTTACGTTCGTGAATCACCCGAAGACTTCTGGAGCGCCTTGCGGGGGGTCTGGTTCGCCCCGGTCCGCTTCTTCAGGGGGCTCGACCCACGAGGAGGATTGCTTCGGCCGGCCATCTTCGCCTCCGTGGTCCTCTACCTCGATCTGCTCCTCGAGGCGGCGCTCCAGATGCTCTGGCTCCGCGAGTTCAACTACGCCCTGATCTACGCCCCCCTCCTCGGGCTCGTGGTCGCCATCGTGCTCGCTCCGCTGCTCGTGGCGGGGTTGGCGGTCCTCGTTCTGGTCGTCCTCGGAGGGGGCACGCTCTCGCGCGGTGGCTTCGTACCCCTCTTCCGCTCTCTGGGCTACGCGAGCGGGATAGGGTTCGCGCTCTGGATCCCCTTCGTCCCCCTCCTCGCTATCCCGTACGGTGCCTTCGTGGCCACCGTAGCCGTAAGAGAGACCATGAACGTCACCTGGGCCCGTGCCGCGGCCGCGACCCTCATCCCCCTCGGGGCCGTCCTCCTGATAGTACTCGTCCTCCTCGGCCCCGGTGACGCCGCAGGATCTCTCGTGAACCCCCCAGGTAGCTGAAACAAGGTCAATCCCGGGCCATACGCCGGCCCAGTTCCCCGGCGACCTCGAGCACGTGCGCTATACCGTCGAACGTGGTCCTAAAGTTGACGAAGCACACGCGCAGGCATGCGCGGCCATCGACGGAGGCTGGAGCGAGGAAGACGCGCCCGTCGCGCTGCATCTCGCGGGCGAGTTTGATGTTGTGCGCGTCGACGTCGCCTGTGCCTGCTGGCACGTGCCGGAAGCAGACCGTAGAGAGCATGGGGTCGTGGAGGAGCTCGAACTCGGACGAGTCGCGCAGCGATTCGGCGAAGAGGCGCGCGTTGGTGAGGGTGTTCTCGATCCAGGCCCTGTACCGGGCGGCGCCGTGGACGCGGAAGGCCATCCACAGCCGCAGGGAGCGCAGGGGGCGCGAGTACTCGAGCGTGCGGTCGACCGGGTTGGCGAGGTCGCCCTCGTGCAGCATGTAGCGCTCCTCGTGGCCGAACGCCGCCTGCAGCCTGCCCCTCTCGCGCAGCAACACGGCGCTGCAGCTCTTCTGCACGCCGAGCCACTTGTGGGCGTCGATGGCCGCCGAGTCGGCGCGTTCGAGGCCGGCGAATAGCGGTGCCGTGGTGGGCGCCGCCCCAGGGAGCCCGTACGCGCCGTCGATGTGCAACCAGACGCCGTGGCGGGCGCAGACGTCGGCGACCGCGTCGAGCGGGTCCACGGCCCCCGTGAGGGCCGTCCCCGCCGTCGCCACCACCGCCACGGGCACGACGCCTGCGGCGATGTCGGAGGACAAGGACTCATCGAGCGCCTCGGGCCGCATACGGTGCGCCTCGTCTATGGAAATTAGCCGGACCGCGCTGCTTCCCAGGCCGCAGACCTCGACGGCGCGGACCACCGAGTGGTGCGCCTCTGCCGAGCAGTACACCGCCGCCCGGCGGTCCCCGAGTCCGTCGACGCGGCACCCCGGCAGCGCCTGTTCGCGTGCCGCCAAGAGAGCCGTAAGGTTCGAGGTCATGCCGCCGCTCGTAAAGGCGCCTTCCGCATAAGGGAATCCGACGAACCCGGCGAGCCAGCGCAAGGTCTGCTCCTCGACGAGATCCGCGCCGCCGGCTGCGACCGCCAGATTAGCGTCGTAGGTCGCCACGAGGGCGGAGGCGAGCACCCCTATCTCCAGGCCCGTAGAGCCGATGTAGCCGAGATAGAGCGGCCGGGAGGGCGAGATGCTGGCGTCGAGGATGCGCGCCGCGTCCTGTAGTGCGGCTTCGGTGTCGCCAGCCTCCTCGGGCAGCGGCGCCTCGAGGCGTCTGATCAGCATCTCGTCGAGTTGCGGCTCGGCGGTGCGCGGCGCGTCGAACGACGCCCACGCCTCGCAGATGACACGATCGAGATCTCCCAGAATCCCCTCGCGGTCGGCGAGCGCAGGGAGGTCGGCCCGCTCGTGTTGCGGTGCGGTGTTCGTCCCGTCCCTCTGGGTGCCCACGTCTTTCGCCGCTATTCCTCGACGCCTGCGCCGCCGCCGATACGCTCGTAGACGTCGGGGTGCCTGCGCTTCAGGGTGGCGCCCACGATCAGGCCGACAATCCCGCCCCCGAAGAGGATGATGGGCAGCACAATAGTCATCGTGTCGATAGGCGCATTCGTGAGGCCGGTGATCAGGACGTTGAAGTTGGCAACGCCCAGTATAAGCAGGACCAAGAGCAGGACGCCGGCGCTCGCGGGCGCCCAGGTGGCCGCCCAGCTACCGACCGCGTCCTGGGGCCGCCGCCGGAAGTACCCTACGACCGCAAACGACGTGGCCGCCATGAGGAGCAGCACGCCCAGAGCGCCCAGGTTCGTCAACCACGTAAAGAGCGTCAGCACCGGATTGGCCGCGGCTACGGCGAAGACGAGGACGACGGTGAGCGCCAGGATGGACTGCGTCAAAGAGGCGACCCACGGCG
>Ga0126307_10003611_pt1 | contig 10609 bp, 8 predicted proteins | sample Plot28_FD_89955 | JGI IMG/M metagenome (GOLD analysis project Ga0126307, IMG submission 89955) | Serpentine soil microbial communities from UC McLaughlin Reserve, CA, USA - Plot28 | ecosystem: Environmental > Terrestrial > Soil > Grasslands | place: USA: UC McLaughlin Reserve, Lake County...
GGGCGCCGAGGAGCAGGCCGAAGTCGCGCAGGGCGATGTCGCCGTAGCCGCCGACGATGAGCAGGCTGACGATGATGCCCGCGAGCCAGCCGGCGACGAGCAGCCCGCCGAAGCGCGGCGTCACGGCGACCACGAGCCCCGCGACGATCTCGACGACGCCGACGATATGCATCGCGTCGGAGGCATTGCCGGGGATGATGTCGTTGAACGCGGGGGCGAGATAGCGCGTCCAGTCGTCGGTGAGGACGTTCGCGAACTTGTCGATCCCGAACAGGATCGGCGCCACGGTGAACGCGATCCGCAGCAGCATGAACGCCTGGGCGGCGGGATCGCTGCGCAGGACGTTCGAGGCGGGGATGGGACTGGGCCGCAGGGCGGCGCCGACGGTGCTCATGTGAATGCTCCTTCCAGAGGGTGACTCTCACCCGCTTAGCGACCCTCGGCGCGAGGAACTTACGTCAGCCCTGAGCCATTCGCCCGGCTGCCCGACGGCGGAGCCGGCCGGCAAGCCCGGCGCGGTGGCGGGACATCACGAGGTCCAGGTCCCCCAGCACGTGAACCGCCTGCTTTCGCAGCCACCTGCGTCCGCCGGCGGCGAGCAGCGCGCGATCCTTCACCGACAGGTGGCCGGCGGCGATCCGCAGGGTGACCAGCGACTCGTCTGCCGACGCCTCGGCGACCTGCCAGAAGGCGAACACCGTGGCGCCGTCACGGCCATGGATCAGGGTCATGATGCTGCGGCCGTCGCTCGCACCCAGCAGCCGGATTTCTCCGACGCGCTCGCCCAGTACGCGCCCTCGCACGCGGACGATCGCGCCACCCTGCTCGTCCCGGCGGTCGAAGCGGAGGACGTCGAGCGTCGTGTCGGCGATCCAGCACTGGTTGCCGGTGTCCGAGAGGAACGAGAAGACGTCTCGGGCGAGTGCGCCGATACGGGCCTGAGCTTGGACGTGGATCGTGTTCACGTGAGGCTTAGCGCAGCGAGCGCCGCGATCCTTACGAGGCAAGGCTCGTCGGCCCGGGGGTCGCTGAGGCCGGCGTGATCGCAGCCGCGACCCATCTCGCCGTGGGTGGCTAGCCGAGATAGGGCTTGAGATCGGTGACCATGATCTCCGTCTTCGCGACGAAGCCGGTGGCCCCGGATCGCTCGATCAGCCGCGGCGGCGCGGCGGCGGCGTCGGTCGAGGTCAGGACGATGCGGAGGTCGCCATCGGCCGAGAGGAGCTCGCCCGCGAAGGTGATGCCGTTCCCATCCGGCAGGTGGACGTCGAGCAGCAGCGCGTCCGGATGCAGCAGCGCCAGGACGGCGCGCGCGTCCGCGACGCTGCCGGCCTCGCCGACGACGTCATAGCCGCGCTGCGCAAGCTCCGCACGGACCATGTCCCTGAAGGCGACGTCGTCGTCGACGATGAGTACGCGCACGCGCATGGGAACAGCCTGGCGAGCGGGCGCGCTCACGACAATGGGGTAAACCCGTCCTACTTCGAGACGGGCACGGGGATCTCGGCGCGAATGCGCGTCCCGCCGCCGGGCGGGCTTTCCAGCGCCAGGCTTCCGTCGAGCGCGGCCAGGCGGTCGACCAGTCCGGAGACGCCGCCACCGGGCGCCCGGGTCGCCCCACCGACGCCATCGTCCTCCACCGTCAGGACGAGGCAGCCCTCCGTCAGGGAGGCCCCGACGCGCGCAGACGTGGCCTGGGCGTACTTGGCCACATTCGTGAGGGCCTCCGCGACCACGAAGTACGCCGCGGACTCGACGGCAGCCGGGTACCGCCGGTCGTCGATCTCGAACTTCACCGGCAGGGGCGCACGGTCGGCGAGCGCCTCGACCGCGGCGCCGAGCCCGTGATCCGTCAGGATGGCCGGGTGGATGCCGTGGGCAAGCTCCCGGAGCTCGGCGATCGCCGACCGGGAGTGCATCAGGCCCTCTTGCAGGAGCGACCGTAGGGCGGGCGGCAGGTCGTCGTAGTTGAGCGCACGTTGCTGCGTCATGACGGCCTGGACCAACCGCTGCTGGGCCCCGTCGTGCAGGTCCCGTACGACCCGCCGCCGCTGCTCGTCGGCGGCCTCGACGATTCGTGCGCGCGAAGCGACGAGCTCAGAACGCGCCGTCGCGTTCGACACCGCGGTGGCGATCAGCTCGGCGAACTCCGCCAGCCGCCGCTCCGATCCCATCGGCAGCGGCTCCGCCTCGTCCGTGCCGGCGATCAACACGCCCCACACGTGCCCCTCGATGACCACCGGCGCGCCCACCTCCGAGCGGATGCCGAGGCGCCGGAGCAGATCCGCAAGCTCGCCCGTCGCGCGGTCGTAGCTGTCTACGCGCCCAGGAGCGGCCGTGTCGTGCACCAGCGCGTCGATCGTGCCCTCGCCCAGCGGCAGCCGCGTGCCCGGCGGCACGTGGACCTCGCGGACGCTCCAGCCGGCCACGGCGTGGCTGAAGCCGTCGGGCGTGAGGTGCACGAGGTTGACGCTGCTCGCGGCGAGCAGCCGGCCCGTCTCCCGGCACACGGCGTCGAAGACGAGCTCCGGCTCCGCGCCCTCGGCGACCAGCGTCGCCAGTCGGCGCAGGGCGGCCTGCTCGTCCGCGAGCAGGCGGAGGTCCTCGCGCGCCTGCGTGTTCGAGATCGCGGTCGCGACGAGGGCGGTGAACTCGCTGAGGCGGGTCTCGGCCTCCGGCGGCACCAGCTCGCCGGCGCCGGCGCCCGCCGAGACGACGCCCCACACGCGGCCGTCGACCACGATGGGCGCGCCGACGCCCGCCTGAACACCTCCCTTCCGTGCGGCGTCGCCGATGGCTCCCGGGAGGGCGGCGTAGTCGTCCACCCGGGCCGGCCGGGCGGTGCGCCGGACCACGGCGGTGAGGCTGGGACCGTCGAGCGTCCAGTTCGTGCCCGGCTGGAAGGGGTGCTCGCCGGACGCGCCGATCACTGTGGCCGTGCCGTCCGCCTCGTAGCGGCACAGCTCGACCAGGGACAGCCGCAGCACGCGGGAGACCTCGTCGGCGACTGACGCGAACAGCTCCTCGGGGCTGGCGCCCTGCGCGACGAGCGTCGCCACCCGGCGCAGGGCGGCCTGCTCGTCCGCGAGTCGAGCGAGAGCGTCGCGCGCCTGACCCGTCGAGATCGCGGTGGCGACCAGCTCCGTGAAGTCGGCCAGGCGATCCTCGGTGCCGTCCGGTAACGGCGCCTCGCCGGTCGACGCGGCCGCCATCACGCCCCAGACCTCGCCGTCGACGACGATCGGGGCGCCGGCCCCGGATCGGATACCGGTCTCCCTCACGGCCCCGGCGATCGTCCCGGGGATGCCCGCGAAGTCGTCGATCCTCGCCGGGCGACCGGTCTCGCGCACCCGTGCGGAGATGGTCGGACCGTCGAGCGGCCACCGACTGCCGGCGCGAAACGGATGCGGACCGTCGCTCCAGGCGCCGATGACCGTCATCGCCCCGTCGGGGTCGAAGCGCGACATCTCGACCAGCGGCAGCTTCAGCACCTGGGCCACCTCGCGCGCCACGGCGGCGAACACCGCCTCCGACGACGCCCCGCCGGCCGCGAGCGCTCCGACCCGGCGCAGGGCCGCTTGCTCTTCCTTGAGGGTCGTCTCGCGCTCGCGCAACACCGCTTCGGCTCGGAGCCTGGCCTCGATGTCCGTGAACGCCACCACGGCGCCGCGACCCTCGCGCAGCTCGAGCGGCGCCGACACGTACGACACCGGGAACATGGATCCGTCGCGCCGGAAGAACCAGTCGAGATCGCTCTCGATCGTCTCACCCGTGGCCCGCGGCACCAACATCGGGCACTCCGACGCCGGATAGGCCGATCCGTCCGGCCGCTTGTAGTGGATCGTCTCGTGGCTGTCGCGGCCGAGGAGCTCGCCGGCGTGGTCGTAGCCCAGCGCGCCCACGGCTGCCGGGTTGGCGAAGCGGATCAGGCCGTCGGGATCGACGACCCAGATCGGCTGCGCGGCGGTCTGCAGGACGGCGGCGAGGAAGTCCTCGGCGCCGACGTTCAGGCCGTCCAGCTGGGTGACGGAATCGGGCAGGCCCTAGTGCTCTCTGAGGTAGGTGAGGACGGCGAGGACGCGCCGGTGATCCTCGGGCGTGTTGTGAAGGCCGAGCTTGCTGAAGATGTTCGTCACGTGGCGCTCGACCGCGCCGACCGTGACGATCAGCTCGTCGGCGATGCCCGGGTTGGAGCGTCCTTGCGCCATCAGCGAGAGGACTTGCCGCTCTCGGGGCGTGAGCTCGTCGATGGGACTGTCGTGCCGCGCGCGACCGAGCATCCGCTGGACGACCTCCGGGTCCAGCGCTGAACCGCCGCCCGCCACTCGGCGGACGGCGTCAAGGAAGATGTTGACGTCGCCGACGCGATCTTTGAGCAGGTAGCCGACGCCGGCGGCGCGGTCGCCGACGAGGTCGAGGGCGTAGCGCGCCTCCAGGAACTGGGAAAGGACGAGGACGCCGGTGTCCGGGAGCTCCTCGCGGATGGTCTTCGCCGCGCGGATGCCGTCGTCGGTGGAGTCCGGCGGCATCTGGATGTCGGTGACGATCAGGTCGGGCTTGTGAGCGCGCGCCTTGCGGAGGAGGTCGGGACCGTCGCCGGCGGTGCCCACGACGTCGTGGCCGGCCTCTTCGAGCACGCGAACGATGCCCTCCCGCACGAGCGGCTGGTCTTCTCCGACGACGACGCGGACCGTGATGGCGCAGACCATCGCGCACCCTTGCCCTAGGGGCAACCCCAGGCTCGTCCTTCAGCCGCCTCCATCGACCCGGGCACCATGCGGACGTAGCTTCGGCCGCATGATCGAGACAACGGATCCTCCGCGCCGCGCGATCCCGAGGGCCGCCTGATGCCGATCGCCTCCCCCGAGCAGTACGCCGCGATGCTCGACGCGGCGTCCGCGGGCGGCTACGCCCTCGCGGCGGTCAACGTGTCGTCATCGGAGACGCTCAACGGCGCGATGCGCGGCTTCGCCGAGGCCGGCGCCGACGGCATCGTGCAGGTCACCACGGGCGCTGGCGAGTTCGCGTCCGGCGGCGCGGTCCGCGACATGGCGCTGGGGGCGCGCGCGCTCGCCGAATACGCCCATGTCCTGGCCGACCGCTATCCGGTGGCCATCGCGCTGCACACCGACCACGCGCGGCCCGACGCGTTCGACGCGTTCGTCGGCCCGCAGATCGCCGAGTCGCGCCGGCGTGTCGCCGCCGGTGCGCCGCCGCTGTTCAACTCGCACATGTTCGATGGCTCGACGCTGCGGCTGGAGGACAACCTCCAACGCTCCGCCGCGCTCCTCGACCTGCTCGCACCGCTCGGCATCGTGCTCGAGCTCGAGACCGGCGTCGTGGGCGGCGAGGAGGACGGTGTCGCCGGGCCCGAGGCCGGCCGGGAGGAGCTCTACACCACGACGGCCGACATGCTGAGGGTGGCGGACGCGCTCGGCACCGGTGAGCGCGGCCGCTATCTGCTCGCCGCGACTTTCGGCAACGTCCACGGCGTCTACGCGCCCGGCCACGTGCGCCTGCGGCCCGAGGTCCTGGGCGAAGGCCAGCAGGCGCTCGCGGCCCGACACGGGGGTGCTCGCTTCCAGTTCGTCTTCCACGGCAGCAGCGGCTCGGCGGACGCCGAGATCCGGGCCGCCATCGCCCACGGGGTGGTGAAGATCAACATCGACACCGACGCCCAGTACGCCTTCACGCGCGCCGTCGCCGACCACCTCTTCACCCACTACGACGGCGTGCTGAAGCTCGACGGCGGCGTCGGGCGCAAGGCCGCCTACGACCCCCGCGCGTGGGGACGCAAGGCCGAGGCGGCGCTCGCCACGCGGATCGCCGAAGCCACCCAGCTCTTCGGATCGTCCACGCGGACCATCCTGCCGTGAGCCCGCGGCATCGCCCGGTCTACGCCGCGCGGTAGAGCCGGGCGTCGAGCGCCTGCGCGGATAAGAGGACCGGGTGCGCGGTGAGCGCGTGGCGCACGACTTCGCCGTCGCGCAGCAGGCGGGCGGTCGCCGACCCGCGCCAGCGCCACAAGAGCACGACCCGGAGGCCGTCCTCGCTGACGAGCACTCGGCCATCGGCGTCCAAGCGCGCGGCATGCTCGGCGATCAGTTCGCGCAGGGCGCTCGCCACGTCGGCCTGGTCGGCCCCGTGCGTCGCGAACGTCTTGACATACAGGGCGTCGTCCGTGGCGGCGGCGTCGGTCGCCGGCAGCGGCACGTCGGCGACGCGTGCGGGCAGGCGCTCGCGCGCCGCGAGCTCGCGCCGCAGCCACCACAGGAAGGTCAGGTCCTTGCCCTCGGTCGTGGCGTCGAGCTCGACAAAGCGGACGAAAAACTCGAGGTCGGGAATCCGGTCGAGCGTCGCGTCCAGCTCCTCGGCCGCCGCGCCCGTCCGCCACAACCAATACGGCGCGTCATGGAGCTCGAGCGCGGCGAGCAACCGCTCGTCGCCCACGAAGCGCTCCGCGAACCGCCGTGAGCGCATCGCGTGGTCGTTCTCGGGCGACCACTCGACGTCGGGACGGACGAACCGCTTGAAGGCGTCGTGGACGAGCGCCAGGAAGCGCAGATCCCCGCGCAGCGGGTCCTCGGCGCCGATGCACCCCAGGATCGCCGCGACGTGATGCCCGACCGGCCCCTCCGGATGCCCGCGTCGCGGCGCGCCCCACCGCAGCCCGGCCAGCAGGTCGGCATCCGCGACGACGGCGCCTTCGAGCGCGCTCTCGCACCGAAAACCCGGGACCAGGGGATCGACCGATGCGAGGGGGGACGGCGTCACATCGCCGAGCGTGCCGGGCCGCCGCCGGCTTCGCCATGGGGAAATCCCTCTCCGGCACGCCGGACATCCACATGGCCGCTGTTGCGCGTGCCCGCTTTCGGCGCGCCCTCTCCCAGCGGACGATTGAACGCAGCATCCACGTCCGACACAGCCGAAGGAAGGCTCCCATGTTCAACCGCATCACCAGCTTCGTCACACGACGCCCCAAGCGCGTGATCGCGCTCTGGGCCGTGCTCACCATCGGACTCGCCATGGTCGCCGCCACACAGGGCTACAAGGTGACCACCGACGACACCGCGCAGTTCCTGCCGAAGGGCTCCGAGTCCGCCCAGGCGACCCGCTACGGGCAGGAAGCCTTCGGTCAGCAGAAGGGCACCCGGACGGTCACCGCGCTCGTCAAGCGCGCCGACGGCACGAGACTCTCCGCCGCGGACGGCGCGGCCGTCCGGGAGCTCAGCGCCGGCTTCGGGGGCTGGCGACCGGACACCTCGAAGCTGGAGCTCGAGGGACAGCTCCGCGGTGACCTCGAGGAGCGCGCCGGCCGCATCGTCGACGCCCAGCTCGGCCCCGTGGGCCCCGACGGGCGGTTCCAGCTGATCGCGCTGGAGTGGAAGGCCAACGCGACCGACCTCGTCGCCCAGGAGGCGTTCCGGCAGCTGCGCGACCGCACCGCAGATCAGATCCGGGCCGACGGCCTGAAGGTCGGGTTCACCGGCGGGGTCGCCTCGGTGGCTGACGACACGAAGGCCAACGAGGGCACGCGCGCGCTGTCGCAGGCGCTGCTGTTCGGCTCGATCATCGTCCTGAGCCTGCTGTTCTTCCGCGGACCGCTCGCCGCGTTCCTGCCGCTCATCGCGATCTACTTGGTCGCGGCCGGCGCCAGCGGCCTCGTCGTCGCCGCGGCGCTTCTGTTCGACTTCGATCTCGACGTCGGCACGCCGGCGCTGATTACCGTGGTCCTCGTCGGAATCGGCGTCGACTACTTCCTGTTCCTCCTGTTCCGCCTGCGTGAGCGCCTGCGCGCCGGCGAGGACCGCCGCACCGCCGCCGCGCACGCGGCCGGCAGCGTCAGCCCGGTCATCGCCTCGGCGGCGCTGGCCATCGTCGCCGCCTTCACCACCATGGCCTTGGCCGAGTTCGGGCAGTTCCGCGTGCTCGGACCCGCCGTCGCGATCTCCGTGCTCGTGATGCTCGTCGCCGGCGTGACGCTCATGCCGGCGATCGCCGCGGTCACCGGGCGCGCGCTGTTCTGGCCGTCGCGCTCGTGGGCACACGAGCCTGCCGACGGCCCCGCCGCGCGGCTGGGGCGCCGCATCGCCCGCAGGCCGGGGCGCGCCGCCCTGGTCGTCACCCTCGCGCTCGTCGCGCTCTCGACGCTCGCGCTCGGGACGAAGATGTCCTACGACATGGCGGGTGACGGCGGTCCCTCGACCCAGGCCACCCGGACGGCCGACGAGATCTCCGCCACGATGTCCAAGGGGGCGAGCGACCCCCTGCACCTCTACGTGCAGTCCTCCGGCGACCGGCTGACCGCCGCGCAGCTGCAGCCGCTCCGCGGGCGGCTGGCCCGGACCGACGGTGTCAGCGCCGTCGCTCAGCCCGTGCTGAGCGCCGACGGCCACGGCGCCCGCGTGGACATCGCGCTCGAGCACGGCCCGGTGACGGCGGCCGCGATGGACGTCGTCCGCGGACCCGTTCGCGACGCCGCCCGTGCCGCCGCTGCCGAGGGCGCCAGGACCATGGTCGGCGGCACGTCCGCGATCTACGCCGACGTCAGCGAGTCGGTCGACCGCGACATGAAGCTGATCTTCCCGGTCGCCGCCGCGCTGATCGGGCTGATCCTGATCCTCACGCTCCGCAGCGCAGTCGCCCCGCTGTACCTGCTGGCCGCCGTGGCGCTCGAGTTCGCCGCCACGCTCGGCGCCTCCGTGCTCGTCGTCCAGGAGCTCGGCGGCAACACCGGCGTGGCCTTCACGCTGCCGCTCGTGCTGTTCCTGTTCGTCGTCGCGCTCGGGACGGACTACAACATCCTCATGACCGCGCGGCTGCGCGAGGAGATGCTCGCCGGCAAGCCGGTTCGCGAGGCCGTGGCCGACGCCGTCCGCCACGTCGCCCCCGCGGTAGGCGCCGCCGGGCTCGTCCTCGCCAGCTCCTTCGGCACGCTCATGCTGGAGGCCAACCAGCAGTCCAAGCAGATGGGCTTCGCGATGGCGTTCGGGATCCTGCTCGCGTCGCTCATCGTCTCCTCGATCCTCGTGCCGGCCGTCACGGCGCTCAGCGGGCGGCGGGCGTGGTGGCCGGGACGGGCCGCTCGCGAGCAACCACTGAGAGCGGCGCAACCGACGCTCGAGGAGGACGACCGCCCGCTGGCGCTCGCCGCATAGCGAGGTTTGACGGCTCCGTTCATCGGAGCGCGGAATTCCACCCGCGAAGGGGGGCGCTGCACTGTGCGGCGCCCCCTTTCGTCGTTCTGGCCTACGCGAGCGTTCTTCTTCGTGGCGGTGATCCGCCAGCCATTTGGGGGGGTGGCGCCACCGACGGCGCGGCGCGCATGCAGGAGAGTGGGTGCCGCAAACCCGACTCCAAAGGACTCCTCACATGTTCGCTCCCAACCTCTTCACGATCCGGCTCGCCACCGAGGCCGACGCGGCCGCGCTGATCCGCCTGGCGGCGCTCGACTCCCAGCGGCCGCTCACCGGCCGCGCCGTCGTCGGCGAGCTCGACGGCGCGCCGGCCGCGGCAATCTCGCTCGAGGACGGCCGTACGATCGCGGACCCCTTCCGCCCGACCGCCTCGCTGCTGGCCCACCTGCGCATGCGCGCGGGCGTCGTGCGCGCCTACGAGCGCACCCCGTCGCTCACCGAGCGCATGCGCGAGCGGATCTGGACCGGCTCGCGCTCGCCCGCCCACGCCGCGGCCTGACGCCCGGCCGGAGGCTGCACGACGGCTCGGAGAAGGCGACCACGGCGGCGGCCACGACGGCGCCGCCGAAGAGGCCCTGGCCGGCGAACCGGGTACCACCGGACGGCCGGCCTTGCAGCCCGTCGGAGAACGTGGTGGAGTCGTCGCGAGACGGCGGTTCGCGACATCGCCGAGTACGTGGAGCGCATGGCGGAGGCCGAGCGGATCGCGAGCTTCGGCGTGTGGAAGTGGGAGATCGAGACCGGGCGGTCCGATGGTCCGACGAGCTGCACCGGATCTACTGTCTCGACTCGGGCGAGTTCGCCGGCACCGTGGAGGGCTTCATCTCGCACCTGCACCCCGACGACCGCGACCGCGTGTGGGAGCACGTGGCGCGCGCGGTGCAGACGCTCGAGCCGTTCATCTTCGAGGAGCGGATCCTCCGCGCGGACGGGGCGGTCCGAGCGCTCCTCTCGCAGGGCCGCTGCGATCCTCGGCGACGACGGCCGGGCGGAGGTGCTCGTCGGCGTCTGCCACGACGTCACGGCGCGCGCCGAGGCCGAGCGCGCGCTCGGGCTCAGCGAGCGCCCGATGCGCGCGCGACCATCGACAGCACGCCGTCGGTGGTCACCGTCAAGGATCTCGAGGGCCGTTACCGCATGGTCAACGCGGAGTGCGCGCGGCTCCTCGGCGCGCCGCCGGACGAGCTCGTCGGCCGCCGTTGCACAGACCTGTTCCCGTCCGAGATCGCGGAGCAGCAGCGCCGCAACGACCGCATCGCCGCGGCCGAGCGCGAGCCCGTGTACGACGAGTCCGTGCTGATCCGCGACGGCGAGCCGCGCTCGTACGTGACCGTGACGTTCACGCTCACCGACGATGACGGGCGACCGGTCGAGACCTGCACCATCGCCACGGACGTCACGGAGCGCAAGGA
>Ga0126307_10003612_pt1 | contig 10609 bp, 8 predicted proteins | sample Plot28_FD_89955 | JGI IMG/M metagenome (GOLD analysis project Ga0126307, IMG submission 89955) | Serpentine soil microbial communities from UC McLaughlin Reserve, CA, USA - Plot28 | ecosystem: Environmental > Terrestrial > Soil > Grasslands | place: USA: UC McLaughlin Reserve, Lake County...
GGGACTTGGCGCGCCAGTGCCGCTTGGTGGGGAAGTTGATGATGTAGCGGCGGGGGCCGCACCGGTGGCTGTCCCAGACGAACATGCGGCCCAGGCGGACCTCGTCGCGCTCGCAGGCCCGCTTGTAGGCCTCGTAGTTGGCCGGGAACGCCTGCTTGAACTGCAGCGCCACACCCTTGCCCATGACGCCCACGGTGTTGACGGTGTTCACCAGGGCGTCGACCTCGGCATGCAGCAGGTTCCCCTCGCCGAACTCGATCATCGTCACCTCCCTCCCTGCCATCTATCGGTACTGCTCGCCGTTGTAGTACCAGCCGGGCCTGACAATCACGCTCGGGGGCGTGCCTGCTCGGTTGATCGTATCTCTGGCCAGCGCGGCCATGCGGGACGTCCGGGCTACGACGTTGCTGATCAGTGACCAGGGCATGCGCTCGTGCACCAGGAACTGGGCGGCGCGCCGGGTCATCCGGTTCGGATCATCGGCTGTGTTGTGCCAAAGGTCGGCCCGCATCAGCATCCAGTCGACCTCGGTATCCAGCAGAGCGAGATCGTCGAAATATCCGGTGGTGGGCGACCCACAGTTGCCATTGCTGAATATCCAGCGAAGTCCGGCCTCGACTACGGCACCTACGGTGCTGACCAGATAGATCAATGGCGTTTGGCCATCGTGGTAATGAGCAACGCTGCCGCGAGCAATCCGGTACAACATCGGTGACCGGGGCGCGAAGTAGAACGGCACATAGTCGGCCGGGTGCCCACCCGGCCCGCAGGTAACCCTGTTGCACCGTCGGGCAGCTTTGATGCTCCGGTCGGCGACCTCGGTGACCAGCCTGTCGCCGACGTGCGCATCCGGATACAGCGCTCCAGCTGACAGGATTCGATCAAGGTTGTCGATGTGTGTGAAGTGCAAGATCTGGCGATCCAGCGGCGCCGAACGTCGGGATGGCAACTTGACTGCTCACCTCCGGTCGTGATTACTCCTCGAATCGAGGGTATCTGGGAGCAGGCGGCGACAGGGCGGCGCATGACCGGTAGAGTGTGGTACTCGTTAGGCAGGCTTAACTCAAGATCGATCATGGGTCTCGCAACTCGGCGACTTGCGGTCCTTGGTAAGCTGCATTTGTCCAGGTAAGCAAGGCGTTGTGTGCCGGATCGTCTTGAAAGCGGGAGACCCGCGAGGGTCCGGGGGGTTCGAATCCCTCCGCTTCCGCTTCCCGGGGTCTGACCAGCAGATAGATCGTTCGAAGATCGCCCAGGCGTGATCCAGCCGTCGTGTTTCCCGTTGGGCCAAGGTGGTGGCGAGCCTGGTGTAGCGCTGGAGGATTTAGGTCATACGGTGTGCGCCGCGGCCGGCTGGCGTCAGCGCGGACGTGAACTTCGTGGCGGCGGGTCGAGGTCAGCGTTGACGACACGAGGAGCGACCGGGAACAGTTCCGCCGGGCCGCTGAGTGGGCACACTGGCTGGTGAACGCTGCTGCGCTGCATAGTGATCTCTGTAAGGGTCAACGGAGCTGAACGGACGACCAGTGCTTGATATCAGCGCACTCACCTGGGCCGTCACGATCGGCCTGATCCTCGCCCTGCTCGCCGTCGACCTGGTCCTCGCGGCCGCGCGACCGCACCGGGTCGGCTACCGCGAGGCCACTGCATGGTCCGTGTTCTACATCGTCGTCGCGCTCGGCTTTGGGGTCTGGTTCGCCGCCCGGTACGGCGGCGAGTTCGGCACCGAGTACTTCGCCGGGTACGTCGTCGAGAAGAGCCTGTCGGTCGACAACCTGTTCGTCTTCGTGATCATCATGACCACCTTCGCCGTACCGGAGGAGCACCAGCACAAGGTGCTCACCTTTGGCATCGTGCTCGCCCTGATCATGCGGGCGATCTTCATCGCCCTCGGCGCGGCCCTGCTGGCGCTGTTCTCGTTCATGTTCCTGCTGTTCGGGCTGCTGCTGATCTACACGGCCGTGCAGCTGTTCCGGCATCGCGATGAAGATCCTGACATCGAGGACAACGTCATGGTCAGGGCAGCCCGCCGGCTGCTGCCGATCACCGACGGCTATGTCGGCGGCCGGCTCGTCACCCGCCTTGACGGGCGCCGGATGGCCACCCCGCTGTTGATCGTCCTGATCGCCATCGGGAGCAGCGACCTGCTCTTCGCGCTCGACTCCATCCCCGCGGTGTTCGGGGTCACCGAACAGCCCTACATCGTTTTCACCGCGAACGCGTTCGCCCTGCTCGGGTTGCGCGCCCTGTTCTTCCTGGTCAAGGGCCTACTCGATCGCCTGGTGTACCTATCGGCCGGCCTCGCGCTGATCCTGGCCTTCATCGGCGTCAAGCTCGTCCTGCACTGGGCCCATGTGGACCTCGACGAGCGGGTCCCGGAGATCCCCACCCCGATCAGCCTCGGGGTGATCATCACCGTGCTCGCCGTCGTCACCGTGGCAAGCCTGGTCAAGACCCGGCGTGACCCCACGGCGAAAGCCCATCCCGGTTCGCTCCGCGCCCACCGTTCCGAACCCGATCAAGACTGGCCGAGGTCAACCGCGGAAGACTGAACCTGCGACCGGGAGCCGAATCGATCCGGCGGAGAGTCAGGTCGTCCGGGTGTGCTGCTGGAAGAAGTCCCAGATGAGTGGGGAGGCGACCAGCGTTTCGGGGTTCGCGCCGCCACGGGTGGACGGGCCGCCCGGCCAGTCGTGGCCGCCGCCGTCGATCGTGTAGAGGCCGATCTCGACGCCGTCGGGACAGCCGTGGCGTTGCAGCGTGGTGTTCGGGTTCACCTGTTCTGTGGTCGGGGCGGAGCAGCGGTTGTGGGCGGCCCAGAAGGCCGTGGTGTCGGCGACGGGCGGATCGAGTCTCGGGTGCGTGTCCCCGCGGGCCGGCGATTCGCCGCCTTCGTACGGGATCTGCTGGTCGGCGGTGCCGTGGAAGATCAGGACCGACAACGGCGCGGAGGGCCGGCAGTCGACGCCGACCAGCGAGCCGGCGACCGGGGCGATCGCGGCGATCCGGTCGGTGAGCTCGCAGCCGGCGCGGTAGGCGAGCATGCCGCCGTTGGAGAAGCCGGTGACGTAGACCCGATCGGGGTCGCCCTGGTGGTCGCGCACGACCTGGTCGATCACCGTCGCCAGGAACGCTATGTCGTCCACCTGCTGATCCACCGCGTACCCGCAGCAGGCACCGGCGTTCCACGTCAGCTGCGTCCCACCGAACCGGGCATTGCCCTGCGGGTAGACGGCGAGGAAGCCGGCCCGGTCGGCCAGCTCGCTCATGCCGGTCTGCGCCATCGCCGCGCGAGCGTCGGCGCCGCCGCCGTGCAGCACGATCACCACCGGGAGCCGGTCGCCGGCCGGCGACGCGGCCGGTGTGTGCACGACGAACGACCGCTCCACGCCGTCGACGGTCACCGTCTGCTCGTGATCGGGCTGCTCGCGCTCGGCCGTCGTGGTTGGCGCCGCGGCGGCAGGGGTGGACGGCGTCGGCTCGGCCCCGCACGCGGCGACCGTCATGACCAACCCGATCGCCACGAGCATCCGCCGCAGGATGGCCGCGGTGCGACGATCCTCGTCCCTGGACTTCCGGATCGGGCGCGTCGGCACCCGGCAAGTCTATGGAGCCGTCACGCGTGACAACTGCGCCGGCGCTGCCTGCGGCAGGTGGTGTCCGAACTGGTCCGCACGCTGGGGGAAGTTCGGCCGCGTCGGCGCCAAGCTCACCGAGGTTCGTCGACCAGCATGCGATCGGTCCACCGCTCGAGCGGCAGGGTGAGCACGGCGCAGGCGAGCGCGAGGTGCACGACCGTGAAGACGGCCGCGGCCAGTGGCGTCGGCGGGCCGCCCAGAAAGATGATCATGTGTGACGCCCACTCGAACCGGTCCGGCCGGCCGTCCGGCCACGAGTACGTTGCCCAGAATGTGAAGTCGTTGAGCCCGGAGATCACCACGAGCACCGCGGCGACGCCCACCTTCAGCACGGTCGTAGTCCTCGCTCCACCGAGCCGCAGCGCCAGCAGCGCGAACAGCACGACAAAGGTCACCGTGAAGAGCTCGAACTGGTAGATGGACCGGAATGCGCTCCCCTGGTCGGCCTGCGGTGCATCGCCGTAGGCAAGGATCCGCAGCACCATCTCGGTGTCGAGGAATCCCATGTAGACGAGCACCGCGAGCACCAGCAGCGCCGGCGAGAACCGGTTCCGGGGTACTAGCGAGACGGCCAGCACGGCGAGCAGGAAGGGGCTGAGCCGGAACAGCCACTCGGCGACGTCGTCCAGCTTCTGGTCCGGCGGGAGCGCCACCATGATCAAGCCGGCCAGGATCACCGCCGGCACCGCAGGCACCAGCCACAACCAGGCTCTGTTCCGGTAGAGGACCCGGACCACGCGCGCCGCGAGGCCCGTTTGCCCGGCGAGCGCGTTCGTCACTTCTCCGCCCAGAACGGCCCTATCGCCAGCGCGTCCACGTCGGTCTTCAGGTAGCAGGAGATCGCGTCCGTCGGCGTGCAGACGATTGGTTCGTTGTTGTCGTTGAACGAGGTGTTCAACACCATCGGGACGCCGGTAAGGCGGTCGAACTCGGAGATCAACCGCCAGTACAGCGGGTTGTCATGCCTGCTGACGGTCTGCACACGCGCGGTGCCGTCGGCATGGGTGATGGCGGGCACCCGGTCCCGCTGGTGCTCCAGCACGTCGAAGACCAGCAGCATGACCGGCGAGGGATAGCCGCTGACGAAGTACTCCCCGGCCCGCTCGACCAGGCAGGACGGGGCGAACGGGCGGAACGGCTCGCGGTGCTTGACCTTCTCGTTCATGCGGCTCTTGGACTCCGCGTCACGCGGGTCGGCTAGCAGCGAACGGTTTCCCAGTGCGCGGGGTCCGCACTCCATCCGCCCCTGTACCCAGCCGACGATCAGCCCGTCGGCGACCTTGGCGGCGGCGCGCGCCGCGATGTCCTCGACCCGGTCATACTCGACACCCGCGTCCTGCAACGCCTGCTCGATCTCGGCCTCGCCGAACTCGGGCCCGGTGAAGATGAACCCATCGGACGGTCGGGCGGCACCGAACCTGCCGACGCTCACGGCCAGCGCGGCGCCGAGCGCGGCACCGTCGTCGGCGGCTGCCGGCTGGGCGAAGAACTCCTCGAACGGCGTCTCCAGCAGGATCCGCCCGTTCATGACCGAGTTCAGCGCCACGCCCCCGGCCACGCACAACCGCTTCATCCCGGTCTGGTCGTGCAGCCAGCGCGCCAGGTGCAGCCCGGCCGCCTCCAGCGTCACCTGCAGCGCGTAGGCGATGTCGGTGTAGTGCTGCGAAATGGGGTTCTCCGCGGTGACCTTCGTGCGGGGGCGGGGCGGGCCGAACGTGTCGAGGAACTTCGTGGACACCATGTGCTTGCCCGTCGTGTGGTGCCTGAACCAGCTCAGGTTCAGCTCGTAGTCGCCGTCCGGGCCCAGCTGCACCATGTCGGCGAACTGCTCGGCGTAGGTGTCCCTGCCGTACGCGGCCAGGCCCATGACCTTGCCCTCGTCCACGGTGGGATAGAAGCCGAGGTACCCCGTGACAATCGCGTACATGGCACCGAGCGAGTGCGGGTACTTGATCCGCTTCAGGTCGACGATCCTGCCGCGGTCGCCGACCGCGAGGCACGTCGTGGTGCCGTCGCTGCCGATGCCGTCGAGCGTGAGCACGGCCGAGGACTCGAACGGCGAGATGTAGAACGCGCTCGCCGCGTGCGAGCGGTGGTGGTCGACCAGGTGCACCTTGAACTTGGTCGGCCCCGTGTGGCCGACCGCCTCGCGCAGGTCCCTGCCGAGCGTGAAGCTGCGCTTGCAGTGCGCGAGCACCGCACCGCCGACGTGGTAGTCGTCGACGCCCGAGCCGCCGCCGAACCGGACGGTGTCGAGCAGGCCGGCCGCGCGGTCGCCGTCGCCGCCGGGGTTGGCGAATGCCTCGAGCGTGCGCGGAAAGTACCGGGCGAACACCCTGGCGGCGTGCAGCGGTTCCCGCCAGCGTTGCCAGTAGTAGGCGACGTGGTCCACGTCGCCGAGGGTGATCCGGCCCTGCCGCAGGCAGAACTTGATCGCCTCGGTGGGGAACCGGCCGTCGTGCTTCACGCGGGTGAACCGCTCCTCCTCCGCGAAGGCGATGATCTCGCCGTCGCGGACGAGCGCGGCAGCCGAGTCGTGGACCCTGCTGATGCCCAGTACGTACATGGGGACTCCGTTGGTCAACTGGTGGCGATCCGTAGTTCCGGGTTGTTGCGAAGCAGCATGTGACGCAGGGTGCGCGCCCTCACCGCCGTGGCGAGGATGATCGCAACGAACGCCCCGCTCGCCCCGAGCGGCGGCGCGAGGGCGATCGCCAGGAGCACCGCCGTCGTCAGGCCGACCACCGCGGCCGTCGAGGTCGTCGTGAGCACCCGGTTGTTGGTGTTCTCGAGCAGGAACCCGGCGTAGGTGACCACGGTCGATATGACGATCTCGACGAGGACGAGCGCGGCGAGCAGCGGGTAGAGCCACGGCGATCCGTCGGCGTGCAGCGCGGCGCGCGCCGGGGGGAGCAGCAGCACCGCCGCCACGCCAAGGGCGAATGCGAGGCCGATGCGCTCGGCGATCCGCAGCTTCCCGAGCGCCCGAACGCGTCCCGACGTTCCACCGGTGCCGCGCAGCCTGGCGGAGGTCGCCGGCTGGTGCAGCTTCAGCTGGTACAGCACGAACGTGCCAACCGCACCCGAGGCGAGCAGGGCCAGGTAGAGCGGCCCGCTGTCGGCGGTGCGACCCGACATGGCGAGCACGGCGAACACCGCGGACACGGCGGCTGCGTCGAGCACCTCGGACATGCCGAGCAGGCCGGTGCTGCGCCCGACGGCGGGGAGCAGGCGCCTGGCCGGGCGGCCGTCCGCACGCACCCACGAGCCGGGCAGCGCCCGGGCCGACGCGGCGACCAGCACCACCATCCCGGCGACCAGGACCAGCAGGTGCGCGTGCGGGGACAAGCCGGTGAGCCAGGTCAGGCTGGTCGCGCCGAGCACGACGCCGGCGGCGCAGCCGAACGCGGCGGCGTCAAGGCCCGGCCGGCCGCGCAACCGGTGCAGGCCGGAGATCGTCATCAGCAGGCCGGCCCCGCTCGACCAGCAGGCCGCGGCCAGATACAGGACCGCCGTGGACCGCCAGTCGACCAGCAGCACCACGGCGAGCGCGACATGCATGGCCAAGACGGGGGCGACCGCGATCCGCAGGCACAGCCTGGCCACGGAGGCCCGCATCAGGCGGATCCGTGGAACGATTTTCAGTGCGGTCTTTTCGGCCGCGGTCGGCAGGAACACCAACCACAAGGACAGACCGATCGCGTTGGCGAACAGGCCGTAGTCGGTCAAGCCCCACGCCGCGATGAGCACGACTGCCATCAGCTGGATGCTGATCCGGAACATGCCGCGCCCGGCGACCAGCCGAGCGATCATCGCCGGTCGCGGGGCCGCCACGGTGCCAGCGGCGGCCGGTTCGGCGTGTGAGATCACGGCAGCGGTACCGCCGTCTCGTGCCCGGTGACCAGGAACCTGATAGCGGCACCCACCTCTGCCTGGGCGGCCAGCAGCCGCACCGGGCAGTCGGCGGACAGCACGACCTGGCCCAGCTTGTAGCCGGCCTGCTCGTACGGCCGCACGTCCGAGCCCACGTCGGCGAACAGCCGCAGGTCGGCGACCTCGGATATCGCCTGGACCCGCTGCAGACCCTCGATGGCGACGAGGCAGCCGGCGCGATCCGAGGTGAGCATCTGCACGAGCGTCGGGCGCGGCGGCGTGGCGACGAACTCGAACGTCTCGCCGATCGCCAGTGCGATCGAAGCACCGATCAGGTCCACGTCGTAACAGCGTTCGATCGCGTCGGCCAGCCCGTTCCCGCCCATCCGGGCGCTCATCTCCAGCAGGTAGATCCTGCCGTCCCTGCCCAATGCCCCGTCCAGGGTCAGCGGTCCGTTGCGGTAGCCGATCTCGGCGCACACGAGGTCGAGCATCCCGACCAGCTCGGTCACCGTCGCCGGCGGCAGCTCGACGGGCAGCAGGTGGGAGGACGTGACGAAATGCGGCGGCGGCGTGAGCGTCCGCTTGGTGATCGCGTGAAAGGCCACCCGCCCGTCGACGACGAGGCCCTCGATCGTCAGGGGTTCGCCATCGACGAACTCCTCCACGATGAGACGGCCCGACGGCGAATAGGTGATCGCCTCCGCGAGCGCCAGTTCCAGCCCTTCGGGTTCGGCGCACCACAGGACACCCCGGCTGCCCGAGCTGTCCACCGGCTTGACCAGCACCGGATAGGTCAGCCTTTGCGCCTTGGCGACAAGGGCAGCTCCGGCCCACCCGGTCACGTGGCGGTAGCCGGGCAGCGCCAGCCGGTCACAGATCGTCCGGAACACCGCCTTGTCCACGGAGGCTTGCACGGCGGCCTCGGGCAGTTCGTTCGGCAGGTTCCAGTGCCTGGTCAACCACGCCTGGGCGAGCAGCCCGACGTCGCTGGCCGGGCAGAGCACGCCGACGATGCCCTCGCAGTCCAGCAGTGCCGCCGCAATCTGCTCGGGAGCCCTGATGCTCATCTGCAGGTACTCGTCGGCCAACTCGACGGCGGGGGCCGACGGACGGATGTCCACGCACACCGTGCGGAAACCCAGGGTGCGGGCCCGCTCGTACGTGCTGACCGAGCCGTCCGCACCGCCGAGGATGACCAGAGTGTCGGTCAACGGGCCCCCTCTCCTAGCACGCTCTTGACATGCGGACCACCGCCGAACAGCAGGTCCGGCTCTGCGACGGGGATGCTCGCCTCGCGGACGTAGAACAGCCTTGGTCTGGCATGGCCGGCGGCGATGAAGACGAGAAAGCGGATGGTCATCGAGCACACCGCGAGCGACACGGCCACCAGCACGAACAGCGCCGCGCTCGCCGCGGCACCGCCGATCACGCCGAGCGCGGTGGCCAGGCCGAGCAGGGCCGAGACGCCGGCCGCCACGAGCCCCGCACCCGCCGCGGCGTGCGCCGGTCGCCTGGTGTAGCCGACGAACAGCTCGATCGCGTGTGCCGCCAGCCAACCGAAACCGACCTTGGACTCTCCCCGCAGCCGGGCCCGGTGTGACACGAGCACGGTGGTGTACCTGCTGGTCAGCCTCGGCACGGTGGCCAGGAAGTACGGCGTTGGCAGGCCGAGGTCGACGATTCTGCGCGCCAGTTCGGTGCGCACCAGCCGGAAGGCCGTGGCGCCGGAAGGAAGTTCGATGCGCAGGATCCGGCCGGCGATGAAGTGGAATGCCGCGGTGCCCCAGCGCCGCAGCAGCGGGTCGTTGCGGTTGGTGCGGACGCCGAACACCGCGTCGTGACTACCGGCCATGGCGGCCTCGATGAGCTTTCGCGCCTCGCCGGCCGGAAACTGCTGGTCGGCGTCGATGTGCAGCACCCACGGGTAGCGCGCGTAGCGGTAGCCGGCGGAGAACGCCGCCTCGAATCCGAAGTTCCTCGTGAAGCTGACGTACTGGACCCTCTGGTCCGCGCGGGCCAGACGTTTGATCACGTCGAGGGTACGGTCTGCGCTGCCATCGTCGACGAACAGCAGCTCGAGTTCGTAGCCGGCGAGCTCGGTGACGATCTCGTCGAAGACCGGTTCGACATTGTCCTGCTCGTTCAAGCACGGGATGACGACGGACAGCCCGACCTGCATCGGTCCGGCCGCTGCTTCGCTCATCGGCGTCACCACACTGGTGCCGCGACCGCGAACTGCGGTAGCAGCGTCGCGCCAAGGGACCGTTTCAGGTCGGGCATCCCCTTGCCCACGACGAAGCCGCGCCGGCCGGCCCCGATCGCCCAGCTCACCATCGCGCCGTACCAGTGGAAGTACAGGTCCGGGCGGCCCCCGAGCTCCACCGGCAGCGCCGACCACGTCCACACCGCCGGCCAGTCGTCGTGATCGAGGACCAGTAGCAGGCCGAGCCGCTCGCCGCTGGCCGCATCCGTGTAGCTCACCGTCAGCGCGTCCGGTTGCCGCAGCAGCCGTTCCAGGTAGCCGGTGAAGTGCGGCAACGGCGCGAACGGCCCGGTGCCGTATTTGCGGTGGTTGTGCCGCAGTAGCCGCGCGACCTCGACGTGGTCGTGTTCGTGACCCGGCCCGACCCGGATGCGCAGGGTCGGGTCCTCCTCGAGCGTGCGGAACACCTTTCGCAGGTTCGATCGCCGGCTCTTGGACAGGGCGGCGATCCACTCCTGCCGCGACCGGCACCCGTCCAGCCGCATGACCGCGACGTCCTCGGTGCGCCTGGCTGGCCGCAGGCGTCCGGTGAGTTCCGGGAGTTCGGCTGCCGAGACCTGGCGCAGCAGCGTGCCGCGCATGCCGGCGCCCAGGTTGCGCCGCCCGAACGCGGCGTATCCGTCGAGCAGCCGGCGAAACTCCGCCGCGGGACGGTCCGGTTCGTGGCCGTCGAACCACCAGCCGGGCAGGGCGCCGTGCCCCGGTCCCCGCACGTGCAGGATGCCCAGCCGGCTGCCCCGCGGTGACGACACGAAGCGGTGTCTCCGCGAGTCCGTCCCCACCCACGTCGCCGAGACCACGCCGCACGGTCCCTGCGCGCCGTGCAGCACCA
>Ga0126307_10003613_pt1 | contig 10605 bp, 12 predicted proteins | sample Plot28_FD_89955 | JGI IMG/M metagenome (GOLD analysis project Ga0126307, IMG submission 89955) | Serpentine soil microbial communities from UC McLaughlin Reserve, CA, USA - Plot28 | ecosystem: Environmental > Terrestrial > Soil > Grasslands | place: USA: UC McLaughlin Reserve, Lake County...
AGAAGCTTTACTGCTACACCTACCTGCGGTATGAATAGAGCTAACCGGTGCCCATATCCTCCTTTCCCTTTCCCCACTATCACCCCTGATACGGGCACCGGCTCTGGCTACCCAAACCGTACCTTTATCGGGCCCCTCGTACAACCCCTCTTAGTCGGGCCCGGCTCTCTTTAGGGTACTACTTCTTGGGCTGCTTCCACCAAGCCTCAAGCTCTTCGGACCGGGGCTATGCGGACTTCTTAGAAATCCGTAGAGGCGAAGTTCGCAGAATCTACCTTCTACGCACTCAGGCGAATAAGGGCAAGAAAAAGGGCAGGAGCGTACACTAGCCTAGGCTTTTCGCTTGGAAGGGCTTGCGCCTAAAGCCGCCCTGCTCTAGGGAGCGTCGTGGCAGATGTGGTCTAAGGCCGCCACCCTCTATCCTCCACTTGAGCATCTCAGCCTTGTAGGCGGCTTCCCTGGGCGCACGCTCGGCTTCGCGCATCTGAGAGGAGGATGCGCTTAGAATCTCGTCTGCCCTGTGTGCGGCTTGCTGTGCTCGGCGCTCCTGCTCGGCTTTGCCCTTGTGTCGTCTCTCCTTCATACGAAGTTCCTACCACCTTGGCGAGGCAGACTAAACACCCTCTCCCTAGGCGCCAGCTGTTCGTACTACCAAACATAGCGGCGTATGCGCTGCGCATCCCCAAGATAAGCGAACTTCGGGGAACTCTGTAGAGGTGAAGTTCGCAGAATTACCCTTCCATGCACTCTGGTGAATATCTCAGGCGGGGGCTATTATCCCTCCAGCAGCACCAGCGCCCGCCTGGTGAAGAAGTAGGAGGCGTAACCGTGGGGGTGTTGGTCTCCAACATCGTCGCCGAAGGCCATGCGCGCGTCTCCCAGCAACGCCGCCTGCTCGATGAGGTAGGCTATCGCATCTTCGTAACGCGCACAGCCCAGATCCAGAGCCGCTTCGTGCGCAGCCCTGCTCGGATCCGCCCTGGCCCCTTCCTCCCCGTGTGCTTGGGTGTCGTTGATGGCCTTAAGCAGCCGCAGTCCGTCGCTCCTTGCTCGAGCTCGGATGGTGGTCCTCTGGGTGCTCACTATCTCCGCCTACCCCTGGTTCCGTAGAAGGAGGGAGGGCCTTTAGACAACCCGACGCCCCCTCCTAAAGAACTCAGGTTGGGTTGCGCGCCGATCACAGCCCATGGTCGCACGCGACAAGCCGGACGCAATACACACTTCGGGCCATTTCCACGGCCTATCGGCCAGGAGGCGCCGTGGATCAGTCTGCATCTGGTGGGAATTAGGAGGAAGCCAGGGAAGGTCAGATAATAACCGAAGGAAGCCGAGCTTGGCGGGAACCGCTCAGGGGTGTTGGAGCGGGGCTATGCAGACTTCCTAGAACGCCGTCATGGCGAAGTAGTTCGCAGAATAATGCAAATGACTTGCTTTAGAACGGGTCACTAGCCGGTAACAACCAAGAACGCCGGACGGGGTTCATGGAGGGGGGTACCGTCCCGTCCGGCGTCCTCCATCTAAAATCTCTCTTTCCCCTCATGGGGGGCGGCTAAACACGGCGCCTACACTTCCGAGAATACTTACCGACCTTAGGAGAATCTACCTTCTAGGGACTTGGGTGAATAAGGACTCACTAGCGCCTTGTCAGGCAATGGCGCAACGCCGCCTCAGCCCGGCGCATCGGCCGCCCTTTTGGCCCGCAGCAGTCTTGGGGAGCGGACGACCGTGCAGGTGATCCACACTGCGACCATCACCCGCTGGACCAAGCCTATCCAGGGGTGTAGCGGTGCGCCGGGTCCTTCCGCGAGCGCGCCAAAGGCAAACAAAAGGACCACGATCGCGATACCGCTCCCGAGCCCGCAGGTGGAAAGGTTGCGCCAGTTCGGATCACCCGCCAGCCGCCGCGATATCACGATGAACCCACCCCCAGTGCCGAGGAAGGCTATGAGTGAGGCCACCGTGTGTCCTAGACTGTCGTAGGTCAGGTTGCTGCTTGCAGCTACGGCTGGGAAGATACCGGCAAGCACGAGCCCTGCCCCGCTAACTACCAGCAGCGCGGGCCCGACCACGCCCCATCGCATCTTGCGCACTTCGAGATGAAGCCCGATGGGGCACGCCAGGAACAGAACTCCACAGATAACGAAGTTCACGTCCTGCATCCAGCCGCTTGGGCCCACTGCCAGTGCCCTGATCGGGAGCGCAACGAGACTGTGGTCTTCTCGGAGCAGGCTATGCACGATGGCGACCACCGTGAAGATGACTGGTGCTGCAATTCCTGCGGAGGCCAGTACGGCTATCATCGAGTGACGCTCCTTCAGGCCAGGGGCAGCGCCTTCGCCCATCTCTGGCGCTTCCATGCCTGTTCTCCTATCTCCTAGCTCGCCTCTGTGGTGCACTCTCAGAGCATGCCACCAGGAAAGTAGGTGGTGCATCGGGGAAACTATCCAACTTCAGCCACGTGGCGGTGTGGGTATTGCTACTTATGGGAATGCTCAGACAAACTGATGTACATCCGAACCGGGGCTTGGTGGACTCTCGAGAGTTTACGTTCTAGGCACCTCGGTGGGTAGCGTAGGATATGTTGGTATGGCACTCATCAAGCGTCTGAGATGCGTTCCCACACGCTTCGGTGGAGAGGAGCATTCTGGGTGGCTCCCCGCCAACGCAGCCACACCTCCGCCCACACCCCTAGAAGAAGCGCTGCTGGACTTAGAGATCAGCGAGGTGCAAGGCGGTTACATACTCCAATGGCACTCGCGGAACACAAGCCACCACGGAGACTTGTGGTACGAGACTCTCGAGGATGTTCTAGAACAGGCAAGGATCCCCTTCGATATCTACCCTGATGGATGGCAGACCGTGGAGCCCGATAAGTAAGTAGCGCAGTCCACCTTCCGAGAGCTCTGTCAGCATCTTGAAAATAGCAGTGCCGGGACTGTAATCGATGGTAGGCAATGGCACTCCTTCCGAGAATGTAGGCCAAGCCAGGGTTGCGCTGGTGAGGAGTTGGTTTAGGCGAGAAAGCAGACCCCTAGCTAAAGGCCCTTAGAAGCGCGGTCGTAAGCGCAGCGAGGACGACAGCGAGTAGCACAGGCGCCCTGAAGGCGAGCGCCAAGGCCGCAACCCCCACACCGACGGCCCTCGCGTCGAGCACGAGATGGCCATCCTCGCCGAAGGTCTCTGTGACCACAAGGGCCGTAAGGAGTGCGGGTGCGAGCAGGGCGATGACCGCATTAGCCTTATCAGGCAGTTCTTTTCCCCCGACCAGGAGAGGCCCTGTGGCCTTGATCGCAGCGCTCGCTATAGTGACGCCGATGATCGCGACCCAGAGCGCCGTCAAGATGACCACTCCCTAAGACCTAGGAGCGCCGCTGCGCAAGCGGCGATCACCGGCACACCAGGAGGGAGCAGCGGAACAAGGACGAGCGAAAGCGCCGCCGCGATTAGCGCAGCGGCTAGCGTTACCTTCCCACCGCGCAGCTCTTCCATAAGCAAGGCCATAAAGAAGGCAGGGAAGATGACATCCAGCCCCAGCCGCTCAACATCCCCCACAACCCCAGAGGCGAACACCCCTATAACCGTCCCGCCGATCCACGCCACCACCTGAGGTAGGGTTGCGCCGATCATGAAGTCCCTATCGAAGCGCCCGCCCCCGCGGCTCGCCAGGGCCCATGATGCATCTACTACCGCCTGCCCCTCAAGCGCCCGACGTAAGGGACCGCCCTTTAAGAAAGGGGCTACCGCAACCCCCATGGGCAAGAACCTGGCGTTAAGGAGGATGGCCGCAACTATCGCCGAGAGCGCACCACCACCTCCGCCCAAGACCGCGGCCACAGCGAACTGGGCAGACCCCGAGAAGGTGATAACCGAAAATACGATCGGGGCGACTACCCCCCAACCAAGAGAACGGGAGAGGACACCAAAGGAGACACCTAACGCAAAAGTGGCCAGGGCGAAAGGCAGTGCTGCCCGTGCCCCTCCTACGTATCCATCCCCGTGCTCTCCTGCTCCATTGCGCATACGAGTACCCCGCTTGCCTCGTGGATTAATGCCCAAAGCCAGTTACAGGGATTAATATCTATCATGATTCGGTTAATGGGTCAAGAGTGTTACACTCATTAGATGAACGTAGCGACTGTCTGAGCCGGAGGTAGGTGTGGTTAGCGGCAGGCGAGCACGGGGGTTCGAGCTTAAGGGCGGCGATCCGAGCCTGGACTTCGTCAATACCGTAGGTTGGCGACTTACTGATCACCCGAGCGAGTACCTCCGTTCCTATGAGGATCTGCTTGAGTGGGGTAGACAGGCTGGCCTGCTCATGCATGGAGAGAGGGAGAGTCTCTCCCGGCAGGCGATGCTTGACCCAGAGGGGGCGCAGGAGACGCTCTCGCGGGCGCTTGCCCTGCGAGAAGCCGTCCAACGGGTGGTCTCTTCGGCCATCGCTGGTGAACCCCAAGACGAGGGTGATCTGTCGGCGCTAAACGGCGAGCTCTCGGTCGCGCTCTCGCATTTGCGCGTGATGCCTGCTGGTAGCTCCTACGGCTGGGGTTGGGAACGGGGTGAAAACGATGGTGAGGCGCCGTTGGACGGTCCCTTGTGGCCCGTAGCACGCTCTGCGGCGGAGCTCTTGACCTCCCCGAAGCTGGGCAGGGTCAAGGTCTGCGCTGGTGAGGGCTGCGGCTGGATATTCTTGGACGAAAGCCGCAATCGCAGCCGCAGGTGGTGCGACTCGCGTGACTGCGGAAACCGGGAGAGGGTACGCCGCCACCTCGCCCGCAAGCGCGCCTCGGGTTCGTAGTGGTGCACTCGGGGATGCCTTAGAAGAAGGGGCTGAAACAAGAGTATTTCGAGGTACGGCCCTGCTTTGGCAAAATTACCAAACAAAGCCAACCTGCAGACTATTCGTTCGGATGCTTTGGGGTGGGTCGTGGCGATAGAGGCCTTCGAGCATCGTGGCTGGCGGCTATCAGGCTGATTGCTACAAGCTGCTTTCCTCTAGTATACTTGAGCGTCCCAGACAGGGCATACTCGCTGCGACTCAGGGAGTAGTCGCAAGTCTTTTACAAGTGAAGTCGTCCAGGAGGCTGAAGAGAAATCGTTGTAGAGGTTATCCGCGTTATGTCAGAACTAGTCGCTGGTAGGATGCAGAGGGAGGCGCGGTGCATTCCGGGGAGGTAGATAAAGCGCTAGAGAGAGATGAAGCGACGCCAGCACGCCTCCTGATAGCAGACGACCACGCCCTCGTCAGAGAGGGCCTCAGGACCATGCTCTCCGGCGAGGAGGGCATCGAGATCGTAGCAGAGGCAAACGACGGTGAGCAGGCACTCTCACTCTGCAGGAAGCTAGCCCCTGATCTCGTCCTGATGGACGTGAGGATGCCAGTCATGGACGGGCTCGAAGCAACCAAGAAGATCAAGGCTGAGATGCCCCACACCAGCGTGATGATGGTTACCATGCACGAGAACCCCGACTACCTGTTTGAGGCAGTGAAGGCAGGAGCGGCAGGTTACGTCCTGAAGGACGCAAGCGGGGAGAGGCTGCTCGGGGCTGTGAGGAGGACGCTAGATGGGGAGTCCCCTTTGAACCAGGAGCTAGCGATGCAACTCCTGGTAAGGCTTGCCAGGGAGAGCGGTAGTAGAAGTGAGGAAGGGGTAGGGGAGGGATCAGGAGGAGCAGTTAGGGAGGCGGCTGAGGAAACACCTGAGGAGGTACAGGGCGAAGCGGGCGAGCCCCCGGCATCCCGTGCTGATGCGATGGGGTCCGAGGCATCCCACACCGGGGCACACCAGGCCGGGTCAAGAGTAGCGGCGCAGATGGAGAGCCTGACGCCGAGGGAGATCGAGGTGTTGAGGCTGCTGAGTCAGGGGCAGACCAACCCCCAGATCGCCCAGAACCTGCTTGTCAGCCGCGGGACCATCAAGATCCACGTCCAGCACATTATCTCCAAGCTCGGCGTATCGGACCGCACCCAGGCCGCCGTCCGCGCCATCGAGGCAGGGCTACTCGGTGCCGGAACGCGATCGTAGGCCGGCGTCCTCTTCGCGCCTTTTGGCAGCATTCTTGAAGAACGATATGAGGTGCGCGTAGCACTCTTCGAGGAGGGGCAGCTCGGCGTACTCGTGCTCCTTGTGCGCCTGTGAGGGCAGCCCGGGGCCAAAGTTCGCAGCCGCGACTCCGTGCTCGGAGAAGCGGGCCACGTCGGTCCAGGCCTGCTTGGGACGTACTTCGAGGCCTGTCTTTATGAGCTCTTGTAGGAGCGGGTTCTCGAGGTTGACGGGCCCGCTCGGGGCGAAGTCCACCACCTCGTAGGTGGCGCTCTCTCCGAGCAACTCTTCGAAGAGATCCTTGACGTCCTCGAGGTTCTTGCCGGGCGCGAAACGGTAGTTCACGTGGATCTGGAACGAGTCGGGGACGACGTTGCGGGCGTGCCCGCCGCGCGCGATCGTCGGCGTCAGCACCTCGTAGAAGGTGAGTCCTTCTACGACGGTCTTGGCTGCAGGCCTCTCGTGCAGCGCGTGCAGGAACTCTCCGGCCCTGGTCAGCGCGTTCTCCCCCTGCCAGGGACGGGCGGCGTGGGCTGATGTGCCGCTGAAAGTTACCTCGACGTGCGCCGTCCCCACGCATCCTACCTCGAGTGCCGCAGCCGTCGGCTCGGGCACGAGCGCGAGCTCCGCGTCGAGTACCCAGGCGCTGCTCGCAAAGACGGCCTCGAGACCGTTCTCCGCGTAAGGCCCCTCCTCCCGCTCGTAGAACACGAAGTGTGGCTCGAAGCGACTCTCTCCGGAGAAGCTCTCGAGCAGCGCCAGCATCACGGCGTCACCGGCCTTCATGTCGGAGGCACCCCTGCCGTAGACCCTGTCACCCTCCACCCTGACCTCGATGCCGCCCTTGGGTTCGGGCACGGTGTCGAGGTGGCCGGCGAGGACGACCCTGGGAAGAGAAGGGTCTGGCTCTTTGCGGCGGACGGCGAGGTTGTTCGAGACGCGCTCTATCTCCCAGCCCGGGGAAGCCGAGATCCTCGCCGCAAGGTCGTCGCAGAGGCGCTTCTCTGATCCGGTAACACTCGGACGATCCAGGAAGAAGAGGAGTGCCTCGAGGAGTCGTTCCCTCAAACGCTCACCCCGAACTCGCGCAGGGCTTCGTTGAGGGAGGTCTTCTGGTCTGTCGATTCCCTGCGCTGGCCGATTATGAGGGCGCTCTGGAGCTGGTAGGAGCCGGCCGGGAATTGTTTGGTGCGGGTCCCTGCTACGACTACCGAGCGTGCGGGGACGCGGCCTTTGTGGATGACCTCTTCGGGGCTTGTGACGTCGATGATCTGGGTCGATGCCGTGAGGGCCACGTTCGCCCCGAGGACCGCCTCCTCCTCGACGCGCACCCCCTCAACTACGATGCAGCGCGAGCCGATGAAGGCGCCGTCTTCGATCACGACGGGCATCGCCCCTGGAGGCTCGAGCACGCCGCCTATGCCAACCCCCCCGGCCAGATGCACGTCGCGTCCGATCTGGGCCCCCGAGCCGACCGTGGCCCACGTGTCGACCATCGTCCCGCTCCCGACGTGGGCCCCGATGTTGACATAACCTGGCATGACGACGACGCCAGGCTCGACGAAGGCCCCGTATCGCACGGTCCCAGGCGGCACGACCCGCACGCCAGCGGCCGCCAGGCCCTTCTTGGTTGGGATCTTGTCGTTGTACTCGAAGGGGCCGGCCTCGATCGTCCGCATCTCGGCGACCGCGAAGTAGAGGTTGATGGCCTTCATCACCCACGCGTTGGAACGCCACTCACCGTCGCTCTTCTGTGCGACGCGCAGCTCGCCCCTGTCAAGGGCCGCAATGGTATCGAAGACCGCCGTGCGGTACTCCTCCGCCTCCAGCAGTCCCCTGTCCTCGAACGCGGCCTCTATCCTCTCCTTTATTTTTCCGCTCCTCTGAGTTTGAGAGATACCGACACGTAAGCCAGTTTAGCAGGAGGTCGAACCGGCACGTTCTCGGGAAACGGTCCGCGCTCGACGATATACTGCCTCACGCCCATGGAAGCGAAGAGAAGAGCAATCAACTCATGACTCTTTTCGCGCTGGCGCTTGTGCTGGTGGCGGCGGTCTTTCATGCGACCTGGAATCTGCTCGCCAAGCGGGTCGGGGACGGGGGGGCGGTCTTCGTCTGGCTCTTCGGCTTCTGCGCGGTGTTGTTCTATGCCCCGCTTGCGGTTGCCGTTGTGCTCGTGGTCGCGCCCCATCTGGGACCTGTTGGATACCTCTTCATGTTCGGGAGCGGTGTCTTGCATCTCGGGTATTTCGTCCTTTTGCAGCGGGGATATGCGGTCGGGGACCTCTCGCTCGTCTATCCCCTCGCCCGCGGCACGGGACCATTGCTCGCAACAGCGGCGGCTATCGTCCTTTTCGACGAGAGGCCTTCTGTGCTCGTGTTTATCGGGATAGGCCTGATCACGGTCGGCGTCTTCTTGCTGACGAGCGAGTCTGGGAGTCTGAGATCGGGGATTGGGGCCGGCGTTGTCTACGGTCTCCTGACGGGCGTGTTCATCGCGGCGTACACCATATGGGACAAGCAGGCGGTCAGCGGGCTCATGATCCCACCCCTCCTGCAGAGCTGGGCAACGACCTTCGCCACTACGCTCATGCTAACCCCCATCGCGATGACGCGCAGAAAAGAGATCCGTGCCCTCTGGCGCGCCCACAAGCCCGAGGTGCTCGGGGTGGCCGTTCTCAGCCCGCTCTCCTACATCCTGGTCCTCACTGCCCTCGTCTTCACCCCCGTCAGCTACGTGGCCCCCGCGCGTGAGATCTCCATCCTCATAGGGGCGGCCATGGGCACGCGCCTGCTCTCCGAGGGAGATTCCAAGCGGCGCCTGACCGCCGCCGCCGCAATGGTTGTAGGTATCATCGCGCTGGCGCTGGGGTGATTGTCAGCATCTCAGCTTGTCAGCGTTTCTTCCCTTCAGCTTGTCAGCTCTTCTCGACTCGCCTCGTCTGGGGTGGAGCCACGATCACGGCAGCCTACTCTTCCCTGGGCTGGTGAGAATGATCTTATGCAAGGAAGAGTGGTATAGACAAAGATTATGTTTGCTGCCTATAATGAAGATTGCGTCTCATGTGTTACGGGAGGCTAAGTTAACTAAAGTACGTTGGTGATGGGAAAGCGAGAGAGGAAGGAAGCGTCACGCAAGGGTACGACCGAGGCGTGATTGTTTCAACCAGGAGGTGGGGGTTATGTGGATTTCGGTGAACAGGCACCACAGGGTGGTTCTTGCGGCGTCGATCGGGCTGATCTTTTTAATGTATGCGCTTGGTGGGCCGGCCTTTGCGCAGGATGGGAAGTTCACCCTGTGCCATCGCACAGGGGACGCAACCAATCCCTTCAACGCAATCACGGTGGACGCTAGCTCCATTCCGCAGGCCCACGAGGGGCACGGGGACTTCATCCTCGAAGGGGAGCAAACAGAAGAGGATTGCGCAGCGGCTGACACGACCACCACGACCTCGAACCCCTGCCCGACCACCGCAGGCACCACCACAGGCATCACTACGGGTACAACCATGGGTAGCACTACAACGACCACGGGTACCACTACCGGCACTACAGGCACAAGTACTACGACCACGACCGGCACGAGCACTACGACCACGACGGGTACGAGCACTACTACGACTACCGGTACGATCGCTACGGATGGGACTACTACGACGGGTACCACCACAGGCACGACCATGGGTACAACCACGGCCTCGAACCCCTGCCCGACCACCACAGGCACCACCACAGGTGCCATCACAAAGACCACCGCAGGTACCACGACGTCACCAAAGGCCGGCGTCACTACGTCGCCCAAGAAAGGCGTCATAGGTAAGACTATCGTGAAGGGCAAGGCCCTGCCCAACACCGGCGGCGTCTCTCTGCTGGTCCCGGCCGCCCTGCTTGGGTTGCTAATCAACGGTGCTCTGATAGGGCTGTTCGTGCGCCGGCGCTAGAGCCAGAGAAAGAGAGCGAGAGAGAGCGCTCACTTGGGCGCTCTCTCCTTGTTGTGTACTAGCCCTATTCTTCTCCTGCACTGCTACTCTGGAAGGAAGGGAGGCGGGTGTTCAGAGAAGGAGACTCCCTTCTTAAGGTAGGAGTGATCCTGTCGGCGCTCGCCATAGCGTTGGTGATCGCGGCGGCTGTGGCGACCGTCACCCTACGCGGCGAGGAGCCAGGGTGGGCCTCGGCAGCAGAGGGTGCGGTGATGGGCTCCCAGAAGGATCTGCAGCGGCATTCCTCCGGCGAGGGGGAGAGTGCAACGAAGAGTTCCTCTGAGGCACAATCGCGATCCGCATCGAATCCAGGGGGCGAGTTAGAATCCAACGCACGGTCCGAGTCGCGGTCCGAGTCGAACTCAATTGCTGATCCAGGACCGCAAGCGCAGTCTGAGCAGAACTCGGGGCAACGGTTGGAGAATGGTAAGGGATCCCTACCTGCGGGTGAAGGTGGAGACTGGCCCAGACCCACAGATGAGGAGATCGAGGCGACTAACGACCCTCGCCACTTCGGGCTGGTCCCAGGGGCGATAATGAGCCTTACCATAGAAAAGATAGGTATCTACAACGCCCCAGTCTTC
>Ga0126307_10003614_pt1 | contig 10602 bp, 13 predicted proteins | sample Plot28_FD_89955 | JGI IMG/M metagenome (GOLD analysis project Ga0126307, IMG submission 89955) | Serpentine soil microbial communities from UC McLaughlin Reserve, CA, USA - Plot28 | ecosystem: Environmental > Terrestrial > Soil > Grasslands | place: USA: UC McLaughlin Reserve, Lake County...
ACGCGGCCGAGCAGGCTCGCGTGGCGGTACCACTCCTCCTCGCCGAGCGCGGTCAATGCGACGCGCGGGTCACGGCGCATGAACCGAAGCCGGAGCCGGCTCTCGTCCATGTTCAGCAGCAGACGCTGGCCGTCCCAGAGGTACCAGGTCGCGACGGTGTGCGGCGAGCCGTCGGGCCTGAGCGAAGCGACTACGGCGGGATTGGGTCGGCGAAGGAACGCGTCGATCTCGGGCGGCAACGGCAGCGGCGGCACTCGGCGTTCGTATCACATGGATGGGCTCGTCAAGCGTGCGTAGGAATATCGGCCCAGCTCGCGCTCCACCGATTTTGCCGATCCTCTGCCTCGCGCTTCTAGGACGTGGCGATGAGTTTCCAGGTCGCCGTAGGTCTTACTTCGTGATCCCGGTAGCGTCCGATCCGGTAATAGGCTCGGTTCACGGCGGGGAGCGCTCGAGTCCGACGAAAGGGAGGATGAGATGCCTGAACACAAGATCGGAACGCGAGAGGAATGGCAGGCGGCCCGGGATGAGCTCGCGAAGCTCGAGGCCGAACAGGCGGAGCGAAACGAGGAGATAAAGAGCAAGCGTCTCGATCTCCCCTGGGTCCCGGTCGAGAAGGAGTACGAGTTCGATACCGAGGAGGGCAAGAAGACCCTCGCCGAGCTCTTCGACGGGCGCTCGCAGCTGCTCGCCTACAACATCATGTTCGGGCCCGACTACAAAAACGGTGCCTGTCCCGGCTGCACCAACCTGGGCGACGGGCTAGACGGCTCGCTCGTTCACCTGAACCACCGCGACGTGACGCTGCTCTGCTTCTCGCGCGCGCCGATCGAGCGGCTGAGCGCCTACAAGCGCCGGATGGGCTGGCAGTTCCCCTACGTCTCCACCTACGAGAGCGACTTCGCCTTCGACTTCGGCCTTGCCCTGACCGAGGAGCAGGCGCAGCAGGTTCCCGAGGTCAAGGAGATGCTCGACAACCCGCCCGAATTCCTTCAGGAGTGGTCACGCCAGGTCGGGGCCGAGCTCGAGGACGGGCTGCGCGAGGCTCCGAGCTGGATTGCCTTCGCACGCGAGAACGGGACCGTCCACCACACCTACACCGTGATGGCGCCCGACCCGTTCGTCGTCCCCTACTACAGCTTCCTGCTCGAGCGAACGCCGAAGGGCCCACCCGCCGAGCCCCGCGCTTGGCGGAAGGACGAGTACCCGGACTGACGTCGATCACTCGCGAAGGCCGCGAGTCGTCTCCCGTACGCCGAACGGTGTCTCCATCGCGGCGCCGAGATGTTATACTGAACCTAATGGTTCAGTATACACCGACCGTCGACCGCGCTTTCGCAGCCCTCGCCGATCCGAACCGCCGCGCCGTCCTGGAACGGCTCGGTTCCGGCAGCGCGACGATCAGCGAGCTCGCCGAGCCCTTCGGCATGTCGCTGACCGGGATGAAGAAGCACATCCGGCTGCTCGAGGAGGCGCAGCTCGTGACGACCGAGAAGGTCGGCCGGGTCCGCAGGTGCATGCTCGCGCCGTACGCCTTCGAGGGCATCAGCACGTGGCTGCAGCGGCTCGACCGCTTCGCGCAGGTCGTCGAACGCACGAAAGGAGACCGATGAGCCCTACGAAGAAAGGCACGCACCAGCCCGGGAAGAGATCCACCGGCAAGGCGTCCGGCAGATTCACGGACGAGGAACGCGCCGCGATGAGGGAGCGGGCCCAAGAGCTGAAGGCGGCCGCGCGTCGCGGGCCGGGCAAGGCTGACGGGGAGAGCGACGTGCTCGCGAAGATCGCCGAGATGCCGCCACCCGATCGCGCGATGGCCGAGCGGCTCCATGCGATCGTCAAGGCGAGCGCGCCGGCCCTCTCGCCGAGAACCTGGTACGGGATGCCCGCGTACGCCAAGGACGGCAAGGTCGTCTGCTTCTTCCAAAGCGCGCAGAAGTTCAAGACGAGATACGCGACGTTCGGCTTCAGCGACAAGGCGAACCTGGACGAAGGCGCGATTTGGGCGACCTCCTTCGCGCTGGAAAGTTGACTCCCGCCGAAGAGGCCAGGATCGAAGCACTCGTGAAGAAGGCCGTGAGCTGAAGGCTGAGCTCGCACGAAAGGAGACCGATGAACACCACCACCGTCACCACTCCGAGCGAGCTCGAGATCCGCGTCGAGCGGATCTTCGACGCACCGCGCGCGCACGTCTTTTCCGTCTGGACCGACCCGAAGCTGATCCCGGAATGGTGGGGCGACGGCACGGTCGTCGAGGAGATGGACGTTCGTCCCGGGGGCACGTACCGCTTCAACACCGCCTTCGGCGTCGTCGAGGGCGAGTTCCGCGAGGTCGACGCGCCCGAGCGGCTCGTGCAGACGTTCCAGAACCACCTGCAGACGCTCGAGTTCGAGGATCTGGGCGACCGGACGAAGCTGACGCAGACGATGCACTTCGCGACCGCCGAGGAGCGCGACACGACGATGCAGTACGGCGTCGAAGAGGGAGCGAAGGGCGGCTTCGCGCGCGTGGACGCGCTGCTGCAGCGGCTACCTCTCGACGCGTGAGCTGATCCGTCCCGGCAACCGGTGAGCCGAGCGTTCTCCTCAGGCCGCAAGTTCGGGGTGTCGAACCTGGATACGGTGCTCGCGGCGCCGGATCGCCTCGTACGCCACCACCAGCGAGCAGACGGCGCTCACGAGACCGAGCGCCCCGAGCGCGGGGATGGCCAGCGCCGCGGGAACCAGACCGAGCAACACGACAGCTCCGATCGTACGCCGCCGAAAGACTCGTCCGGTCGTCCGGAGGAGGAACGCGACCTGGCCGAGCAGGTACAGCGCGGCGCCGGCGCAGAGCCCCACCGCCGGCACCGTCTCGAGCTCGTCGCCGAAGTGGCCGAGCGTCGTCTTGAGGCCCAGGGCGAAGAGCACGATGCCGGCGATCATCGGCAGGTGGAGGTAGCTGTAGGCGTCCCGCGCGAGTCGCGACTGCTCGGCGCCGGTCGCCTGCACGAGCCGCGTCCGCGCGAGAATCGCGGCCACGTCGAAGTAGAGCCACCAGAGCGCCGAGACGACCACGATTCCGAGCGCCGCCGCAACGATTACTCCCGTCACGAGGGCGAACCCGGCACCGAGGCCGATGGCGATGATCGACTCGCCGAGCGCGATCAGGACGATCAGGCCGTGCCGCTCGGCGAAGTGCTCGGGCGCGATCCGCCACCCACGCCCGCGGCCGATCACGGCCGGGCCGACGTAGTCGATCGCAAGCGCGACTACCCACACCGCGATGCGCTCATCGCCGCCGAGAAAGCCCGCCAGCACGAGCAGCGAGGCGCCCACGATCGCGGTCGGCGCGAAGCGGAGAACGGCGCCTAGGAGGTCGGGATCCTCGCGTCCGACGATCGAATAGAGGACGATGTGAAGGAGGCGTACGAGGAGATAGGCGACCCCGAAGAGCAGGGCGTCGTCTCCGAACGCACCGGGTACTGCCAAGGCGACGAAGAGCATCGCCCCCATCGAGGCGAGCATCGCCAGCCGGACGCCACCCTCGTCGACATCCATCGTGCTCGTCAACCATGCGTAGGCGGTCCACGCCCACCACAACGCGACGAGGACGAGCATCCCGCGGATGAGTCCATGCCGCGTGGGGTCATGCGCGAGCAGGCTCGTGACCTGCGTGATCGCGAACACGAAGACGAGGTCGAAGAAGAGCTCGAGCGGGGTGACTTGGTGCTCGGGGTCGCGCTCCGGGTCGGACACGGTCTGACCTTAGCCCGCGCAGGCGCTTGCCCGGAGCCGTCGCAACGGCGTCCGGAGCCCGTTACGGCCAGCCGACGCCGGGAGCAGGGGCCTCGACAACGAGCACCTGCCCCGTTCTCGCTTTGATGACGTCCTCGACTCCCGCGGTGCCGCGCCAGTCCGCCGTGAGCATGAACAGCGTCCGACGGTCGGCGCCGCCGAGCATGGCCGCGAAGCACGGGCGGCCGAGGTCGATCCGCTCGAGCACCTCGCCGCCCTCCCGGATACGGGCGCAGTCGTTCGCCATGTTCGCGCTCGAGGCCCAGATGCAGCCGTCGGCGTCGAGGCAGATGCCGTCCGGGCCCACCCCGTCGGCCCATACCCGGCGGTTCGACAAGGTGCCGTCGTCCTCGATATCGAAGGCGGTGAGGCGTGCGGCAAAGGACTCGGCGACGACGAGCGTCTCGTTGTCCGGCGTGATGACCATCCCATTCGGGAAGGCGAGTTCTTTCGCCACCTCGCTTGGCTTACCGTCCGGCGTGACGAGCGCGATCTTGCCGGGTGCCTTGCCGCTGGTGAGCACGTCATTGAACTCGGCGAAGTCGAAGTTGATCGTGTTGACGTAGACGTTGCCGCGCCCGTCGACGGTCATCTCGCTCCAGCCGAGCGGCGAGATGTGGCTGAGATCGGCGTGCCGGACGCGTGATCCGTCGGGCTCGACCCGGATCAGCTCCGGGCCTGTGATGAGCAGGCGTCCGTCTGGAAGCCAGTTCGTCGCCCAGCCGAGCCCATCGGGGCCTGTGCCAACCACGTCACTGTTGCCGTCCGGGTCGACGGCGACGATCTGCCTCGTCCCCCAGTTCGAGAACCACAGCCGGCCGTCGTGCCAGCGAGGCGATTCGGGCATGGCCAGGCCTTCGAGCAGTACGCGCGGCTGCATGCGCTCTCCTTGGTCGCTACGGATATAGAGGCGGCGGGCGGCGAAGACTCACGAGCGGGCCGCGGACTCGTTCAGGCTAACGGCAGCTCGAATGAGGGTCGCGAAAGCCTTCTCATCGATTTCGTCGTCCTCGTGGATATCGATTGCGCGCCGGGTGTTGCCTTCGAGGCTCGAGTTGAACAGTCCCGAAGGGTCCTGCAGCGAGGCTCCCTTGAAGAATGTGAGTTTGACGATGCTCTTGTACGTCTCGCCGGTGCAGATGGGACCTTGGTGAGACCAAACCGGAACTCCTGGATGAGAAGGCTTTCTCCACTTCCACTCCTCGACCACTTCGGGGTCGGCCTGTTTGATGAGGGCGCGCAGCCTCGAGAGGGTCTTGCCCCGCCAGTCCCCCAGTTCCTTGATCCTCGCCTCTATCAGCTGAGCTGGAGACTCAGCCTTCTGCGCGGAGCTCTTCCTCATGGTGGAGACGTGCCGCTCCTTTGCTCTAGGTCGTCCGATTTTACTGGCTCGAGGCGAGCGAGGTCTATGCCGGTCTTGCGCCCTGCGACGCGGAGCTAGCCGATCTGCTCACTGGCCGCCTCTCGATTTCGGCACGGGTGGTCACGGGTTGCGACCGCTCCGATCGTAATCTCTGGCAGCGATGCTGTAGGCCGTCGACGAACCCGAGGGCGGCCCTGCGCTAACGAGGCGCGGCCGTGTGTGAAGGCGTCCTCGCCGACGTTTTGTGACGTCGCAAGGCCAAGGCGCGTTGCGAAGTCAATCGCTGTCGCTCACGACGAGCTGAGTGACCTTGAGGCCCCGGAGCCGCCGAGCGATCACGTCAGAATTCGTCTCTTCGAGCCAAGTCGCTTCCTCGTCTGGGCGCGTGACGATGACTACCTCGTCCGCGGCGAAGTCACGCAGGGCATCTTCGGCGGCAAGCAGCGGATCCGAGTCGCCGGCCGAAGCCTCGGTTTCTTGTGAGGGCAGCGCGTCGGCGAGCGAGGACGCGGCTGCATCGGCCCGCACCCGGGCATCGTCGTCGGCGTTCGTGAGCCACTGCAGCGGTGATTGGTGCACCGAGGGCACGACGACCCGCAACTCGTCGATGTCGTCGCCGAGCGCCGCCCGCAACTCGGCGACAGGCCATTCCGAAGCGCTGATTACGAGAACGTTTCGCATGATGTGGCTTCACCCTTTCATCGGTGTCGCGGGATGCTGGTGTCTACGGTACGTGTCTCGCGGACGAAGTCTCCGACCACGACGCAAGCCTGAGGACCGGCTCGTGTGATCGTTCACACCACGATGTGTGATTTTTCGCACACCCCCGGCGACGTGGGGTGGACTTAACTGAAAGGCTCGCGATTAGCGGCGATCCAACACGCGACGAGATCTCGACCCCTCAACTCAACCGGACGGATCGAGGAGGCACCACATTCACGGAGATTCCACCTCGTCTGTTGTGCACAGGCTGCATCCGCTACGAAGCGCGAGCCTGATCGCGGCGCTGGACGAGGCGGAAGCCGAGTCGGCCGCCCAGCTGCTCACATCCTGCCCGACCTTGTCTCTTTCGGCGGGCGCCATCCATCGGCCCGCGGACACCGGCGAGGAGGCCCTCCTCCTGCTCGAGGAGGGATTCATCGTCGTTCGCAGCGCTCCCCCGCCACCATCACGTCCGATGATCACGTGCGAGGCGGCCTACGGCGGCATCGTGCTCCCTCCCGCGCCGGAAGAGCTCCTCGAGGCGATCATGCACTCCCGGCTCACCCTGCTGCCGGAACGGACGGTTACCCGTCTCTTCGAGTTGCCCGGGTTGGCGAATGCTCTTCTCGCGGAAGTGGCGGAAACGCTTCGGCGCAAGCAGGACACGATTTCGAACTTCGGCAGTGTCCGCCATACAGAGCGCGTCCGCCGCAAGCTCCTGCAACTCGCGCGTGACTACGGCAGGGTGACCGGAGATGGGGTGAGGCTCGATCTGCCGCTGACGCACGCGCTGCTCGGAGAGATGGTCGGGTCAGAGCGTGAGACGGTCACGCGTGCGATCGATCAGCTCGAAGGTGCGGGTTTTCTGACTCGTGAGGGTTCCCACTACCGGCTGCACGTCGCTCCGGACGCGCTTGCTCGGTAACACCTCTTCTTCTTGGAAGGAACGGGCCGTAGAAACCAGTGTCTCGACGTAAGCGTATGAGGAGGTGGAGCCGGCCGAATAGCCGTCGATTGCACCCAAACCAGGGTTGAAGAGAGAGACCAGGTCTGCGTGAAAGGTGGAATCCGAGTGATCCGAATCGTTCAGGAGGCAAGAGATGACGGAACCGAGTCTTTACGACCGGGTCGGTGGCGCATTCGCCATCGCAGCAGTGGTCGACCACTTCAGCGAGGCGGTCGTGCAAAACCCGATCGTCGGCCAGAAATCGGAGAACCCCGCCCTTCGTGAATGGCACACCAACAATCTGGGAAGGCTTCCAGGCCTCAAGTTCATGCGAACTCTGTGGGTCTGCAATGTTGCCGGCGGACCTCAGCACTATGCAGCCACGAAGCCAGGTGAAACCCTTCTCGGCCTGGAAGAAGCCCATCGCGAACTGAAGATCTCTCCCGCCGAGTTCGACGAAGTCGTGGCTGAACTCGGGCGAACGCTCGACCTCTTCGAGGTGCCTGAGCAGGAGAAGGAGGAGGTTCTGGCTGCATTTGCCGCACACAAGGACGAGGTGACCGAGGGATACTCCCAGTAGTCCGCGCGGAGGGCAGCGACCGTCCTCACCGCAGCGGTCTGGCGGTCATAACAGGGACGCAGCAGGAGGCGCCGCGCCGCTTAGAGCAGCCCGCATGGCTTGGCACCGGTCTCGATGGGCGCGATGACCGCGCTCATCGGATCCGGAACCTGAACGTCCTGGTTGCGCGGACACCGGCCGCGGACGCGACGACCCTGACCTTGAGCGTCTTGCCGCGGGCGGCCGGCGGCACGATCCACGCGCAGCGCGCGGCCCGGCGGAGCTTCTTCGCGGCGACGGTTGCGGTGCAGCTTGCCGAGGTGGCGACCCGGGTCGTACCGGTGGACAGCGTCAGCCTCGCGCGGCGGAGCGCGAATCGGCGCCCGGCCACGGGTGCGGCGGGCGAGAAGGTCGCGTCGCGGACACGCGCCGTCACCGCCGCGCGGAGCGCGAACGTCCACCGGCCAGCGTCGGGCGCCGCGTCTGTGTGCTGACCTGCGCCGATCCCTCGAACGGCGACGACGCCGAAGTCGAAGGAGGGGCCCGCTCCCAGTGCGGTCACCGGGAGGGTCGTCTGGAGCCGGCCGTCCGTGTAGTTGGCAGAGACCGGATCGTGGGTGAAGGGGCCGAAGCGCGAGCCGTCCCAGCGAAGCAGGACCGCCCCGGCCGCGCGGGTCATCTGAAGCAGAACGTCGATGCCGTCTCGATCGCCGGTCGCGCCGTCCCGGTCGAGGTCGAGCGCGATGAACAGCTGGACGTCGTCGGCCAGTTGCGGCATGTTCGCGATCGTCACGGTGAACGCGGCAGCGTCCTCGCCGTCGACGATGACGCTGACGACGTCGGGCGCCGAGGCGTCCTCGTTCCGGCTGTCCGTGAACGTCCGTGTCGCCGCGCCGGCCGACAGGCCCGTGACCAGGACGGTCAGCGGGAGGAGAAGGAGGATCCACCGAGCGCGGTTCATAGTCCGTTTTGTACTATACCATCTGCTCTTTGGCGGTCAGGAGATGTACTAGATATGCCGATTCGTACTTTGGCAATCGCGGCAATCAATCCACAACGGATAGGGCTCTGGGGCCATGACGGTGGGTGAGGAGGAGGCCGCGTACTCGGCCCCGCCTCTTCGCAGCCGGGCTGTTCGAAACGATCGGGAACTGGCTGCGAACGCGGGTGCGATGACGGGCGACCGCCGGGCGACAGGTCAGGATCTCGACGTGAGCGCCGAGCGGCTGACGGCAACCGAGTGCTTTGTGCTCGGCATGCTCAGCCGCGGCGAGCGCTCCGGCTACGAGATCTCCGGCGACACGAGCGAGGGCGCCGCGGTGTTCTGGACGCCCGCGCGTAGCCAGGTGTACGCGGTCCTGCCGCGACTCGTCAACCGCGGCTTTGCAACAGTGCGGCACGTCGAGCAGTCCGACCGTCCGGACAAGCTGATCCACCGGATCACCCCTGCCGGAGAGCAGGCCCTCCGAGACGGGCTCGAGCAGGATTTCGGCTACTCGATCAAGGACCCTCTGCTCCTCATGGTCGCCTTCGGCAAGTACGTGTCGCGCGAGCGGCTGGTCGAGCAGATCAACCTCCGTCGGATGTGGGCCGCCGAGCGAATCGAAAACTTCGAGAGGGCGGCGACGCGTCTCGGCGATACCGAGGAGGATTTCTTTCGCCGCGCCGCGCTGAAAGCGGGCATCGAACGAGCGCACGGCACCATCCGCTGGGCGGAGGAGACGCTTCGCGCGCTCGAACGGCGCGACGTGGAAGCGCCGCAGCGCGAGCCCGCCGGCTGAGGCTCTGCCCGCGACCCTTCGCTGGGCGCAGGCTCTAAACGAGGCCGATGAACGCGCGGCCAGCGGCCTCCCAGGCCTGAGCGGTGCCTGGGCAGCCAGATGCGAACTCTCTCAGCTCAGCTCTGGAAGACGTACTTAAGGAGCCGGTCCGTCAACTCGCGCGGACGGCTGAGGGCGATGTAATGGCCGCCGTTTATCTCGTCTGCCTCGATCCCGAGGCGCTCGCGCGAATGGCGTCGCGCCCACGCCGCCGAGAACATGCGGTCGTCGCGGCAGAGGAGGTATCTCGTCGGCGCGTCCGGCCAGGCCTCGAGCGGCCAGGGCTCCCGCAGCGCCTTCGCCGATTCGTTTCGCTCTCGCCGCCTCGCTTCCGCACCGAGCTCCGGAGGAACGTCGTGGTAGAAGATCTCGTTGTATCCGGTCTCTTCGTAGCCGCTGCTCGCCCACCAGTCCGCGAACAGCTCCCCGGGCAGCGGGATCATCGCGGCGACGAGGACGATGAGATCGGCGCGGGTCCGGACGCATACGAGCGGCGCGGTGAACCCGCCCAGCGAGTGGCCCACGACCACGACTTCGCGGCGTGCGCCGATCGCGTGGACGACGGCGTCGGAATACTCCTCCCAACCGGCCGAGGGGTCCTCACACGGGAGGTCGACGGCGACGGCTTCATGGCCGCTGTCGCGGAGGGCGGGCACGACGAGGTGCCAGTCCCAAGCACTCCCCCCACCGCCGTGGATGAGCGCGAACGTCGCCAGAGCCACCACGCTATCGAAGGTCGCACGCGGGAGAACGGGTCGAGCCGGTGGCTGAGCGCGCGCTACTCAAGCGCGATCTGGGCACCTTCGGGTCGCTCGCCGAGTTTCATCGCGCCCGACGAACCGGATGCGACGCCGCACTACACTCTCGATGGAGATGCGGCAACCGTCGCTCACGGGCTCGTCCTTTCGGACAGCGTCGCGAGCCGCACGGTCTCCCTGCCCGATTCGCTCCGTACCCATCAACATCATCCTCGCGCCTGGGCCGCTACCGTCTCGAGGTGATGCGCGGGGACACGGAGTTCCGGTGGGAAGGATCGCCGTGAGCCCGGTCGAGGTCCGCGACCTCGGCGAGCCCGAGGCAGTGGTGACCTATCCGCTGGGTGCGGCCTACCAGGTGCGCCTGGCTGGAACGGTGGTCAGCCGCCATGTCCTGCAGCCGGGCTGGAGCTGGGAGGCACACGCCCAGCCGCTCGTCGGCACCGCCTCGTGCGAGCTGTATCACCGCGGTGTGGTCCTCAGGGGACGGATGGGCATCCGGACCGACGAGGGCGCGGAGGTGGTCATCGGGCCCAACCAGGTATTCGACCTGCCACCCGGCCACGTCACCTGGGTGCAGGGCGACGAGGAGCTGGTGATGGTCGACTGGGCCGGGGGCGCCGGATTCGACACGCCGCCGGGCGAGGGCGCACGCGTGATGGCCACCATTCTGTTTACCG